>ENA-UESI01000454-UESI01000454.1-human-gut-metagenome-genome-assembly--contig:-NODE-454-length-34498-cov-6.576915_pt1 | contig 34498 bp, 24 predicted proteins | sample MGYA00243005_ERZ508006 | MGnify/ENA primary metagenome ERZ508006 (study PRJEB26167, sample SAMN06115436) | human gut metagenome | host: Homo sapiens | place: China:Shandong | collected 2015-06-10... | reverse complement strand
ATCGAAAGGTCTGACCTTTTTTTATGCCCTACTTTGAGGTGCGTCCCTTCCCTTGCGGAAAGGCTGCATTTCTTCAATCCCGCTCCTGTATCCAGGGCCGGGGGTTTTGGTGTTTGCCGGAGGGAAGGGGCTCTGTCGCTACTTTGTTTCCCGATGCCACGGCAAGAGCCGCCTAACGCCTCTGGAAGGATTGAGTTCGTACATAAGATAATTCCGGGATGATTGGGATTTTAGCCTTTGATTGCTATCTTTGTTCAAAACTCAGGCTTATGATCGAAATTCCCGAATCGAAAACCGTTGCGCGGCAGGTGCGCGAAACCTTGACAGGGCGTACTATAACCGATGTGTTCAACGCTACGCATCCGCACAAATTCACTTGGTATGCGGGTGATCCGCTCGAATATCCGAAGTTGCTGACTGGACGGAAGATCGTAGGCGCAGAAGGTTTTGGCGCATATGTCGAGATACTTCTTGAGGACGATATGCGCCTTGCCGTGTCGGATGGGGTGAACCTGCGGCTTTACAGGCCCGAGGCTGAGATCCCGGCCAAATACCAGTTGCTTCTCACGCTCGACGACGGAAGCTTTCTGGTATTCACCGTCGCGATGTATGGCGGCATTATCGCTTTTCGGGGCATTTTCGAGAATCCCTATTACCTGGGTGCGAAGACGAAGCGGTCGCCGCTCGATGCGGAGTTCGACGCCGAATACTTCCGGGGCATGCTCGCTGGCGTGAAACAAAACCTCTCGGCCAAGGCTTTCCTGGCTACCGAACAACGTATTCCGGGGCTTGGCAACGGTGTGTTGCAGGACATCCTGTTCCGGGCTGGGATACATCCTAAGCGCAAACTCGCCGCATTGGGCGACGGGGACGCCGAACGGCTTTTCGGGACGGTGAAAAGCCTCCTGACGGAGATGACCGGCCGGAACGGGCGCGATACGGAGAAGGACCTTTTCGGGAATTACGGAGAATATGCCGTGTTGCTTTCACGCAATACCTGTGCGGAGCCTTGTCCGGTCTGCGGCGGATCAATCGTCAAAGAGGCTTATTTGGGCGGCGCAGTCTACTATTGTCCCTGTTGCCAGCCGTTGAAATAGTCCTTACTCTTCATTCGAAAAATACCGCCAGGTGTGCCACCGGCTGTGCAGTCCGCAATGGGAACAATAGAGTTTGTAAAGCCCCTTGCTGTGTTTGCGCACACGCAGGTTGCGGGTGTGGCACTGCGGACAGCGGGAAGTGTTGAGCCTGTGCTCGTAACACTGGAAAATCACGAGGTTGAACAGGCTCAACAGGATGCAGACGAATCCGATTCCCTCTTCATCGCCGAGGAAGATCGGAAAGAGACAGCCGACCAGTACGATGATCAGTACGACGAGGCCGATGCCTTGGATGACTTCGTTGGGAAGGTTGCGTACCCGCCACATCGGACGTGTGACGAGGATGCCTGCAACGGCAGGCACAAAGCAGATTGCAAAAAGCAGGACGTGGGCTTTCATAGATGTATGTACGCCTGTCCCGCAGCGTCTGGGAAATTAAGTTCGAATTCAGTCCGGGGAAATAAAAAACGTGGGACAAAACTCTGATTTGCTTTCTGAGGCTCTGGAATAACCTGTGCAACCAAATACAGAATGAAGCCCACGTTAGAAACGTGAGCGTCAAACTTCATTCCTTGGTTGCTCTTAAAATTTTCCAGATTTTCAGAAAGCAAGGTACAAAGCTAACGCTTTTTATATGTGTGCGCCGTCGCTTTTCGTGCGGATTCGGCGCTTTTTATTGCATTACTACGACTTTATGGATTATTCCATAGGCAATTCAGTTGTTAGTGACGCACAAATATATAAAAAACATCCGGAATTCCGGATGTTTTTTTGTCGTGTATTTGTCATGTTGTGTGCGGGAGGCCTTCTCCGGGAACCGGTTGCCGCCGGGTGTAACCGGGGGAACAGGCCCCTGCGGCTATTGATTCTGTTGTGCAGCCGAGTAGGCGTCGGCTTTCTCCTTCATGCGGGCTGCCCGTTTTTCGCTGTCGGGGTGTGAGGAAAACATCTTCTGTACGGTAGAGGCTTTTGCGCCCTTGGAGAGTTCGACCAACTTACTGAGCGAATTGGCCATGCCGTAGGGGCTGAATCCATGTTTTACGCAAAATTCGAAACCGTGCTCGTCCGCTTCGTACTCCTGTTTCTGTGAGAACTGCGCGTCGGTGAAGGCCGTTACGATCTCGCCCAACTGCGATTCGCTGAGCTTGGCCAATGTACTGCCTTGGGCGGCTCCGGCGGCATTGCGGGCAGCGGAGGCGAGGTAGGCGTTCTTGATGGCGTGTTTCGTGTCGGCATGTACGACATGGCCGATCTCGTGACCGATGATGGCCATCAGTTCATCGTCGTCCATCAGGTCCATCAGGGCGGCGAATACACGGATCGAACCGTCGCCGCAGGCGAAAGCGTTGACATCCGTCACGAGGTAAACCTTGAAGTTCAGCGGCAGCCCTTCGGCATCGGTGATACCCTCGGTCAAGCGTTTGAGGCGCGCTCCGTAGGTCGTCGTGTCGGCGGCAACGGGGTTGTGGGCGTCCATCCATTCGACGGATTCGCGGCTCAGGCGGGCAATATCCTCGTCGCTGAGCGTAATGGCCGTAGCTACGTCTTTTCCGGCGTTGAGCAATTTGCCGGCGTCGATTTTCTTACCGCCGATCTTGAACTGTGCGAAAGCCCCTGCAGGGCAGGCTGCGGCGATAACTGCCGCAGCAAATAAAAAGAAAAGTTTCTTCATGTTAATCCTGTTTTCAGTGTGGCAAAGATAATAAAAACATCCGGATTCGGAGCGTTTACTGCTCGCGGAACATGCGTTTGACGCTTCGCCAGTCTCCGTCGTTCGGCGCGGGTTCGATGCCCAGCAGGCGGCAAAGGATAAGGTAGATGTTCTGATTCTGGAACGATTGCTGGCGGAACCCGGTGCGGAATGCCGGTCCGGAACCGTAAAAGACCATGCGCATGTCGCGGTCGCGGTTGTCGAATCCGTGTGTGCCGCGTTTGCGGACAGGTCGGTCCTGGGGGGCGTAGTCGAGTGTCCAGCCCGTTTCGGGGATCAGTACGAGGTTCGTGAGCCTTGAGGGGTGTCGGCCGTAACAGAAGCGGCGGGGCATCTTTTCGCGTTCCCAGACGCCGATGTGTCCCGTCCGGCGCAGGATGCGCAAGGCTTCGCGGACATACTCTTTGCGGACCTCGATGCCGAAGGGCGTTCCCGGGACAGTACGTACGACTTGTGTGGAGTCCAACAGCCCATAGAGGTTCAGATAGCGTTCGGGTGCGAGTTCGGCCATGCCGTGATCGGCCGTGACGATGAAATTGATGCGGTCGAAGACGGGCGAACGGCGGATTTCGCGGAAGAAGTAGCGCAGCACGGAGTCGATGCGTTCGGCCTGCGCCACGGCCTCGGGCGATTCGGGACCGTAGGTGTGCATCGCAGCGTCGGGTTGTTCGAAATACCACATCACCAGTTCCGGGATTTCGGCTTCGGGGCGTGTCATGGCGTCGATGACCCAGTCGGCGCGCTGGTAGTAGGAGGGCTTCGACGAATAGCGGGTCCAGACTGTCGCCTGGCGGCCGTTGACAGGCACTTCGCTGCCGGGCCACATGAAAATGTTCGCCGTGAGACCCTGCCGCTCGGCGGTGTTCCAGATCGGTTCTCCGCCCCAGAATCCCGGGATTTTCACATCTTCGGCATCGAAAACCGAGAGTTTTCGGCCCTGCATCTTGTCGAAGAACGAGTTGTTGACCACGCCGTGGTGGTCGGGATGCAGTCCCGTCGCCATGGCGTAGTGGCTCGGGAACGTGTTCGACGGATAGACCGGGAAAACCTCGGCGTACGTGCCGACACGCGCCAGCGAGTCGAGTGTCGGGGTGTGGCTGCGCGAAGCGAGGTCCCAGCGGAAGGCGTCCATCGAGAGGATGACGACATATTGTTTCTCCTGCGGCGCAGCCGAAGCGGGGTAGCGGCCCGGTGTGCGGGTTGCGGCGCAGCTCCCTGCCGTGAGCGCTGCCATAAGGAGAATATAACTGTAATTTTTCATCGTTCGATGGATTTCCCCTGTTTCCGGACAGGGCGTTCCGTCCGGAAATCATGTATTTACATATAGTCGGATACGGTTTGTTTTTTCTTACCCTTGGCATCCTGTTTTTCCTGCTTTGCTCGTTGTTTGGTAAGCCAGGGCGATGCCGGTTCGATTCCCGTGTAGATCGTGTAATTATAGATGTTGTAAGATATGTCTTGCGTTTGGGCAATGGCTTTGTCCTTGTCCGAGGTCGCTTTTATTTCCTGGGTATGGACGCTCAGTTCGATCGTAAACCCCTCGAAATTGAATTGGTACTTTTGCAGATTGTGCGAATTCGTTTCGACCAGGTTTTCTCCGTGATCCTTGGCGAAGGCGAGCAGTTCGTGAAAAGTGTCGTCTTTGTAGAAAAGTACATCGATAAATGCAATGCCGTCCGTTCCGTTCTGGATCGTAATCTGGTAGTTGTCTTCCTGGGGACGGTAATTTCTGGACATATTGTTCAGGGCGACCAGCGTGGCCTCGGTTTTATCGAGAACAAAGCCCCTGCCCAGGACCCATTGATTTTTGTTGCTGTTGTATTTGAATCGGTTTTCACTCAATTGCTCATCCGACCAAGAGAGGAATTTTGAATAGGGGAATACCGTTTGCGCTAGAACCGGGATGCAGAACAGGCACGGCAGAATTGCGATGAGTAGTTTTTTCATGGAGAAGTCAGTTTAGGCCGGTGAGTAATAAAACAAATATAGTTAAATATAATGTATAAAAAAAGTCTGTTTTATTAAAACAGACTTTTTTACGAATAGCATCGGGCTGATTATTTCATGTAACCTTTGATGTAGTGGTGATGCTCGCCCCAGCGCTCGAAAGCCGCACGGTCCAGTTCTTCCTGTGCCGAGGGGTGTGCGATCGAAATCAGCAGGCGTGCGCGCTCCTGAAGGGTTTTGCCGTAGAGATCGACGGCGCCGAACTCCGTTACGAACCAATGGATGTGGTTGCGGGTCGTCACGACGCCGGCTCCGTCCAACAGCGTCGGGCAGATTTTCGATACACCCTTGTTGGTAATCGAAGGCATGGCGATGATGGCCTTGCCGCCCTTCGACAGCGAAGCACCGTAAACGAAGTCGATCTGACCGCCTACGCCCGACCAGAATTTCGTGCCCAGCGAGTCGGCGCACACCTGGCCCGTCAGGTCGACCTGAAGTGCCGAGTTGATGGCCGTCATGCGGTCGTTCTGCGAGATGATATAAGGATCGTTCGTGTAGCCCACGTCCATCATCAGTACGCCGGGGTTGTCGTCGATGAAGTCGTAAACTTCTTTCGAACCCATCAGGAAGGTCGAGACCATCTTGCCCGGGTCGGTCTTTTTGGCTTCGCCGTTGATTACGCCCGAACGTACCAGCGGCAGTACGCCGTCGGCGAACATTTCGGTGTGGATACCGAGGTTCTTGTGGCCGCCCAATTGTGCCAGCACGGCGTTGGGAATGGCGCCGATACCCATTTGGAGCGTTGCCCCGTCCTCGATCAGCGCGGCACAATGTTTACCGATGGCCGTCTCGACTTCGTTCGGCTCAGAGAATTTGGCCTCGATGAGCGGGGTGTCGTCCTGGACGAAGAGATCGATCTTCGACATGGGGATCATGGCCTGACCGAAGGCACGCGGAACGTGTTTGTTTACCACGGCGATCACGTGGTCGGCGCACTCCACGGCAGCCAGCGTTGCGTCTACCGAGGTTCCGAGCGATACATAGCCGTGTTTGTCGGGCGGGCAGACCTGAATCATCGCCACGTTGCACGGTACGGCTCCGCAGCGGTACAGACGCTGCGTCTCGCTCAGGAAGATGGGAATGTAATCGGCATAGCCGCTCTGCGTTACCTTGCGGACGTTCGAGCCTACGAAAAACGAGTCGAGCTGGAAGACGCCTTCGAATTTGGGATCGGCGTAAGGTGCGGGACCTTCCGTGTGCAGGTGATGGACGTGTACGTCTTTCAGTTCACCGGCCTCGCCGCGTTTGCACATGGCGTTGATCAGGCACTGAGGAGCCGATGCCACCGAACTCAGGTGAACGTGGTCGCCCGACTTGATGACCTTGACGGCCTCTTCCGCAGTTGTAAAATGGATTGGGTTAGTCATTACTGCCAAAAAATTGTAAGTAGTTAGTTTTATGTGTTACTTGCGTTTTACTTCCACCTGTTCGTATCCCTCGACGATATCGCCGACGCGGATGTCGTTGAAAGATTCGATGTTCAGACCGCAGTCCTGGCCGATCACGACCTCTTTCACGTCGTCCTTGAAACGCTTGAGCGAACCCAGCTTGCCGGTGTAGATAACGATACCGTCGCGGATGACGCGGATCGGGGTCGAGCGTTGCAGCTTGCCTTCGCGGACCATACATCCGGCGACGGTTCCGACCTTCGTGATCTTGAAGATTTCGAGTACTTCGACCGAAGCGACGATCTCCTCCTTCATCACCGGTTCCAGCATGCCTTCGATAGCGTCCTTGATGTCGTTGATGGCGTCGTAGATGATCGAGTAGAGGCGGATTTCGATCTCCTCCTTCTCGGCCAGTCTGCGGGCCGAAGCCGACGGACGTACCTGGAAGCCGACGATGATGGCGTTCGAAGCGGCGGCCAGCAGCACGTCGGACTCCGAAATCTGTCCCACGGCGGCGTGGATGACGTTGACCTGTACGGTCTCCTTCGATAGCTTGATCAGCGAGCCGGACATAGCTTCGATCGATCCGTCCACGTCGCCCTTGACGATGATGTTCAGTTCCTTGAACGAACCGATGGCGATGCGGCGGCCGATTTCGTCGAGCGTCACGTGCTTCTGGGTCATGATGCCCTGCATGCGGGCCAACTGTTCGCGCTTGTTGGCGATTTCGCGGGCCGAACGGTCGTCGTCCATGACGTTGAACGTATCGCCGGCCTGCGGGGCGCCGTTCAGGCCTAATACCTGTACGGGCGTCGAGGGTCCTGCTTCGTCCACCTTCTTGCCGTTCTCGTTGAACATGGCCTTCACGCGGCCCGTGTAGGTTCCCGAGAGGATCACGTCGCCGACGCGGAGCGTGCCGCTCTGCACCAGGATCGTCGATACGTAGCCGCGGCCCTTGTCGAGCGTCGACTCGATGACCGTACCCTGCGCCTTCTTGTTGGGGTTGGCTTTCAGGTCGAGCATCTCGGCCTCCAGCAACACCTTTTCGAGCAGTTTGTCGAGGTTCATACCCTTCTTGGCCGAAACCTCCTGGTCCTGGTATTTACCGCCCCACGACTCCACGAGGTAGTTCATCTGCGAAAGCTGCTCCTTGATGTGGTCGGGATTGGCGTTGGGTTTGTCGATCTTGTTGATGGCGAAAACCATCGGCACGCCTGCGGCCTGCGCGTGGTTGATCGCCTCGATGGTCTGCGGCATGACGCTGTCGTCGGCCGCAACGATGATGATGGCAACGTCCGTAACGGCGGCGCCGCGTGCACGCATGGCCGTGAAGGCTTCGTGGCCCGGGGTGTCGAGGAAGGTGATCTTCTGTCCGTTCAGCACCACGCTGTAAGCGCCGATGTGCTGGGTGATACCGCCGGCCTCGCCTTCGATGACGTTGGTTTTGCGGATGTTGTCCAGCAGCGAGGTTTTACCGTGGTCGACGTGTCCCATGACCGTCACGATCGGCGGACGCGGAACGAGGTCCTCCTCCTTGTCTTCGGTTTCGTCGGCGATAGCCTCCTGAATCTCCACGGAGACGAATTCGGTCTTGTACCCGAACTCTTCGGCAACGACCACGAGCGCTTCGGCATCGAGGCGCTGGTTGATCGACACCATCAGTCCGAGGTTCATGCAGGCCATGATGACCTCCGTCGGCGAGACGTTCATCATCGTCGCCAACTCGCTGACGGTCACAAATTCCGTGACCTTGAGCGTCGAACGTTCCATTTCTTCGCGTTCGAATTCCTCGTTCATGCGTTCAGCGACGGCTTCGCGCTTGTCCTTGCGGTATTTCGAACTCTTGCTCTTGGCTCCCTTGGCCGTCAGGCGCGCCAAGGTATCCTTTACCTGCTTCGAAACCTCTTCGTCGCTCACTTCGGGGCGCACGATGGGCTTCGGCGGCAGGTTCTTGCCTTTGTTGCGGCGGCCTTCGCCCGGACGGGGCTGGTTCTGGCCCTGTCCGCCGCGGTTCTGGCCGGGGCCTCCCGGGCGGTTGCCGTTGTTGTTCTGTCCGCCCGGACCTCCCTGGCCCTGACGGTTGCCGCCGCCCTGCGCATTGCCCTTCGGGGCTTTGCTGACATCGACTTTCTCCTTCTGGAGACGTTTGCGTTTGTGCTTGCCGCCTGCGACGAAGCCCGACACGTCCATCGTGCCGAGCACCTGCGGACCTGCGAGGGTCACGGTCTGGGGGCGGAAGATATTGTCTTTCGGAGCCTCGGCCTTCGGCTCTTCGGCAGCGGGCGTGGATGCTGTCTGCACGGCCGGAGCCGCCTGCTGAGCGGGCTTGGGAGCGGGGGCTGTGGGAGCCTCTGCGGCCTTGGGCTGCGGGGCCGGGGCGGGAACTTCCGCCTTCGGAGCCTCCTGCGCGGGGGCCGGGGCCTTCACGGAAGCCGGAGTTTCGGCCACTGCGGGTTTCGGGGCCTCGGCAGGCCTGGGCTGGGGAGCCGGAGCGGGCGCCGGTTTCACGGCTTCGGGGGCTTTCGGAGCCTCCTCCTTCACGGCCGGGGCCGGAGCGACCGGCTGGGGCGCAGGCTTCACAGCCTCGGGTTCGGGTTTCGGCTGGGGAGCCGGAGCGGCCTTGGGTTTGGGCGAGAGGTCGATCTTGCCGAGGAATTTCGGCTGCTGGATTTCGTCCTTGACGCTGATGACGTTGCTTTTGATGACAACCTCTTTCTCTTCCTCGCGCTCCTGCTTCTTGGCTTCTTCGAGGGTTACGGTCGTCTGCTTCAGGGAGATGCGTTCGCGGATCGAATCGCGTGCGCCGGCAGCGCTGCGATTTGCCCCGAATTCCTTCTCCAGAACGGCATAAGTGTCCGTGTCGACCAGTGTGTTGGGCGACCCGTCGCTCTTGATGCCCTTCTTTTGCAGGAAGTCCGTGATGGTGTTCAGACCAACGTTAAACTCCTTTGCAACCTGAATGAGCCTTAATTTTCTTTCATTACCCATATCTGTCTCTTTTCCTTTCTTGTCTTGCGGTTTTGATTATTCGAACTCGGCCTTCAGGATGTCGATGACCTTCTGTGCCTGCTCCTGCTCCAGATCGGCGCGGGCGGCAACCTCCTCGACGGAGAGTTCCAGCACGCTCTTGGCGGTGTCGCAGCCGGCGGCCTTCAGGGCGTCGATTACCCATCCGTCGATTTCGTCGGCGAACTCCGTGAGGGCTACGTCCTCCTCCTCGACCTCGCGGTAAACGTCGATGTCGTAGCCGGTGAGCATCTTCGAGAGGCGGATGTTGAGACCGCCCTTGCCGATGGCCAGCGAAACCTGGTCGGGCTTGAGGTAGACCGAAGCGGTCATCTTCTCCTCGTCGATGGTGATCGACGAAACCTTTGCGGGGTTCAACGAACGCTGGATCATCAGCGTCGGGTTGGCCGTGTAGTTCACCACGTCGATGTTCTCGTTACGCAGTTCCTTGACGATCGAGTAGATACGCGAACCCTTCATGCCGACGCAAGCGCCTACCGGGTCGATACGCTCGTCGTAGGACTCCACGGCGACCTTGGCGCGCTCGCCGGGGATGCGGACGATCTTCTTGATGGTGATCAGTCCGTCGAAAATCTCGGGAACCTCCTGCTCGAACAGGCGCTCCAGGAACTGGTTGGCCGTACGCGAAAGGATGATACGCGGCTGGTTGTTGTTCATCTCTACCGACTTGACGATGGCTTTGATCGTGTCGCCCTTGCGGTAGAAGTCGTTGGGAATCTGCTCGGCTTTGGGAAGGATCAGTTCGTTCTCCTCGTCGTCGAGAATCAGCACCTCCTTTTTCCACACCTGGTACACCTCGCCCGTGACGATGTCGCCGACCTTCTCCGAGTATTTCTCGTAGAGGCTGGCCTTCTCCAGGTCGAGGATGCGCGAGGCGAGGTTCTGGCGCAGCGACAGCACGGCGCGGCGGCCGAACGATGCGAGTTTGATCTCGTCGGCATACTCGTCGCCGACTTCGTAGGTCGGGTCGATGGCCTTGACTTCCGAAACGGAAATCTGTGCATTGGGGTCTTCGACGGCGCCGTCTTCGACGACGGTGCGGTTACGCCAGATTTCGAGGTCGCCTTTCTCGGGGTTGATGATCACGTCGAAATTCTCGTCCGTTTCATACTGTTTTTGCAGTGCGTGGCGGAAAACGTCCTCCAGCACGCCGATCATCGTCGACTTGTCGATGTTCTTCAGCTCTTTGAACTCGGCAAAGTTGCTAATGAGATTGAGATTGTCCATTGTGTGCTTTATCTTGTTTTAATTCTTAATTCTGCCTGTCTGATTATTTGAAGTCCAGATACTCTTTCGTGTACTTGATCTCGGCGAAAGGGTATGAGCGGGTGACCTTCACCAACTGCTTTTTCTTTTTGCCTTCGACGGCCTGCTTCTCTTCGTAAGAGAGCGTGATGCCCTCTTCGGTAACCTCTTCCAGCTTGGCAAGGACCTTCACGCCGCTCATGAGCAGCACTTCGGCCGATTTGCCGGTGAGTTTGCGGTACTGACGCAGGGTCTTCAGCTCGGAACCGATGCCGGCCGACATGACCGTGAGCGAAAAATCCTCCTCCTCGCGGTCGAACTGTGCGTCGATGACGCGGCTCAACTCCGCACAGGCGTCGATGCCGACCGCCGTGTCGCTGTCGATCGTCAGTTCGATTTCATTGCCCGGCGTCGAGGTGCACTCCACAACGAACATATCCGTCCCTTCCAAATGACGTTCCGCCGCTTCGATTATCTTTTTCGTATCTATCATAGTCGTTGAATTTCGGTCGAGTATAAGTATAAAATAAGGGGACTACCCGTCCCCTTACCCTTCACGCTGCCTTTCGACACCGCAAATATAGTGAAAAATTTCGATATACCAATATTTATATGCAAAATTTACTCCTCTTTTGTCTTCGATTCGTAGGGCTTGATGATGCCGCGTTTCGACGTGCGGATAAAATCGATCAGCGCGTCGCGTTCGGGGCTTTGGGGGATCTGTTTTTCCACCTCGTCGCAGCCGTTCAGGTAGTTCAGTCCGCTCTGGAAGAGGATGCGGCAGGCGTCGTGGATTTCGGCGATGCGCTCGGGTGAAAAACCGCGCCGTGCAAGGCCGATCTTGTTGATGCCCGCGAAACGCAGCGTGTCGTTGCGCACGATGACGTAGGGCGGAAGGTCCTGTCCCAGCAGCGCGCCGCCCTGCACCATGGCGTGGGCCCCGATGTGGGTCCACTGGTGGATGGCGGCATGGCCTCCGATCACTACCCAGTCGCCGACATGCACTTCGCCGGCGAGCGATACCCGGTTGGCGATCACGCAGTTGCTGCCGATGATGCAGTCGTGTCCGATGTGCACGTAGGCCATCAGCAGGTTGTTCGAGCCGATGATCGTGGTTCCTGTCGAGGCGGTTCCGCGGCTGATCGTCACGTATTCGCGGATGTCGTTGTCGTCGCCGATCTGGGTGGTGGTGATTTCACCGGCGAATTTCAGGTCCTGCGGCAGGCAGGAGACCGAAGCCGCCGTATGTACTTTGCACCGTTTGCCGATGCGCGCCCCGTCGTGAATCACGGCTCCGGGGCCGATCCAGCAGTCGTCGCCGATAACTACGTCGCCTGCGATGTATGCAAAGGGTTCTACCGTGACGTTGGCCCCGAGCTTTGCGTCGGGGTGGATGTAAGCCAGGTTGCTGATCATTTCCTTTAGTTTTTGTTTTTGACTACCTGGGCCATCATCACGGCTTCGCAGGCAAGGGTTTCGCCCACGAACGCTTTGGCCTCGACCAGGGCGACGCCCCGGCGGATCGGCTCCAGCAGGTGGATTTCGAATTGAAGCGTATCGCCCGGAACGACCTTGCGCTTGAACTTCACGCCGTCGATCTTCATGAAGTAGGTGGAGTAGTTTTCCGGGTCGGCGACGTTGCTCAGCACCATGATGCCGCTGCACTGTGCCATTGCCTCGACGATCAGCACGCCCGGCATTACGGGCTCTTCGGGGAAGTGGCCCACGAAGAACGGTTCGTTCAGCGTCACGTTCTTGATGCCGGCCACCGACACGGGGTCGCAGTGGAAAATGCGGTCTACGAGCAGGAACGGCGGACGGTGGGGCAGCATGCGGCGGATGTCGTTGATGTCGTACAGCGGCGGCTTGCGGCAGTCGTAAGTGAAGCGGGGCTTTTCGCCCGCGCGGCGGATGGTCTGCTTGAGCTGCTTCATGAACTCCGTGTTGGCGAAGTGCCCCGGGCGGGTGGCCCAGACGCGGCCCTTGATGCGTACGCCCAGCAGTGCGAAGTCGCCCAGCAGGTCGAGCAGTTTGTGGCGCGCCAACTCGTTGTTGCAGCGCAGTTCGAGGTTATTGAGGTAGCCCGCCTTGATCTCGATATCGGGCTTGTTGAAGAGTTTCTTGAGTTTGTCCAGTTGCTCGTCGGGGACGGGGTTCTCCACGACCACGATGGCGTTGTCCAGATCGCCGCCCTTGATCAGGTTCATGTTGATCAGCGGCTCCAGTTCGTGCAGGAAGACGAACGTGCGGCAGGGCGAGATCTTGCCGGCGAAGTCGTCGCCGGGGTTGAAGGTGGCGTACTGGTTGCCGATAACCTTCGAATTGTAGTCCACATGCACCGAGACCGAGAACTCGTCGTCGGGGTAGAGGATGATCGCCACGCCCTTCTCGGGGATCGTGTAGACCATCTTTTCGGTCACGTGGTAGAACTGCCGTTCGGCGTCCTGGTCCGTGAGTCCGGTTTTGGTGATGGCCTGGGCGTATTCGCGGGCCGAGCCGTCCATGATGGGGGTTTCGGGGGCGTCGATGTCGATCACGGCGTTATCCACGCCGAGGGTCCAGAGTGCCGACATGATGTGTTCGATGGTCGATACGCGGTGACCGCCGGCTTCGATGGTCGTACCGCGCGAAGTATCTACGACGTTGTCGCACAAGGCAGGAATTATAGGTTGTCCTTCGAGGTCGGTGCGGCGGAATACGATTCCGGTTCCGGCTTCGGCAGGATTCACGGTCATGGTAACTCGGACGCCCGTATGCAGGCCCTTTCCCGAAAAAGAGATCGGCGCCTTCAGCGTTTGTTGTTTGGTTGACATAAGCGGAGTTCTAATATTTGCGCGCAAAGATAGAAAAATTTCGGTAAAAAACGTTACTTTTGCTCAAAATTCCGACAGACAGCAATGACAGAAACACCCCGTGACAACAAACCCCGCCCTGCCCGGCGGCCGCGTATCAAACTACCTTTCGACAAACGCCGGGAGGATGTCGGATCGTGGACCTACGACCATCGTATCGGTTTGTGCGTCACGATTATAGCCTATATGGTGCTGATGATCGTCTTCGTGTCGTCGAAGATCGTCGTAGGCGGCCGTTCGCACCAGCAGGGTATGTACATCGACCTGCAGACTTTGGCCGAAATGGAGCAGGAACGCGACCGGCTGGAACGCGAGGTGCGCGAGCGCCAGCAGCAGGAAGAGATCGACTGGCGCAGTATCCGCAACCAGGCGTCGAACGAAAATGCCCTGAACGAGAAGCTCCGCGACGACCGCGGGACCAACGCCGCAGCGCTGAACGAAGCGGCCGCCGAGGCCGAAGCGCGGATGCGCGCCAACCGCGAGGCATACGAGCAGGGGCTTGCCGAGGAACGGGCTATCCGCGAACGCCGCGGCAAGGAGGACGGCGCCGAGCGTCAGGACCGCAAGGTCAAAGGCCGCGTGACGGTGTCGTTTTCGATCTCCAATCCCGTGCGCACGTCGCGTTATCTGGAGGTCCCGGCCTACCTGTGCGAGGGCGGGGGTGAGGTCGTAGTTGCCGTTACCGTGGACCGTGCGGGTAAGGTCGTCGGTGCGCGCGTCTCCGAAGGCGGTGACGAGTGCATGCGTGAATCGGCCCTGCGTGCGGCCCGCAACTCGCTGTTCAACATCGACAATTCGGCTCCTGCCAAGCAGACCGGGACGGTCACTTATATTTTTATTCCCCAGTAGGTCTTGCATCTGCTGCGGCCGGCTTGCGGGAATACGGCGGCGGCCCCTGTCTGGTGTCGATTTGCGGCATTTTGAACAGAAATACTGTTTTTTATTTTCAGATTTTATTTATATCTTTGTCTCTGTTCCGAATCCAAAATGCGTAAATTACTGTTCATATTGTTGGCCCTGGCGGGATGTCTGCTTTTTTCGGAGGGCAGCGGCGATGTGCATGCCCGGGGGGCCGTGCATTCGGCGGTCTTTTCCAGCAGCGATATGCATGTCGATCAATGGCAGTGTGAGCGTGTTTACAATTCGGATTTAAATCAACCCCGTGTTTCCGGGGAGGCGGAAGCGTCCCCCTCGGCCCCCTCGTTCCAGCGCACCGGGCCCGGATGGGCGGCTCGCCTGGCGCTGCATTGCGTCGCGTCGTGCCATTGCGGCACGGGAGTTGTCAAACTAACCTCAGCGTTTCGATCTCTTTATCTTTCGCCTGGCCTACATGCCGTAGACTATTATGTTTACCGCCTGCGCCGGCTCATTATTTAGCGTAGCGTATTTCCCGGACGGTTTACCGTTTTTTTGCCTGAAATACCAACGTTAAAATAATGAAAAAGATATGGATAAGATTAAAATCTGCGAGGCGATGTACGCCTTGCCCGGGGAGGTCGTGGTACGCCGCCGCAAATCCCTCGTAATACCTGCCGTGCTGCTTGCAGCCGGCGTGGCGATACTGGTTCTGAATCACATTTACGGAGCTTCGATGACCAATAACCTCCGCTCGTCGGCGGTGTTTATCGGCGGTTCGCTGGCCCTGGCGGGGATGATCACGCTAGCCGCGCGCTATTTCAGCGCCGAGGGTGCGCCTTACTACCGTCCCGGACACAGCTATCTGCGTTACGAAGAGCTCTATTTCGAGCGTTCGCAGAGCCATGCTGTCGTGGACCTCGTGGCGGAAGGCGATGTGCAGCGTTTGCTGACGATGCCGCACGCGCAGGTTCCGGCGATCTCCGTGGTTGTATACCGTACGCCCGACAGCCGTTTTGCCGCCATGCAGGCCTTCGAGTATACCGATTTGGAATACAGGCCGCTGACCCGGTTGCAGATCGTCGACGGGCCGGAGATGCAAACGGCAAAAAATTAATTTTAAAGAATGATAGACATCAGTGGTGAAAATGTAGTATTGGTCGGTGCGCTGCTGCTCTTTGTGGCGGTGATGGCCGGCAAGGTCGCTTACCGTTTCGGCGCCCCGGCGTTGTTGCTCTTCCTGGGGGTCGGCATGTTGTTCGGACTGAATTTCATTTCGTTCCGTTCGGTCGAAATGACGCAGTTCGTCGGTATGATCGCGCTGTGCATCATCCTCTTCACGGGTGGTATGGACACCTCTTTCCAGGAGATAAAACCCGTCATCGGGCCGGGCGTCGTGCTGGCTACGGTGGGGGTGGTGATGACGGCCGTGGTACTGGCAGGCTTCGTATGGCTCGTCGCTCCGTGGCTCGACCTGGAAATCTCCTTCACGCTGGCCCTGCTGCTGGCCTCCACGATGTCTTCGACCGACTCGGCGTCGGTTTTCTCGATCCTGCGAAGTAAGAAACAGGGGCTCAAACAGCACCTCCGCCCGTTGCTGGAGTTGGAGAGCGGTTCGAACGACCCGATGGCCTACATGCTCACGATCCTGCTGATCGGCGTCGTGACCAACTCGTCGGGCAGTACCGGGATGGGCATGAGCATCCTTTATTTCGTGATCCAGATGGTCGTCGGAGCGCTTTCGGGCTACCTGATCGGGCGGCTGGCGGTGTGGACGATCAACAAGATCAACCTCGCCAACCACTCGCTCTACTCGGTGCTGCTGCTGGCATTTATCTTCTTTGCCTTCGCTTTCACCGACCTGATCAAGGGTAACGGCTACCTCGCGGTTTATCTTGCGGGCTTGGTCGTGGGCAACCATAAACTGGCGCAGAAACGCTCGCTGACGGTCTTTTTCGACGGTTTCACGTGGCTCATGCAGATCGTGATGTTCCTTACGCTGGGCCTGTTCGTCAACAGCGACGAACTGCTGCGTCCCGAGGTGCTGATCCTCGGCTGCGCGGTCGGTGCGTTCATGATCCTCGTGGCGCGTCCCGTCACGGTCCTTGCCTGCCTGCTGCCTTTCCGGCATTTCACGACCAAGGCGCGCCTCTATGTTTCGTGGGTGGGCCTGCGCGGCGCCGTGCCGATCCTGTTCGCCATCTACCCGATGATGGCGGGTGTCGAGCATGCTGAGTTGTTGTTCAATGTAGTCTTCCTTTCGACGATCATCTCCCTTCTGGTGCAGGGTACGACTGTGAGCGGCATGGCCAACCTGCTGGGGCTGGCCTACGAGGAGCGGGAATCGGCTTTCAACGTCGAGATGCACGAGGAGATGAAATCGGCGCTTACGGAGGTCGAGGTCAACGAAAGCCTGCTCGCCAGCGGGCAGACGCTCAAGGACATCACCCTGCCGGAGAATACACTGGTGATGATGGTCTGCCGCGACGGGGAGTACTTCGTGCCGCAGGGTAAAACGGAGCTTAAGCTGGGCGATAAACTGCTGGTCATTTCGGACCGCAGCGAGGAGCTCGAAAGCACCTATAAGGATATGGGCATCGACGATGTGATGAAACTGGGATAGCCCGGCCTCATTGTCTGTAAATTACGCTTCGGATTGCCTCCCGGGGCACTCCGCCGGACGGGCGGATAATGGCTGAGGCCCCGGCGATTCTGTCGCCGGGGCCTCTTTTTTTTGCCCGGGACGCTCGGTATTCCGGCGATTTTTCGTATCTTGAACCGGAAAAACGGATTTATGTGTTTCGAAACCCGGACCGGAGGCCGGAATGCCCCCGTCATTTCGATTCGTGCTACGGAGTAATTTCCTTTATGGCAATAAACAGATAAGAAAATCGAAAACAGGACAATAAAAAGTTAAAAAAGGCAATTTTAATTCGACGAATAGTTGTAACTTCGTGACGTTTAAGGACGCCTTTCCGCGGCGGCCGGACCCGACCCTATGAAACTGCTGAAACCTACATACCTGCTGCAAATGTTGCTGCTGCTGTCGGCCGTGACGGTTGTTTTGTCCGCCTGTGAGGAGAACGAAACCAAATCGCTGTCGGAGCAACTGGATCACATGATCGCCAACCGGCAGGTCTACGACTGTGAAAAGGAGCAGCGGATCGTCGATTTGCGTCACCTGCTGAGCGTGAGCGGCCTGACCCCGGAGCAGGAGTACGAGATCAACGACAAACTGTTCGCGGAGTTTCACAAATACAAACTCGATTCGGCCATCCGCTACATGGAGCGCAATGTCGTTCTTGCGCGCCGGCTGGGCAACCGCCGCAACGCCTGCATTTCGGGCATCCGCCTGGCCGAACTCTATTCGTCGACGGGCATGTCCATCGAGGCGAAGCGGATGCTGGATTCGATCGACCGCCGTTCGGTCACACGCGACCTGCTGCCGGTCTATTACAAGGCTTACAACCGTTTCTACCAGCAATATGTGGCTTTCAGCGGGCAGAAGCATTTCCGCGAGCTGGAGGAACGTTACCAGGATTCGGTGATCATGACGGCCGACACCGCTTCGCTGCGTTACAAACTCGACCTGCTCTACCAGATGAGCCGCCGGGACCAGTCGCACGAAATGGAGGTCCGGCTGCTCGATTTCCTGAACAGCCTCGAACCCGATTCGCAGGTCTACGCCGAGTGCGCCTATTCGGTGGGCAGTTTCTACCGCCGCCGCGGGGACGACTGGCTGGCGCGCAAATACTACATGATTTCGGCGATGACCGATGTCCGGAACTCCACGAAGGAGAACGCGGCCTTCCAGGCGCTGGCGACGCTCTATTACCGCCACGACGACCTCTTCCGGGCCTTCAAATACACCCAGGCCGCCGTCGAGGACGCGCTGTTCAGCAACGTGCAGTTCCGCACGGTGCAGATGTCGGAACTTTATTCGATCATCATCGCTTCGCACCAGGCCAAGGAGTCGAAGATCAAACACAAACTGCAGCACTACCTGGTGCTGATCAGCGTACTTTCGGTGGTCCTGGTCCTGCTGTTCGTCTACCTCTACAAGCAGCTTCGGCGGGTCAACCGCATCAAGGAGGAGCTTTCGGACACCAACGAAAAGTTGGCCCGGCTCAACGAGGAACTCGCCGAGAAGAACGAGCAGTTGTCGGACTCCAATGCCGTCAAGGTGCAGTACATCGCGCGTTTCTTCGACCTTTGCTCCATGTATATCGACAAGATGGACGACTACCGCAAGTCGCTGAAGAAGCTGGCCCAGGACCGGAAGTTCGAGGACCTCTACAAGCGGCTGAAATCGACCTCGATGCTCGAAGAGGAGCAGGAGGAACTCTACAAGAATTTCGACGCCATTTTCCTGAACCTCTATCCGTCGTTCGTCGAGGACTTCAATGCCCTGTTGACCGAGGACGAACGGATCGTGCTCAAGCAGGAGGACCTGCTGAACAAGGAGCTCCGGATTTACGCCCTGCTGCGCCTGGGAATTACCGACAGCGTGAAGATCGCTTCGTTCCTGCGCTGTTCGCTGTCGACCGTGTATAACTACCGGACCAAGGTGCGCAACAAGGCCGCCATTTCGCGCGAAGAGTTCGAAAAAATGGTCATGAAGATCGGCACAGCGCACAAAACAGACAGTTGAATCATTCCAGATTGTCTACATTTTTCAGGTCGTTTTAAAATGTAAAATATTGGTAATTAATTATATGGGTCAAATCAGGTTCTACATTTTCCGATTCAGTTTTCAAACCGATACCTATTCCGGTTAATTTTGTAATCGACGCGGCGCTCCTGCCGGTTTTACCATCCGGGAACGACCGCCGCGACATTGAACCTACTTTTAACCGACCTTATTGACTACACAATGAATCCTGTAAAAGTTGGCCTTATCGGCTTCGGCAGAATGGGAGGTTTCTACCTCGAACAGATGCAGAAAAGCGGCAAATGGGACGTGGCTTACATTTGCGATGTCTGCGCTGAATCGCGGGAACTGGCGCGCAGGCTGGCCCCCGGGGCGAAGGTGATCGACGACGAACAGGTTATCTTCGACGATCCCGAAGTGCAGGTCGTGGGACTTTTCGCCCTCGCTGACTCGCGCAAACTGCAAATCGAAAAGGCTTTTGCCGCCGGCAAGCATGTCATCGCCGAAAAACCCATCTCCGACAGTATCGAAAACGAATGGCAGGCCGTGGACCTGGCTGAAAATACATCGCTTTTCTCGACGGTCAATCTCTACCTGCGCAATTCCTGGTATCACAATACGATCAAAGATTTTATCGCCCAGGGCGAAATCGGCGAACTGGCTATCGTGCGGGTTTGCCATATGACTCCCGGACTGGCTCCCGGTGAAGGCCACGAGTACGAGGGACCTTCGTTCCACGACTGCGGTATGCACTATGTGGACATCGCACGCTGGTATGCCGGATCGGAATTCAAAACCTGGAACGCCCAGGCCGTCAGGATGTGGAACTACAAGGACCCGTGGTGGCTGCAATGCCACGGAACGTTCGAAAACGGGGTGGTGTTCGACATCACGCAGGGGCATGTCTACGGCCAGCTCGCCGAGACGCAGACCCACAACTCCTATGTGGACATCATCGGTACGAAAGGTATCGCCCGTATGACCCACGACTTCAAGACCGCGATCGTCGAACTGCACGGCGTGACGCAGACCCACCGGTTGATCCAGCCCTACGGCGGCAAGAATATCGACACGCTGTGCAAACTCTTCGCCGAGTCGATCGAGACGGGCCGCCGCAGCGAGGCGCTTCCCGAGTTCCGCGATGCGGCGATCGCTTCGGAGTACGCCTGGCGCTTTTTGCAGGATGCCCGGGGGCACGACCTCCCGGCCATCGGCGAACTGGAGACCCTCCGGCAGATCCGCGAACGCCGCCGGACGATGAAAAACGGCTACGGACTGCTTCGTAAACATGCATAAATCCACATAACCTTAAAACTACCTGAACTATGAATCATCTGCTATTTATCGGCGTGGGACAGATTGTCGTCATCGCACTCGTGGTGCTGCTGTTGTTCGGCGGCACGAAGATCCCGGAATTGATGAAGGGCCTCGGCAAGGGCTACAAGATTTTCAAGGACGAGGTCGACAACATCGAAAAGAACATCAAATAACCTCAATACTAACTTAAATTTAAACCTCGAGAAACGATGGCAAAAGAAATGTCAAGAAGAACGTTCCTGAAGCAGGGAGCGGCTGCCGCGATCGGCTTAGCGGTCGTTCCCAGCACGGTTCTGGGTAAGAAGTTCGGATACACGGCCCCCAGCGACAAACTCAACATCCTGGGCGTCGGTGTCGGCGGACGCGGCGCTTCGGTGCTGAAGGGGCTGGAGAGCCAGAACATCATCGGCCTTTGCGATGTCGACTGGAAGTATGCCGACCACATTTTCCAGCGTTATCCTGCGGCCAAGAAGTTCAACGACTACCGCAAGATGTACGACGAGATGCTCAAGTCGGCCGACGCCGTGATGGTCGCTACCGCAGACCACACGCACGCAATCATCGCCGCCGACGCGATGACTGCCGGCAAGCACGTCTATTGCGAGAAACCGCTGACCCATACCGTCTACGAGTCGCGTCTGCTGACCAAGCTGGCCGACAAATACAAGGTTGCCACGCAGATGGGTAACCAGGGTGCTTCGGCCGAGGGCGTCCGCAAGGTCTGCGAATGGATCTGGAACGGCGAAATCGGCGAGGTTACCCGTGTGGATACCTTCACCGACCGTCCTATCTGGCCGCAGGGGCTGGCACGTCCCGAGGAGGACATGCGCATTCCCAAGACGATGAACTGGGATTCGTTTATCGGCCCGGCTCCTTACCGTCCCTACAATGCGGCTTACACGCCGTGGAACTTCCGCGGATGGTGGGATTTCGGTACGGGTGCGCTGGGCGATATGGCCTGCCACATCCTGCATCCCGTGTTCAAGGGTCTCAAACTGGGTTATCCGACCAAGGTCGAGGGTAGCTCGACGCTGCTGCTGAACGAGTCGGCTCCCTCGGCGCAGCGCGTGAAGTTCATCTTCCCGGCCCGCGACAACATGCCGAAAGTGGCCATGCCCGAAGTCGAGGTTCACTGGTACGACGGCGGTCTGATGCCCGAGCGTCCCGCAGGGCTTCCCGCTGGCAAGAACCTCAACGTGAGCGGCGGCGCCGCCATCTTCTACGGTACGAAGGATACGCTGATCTGCGGCTGCTACGGCAAGGATCCCTATCTGGTTTCGGGTCGTGTTCCCGAGGCTCCGAAGGTGCTGCGCGAGATCACCGAGTCGCACCAGATGGACTGGGTGCGTGCCTGCAAGGAGGACGCCGACGACCGTGTGCTTTCCGCATCGGACTTCAGCGAGGCCGGACCGTTCAACGAAATGGTCGTCATGGGCGTGCTGGCAGTCCGCCTGCAGGGCCTCAACCAGGTGCTGGAGTGGGACGGCCCGAACATGCGCTTCACGAACATTCCGGACGATGCCACGATCCGGACGGTTATCAAGGACGGTTTCCACATCAAGGACGGACACCCGACCTTCGACAAGACCTGGACCGATCCCGTGAACGCTCAGCAGTTCGCCCAGGAACTTATCAAACACAACTACCGCGAAGGTTGGGCGCTTCCCGACATGCCGCGTTAATCCCGTGCAGCGAAAGTACGGAACCGAATTTACGAAAACTTAAAAAACAGAAAGAATAATGAAAAAGATCCTTTTGTATTCAGCGTGCGCCGCTCTGACGGCAATGATGGCTGCCTGTGGCGGCCCGGGCGGAAAAGCCAAGACGGCCGATGACAAGACGGCCGATGCCAAAACCGAAAAGAAGGCCGTTCCCGAATACACGGTCGTGAACAACGCACAGGTGGACCTTGCCTCGTTCCCGCAGGACAAGGACGGTTACTACGTGATTTTCGACGGCAAGACGCTCAACGGCTGGCGCGGCTACGGCAAGGACAAGGCGCCTTCGCGCTGGACGGTCGACAACGGAGCCATCAAGTTCAACGGCTCGGGCGGCGGCGAAGCGCAGACCGGCGAGGGCGGCGACCTGATTTTCGCCAAGAAGTTCAAGAACTTCGAACTTGAAATGGAGTGGAAGGTTTCGAAGGGCGGTAACTCGGGTATTTTCTACCTGGCCCAGGAGGTTACGACCCAGAAGGACGGTAAAACCAAGTACGAGCCGATCTATATCTCGTCCCCCGAGTATCAGGTGCTCGACAACGCGAACCATCCCGATGCCAAGCTGGGCGTGGACGGCAACCGCATGTCGGCGTCGCTCTACGACATGATTCCCGCCGTTCCGCAGAACCAGAAGCCCTTCGGCGAGTGGAACAAGGCCAAAATCATGGTTTACAAAGGTACTGTCGTACACGGTCAGAACGATAAGAACGTGGTCGAATACCACCTGTGGACTCCCCAGTGGACCGAGATGCTGGAGAACAGCAAGTTCAGCCCCGAGAAGTGGCCCCTGGCATTCGAACTGCTCAACAACTGCGGCGGCGAGAACCACGAAGGCTATATCGGCCTTCAGGACCATGGTGACGATGTTTGGTTCCGCAATATCCGCATCAAGGTTCTCGACTAGTCCCGGATTATGAGAAACAAGCTATTTGCAGCGATCTGCGCCCTTCTGGCTTTGGCGATGCTCCCCGGCGGAGCATTCGCCAAGGCGAAGAAGGCCCCGAAGAAGGAGATCGGCATCCAGCTCTACTCGGTACGCAGCCTGATCGGCAGCTTCGGCAAAAACCAGCAGGACTACAAGCCCGTGCTGAAGCAGCTCGCCGACATGGGTTACACTTCGGTGGAGGCCGCCAGCTACAAGGACGGACTGCTCTACGGGCAGAATCCCGAGCAGTTCCGCAAGGATGTCGAGGCTGCCGGCATGAAGGTTCTTTCGACGCACTGTACGCTCAACCTCTCCGACGAAGAGTTGGCGAGCGGCGATTTCTCGAAGGCCCTCCAATGGTGGGACGAGTGCATCGCGGCGCACAAGGCCGCCGGTGCGGAGTACATCGTGGTTCCTTCGATGCGCCGTATCGACAACCTCAAGGACCTGAAGACCTACTGTGACTATTTCAATGAAATCGGAGCACGGTGCAAGGCCGCCGGCATGAAGTTCGGCTACCACAACCACTCGCGTGAATACGAGAAGATCGAGGATCAGGTCATGCTGGACTACATGCTCCGGAACACCGATCCCGACAAAGTGCTGTTCGAGATGGACGTGTACTGGACGGTGATCGGCAAAGCGAGCCCCGTAGCGTATTTCAAGAAGTATCCGGGCCGTTTCAAACTCCTGCATATCAAGGATTACCGCGAGATCGGACAAAGCGGCATGGTGGGCTTCGATGCCATTTTCGCCAATGCTGAGACCGCCGGTGTGGAGAACATCATCGTCGAGATCGAAGGATCGAGTTACGACGACATTGTGCGCAGCGTTCGCGAGTGCATCGAGTACTTGCAACAAGCGCCTTTCGTCGAGGCTTCATACCGTAAATAACGCCTCCTGGAGAGTTGGAAATATCCGGCTGTCTGTCGAGACGGCCGGATATTTTGTTGCCGGTCCGGCCGGAAAACCCGGCGGACCCCGGTTTTCGTACCCATTTAATCCGCATTGATTTGACTATGGAAGAACTTCGAATGACTTTTCGGGGACATCTCGACGACCTGCGCTGGACGCTGGTCCGTGTCGGCGGCGTACTCTTCGCCCTGGCGGTCCTCTGTTTCTGCCTTATGCCGTGGCTGTTCGACCGTTTTGTCCTGGCGCCCGCTTCACCCGATTTTCCCCTTTACCGGTGGTTGTCGGAAACAGGGGTCCCGGCTTCGGTTTTTCCCGATTTCGGCAATGGCAGCCATGCCGTTGAGATCGTCAACACCGACGTTTCGTCCCAACTGCTCACGCACATCAGTGCATCGTTCTGGTTTGCGCTGGTGCTGTTGTTTCCCTACCTGATTTTCGAGGCCTGGCGGTTTGTCCGGCCTGCCCTGGTCGGGGACGAGCAGCGCAGCGTGCGGCTGGCGTTCATCGGGGGAACGGGGTTGTTTTTCGTGGGGTGCGCCGTGGGTTACCTGTTTGTTTTTCCCTTCATGTTCCGGTTCCTGACCGAGTATCAGTTGAGTTCGTCGATTGTCAACCAGATATCGCTGAACTCCTATATGCGGAGTTTCCTGCTGCTGGTCTTCGTGATGGGGGTGGCGCTGGAACTGCCGCTGCTGACGTGGTCGCTTTCCCGGGCAGGACTGGCTACGCGGACTTTTTTCCGCAGATACCGGCGGCAGGCTGCCGTCGTTCTGCTCCTGCTGACCGTGCTGGTAACTCCTTCGGGCGATCCCTTTGTGCTGCTGGCCGTTTTCCTGCCGCTTTACCTGCTCTACGAACTGGGTATCCGCTTCGCCCGGGAATAACCCTGTGGCCGGAGCCGCTAATCCAGACAGCCGGAAAATGCTCCGGCTGTTTTTGGTTGAGGACGTGTGTTTTCCGTAAAATTATCGCTAACTTTACGCCTCAAACAGCACTGTTGCGGGGATTTGAGGATACTCCTTGAGGTTGTGATTCCCGTTTCCTGTTTGTTAAAAATATGAAAATATGCGTTACTGTTGGTTATTGACAGCCTGCCTGTGGGCTTGCACCGGAGTCCGGGCGCAAACGGCCGGGGAAGCGGGCGAAAAAAGCGGCAATCCGCTTTTCAAAGGGTGGTATGCCGATCCCGAAGGGGTGGTTTTCGGCGACGAGTACTGGATTTATCCCACTTATTCGGCTCTTTATGAAGACCAGACGTTTTTCGATGCTTTTTCCTCGAAAGACCTCGTGCATTGGCAGAAGCATCCCCGGGTCCTTACGACGGAGCATGTCACGTGGGTAAAACGGGCGATGTGGGCCCCGGCGATCCTTCAGGCCCACGGCAAATATTACCTCTTTTTTGCGGGTAACGACATCCACGAGAACGAGGTGGGCGGCATCGGCGTCGCCGTGGCCGATTCTCCGGCCGGGCCGTTCCGCGATGCGCTGGGCAAACCGCTGATCGACCGGATCGTGAACGGCGCACAGCCTATCGACCAGTTCGTTTTTCGGGACGACGACGGAACCTATTATATGTACTACGGCGGCTGGGGCCACTGCAATATGGTGCGGCTTGCTCCCGACCTGCTGAGCGTCGTGCCGTTCGACGACGGAACGATTTACCGCGAAGTCACGCCGAAGGGCTACACCGAAGGCCCGTTCATGTTCAAACGGCAGGGTAAATACTACTTCATGTGGTCCGAAGGCGGTTGGGGCGGTCCCGATTACCGGGTTGCCTACGCCATTGCCGACTCGCCGTTCGGACCTTTCGAACGCATCGGGACGATCCTGGAGCAGGACCCCGAAGTGGCCACGAGCGCCGGGCATCACTCCCTGATCCAGGTTCCGGGCAAGGATGAGTGGTATATCGTTTACCACCGTCGTCCGCTGACCGAAACAGGCCGCGACAGCCGTGCGACCTGTATCGACCGGCTTTGGTTCGATGCCGACGGGCGGATCAAACCCGTGCGGATGACCTTCGAGGGCGTCGGGGCGCGCCCGATAGCGCCGCAGGGCGAGTATTTCAATCCCGTTGTGAACCAGAGCCTGCCCGACCCGACGATTATCCGGGGCGATGACGGTTGTTTCTATCTCTATGCGACGGAGAGCATCCGCAACGTTCCGATCTTCCGTTCGCGAAACCTGGTCGACTGGGAGTTTATCGGTACGGCGTTTACGGACCGGACCCGCCCGACGTTCGAGCCGAAAGGCCGCGTCTGGGCGCCCGACATCAACCGGATCGGGGATAAATACGTCCTCTATTATTCGATGTCGCGCTGGGGCGGCGAATGGACCTGCGGCATCGGCGTTGCCGTGGCTGAGCGTCCCGAAGGCCCTTTCGAGGACCTGGGCAAGCTGTTTCGCAGCAATGAGATCGGTATTCAGAATTGCATAGACCCGTTCTATATCGAGGACGGAGGGAAGAAATACCTTTTCTGGGGCAGTTTTCACGGCCTTTACGGCGCGCAACTGGCTGCCGACGGGCTGTCCCTCGATCCGGATGCCCAACCTGTGCGGATTGCGGGGGATGCCTACGAGGCGACGTATATCCACAAACGGGGTAAATACTATTATCTGTTTGCGTCGACAGGCAGTTGCTGCGAGGGGCTGAAAAGTACCTACGCAACGGTTGTGGGGCGTTCCGAAAGTCTCTTCGGGCCTTATACCGACCGGCAGGGCCGCCCGATGCTGGAAAACCACCATGAAATGCTGATCCATGGCAATCCCGATTTTGTCGGGCCGGGGCATAACTCCGAGATCGTGACCGACGACAAGGGCCGCGACTGGATTTTCTACCATGCCGTGAGCCGCGCCGATCCCCGGGGCCGCGTGCTGATGGCCGACCGGGTCGACTGGACCGGCGGCTGGCCCCGTGTCGAAGGCTCTTCGCCGTCGCTCCGCGCGAAAGTCCCCCAATTCAGGAAATAAGCCGCAATGCTCAACGCCATCGAAACTTTTAATTCGATGGCGTTTTGGTTTTAGCCTGGGAGCGTACGACCTTTGGGCTGGACTGTGATGCTTTGTGCCTGTGTCGTAATGTGCAGTAAATCAGTGTAGTATATTTGTGTAAGTGCCTTGTTAGGCACTTTTTTTTATATTGTATTGATAATCAGTGTGTTGATTCTTAGTTTGAAAGGTTTGGAATCCGTTGGTTTTCAGGATATCAGAGAGACATTTAGGCTAATTTTGCTGATACGTTGCCGATTTTTTCGAATTGCGGGTCCGAGTTATGTGTCGATAGAAAAATTTCTGAAAGACGCGATTAGGTCTCGATTCCCGTCCTGAGCGTGTTGTTCCGGTTTTTATATCTGCCGGAATTCTGTTTCGGCGTGACGTAAAAGATTCCTGCTACAAACCACAAACCTTGAAACGATGAAAAAACTTTATTCTTTCGCGCTTGCCGTTGTCATATCTCAAACAGCCTTCTCCCAAAACGATTACAACCGGGTGAATTTCTACCCGCCTTCGGTTGCCTCCATGATGAAGTATATCGATTATCCGGTAAGTCCCCGCACTGGCATTCCGGATATTGGCATCCCGCTTTTCACGATTCGTTCGGGTAAACTGGAATTGCCGCTTACGCTCTCTTTTCATATCGACGACTATGCAAAAGTAAATCAACTGCCCGGGGCGGCCGGAGCCGGTTGGACGCTGAGTTCCGATATTCAGATTTCCCGGTCGATTAACGGATTGGACGACCTGGCGCCATCCGGGTATTTATCCACTGGTTTTTATTACCCCGATTATAAAGGAATTGCACCGGCAAAGAGTCAGACAGACCTTTACTTGATGCATATAAAACAGAAAGACGAGGAGCCGGATAAATTTTATTACAGGTTGCTTGGGAAAGGAGGTTCGTTCTATTTTATGCGGCAGCAGAACGGTTCATCCATTCCGAAGCAGGTCCCCTTGAACGGAGTACAGGTTTCCTATTCATCGGGCCGGTTCGAGGCGGTCGATACGGATGGAACGACATATTACTTTTCGTCCAGTGCCAAGGATCAGTGCAGTCCGAATGCGGGAACGACTCTTGACATGTCCTGGAAATGTGACCGGATAGTCAGTGCTTCCGGGGCTGATATCATTTCTTTCGATTATGTCAGCTATAAAAAATCATTGGTCAAAATGTGTAACGGGAAAGAAGAAGTTTACGATCGGATTCGTATCACGAACCGCGCCGCATCGAATGCTGTCCGAAACATGGTACGTGGACCGAAACACCTTATATACGGGGGTGAACTCACGTCACGCATGGAGCTTGTGCAGGTAGAAGAAGACGGTGGATATGCTTATTTCTGGGAAAGCGTCGGCCCCGTCGATGATTTACGTAATTATCAGAATCTGGTTATCCATAACCTTTCGGGTATTCGGTTCAAAAACGGGCGGGTCGAATTCGTCTATGACGATAATGAGGTCCTGACGCAGATAAAGCTATTTTCTGAGGGCCAGGCCGAACCTGTCCGGGTCGTCGCCCTGGCGCAGGAGGGCAGTGGCTATGCGCGGACGCTCAGAACCCTGACAGTCGGCAGGGACACCTATTCATTTGCATATGGGACGAAACACGAAGGCGAATGCTTTCCGGATTTCTGGGGGTATAAAAGCATGGGTACTTTTCTCAATGGGTGTGCCGGCGTTCCCCTGCATTTCATCACGGTTGAACCCGGACCGGACGGTCGCCTGATCAATGATCGGAACTTCTTTAATACGGACTTCGGCCTGCCGGTCGGATTGCAATCCGTCGCGGCGTATAGCACTACGGCGACGAAAGGTAGTCCTTTCCTTACGATTAAATATCCCACCGGTGGCTTAACGCAGTTTTCATGTGAACGAAACAATTACCTGTGCAATGACGGGAATTATTTTGGTTACATAATCGATGCAGGCGGATTACGCGTCAATGAGATCAATTATTTCGATACGGACACAACGCTAGTCAAGCAGAAAATCTATAAATACGGAGAAAATGAAAACGGCTACGGCATTATTCGCCGTGAGCCCACTTTCGACGAAGAGTACGGAACCTGTCATACCTGTCAGGAGGTCCGGTACTATACGCCCTACCTGGGATCATATTCGCTGGACGCCACGGCACGCCTGCGGAGTTACCTGCCCAATACGATTTATCAGATGAACTATTCTGATGGAAGTCGTATCAATTACAGCGAGGTTGCCGAATATAATAAAGACAGGGGTATTGAGACCGGGAAAACCGTCTATAAATACAATCTCGAAGACCCGTACGGCATGATGGGGCAGTATGCCGATCCGGAGGCGCCGTACCCGATCGGCGATGACGCGTGGTGGATCGGGGTTCCCGATTCCACGATTTATTACAGGTATGATAACGGAAAGTACGAATGGGTGAAGAAAACCGGCTACCGTTACGAATGCCATATGGAGCCGGAGCGGATTTTCCAGGGACGGGTTTGGCAGAGCGTCATTGCCGTTCTGGTTGATGGCTATTTATCCAGTTCTTTCGTAAAGGATTACAATGTCTTTTCTTACCGGACTTCTGCTATTCAGATCGGATGTATGCAGTTGGCTCAGGAAGACGAATATGTCCGCAATGACGATGGCCGGGTCCAAACCACGCGGACCCGCTATTACTACGATAATCCCGGTCATTACCTGCCAGGACGCAAGGTGACGACCTATCCGACCGGGGATATCGTGACTGAACATACGCTTTTTCCGGAAGATTATGTTCGGGATTCCTACGTGCAGTCCCTCCAGACGCGGAATCAGATTGCCCTGCCGATGGAGCGGGTCGTTCGCCGCAATGGCCGGGTTGTTTCCGGGGAGTCGTACCGCTATGATTTCTATGGCCGGATCGTCAGTGCGTATATGCTGGAAACGGATAACTTGTCCGAATCTCTTTTCCGCCTGTCGAACAAGAGTGCCGCGAATGATTTCGGCCCTTCCGGAACCTCGGCTTATACGCCGGACTCCGGCTATGTACAGCGGGCTGCCATCCTTTACGATGAAGATGACAATATCCGCCAGATCGTATCCCCCGGCAAAAGTCCGGTCTGCTACCTGTGGGGATATAACGGCCAGTATCTGATTGCCGAGATTCGGAATGCAACCTACGAGCAGGTGCAGCAGAAACTGGGCAGCGCCCTGCTCAGCCGTGTTCGGAAAGCGGCTGTTCCTGCCGTCGCCGACCTGGAGCAGATCGATAACCTGCGGACAGATAAAAAACTGCAGGTTACGACGGCGACTTACCGGCCTCTGTACGGCATGGCATCCCAGACCGATCCTGATGGACGTACCAGGTCGTATGTGTACAATACGGAGACCGGCCGTCTGCTTCGGGTTGAAGACGGAGATGGGAATATCGAAACTCAATACAGCTACTCACAAGACTTGTAAATGCCCTATGAAAGCTCAGATAGCAACAATCTGCATCTTGCTGGCACTGGTGTCGACCCTCAACGCCCAGCCCCGGTTTTCGCCCCGGGTAATCATCAGCGAGATCATGTACGATACCCCGTTGAACGAGGTAGTGACTACGCGTCCGTATAGCAACGGCGAATTTCTCGAACTTTATAACTGCGAGTCCGCAGAGGCTGACATCAGTGGCTGGATGCTTAAAGGCTCCGGGGTTACAGAACAGTTTCAACTGCCGGATGGTACGGTGATTCCCGGTCGGGGGACGTTGGTTATTGCCTATTGCTATGCGGGCAGTAATTTCCTGCTGACCGATCTTTATTCGGGGCTCGATGCTTCGGCGGTGCGCGGTATCGTGTACCAGAATAAGATTATCCTTGCAAACGGAGGCGAAGAGGTGCAATTGTCGGATAAATCCGGAGTAATCAAGGACCGGATTTATTACGACGGTACGTCCAACCGCAAGAAACCCGATCGGTTGGAGGCCGCCAACAGCGATACGATCGGGGATGGATCGGAGTGTAGCTCGTTACAGCGCATAACTGCGGACTTTGACGATAATGCCTGTGCGATCGGTTCGAATACGGATTGGATTACAGCCCGTACGACGCCGTTTCAGGCCGAGGTGTCGGTTACTGGCCCTGATATGAGTCAAGGTGCGAACTGGATCGAGACCCGCACGGCTACGGCGCCCGGTGGTGCGGGGATGTTGAGCGACATTCGCTATTTCAACGGTCTGGGCCTGCCTGTTCAGGACGTTAGCGTACAGAACACACCTCAGGGCAGGGATTTGGTTACTCCGATTGAATACGATGCCGTGCTGCGTGATGACGCCCGGAGTTACCTGCCCTATCCTGCTGAGGGACACGGAGGTGTTTTCCGCAGAGATGCAATCGGGGACCAGTCGCAATTCTATCGGGCACAATTCGGCGCGGAAGGGGCGAGACCCTATTCTGTGAAGGAGTACGAATCGTCTCCTTTGGGACGTGTACGGCGTACGGCAGGTCCGGGTACGCTCACGTCCGACGGCAGTGTGAAATATGTTTCAGTCGAATATCTTGGAAATGATTCCGGGGAAGTCCTTCGGTTGAAAGTGGACGATTCGGGTAATATCCTTTCTGCGGCAGGGTATTATCCCGAAGGGACATTATGTAAAACCCAGACGCTGGACGAAGACGGGAACGTTACCCGGGTTTTCGCCAATCAGGAAGGACTGACGCTTCTGAACCGTGTGTTCGATAGCAACGGTAATGCGATCGATACTTACAGCGTATATGATGATATGGGCCGTCTTCGTTGGGTTGTTTCTCCCGAAGGCGCTGCCGGCCTGGGTGCTTCATCGGTTCTTCCGGAGAGTGCGGCCGCCGCGCAGGAGTATTGTTATGTTTACAAGTACGACGGTCGGGGGAATGTGATCGAAAAGAAACTTCCCGGACGCGCGGCCGAGTACCTGGTTTATGACCGCGGCGATCGTCTGGTGATGAGCCAGGACGGTAACCTGCGGGCTGCCGATAACCGGTGGGCGTTGATCGGTTATGATGCTTTTGACCGGGAATCGACCCGTCGGATTCTTCCGACGACGTTGGACCGTGCCGGATTGACGGATGTTTTTGCCGAAGGCCGGGAGTCTGCGCTTTACGATTCGCCGTCGGCGCAGTTGGAATCGCAGTGTTTCTACGATTCGTCCCTGATTCCTGCGGAGTTGGAATTTGCCGAAGTCCCGGATATTGTGTCGGCGGGGGATATTGCCGGATCGAGTTTGCGCGCCTATGAGAAAATCCGGATTTTGAACGATTCCGCAGTAGACGAATATGTGGAGCGGGCATTCTATTACGATAAGAAAGGTCGGGTTATCCAGACAGTTATCCGGAATCAGTCGGGCGGTGTCGACCGGGTCAGCTATCGCTATGATTTTTGCGGCAATGTGCTTTTGAGTGCCGAGTCCCACCGGAAGAATCGCGATGCGGAAGAGGATGTGTTGATTCGGCGGTTCACCTACGATTCCAGGGGACGTTTGTTGGCCGAGAGTGCGTGTCTGAACGATGGGGCGGAGGCCTGTATGAACTACGGTTATGACGAACTGGGCAATTTGACAACTCGTCGATATGGCGGAGACAACCAGTTGCTTGCCGAAGAACTGTCGTACAACCTCCGGGGCTGGTTGACCTCCAAGTCGAATGAGAAGTTCTCGATGACGCTGGCTTATAACGCTCCGCACCATCCACAGGTCGCCCCCAGTTACACCGGCAACATTACCGAATGGAACTGGACCCACGCAGATTCCGGGGAAGAAAACACCTATTCCTTCACCTATGACAGCCAATCGCGTCTGACCGATACCCGCCAGTATATCGACGGGCTGGAAGTCGATCAATTCGTCGAACGCAACCTGTCCTACGACCGGAACGGCAATATCCAAAGCCTGCATCGGTATGAACACGGCGAATTGAAAAGTAATTTTGCATATACCTATACCGGGAATCGGCTGAAAACAATTTCCGATATGCAGGCTTCTCCGCGATCACGTTCTTTCGCAAATTGGGGTTCTGCAGATTCCCTCGGGGGTATTCGCCCCGACCCGATTGATCCGGGAATTCCGATCTGGCCCATCGATCCGGTCGATCCCGGGAATCCGGGTGTGATTATTCCTCCGGTTATCGATCCTGTCGAGCCCGTTGACCCCACCGATCCCATAGGCCCGATCGGTCCGGATAATCCGGGTCCGGGTATCGTCGTTCCCCCGGGAATCACAGACCCCACAGACCCCAATCCCGGAGGCGGCATTGATCCCGACATACCATCCGTGGTCGTACGTCCGGGTGATCCGGACAAACCGACCGAACCCCGGATTCGGCAAGACAGCATTTACAGCGGTTCCGAATATGTCTACGACGTGAACGGGAATATGCTGTACGATCCCATGGAAGGACTGAATATTCGATATAACCACCTGAATCTGATTGAAAAAGTGCTTCGCGGCGATACAATCGTGGCAAAATATTCGTATCTTTCGGATGGCACGAAACTCTCGGCGACGGATGCCGACGGCAACGGGCTTTATTACCTCGGTTCTTTGGTATATGGTTCCCGGAACGGCGATTTATCGCTGGAAAGCGCAGCTTTTAACGGCGGTCGTTTTATCGTCACTTCCAACGGGATCGAGTCTCATTATTTCGTGACAGACCATTTGGGGAGCGTGCGGGCAGTTGTTAATAACGACGGGGAAGTTATCGAACGCAACGACTACTATCCGTTCGGCCTTCGGTGGAACGCAGGCGAACTGTCGGACAACCGCTACCGTTACAACGGCAAAGAAGAGCAGAGTTTTGTAAATTTCCCAAGTTTAGACTATGGAGCCAGAATGTTCGACAGTCGGATTGGTCGGTTTAAAAATATGGATAAACGGGCCGAGAAGTATTATTATGCCAGTCCGTTTGCATACTGTTTGAATAATCCTGTTAATGCTATTGACCCAGATGGCAATTTAGTTATTTTTATTAATGGATTTAATATGGGGGATGGAGCATCAAATTATCCTCGGCCAGGAAAGGAATACTATGGTAGTAGTTGGACTGGAACCAGAGATTATTGGTGTAGTGCTAATGACTTCGATTATAAAGTCATGAGGCAAATAGATGATTATAATGCAATATATAGAGATGGAACATCGGGAAGTGCTAATGTCCGGGGAACGAATCTTTCGGCTAATAATCGCTTCAATGCGGGATTCGAGCAAGGGGTTTTCGATGCTAAGACAATAATTGGTAACTTGGCTCGAGATAAAGACGGTAACATCATTGAAACGATAAAAGTAATTACGCATAGTATGGGTGCTGCCTATGCAAAGGGTTATATTCGAGCTATTATCCGCGAACTGGATAAAAAAGGTTTAAATAGAGATATTATTGCTTTTGAGGCTGATTTTGCGCCATTTCAGCCGACAAAGCAAACAGCCGTAGAAGGTATATATACACTTCAATTTTCTCATTCGAAAGATCGTCTTGCGCTTGATATGCCAATGGAAGGAGCCGATTTCATGAGTACTGAGGATGATGATAACCAAGGGCATCGATTATCAAGTTTCTGGCAGCAAATCTGGAAACTTCCGACTGGGAATTACAAAATAGTAAACGGGGTAATAAAGTCGTATTAAAATTTAAATAGGATGAATCCAATTACAAGAACATTGATGGTTCTATTTTCATGGTTATGTTTATCTATGATTATAGCTTTCTTTTTAATTCCAGATATTTCGGAAACTCCCCTTGTGTTTATTGTTGATGCGCTGTTTGTCCGCCTTATCCACATCCATAGGTTTTCCTTTTTTGATTTTAAGAGCCTTTTCCATTTCGAGGTTGTTC
>ENA-UESI01000452-UESI01000452.1-human-gut-metagenome-genome-assembly--contig:-NODE-452-length-34573-cov-4.706575_pt1 | contig 34573 bp, 18 predicted proteins | sample MGYA00243005_ERZ508006 | MGnify/ENA primary metagenome ERZ508006 (study PRJEB26167, sample SAMN06115436) | human gut metagenome | host: Homo sapiens | place: China:Shandong | collected 2015-06-10... | reverse complement strand
TTGGGGCGTTGCCCCAAACCCCACCAGAGGCGCCGCCTCTGGACTCCGCAAGGGGCATTGCCCCTTGACCCTTTTTTCGGTGCCCGGCTTGGTCGCTTTTCCCCTACTCCGCTTTTATGCGGCTTTAGGCGCGCGCCATCGCCCCATCCAAAATCTCCAGCCCCTGTTCCTCCTGGAACTGATTCGTATACAGCTGATAATAATACCCCTGTTTCGCAATCAGCTGCTGATGCGTCCCATCTTCCGTAATCTTGCCATTCTGAATCACCAGAATCCGATCCGCCGAGCGAATCGTAGAGAGTCGATGCGCAATGATGAAGCTCGTCCGCCCCGCCAGCACCTTCTGAATCGCGTGCTGAATCAGCTGTTCCGTCTCCGTATCGACCGAGGACGTGGCTTCGTCCAGCACGAAAATAGACGGGTTCGTCAGAATCGCGCGGGCGAAGGAAATCAGCTGCTTCTGCCCGGTGGAGAGGCGGTTGCCGCCCTCGCCAACGTCCGCCTGATAGCCATCCTTCATGTTGCGGATGAAGGGTTCCGCGCCGACCATACGGGCGGCTTCCGCGACTTCCTCGTCGGTGGCATCGGGGCGGCCGTAGCGGATATTATCCGCAACCGTGCCGGAGAAGAGATGCGGCGACTGCAGGACGTAGCCGAGGTTGGACTGAAGCCACAGCTGACTGCGTGTGCGGTAATCCGCGCCGTCGATGAGGATTTTGCCCTCCGTCGGCTCATAGAAGCGGCAGACGAGGTTGACGATGGTGGACTTGCCGCTGCCGGTTTCGCCGACAAGGGCAATGGTCTGCCCGTGCTGGATGTGCAGGTTGAAGTGCTCCAGCACCTTTTCGCCCTCTTTGTAGCGGAAGGTGACGTCCTCGAAGTCAATGTCGCCGATGAGCTTGGGCCAGTTTTCGGTCTTGGGGTGGAAATTGTCGCCGTATTGCGCCACCACTTCGGGAGAATCCACAATATCGGGTTCCGTTTCCAGCAGGCTGATGACGCGCTCCGCCGCCGCCTGTGCGGATTGCAGTTCCGCGAAGATGCGGGCAATATCGCGCACGGGCTGGAAGAAGCTGACGGTGTAGTTGATGAACATGGTCAGCGTGCCGACGGTCATAGCGACGCCGAAAACGTGCGTACCGCCGATGACGCTGTTGCCGCCCTGCCAGAGCGCATACGCCGTCGCCAAAGACCCCAGCGACACGACGATGGGCAGAAAGAGGTTCGACAGCGTCGCCGCGCGGATGGACGCGGAACGCATGGAGGCAGAAACCGTCTCGAATTCCTTGATGTTCAGTTCTTCGCGCACAAGGGTTTTCGTCGTCTTTGCGCCGTTGATGCCCTCATTGAAGCCCGCGGTAATCTGGCTGTTGTTCTTGCGCACCTGACGATACGCCGCGAGAATCGCCTTCTGGAACTTCCAGCTGATGACGGCCAGCGGCGGCAGCACCAGCATGACAATCAGCCCCAGCCGCCAGTTGATGGTCAGCATCCGCACGGCGCAGGCAACCAGATACACCGCGCCCCAGCACAAGTCCACCAGCGACCAGCCGATGGTGTCCGCAAGGCGCTGCGTGTCATTGGTCAGGCGGGACATGAGGTATCCTACGGGCATCCGGTCGTAATAGGAGAAGGGCAGTTCCTGCAGTTTCTGGAAGCCGAGCTTGCGAATCAGGTAGCACGTTCCGGTTTCGACAATGCCGCACTGCCGCAGAAAGCCGAAAATTGTTCCGACCTGCACTGCCGTCAGCAGCGCATACGCCACGACGAACCCAACCAGCCCGGCCGTGCTGTGTTTGGCAATGAACACGTCAATCGCGTAGGCATTCATGTTCGGCATAATCACGTCGATGATTGCAGAAACCGCCATGAAAAGCACAACCGCAATCAGGTTCTTGTGGTACGGCTTTGCAACCTTGATGAGCTTGCGCCACAGGGAGAGATCAAATCGTTTGGTATAATCCTGTTCCTGAAAGGACTGCATATCAGTTCACCCCTTCCGCCGCCTTGGCCTGCGTCAGTTCTTCCTCCAAGGCGTTCTGGATGCTGTTGATGCGCTGGTACAGGCCCGGCTGGCTGCACAGCTCAGCGTGCGTGCCCTGCTGCGTAATCTGCCCGTTTTCCAGCACGAGGATGAGGTCAGCCTGCGAGAGCGTCGTCACGCGGTGGCTGATGATGAGGGTGGTCACGTCCTTCTGCTCGTGGCGGAGGGCAGCGCGAATCTGCGCGTCCGTCTCGGTATCCACGGCGGAAAGGGAGTCGTCGAAGATGAGGATGTTGTTGTCCTTGAGCAGCGTGCGCGCAATGGCGATTCGCTGCTTCTGTCCGCCGGAGAGCGTCACGCCGCGTTCGCCCACGACCGTCTCCCAGCCCTTATCCGCCTTGGCGATGAAGCCGGATGCGCTGGCGATATCCGCCGCGTGCTCAATGCGTTCCGCCTCCTGTTCCGGCGCGGTGATGCCCACGTTCTCCCGGATAGTCTTGGAGTACAGGAACGGCTCCTGCAGAATCAGGCCGACGTGTGCGCGCAGATATTTGCGGTCAATCTGCTGAATATCCACGCCGCCGATGGTGATTTTGCCGCTCGTGGGCGTATACAGCCGCTGCAGCAGGTACATCATGGTGGATTTGCCGCTGCCCGTGCCGCCCAGCACTGCCGCCGTCTTGCCCGCGGGGATGGTGAAGGACACGTCGCGCAGCACCGGCACGTTGTCATCCGGATAAGCGAAGGACACATGGTCAAACACAATATCGCCGTGCAGGTCGGGCTTCAAGGCGTTCGGCTCATCCGGCTCGGCTTCCTCGTGCAGAATCGCCTGCACGCGTTTCATCGAGACCATTGCTTTGCCCGCGTCGGACAGAGTGCGGCCCAGCTGACGAATCGGGAAGAGCAGCATCCCCAGCGTGGAGGTGAAAACAATTAGCGTACCGACGGTAATCCAGCCGTTGCAGGCGTAGATGATGCAGACCACCAGCGTCAACAGCGTCTGCGTCATGCTGATGGCGTCGCCGCCGCCCCAGTAGATGGCAAGCAGTTCATTCAGGCGGAGGTTCTTCTTGCGCAAATCGTTGTTCACGCGGTCAAACTTCTCCACCTCGCGCTCCTGCTGTCCGAAGGCGCGCACGACGCGGACGCCGGAGAGGTTCTCCTGCAAAACGGCGTTCAGCACACCGTCCGCTTCGTCCGCCACTTCGAAGGACTTATGCACCATTTTGAAGAACCACGTCGCGAAGCAGAACAAAGGCGGCACAAGAATCAGGCTGTAGAGCGTAATCGGCACGGAGCGCGGCAGCAGGATGCTCATGGCGATAACGACCATCAGCACCGTGTTGACAACTTCCATCACCTGAAGCGCCAGAAAGCGGCGAATCGTATCCACGTCAGACGTGCAGCGCTGAATCAGCTCGCCCGCCTGCGCTTTAACGTGGTACGCAAACGGCAGGTGCTGCAAGTGGCGATAGAGGTCATTGCGCAGTTTTCGGGCGATATTTTCACTCGCAATTGCGGAGGAACGCCCCTTAATGAACGTGAACACGCCGTTGACGATGTTCATCAGGATGAGCGCCAGCGCGGGAATCCACAGATTTTGACGGAGGAAATCGCGTCCGCCGAGGGCGTTAATCGGGTTCATGAGGAAATCCGGCATTGTGAACGGCTCGCTGCCCAGTATGCTGTCCACGATTTCGGAGAGCAGCAGCGGCGTTAAAAAGCCGATGATGACCATCATGATGGTCGCAATGAGTGCCCAGAGGAAATGCGTCCAGTTCTGCCCGATGAGGGAGAGCATTGCGCCGAACGGGGTCTGTTTCTTCTTTGGTTTCGTTGTGGTGCGCTGCGTAGGAAATCACTCCTTTCAAGAGAGACAAAGTGGTTGATGACTCATAACTGCCCATTGTATGCTTTTTTCGAAAAGGGTACGAAAAAAGCACCATCCGTCTGAATGCAAACGGCTGGTGCTGCACACAAAACGCATGGTAACAGGAAAAGAGCGTGGAATTTTCCTATTACGGGCGCATATGGGCAGAAAGAGCCGTCGCAGTCAGTCCATTGGCACGGGATACAAGGGTTAGAATCATCATGGTCATTGCGAGGGCCTCCTTTCTGCATAATTTTGATTTTGTTGTGCTTCTCGCAAGCACGCAAGAAACAGTGTAGTCGAAAGTCAAGGTTTTGTCAAGGGGCAAATGGCGTTTTTTTTAAATATTCATCCCATCTTGCGCAGGATTCCCGTTTTTCCAGTCCCAAACCGCCTTTTCAATCAAGTCGGCAGCATTGGCACAGCCGTGTTCATTGCGCAGGGCCTCCCCGATGCACGCCGCGTTGCGCGTGTATTCCGGGTTGCTGATGAGTGCGCGCAAGCCCTCCGCCAGATTCTCTGCCGTCAGCTTATCGCGCGGAATCGCTTTCGGCCCGCACCCGGCAGCGTACACCCGCTCCGCCCAGAACGGCTGATCGCCGCCGAACGGCACAACGAGCGTCGGCAGTGCATGGCGCAGGCTGGTTGCGGTCGTCCCCGCGCCGCCGTGATGCACCGCCCCTGCCATATGCGGGAACAGCCAGTCATGCGGCACACTTTTCACATAGAAGATGTTCGCATCTTTTGTCTTTGCTTCCTGCTGACCCCAACCCAGTGCCACCACCGCCCGCACGCCGGACAATTTCACCGCCTGCCGGATGATTTCCGCCAGTTCACCCATGTCGCCTGACACCATCGACCCAAAGCCGATGTACACCGGCTCGTCGCCCGCGCGCAGGAACTCCGCCAGCGCCGGGTCAGGCGTGTAGTCCACCGAGCGCTCATCCCACCAGAAGCCGGACATGTGGATGTTGTCCGCCCAATCCTCCGGGCGCGGCACGAGCGTCGGGCTCATGGCGTAAATCACGGGCACTTGCTTGCCCTTCACGTCATAATCCGGGCGCAAGCGAACGCGGCGCTTTGCCATCTCGTTCTCCTTGCGCCAATCCGAGAGGTAGCGGTGCTCCAGCGCCGAAATCAGCAGATACCCGATGCGATAGCTCAGCACATTCCACCACTTGCCGAGCTTGCGGAACGGCGCGGATGAAATTGGCATATCCTTGCACGGATCCATCGGGAAATACTGCGTCTGGATGCACGGAATATCGTACTTCTCCGCAATCGAATAGAACATCGTCCCGAAGAACGTGCAGACGATGGCTTCCGCGCCCTCCGCGCAGTGCAGCAAATCATCCAGCAGCATCGGCGCAATATCGCGGATGCCCTTCTCAAACTCCTTCAAGTACCGCACGCCCACCGCGTCCGGCTGGAGCAGCCGCCCCATCATATCCACCACATCGCCGGAAATGGGATAGAAGGACATTCCCGCTTCCTCAATCATGCCCTGAAACGGCGCAAACGCCGCAATCGTCACCTCATGCCCCCGCTCGTGAAGCTCCCGTCCCAGCAGCATATACGGCCGCACGTCACCCGTCGAGCCGAGCGTTATCATTGTGATTTTCATCATTACCTCCAATGATTTCGAGATAAGTTAAAGGTATACAAACTAAAAAACTAACAATAAAATTCAAGTATGTAGAAGAAACCAAAAGCGCCATCAAGCGCGCTTGCTTCCCGTCGCACACGGGTCATACCACCCCGCAGGAACTTTCACCCGGAAGCCCTCGAATGCACTTTCCGCATCCGCCTTCACCACGCAGTGCGGCGTATACACATGCCGCATCCCCTCCTGCATCCGCGCCATACACCACTGCGCCAAGTCCGCTGCCAGCGAATTCCCTTCCGCCAGCGGCACAAACGCATCCCGCCGCACCAAAAAGCACATTGGCGAAACCGCAGTGACATTGTAGCTGGTTCGGTTCATGCCGTGCCATCCGCCCGCCGACACCGGCAAGCCGCGATTCCGCGACCGCACTGTGCCGTCCGGCAGAATGTCGTATCCGGCATGAAGCACCCGATTGCGCGCATCCGCCACCAGCGGCATCACCGCGCACACATCCGGGCGCTGGGCGTACATCATCATCTCCCGCAAACCGTCCGCATCAGGCTCCGCCGTGTCTCCCCACAGGAACAGCAGCATGTCTGCCGACGAATCCGCCGCCAAGCGGTTCACATCCGCAGCGGACGCATCCCGCGTCAGCCGCAATGCCGCGACAGTAAAATCCCCCACGTTGTACCGCAGCCGCAGCACACCGTCCTCCACCCAGCACGTTCCCGGAAATCCGTTGCGTCGCATACTCTCTTCCACCGCCCGCGCCGCCGCATCCAGGCAGACTGCCAATTTCGTGTGGCTCATCGACCCCCGCAGCGTCCGCCAGTGGTACAGCACGCGTGGAATGTGGATGACGCCGTCCGCCCGCTCGCACGCACGGAGCAGCAAATCGTGATCCTGCGACCCGTCGAACGCCGGTCGTAATCCGCCGATGGCATCCAGCAGCGTCCGCCGAATCACCGACAAATGGCAGATATAGTTGCCGGAGCGCAGATTGTCCGGACAGAAATCCGGCTTGCGGTGCGCATCAACGTGAATCGCGCCGTGGGCGGTCAGCTTATCCTCATCGGTGTAGAGCACGTCGGGGTGGTGCGCGTCGATGGCTTCCGCAATCCGCCAGAGCGCATCCGGCGCAAGCACATCGTCGTGGTCGCACAGGGCGATATACTCCCCCGTCGCCATTTTAATCGCGCGGTTCGTGTTGCCGGATATGCCCGCGTTTTCCACCCCGTACGCGACGTGGAATCGACTGTCCCGCGCGGCAATTGCCTCCAGCGCCTTTCGCGTCTCGGCGGACGTGCTGCCGCCGTCGTACAGGCAGGCTTCCCACGCGCCGTGCGTCTGGGCAAGCAGCGAATCCGCCAGTGCGCGGAGGAATTTCGGGCGCGTGTTGAACACGGGGACGACGACGCTGATGCGCACGTTCGGGAAGGGGTGCGCGCGCTGTACCGCCAGTTCGCGCTTGGATGCTTTCTCCCGCCGGAATCGCCATTCGTCCCGCAGCAGCACCCGTGCCGCCAGCATTTCGCCCGCGCGGCGCAGCGTGTACCCCGCGCCATGCATCCGCACATACGCCCGAACCCGTTCCGCCCACTGCACGCGCGTCCCTCCCGCCGACTTTCCTGCCCTCATCATACCATGCGCCGCGGGTTTTGTAAAGCACCGGGCGATTTTCTGCCAATTCGGAACAATTTTCGCAAAACCGCTTGACAAACGCCCGAAAAAGTGCTAAACTAAATCTTGTTCCGGCAATCCCGGACGAACCGCATAGGGGCATGGTGTAATGGTAACACGTGGGTCTCCAAAACCTTTGTTGAGGGTTCGAGTCCTTCTGCCCCTGCCAGTGACGAGCCAGTTTCGTGAGAAGCTGGCTCGTTATTATGTGCATGGATATGAAAAATCCGCCTCCGAGAATGGGAGGCGGACAGCGGATTTATTCCTGTATTTGTATTAGCGATAACCTCAACGTCTGCAATTCCCAGTTTTGCACCTCCGACAAGCGCAGTAACAACATCCTAACAAAAACATGCCAAATTGTTGCGTATCTTCACAACGACTTTCGTGTCTGCGTGTAACCACCTTTCAGAAAATCGTTTTTTTCTGAAATCAGCTGCCCCAACCCCCTCCAAATTTCAAATTCGCACAGAAAACGCGCCCGCCGACCTTCCGACGAGCGCGTTTATACTATTGGGGGCTCTACTCCCGAATTCAGTGCACGACTTGCTGGACACCCCAGTTATCACATTTACACAAATGAGGCGGTCAGCCGCCGAGTTGTGCGGTGTTGCTTTAAATTACTTCTTATTCTTCTGCTCCACCATCGCCTTAACCTTCAGCGGCAGACCGAGCAGGTTGATGAAGCCCGCGGAATCCTTGTGGCTGTACAGGTCGTGGCTGTCGCCGAAGGTAGCGATTTCCTCCATGTACAGGCTGTTCGGCGACTTCACGCCCGCATTGATGCAGTTGCCTTTGTACAGCTTCAGCTTCACCGTGCCGTTGACCGCCTGCTGCGTGCTGTCCACAAACGCGGAGAGCGCCTCGCGCAGGGGCGTGTACCACATGCCGTCGTACACCAGCTCCGCGAACTTGCTCGCGACCAGCTCCTTGTAGTGGCTGGTGGCGCGGTCAAGCGTGATGGATTCGAGGATGCCGTGCGCGGCGTAGAGCATCGTTCCGCCGGGGGTTTCGTACACGCCGCGGGACTTCATGCCCACCAGACGGTTCTCCACCAAATCCGCACAGCCAACGCCGTTGCGGCCCGCGATTTCGTTCGCCTTCGTCAGCAAATCCACCGCGTCCAGCTTTTCGCCGTTGATGGCGACCGGCACGCCCTGCTCGAAGTCCACCGTGACGTATTCGGGCTGATCAGGCGCCTTTTCGGGCGTGACCATCGTCAGCAGCAGATCTTCCGGCGGCTCGTTCCACGGATCTTCCAAATCCGCGCCCTCGTGGCTGATGTGCCAGATGTTGCGGTCCATCGAATACGGGCGATCCTTCTTGACCGGGACGGGAATGCCGCGCTTTTCGGCGTAGTCAATTTCCTCCTCGCGGGTCTTGATGTCCCAGATGCGCCACGGCGCGATAATCTGCATATTCGGGTCGAACGCCTTGATGGTCAGCTCGAAGCGGACTTGGTCGTTGCCCTTGCCGGTGCAGCCGTGGCAGATGGCGGTGCAGTTCTCCTTGTGGGCGATTTCGACGAGGCGCTTGGCAATCAGCGGCCGTGCGAAGGACGTGCCCAGCAGATACTTGCCCTCGTAGACCGCGCCCGCCTTGAGCGTCGGCCAAATGAAGTCCTCGACGAACTCCTTGCGCAGGTCTTCGATGTACAGCTTTTCCGCGCCGCACTTTTTCGCCTTCTCGTGGAGGGGCTCCAACTCTTCGCCCTGCCCGACGTCGCCCGCAACGCAGACCACGTCGCAGTCATAATTTTCCTTCAGCCACGGCACGATAATCGAGGTATCCAGACCACCGGAATAAGCCAGCAATACGCGCATCTTCGCCATAACAATCGACTCCTTTATCTTCATCCTGATTTTCATCATTTTTGTGTCCGTCTGCCGGACAAGATGGATTATACACCAAGATGAATAAAAATGCAATAGGTCTGCATAAATTTTCTCGGATTTTTTTTCGGGGGATTTGCCGTGCCTGAATTGCCACCTATTTATATGATGATGGCTTATGCGGCGCGAATTTCCTCTGTCTGGTTGCGGCGCGGGGACGCTGCTCTGACGCTCCCCAAATAGCGAATCTGCGTTCCTGTCCCCTTCGCCCATCTATCCGCCATTCCATTCATCCCGTTCCGAAAACGTGTGAATTTGTGAAAAAAATATCGTTAAAATCGTGTCGGCCACTTGACAAGAGCTTAACAATCTGCTACACTGTTCTCGTCACCCCGACAAACACCGACATTCCCCGTTCGCGGGCGCATCCCCGCAGGACGGATGAAGCATAAGGAGAGAGTATCATGGCGAAAGAGTATCCGATCGTCGATAACGTGGAGAGCTTCGAGGCGGCCCTCGCCCGCGTCCGCGCGGCACAGAAGGTCTATGCGACCTACACGCAGGAGCAGGTGGACAAGATTTTCAAGGCAGCTGCCCTCGCCGCGAACAACATGCGCATCCCGCTGGCGAAGATGGCGGTGGAAGAAACCGGCATGGGCGTGGTGGAAGATAAGGTCATCAAGAACCACTACGCCGCTGAATACATCTACAACGCCTACAAGGACACGCAGACCGTCGGCGTGCTGGAGCGCGACGAAGCGTTCGGCATGATGAAGGTTGCAGAACCGATCGGTGTCGTCGCGGCGGTCATCCCGACCACCAACCCCACGTCTACCGCCATTTTCAAGACGCTGATTTGCCTCAAGACCCGCAACGGCATCATCATCTCTCCCCATCCGCGTGCGAAGAAGTCCACCATCGCCGCCGCGAAGGTTGTGCTGGAAGCCGCTGTGGCTGCCGGCGCGCCCGAAGACATCATCTCGTGGGTCGATGTTCCCTCGCTGGAGCTGACCAACATGGCGATGAAGGAAGCCGACATCATCCTTGCCACCGGCGGCCCCGGCATGGTCAAGGCGGCATACTCCTCCGGCAAGCCTGCCCTGGGCGTCGGCGCTGGCAACACGCCCGCGATTATCGACGAATCCGCTGACGTGAAGGTGGCCGTCAACTCCATCCTGCACTCCAAGACGTTCGACAACGGCATGATCTGCGCGTCCGAGCAGTCCACCATCGTGCTGGACAGCATCTACGACGCAGTGAAGGCGGAGTTCGCCAAGCGCGGCGCGTACTTCCTCGAAGGCGAAGAGCTGGACAAGGTGCGCAAGACCATCATCATCAACGGCGCGCTGAATGCCAAGATCGTCGGTCAGAAGGCGCACACCATCGCCAAGCTCGCGGGCGTGGACGTGCCGGAAACCGCCAAGGTGCTGATTGGTGAAGTCGAATCCGTGGATATTTCTGAAGAGTTCGCGCACGAGAAGCTCTCTCCCGTGCTGGCGATGTACCGCGCCAAGGACATCGACGATGCGTTTGACAAGGCGGAGCACCTGATTGCTGACGGCGGCTACGGCCACACCTCTTCTATCTACCTGAACGCCGTCACCCGCAAGGATTTGATTGACCGCTTCGCCGCGCGCATGAAGACCTGCCGTATCCTCGTCAACACGCCTTCCTCTCAGGGCGGCATCGGCGACCTGTACAACTTCATGCTGCGTCCGTCGCTGACGCTGGGCTGTGGCTCGTGGGGCGGTAACTCCGTCTCTGAGAACGTCGGCGTCAAGCACCTGCTGAATGTCAAGACTGTTGCCATCCGGAGGGAGAATATGCTGTGGTTCCGTGCGCCTGAAAAGGTCTACCTCAAGAAGGGCTGCCTGCCTGTCGCCCTGAATGAACTCAAGGCAGTTATGGGCAAGAAGCGCTGCTTCATCGTCACCGACGCGTTCCTGTTCAAATCCGGCTTCACCAAGGCGATTACCGACAAGCTGGATGAGCTGGGCATCGTCCACACCACGTTCTACGATGTTGCGCCCGACCCGTCCCTCGCCTGCGCGAAGGAAGGCGCAAAGGCGATGACCTCCTTCCAGCCGGACTGCATTATCGCCATCGGCGGCGGTTCCGCAATGGACGCCGGCAAGATTATGTGGGTCATGTACGAGCATCCGGAAGTGGACTTCCTCGACATGGCGATGCGTTTCATGGATATCCGCAAGCGCGTGTACACCTTCCCGAAGATGGGCGAAAAGGCGTACTTCATCGCCATCCCGACCTCTGCCGGCACGGGCTCTGAAGTCACTCCGTTCGCCGTCATTACCGATCAGGACACCGGCGTGAAGTACCCGCTGGCGGACTACGAGCTGCTGCCGAAGATGGCGATTGTGGACGCTGACATGATGATGTCCGCGCCGAAGGGCTTGACCTCCGCCTCCGGTATCGACGCGCTGACCCACGCGTTGGAAGCCTACGCCTCCATGATGGCGACGGACTTCACCGACGGTCTGGCGAAGCAGGCGGCTCAGCTGATTTTCGAGTATCTGCCCGCGTGCTACGACAACGGTCAGAACGAACCGGTTGCCCGCGAAAAGATGGGCAACGCAGCCACGATGGCTGGCATGGCGTTCGCGAACGCGTTCCTCGGCGTCTGCCACTCCATGGCGCACAAGCTGGGCGCGTTCCATCACCTGCCGCACGGCATTGCCAACGCGCTGCTGATTGAGCTGGTCATCCGCTACAACAGCGCTGAGGTTCCCACGAAGATGGGCACCTTCCCGCAGTACGCCTATCCGCACACGAAGCGCCGCTACGCTGAATTCGGCGAATTCCTCGGCTTCAAGGGTGCGAATGACGACGAGACGGTGGAGAACCTGATTCGCAACATCCATGCCCTGAAAGAGCGTGTCGGCATCAAAAATACGATCCGCGACTACGGTGTGGACGAGGCGAAGTTCCTCGCGACGCTGGACGAAATGTCCGAGCAGGCGTTCGACGACCAGTGCACCGGCGCGAACCCGCGCTACCCGCTCATCAGCGAAATCAAGGAAATGTATCTGAAGGCGTACTACGGCGAGTAATGCGCCATTCTCCCCGGCTTGGCAGGAATGCTTCTGCTGGGCCGGGCATTTTTGAGCACAAAAAATTTTGTCCGCTTGCAGGAATGTCGTATTTGGGCGGCGAATAGATATTCAGGACAAATATCGGACTTTGCGGGGCGCCCCAGTCAGCGCTCGGGCAAGCATGATAACGTGCTCAACTCAATCGCGAAAAGGGAGTCCAGAGGGTCACAGACCCTTTGGCAGGTCAAGGGCAGCGCCCTTGCGCCTCTCCCCCCAATAAACATGAACCATATAGAAGGAGGTTTCCCTATGGATTTGACGCATGTGATTGCCGAGCGGGAGAATAAGAAGATTTACCGCGACGGCGCCAAGGCCATCAAAGTGTTTGCCGAAGGGTACAGCAAGGCGGACATTCTGAACGAAGCGCTGAACACGGCGCGCGTGGAAGAGACGGGCCTGCCGATTCCGAAGCTCCTTGCTGTTGACACGGTGAACGGTCAATGGGCGATTACGACGGAGTTCGTTGAAGGCGACACGCTGGCGGCGCTGATGGCGGCGCATCCGGAAAAGGAAGACGAGTACCTGAACCTGTTTGTGGACATTCAGATGAAGGTTCACGCCTGCACCTGCCCGATGCTCAACAGCCTGACCGAGAAGATGCAGCGCAAGATTTCCGCCACCGACCTCGACGCGACCACCCGCTACGAGCTGCACACCCGCTTGGCGAGTATGCACGTCCACAAGAAGGTCTGCCACGGCGACTTCAACCCGTCCAACATTATCATCGCCCCCGACGGACAGTGGTACATCCTCGACTGGTCGCACGCCACGCAGGGCAACGCGTCCGCTGACGTCGCCCGCACCTACCTGCTCTTCGTCCTCGAAGGCAAGGAAGCGCTGGCGGAAAAGTACCTCTCCCTCTTCTGCAAGAAGAGCGACACCGCCAAGCAGTACGTCCAGCAGTGGATTCCGATCGTCGCCGCGAGCCAGTCCCTCAAGGGCAAGCCCGAAGAGCGCGACCTGCTCATCCGCTGGGCAAGCGTTTGCGAATACGAATAATCATCAAAGGGACTGGCTTCGGTCAGTCCCTTTTTTCGTGGGGATGGGAGACGCCCCATGTAACCATTTCCCCGTATTTGTCGAAATCTGGCACATTTTCGGTTTTTCCTATGTAACCCACTTTTCATCCCCTTTTTTTCGTGGTATCATCATTATAAGAAGGGGGAATTTACCCTTTTCAAACTTATCTGCCGCGATTGCTTGTCAACCGCCTCCACAATCAGCATGAATGAATTATACACGGCAAATATTGCTCTCAGCGTCTTCGCCATGGCGATTATGCTCTTCTCCCTGCGTGGCGACATCAGCCAATCCAAGATCCGAAACCTGCTCTGCGGCGGTCTGTACGCCACCATTACCATTTGCGCGCTGTGTGAGTGGTCGGGCGTGCAGATGGATGGCACGCCGCCCGCGCTGATTCCGCTGCATATCGCCGTCAAGACCATCGAACTTTCGCTTGCGCCGCTCATCGGGCTGTTCGCGGGCTGCGTTATCCATCCCTGCCCACGGAAAGTGGTGCATAGGCTGCTGTGCCTTGCGGGCTTCCACGCACTGCTGGTGCTGCTCTCGGCGTTCACGGGGCTGATGTTCTATGTCGATGGGCAGAATTTCTATCACCACGGGTTGCTCTACGTGCTCTACACGCTCGCCTACGGGGGCAGCACGGTGTTCTTCCTCGTGCAGATTGGGTTCGCCTGCCGCGCCTATCAGTACACCGGCGGCACACAGCTGCTGCTCGCGACGCTGTTCGTGCTGTTAGGGCTGATGGTGCAGTTGTGCCTGCCGATGGTCAGAATCGACTGGATTACCATCAGCTGCGGTGCGCTGATGATGTCGAAATTCTCCAGCGACATGGTGCTGCAAACCGATGGGCTGACGCAGTTGGTCAACCGCTTGGGCTACGAGCATTATCTGGCGCGCCTGCGTGTGCCTGCCGCCATCCTGATGTTTGATGTTGACCGCTTCAAGGACGTCAACGACTGCCATGGGCACTTGATGGGTGACGCCTGCCTGCGGACGATTGCCGGCTGCATCCGCCGCGCGTATGGGAATTACGGGACGTGCTTCCGCATCGGCGGCGACGAGTTTTGCGTGATACTGACGCGGCGGAACGCGCAATACAACACCATGACGGAGATTTTCCAGCACCTGATGGATGCGGCGCGGGCGGAGAATCCGGTTCTGCCGACGGTATCGGTGGGCTGTTCGCATTTTAATCCGTCAACGGATGATTTGGCGGAGTCCTTGGCGCGGGCGGACGCGCGGATGTATCAAAATAAGGAAGCGCATAGATAAATACAGCCGCGACGAGTGAATATGCTCGTCGCGGCTGATTTTTATTCACCTGTATCCACCGCAGTGTTGGCAGTAGCGCGCTTCCTTCGGGTTGTCTAAGCCGCAATACTTGCATGTCAACATTCGGAGTGCGTGCTTTTGTTGATATTACCGATTCACATACGCGTCGATTTCGTTCCGGCTGGAGATTTGCAGCTTCTCAAAAATGCTCTCCATGTACGACTTCACCGTGTTGACGGAAATGCCCATCAGCGCGGCGATTTCCTTGTTGCTGCGACCCTTCGCGGCAAGCATGGCAATCGAAAACTCGTAGGGTGTGAGCGCGTCGGTGACCTGCAGCGTCGACACGGGGTTGTGAATTTTCATCCACCCGCGGCTGAAGCGGTAGACCGATTGCACAATCTTGTTGTACGTTTCCGGCTCCTGCTTGCGCAGCGCGCGCTCCACCTGCCCCTGCAAAATGCCGTGATGCTCCACAAACGGGTGGATGTACCCCTCGCGGCTGGCGATGCTCCACGCGGCATCGAACTTCTGCTCCGCGCGTTCATCCTGCTTCAGGCTCATGCAAATCATGCACAGGACGATGTTGAGGTAGATGCTGTCAATGGGGTAGCGCGTGCCCGCCATCAGCAGGGCGGATTCGGCAATGCCCATCGCGTGTTCGTATTCGCGGCGGATGTAGAGCGCGTGGGCGATGGCGTACATGGCGAAATACTGCATTCCGGGCGGAAGAATACCGATAGCGGGGCGGATAGGCGTCAGGTCGAGCTTCTCGGAGTGGAAGAACACGCTGATGAGCGCGTCGGTAATGCTGCTGTACAGCCGCCACGAATCGTCGTTTGCGCGCTGCCCGTCCCGCTGAATCATTTCGAGATTCCGGCGGCACTTGGCGGCATCCCCCGTCTGCAGCATCGCCATCGTGTTGGTAATCAGCGCGGACAGGCGGATTTCGGGGCACTTGCTCGTCAGGTATTTCTCGCTGATTTCGCGGGCTTCCTCGTGCTCATCGCGGAAATAGTGGTGCAGGGCGCGGGCGATGTCGCGTTCCTCCTCGTCGTTTATGGTCAGCAGGAGATTTTGGAAGCCGTTGTCGCACGGGCGGGAAATCAGCGGCATATAGCACTTTGCCATCCGCGGGGGGATTTTTTCCTGCCCGCGCCGCCCGCTCTTGCGCAAATCCGCCGGATGCGGCGTATTCGCCGGAATCAGCCACCCGCCCGATTTCCGGATTGCCCCCTGAATCCGCCCGGTATTCAGGTAGTAATTGACCATACGGATGGAAACGCCCCACAGCTCCGCTATTTCCTTTACGCTGAGGTAGTCCAATGCGCATCCCCTCCTTGTTCTCCTTGTTTACGCTTACGGAATTGGCTCCCAAAGCATGGTCGCCGTTCGATTGCCATACGAGCCCTTGGGCAGCATGTAGGAGCGCGGCGTTCCTTCTACGCCGTCGATTTTCCAGCCTACAAAGGTATAGCCCGGGAGGTAGTAGGACGGGTCTTCTTCCGGTAGCCCGAAATAAATTTGGTTGTTGATGGTGTATTGAACCCAATTATATGCTTTGCCGTGGCTCACGTAGGTAATGGTGTACGTCGCCACACGCCACTCCGCCTCGTAAATGCGGTCGCCGGTTGAGCCTTTGGGGATAATCATCGGCGTTGAAGGGAACTGACCGCTGCCATCGAGGACCCAGCCGGCAAATTCGTAGCCCGGACGCTCGGGAGGGATGGGCAGGGTGACGGAATCCTCCACGGTGTAGCGTATCGAAGCTATGACTGCGCCGCCGTTCGTGACCAGTGTGATGGTGTATCTGATCACCTTCCAGTTTGCGGTATACGCCTTGTTTCCCGTCGAACCCTTCGGAATTTTGACGCTTGTCTGCGGCGTCGTGATGCGCTCGCCCGTCCAGCCGACAAACTCGTAGCCGTTGCGGGTCGGGGTTGGCAGCTCGAAATCCTCATCCGTCATGGTGTAAATCACCTTTTCTTTACCGCTGCCGCCGTTCAAATCCAGGGTGATGGTGTATCCTGTCTCTACCCAGTTCTCGATATACGTCTTGTCGCCCGTCGAACCCTTCGGGATGGTCACGTTCGGCTGCGGCGTCGTGATGCCCTCGCCCGTCCAGCCCCAGAACGTGTAGCCCGTGCGGGTCGGGGTCGGCAGCGTGAAGGTTTCCTCCACCGTGTAGACATACGCTCCCGATGAGCCCGCATTGCCCCCTTCCAGCAGCGTAATGATGGTGTATTGAATCACCTTCCAGTTTGCGGTATACGCCTTGTTGCCTGTCGAACCCTTCGGAATTTTGACGATTCTCTGCGGCGTCGTGATGCCCTCGCCCTTCCAGCCGACAAACTCGTAGCCGTTGCGGGTCGGGGTCGGCAGCTCGAAATCCTCATCCGTTATGGTGTAAACCACCTTTTCTTTACCGCTGCCGCCGTTCAAATCCATGTTGATGGTGTACTCCGCCAAACGCCACTCCGCCTTGTAATGGAGGTCGCCGGTTGTGCCATAGTAAATAATGAGCGTCGTGGCAGGGAGCATACCGCTGCCATCGAGGGTCCAGCCGGCAAATTCGTAGCCCGGACGGAGAGGGTAAGGCAGGGTGAAGGAATCCTCCACGGTGTATTTTATCGGAGACACGTTTGGACCGCCGTTCGTGTCCAGTGTGATGGTGTATTCAATCACCTGCCAGTTTGCGGTATACGCCTTGTCTCCCGTCGAACCCGTCGGGATGGTCACATTCAACTGCGGCATTATGATGCCCTCGCCCGTCCAGCCGACAAACTCGTAGCCGTTGCGGGTCGGGGTCGGCAGGGCAAACTCTTCATCTTCCACGGTGTAAAGCAGTGTTGTTTCGCCGCTTCCGCCGTTCAAATTCATGGTGACGGTGTATCCTGTCAGTTCCCAGTTCGCGGTATAGGTCTTGTTGCCTATCGAACCTTGCGGCAGAACAACCGTTAGCTGCGGCGCCATGTCGCTGTTGACTGTCCAGCCGAGGAAGGCATAGCCCTCACGGGTTGGGGTCGGCAGCGTTACGGGTTGCTCCACCGTGTAGACAAGCGCTTCCGACGTGCCCGCGCCGTCCATTTCCAGCAGCGTAATGGTGTATTCAATCACCTGCCAATTCGCGGTGTAGGTGCGGTCGCCCGTGCTTCCTTGCGGGATTTCAATGATTTCCTGCGGTTCGGTGATGCCCTCGCCCGTCCAGCCGAGGAAGATGTAGCCCGTGCGAACCGGGGTCGGCAGCTGGAACGCTTCCGATTCCACCGTGTACTGGATGGGACGGATCGGATCGCCGCCTGCCGTGTCCATCGTGACGGTATAAAGCTTGTCCGCCGTCAGCGTCAAGGTCAGCGGCGCGTAGGGCATGAGGAAGGAAACCGCGTCGTTCCCCTCGCTGATACTCAGGGAAATAGCGGGGTCGCTCAGGAAAACGTGGATGCCGCGATAGCCCGCTGCGGGCGCGATTTGCACCGTCACCTGCTCACCCGCGCGGCACAGCAGGTCGTTGCCCTCCGCCGGCATGTCGCTGCCCCAGAGGACGTTCTGCGCGTCGATGGTCACGCGCTGCGCGTCCGCCGTCCACGTCAGCGTAACGATGCGCCTTTCTTCGCGGCCTGTTACGGGCAGGAATGTGTCCGTCTCCTCGCCGCGCAGTCCCGTCAGGTGAATGAGGGCACGCTCGTCCGCGCCGAAGTCGCTGCGCTTGAACTGCGTCACCCACTCGCCGCGCTCCTTATCGAAGGTGAAGCTCGCCACGGCGCCGCTGCGCAGGGTCAGGCTCGGCGTGAAGTAATCCGGGCGCGCGCCGCTGATGCGAACGCGGTAGGTGATGCGCCCGTCCTGCTCGCCATAGCGGTAGACGTACACCGGGAATTCCGCTACCAGCGTGCTGTCATCCGTCAGCGGGAACACAACATCGCCCTCGCGGGAGAGATAGACATAATTTTCCGCCACGGCAAAGCAGGATTCGCCGCCATTCAGGCGGTAGACCTTGCTCCACGGGTCTGCGCTGCGCATTTCCGGAAGCAGCACATACTGCTCCTGCAAATCCGGATACTTCTCCGCAAACGCCGCCTCGATGCTGTCCATCATGTTGACCGCGCCCATCGGGCAGCTGTCGCCCGTGTACTGCACCGTCGTTTCGGTCAGCAGCGCGCCGTCCCAATCCGCCGTTTCCAGCCGCATGTCCTCCGCGCTCTGGTCAACAAGGCGGAAGCGCACGGTCAGGCTGATTTTCTTCTCCACCTTCAGCTCGCTGCCCATATGCAGCTGCTGCCCCGGCACAAGCGCGTTCTTGCCCGGATTCAGCACAATATCGCCCGTCGGCAGCGGGTCATCCGTCAGGTTCACGAGGTTCGTCGCAATCCCGATATCGAGATTCATCGGCTTGTCCACCACGATGGTGGAGCGGACATTGCCCTCGCCGTTCAGCGACACATTCCCCGATGCGCCCAGAATCAGTTCCTGAACCTCTGCCGCCGCGCCGATGTTCAGCCGAACGTCCTCGTCCGACAGCACATACAGGCGGTCGATTTTGCCGGACGGCAGATTAGCGTTCAGCCCGCCAAGAACCAGCAGATTGCCGTTCATTTCCGGCGCATTGAACTCCGTGTCGCCCAGATGGTCAAAAATCGCGTCGCCGATGAAGGCTTCCGGCGGCTGCGTGTCCTTTTTCAACACAGTGATGCCAAATCGCCCGATGTTCTCCTGAAACGCCGGGTCATCCCAGTCCGTATTGTCCCACATGCCAGCGCCGATTTCTTTCGCCAGCCGCTCCAGCGCTGAGTCCTTGCCCTGCGGTGTCTGGTTCTTGTTGATGGTGTTCAGTGTGTTCAGCGCGCCCATGTTGTTTTCCACAATCATGGCCGCCGATGCTGTACCCGCCCAAATGATACTGCATAAGAGCAGGAAAATGGTGCTCCATCGTGCGATTCGCTTCATGCTTCTTCCTCCTTGCTGATAGCTTCCGCAGGCTTTTCCACATGGAAAACGCCCTTTCTGGTTTCAGTATACCATTGGCAAGCGCTGTTTACCACCGCCATTCAATGGATTAATTGGACGTTTCCCTGCCCTTTTCCTGCTGAAAATTCCTGCATTCACGCAGATTTCCCGTCTATTCGCGCATGTTTTCCGCCGAATGTACCTTTCCAAGGCAGGAAATATCGGTTGCCAAGGATGGCAAAGTACATCTTTCCAACATGCGAAAAAAAGGCGAACCGGTTTTGAAGCCGATTCGCCCGTGGATTTGTCCAAACTTGGATGGAATTACTTGGCGATGGTGCAGTGCATGAAGTACTTGTAGCCCAGCGGGTTGGAGAAGAAGCCCTGCACGGAGTCGTCGATCATGAAGATGTCGGTGTAGTAGTACAGCGGCACGATGCAGCCGGTATTCATCAGCATATCTTCCGCGATGTGCATCATGGCATAACGGTTCGCGCTGTCGGTGCAGCTCTTGATGGCAGAAATCAGCACGTCATAGGTTTCCGCCCAAGTGCCGTTCTCCACCTTCACGTCGTAGCCATAGGGGGTCAGGTCGAGGCTGTAAATCTTCAGATCCGCATTCGCGCCCTTGCCGTACTGCACGTCGTTGTTGCCGGAGCCGGTCACCCACATGTCGAGGAAGCAGATCGGGTCGTTGTAGTCCGCCAGCCAGCCGTTGCGCGCGATGGAGTAGTCGCCCGCCTTACGGGTGTTCAGGAAGGTGTTCCATTCCTGGTTGTTCAGGTTCATGGTGATGCCGACCGCAGAAACCGCGCTCTGGAGGTATTCGCCAATCGCCTTGTGGGCTTCGGAGGTGTTGTAGAGGTAGGTCAGGGACGGGAAGTTGGTGAAGACGCCGTTCGCCTCGTCGTAGGTGTAGTACTTCTTCAGGGTTTCAACCGCCTTGTCGAAGTTCGCCATGTAGACGTCTTCGTCGTCGGTCACGTCGTAGTAGCCGGTGACGCCTTCCACATGGCCCGCATTCTTGTAGAACTCAGAGCCGTCCGCATCGGTCATGCCCATCGGAACGAAGCTGGACGCAGGAAGCTGACCAGCCTGACCGATTTCGGTGACGATGTAGTTGCGGTCAAACAGGAGGCCAATCGCCTGACGGACTTCTGCGCGCGCCGCTTCCGCTTCTTCGGGGGTCATGTTCGCGAGCACGTCAGCGGGCAGGATTTCTTCGTTGATGTTCCAGCAGACATAGTAGGTACCAATCTGGCCGGCAACAACAAATTCCGTCGGATACTGTTCCTTCAGGGAAGCGATTTCAGAGGTGGGAACGTCGTCGATCAGCTGCCAGTCGCCCTTCTGGAAGTTCGCCAGCATGTTGTTCGCGTCGTCGGAGAGGTAGAAGTCCAGCTCGTCCATCGTGACCTTGTCCACCGCATGATAGTAGGGGTTCTTGGTCAGGGTGATCTTGCTGTTGTGTTCCCACGCGGTCATGGTGTACGGGCCATTGCCGATGTAGGTGGAAGGATCGGTCGCCCACGCTTCGTTGGCGACGACGTCCTCACGCACGGGCATGTACGCCGGGAAGGCGAGCAGCTCGTTCCAGTAGGCAACGGGGTTGTTCAGGGTAACGGTCAGGGTCTTGTCGTCCACGGCGGTCACAGCGAGGTTTTCCGCCTTGGGGTCGGAGCCGTCCGCAGTGTAGCCCTTGACGACTTCAAACATGTAGCCATAGTCCGCGCCCAGCTCGGAGGAAGCAGCGCGCTTCCACGCGAACTCGAAGTCCTTCGCGGTCAAATCCTTGCCGTCGGACCACTTCAGGCCGTCAACGAGCGTGTAGGTGTACGTCACCGTGCCGTCGTCATTGACCACCGGATCAGGCAGTTCCACCGCGCAGTCCGGCAGGATTTCCAGCTTGCCGTCGTCGGTCTGCGCCCAAGTGGACAGGCCTGCGAACAGGTGAGCGACCATCGTCGCGCCGTCCACAGTGGAGTTCAGCGCCGGGTCAAGCGTATCAGGCTCGGACGCGATGCAGACAGCCATGTACGTCTTGCCGTCTTCGGCGACAGCGCACAGGGTGCAGGTCACCATCATTGCGATGGCGAGCAGGAGAGCAGTCAGCTTCTTCATGAAAAAACCTCCCTTAATATTCTGTGACAGCCTTGCTTTTCGTAGACTGTCTGTATCAAAAATGCGTGTTGACGCATCCTTGAAGCAATTTTTTTGCGCGGATAAACACGCGGGCACACTATGCCAGTGTCACCAACGCAATCGCGCGAAAGGGTCAAGGGACGAAGTCCCTTGCAGGGTGCAGGGGCAGCGCCCCTGCCGGAGTCCAGAGGCAGAGTCTCTGGCGTCTCCCCTTTTACCCCAGTTCCTTCACCCGGTGGCAGGCGACGAAGTGCCCCTTCTCGACCTCGTTGAAGGGCGGCATCGACTGCGCGCAGGCTTCGGTGGCGTAGGGGCAGCGCGTGCGGAACGGACAGCCCGACGGCGCGTTCAGGGGGCTTGGAATGTCGCCGGAGAGGACAATGCGCTTGTTCGCGCGCGCCGCCTTCGGGTCAGGCAGCGGAACGGCGGACAAAAGCGACTTGGAATACGGGTGCAGCGGGTGATTGTAGATTTCCTCCGCCGACGCCAGCTCCACCATCTTGCCCAGATACATCACGGCGATTCTGTCCGAAATGTGCCGCACAACCAGCAGGTCATGCGCAATGAACAGGTATGTCAGCCCCAGCCGATCCTGCAAATCATCAAACATGTTGATGACTTGCGCCTGAATCGACACGTCCAGCGCCGACACCGGCTCGTCGCAGACGATGAATTCCGGATTCACCGCCAGCGCGCGGGCAATGCCGATGCGCTGCCGCTGACCGCCGGAAAACTCGTGCGCGTAACGCGAGGCGTGTTCACTGTTCAGCCCGACATACCCCAGCAGCTCCAAAATGCGCTCCTCCCGCTCCTTCTTGGAGGAATACAGGTGGTGCACATCCAGCGGTTCGCCCACGATGTCCGACACGGTCATGCGCGGGTTCAGCGAGGAATACGGATCTTGGAACACCATCGTCGCCTTCGTGCGGAACTTCTGCAAGTCCGCTTTCGTCTTGACGGGCTTGCCATCGTAAATGATTTCGCCCGCCGTCGGCTTGTACAATTGGAGGATGGTGCGCCCAACAGTCGTCTTGCCGCAGCCGGATTCGCCCACCAGACCGAGCGTTTCGCCCTTGTTGATGGTGAAGGACACATCGTCGACCGCCTTCAGCGGCTTGGTGCGGAAGAAGCCCATGTTGATGTCAAAGTATTCTTTCAGTCCTTTGACTTCCAGCAATGGCTGGTGCATCTGCGCTTCAGACACAGGGCACTCCTCCTTCCTCCGTGATGCTGCCGTCCTCAACGCCCTTCTTGACGTTCATCCAGCAGGTTGCCATATGGTCGTCATTGATGAGCATCCGAACCGGCTTCTCTTTCAGGCAAATCTTCATCGCCGCCTCGCAGCGGGGCGCGAACGGGCAGCCTTTGGGCATGTTCAGCAGGTCAATCGGCGTACCGGTAATCGGCTCCAGGCGCTGTCCGTTGTTCTCCGCCGTCGGGATGGAGCGCATCAAGCCCTTCGTGTACTCGTGGCGCGGGTTGTAGAAGATTTCATCCGCCGTCCCCTGTTCGCAGATAGACCCGGCGTACATGACGATGACCTCGTCGCACATCTGGGCGACAACGCCCAAGTCGTGCGTAATCATGATAATCGCCATGCCCATCTTCTTCTGCAAATCGCGCATCAAATCAAGAATCTGCGCCTGAATTGTCACGTCCAGCGCGGTCGTCGGCTCGTCGGCAATCAGAATGTCCGGCTCGCACGCCAGTGCCATGGCAATCATCACGCGCTGCCGCATACCGCCCGACAGCTCGAACGGGTACTGCTTCATGCGCTTTTCCGGCTCGTTGACGTTGACCAGCTTCAGCATCTCCACCGCCCGTTCGCGCGCCTGATGGCGGTTGCGGTCGGTGTGCAGCAGAATTGCTTCCATCAGCTGCCGACCGATGGTGTAGGTCGGGTTCAGGGACGTCATCGGGTCTTGGAAGATAATCGAGATGCGGTTGCCGCGCACGGAGCGCAGCAGCTTCTCGTCCGCGCCGACCAGCTCCTGCCCGTCGAATTTCACGCTGCCGCTGACGATTTTGCCCGTCGGCGCGAGAATTTGCATGATGGAATACGCCGTGACGCTCTTGCCCGAACCGCTTTCGCCCACGATGCCCAGCACCTTGCCGTGGTCAAGGCGGAACGAAACGCCGTCCACCGCCTTGACTTCGCCCGCGTCGGTGAAGAAGGATGTATGCAGGTCATTGACTTCCAGCAATGCCATTTTGTCCAGCTCCTTTCATCACGCATTCAGCTTCGGGTCAAATGCGTCGCGCAGGCCATCGCCGAACAGGTTCAGGCTCAGCACGATGAGGCAGATGACCACGGCGGGGATAATCAGGCGATAGGTGTAGGAATAGATGCCGTTGAGCGCGTCAGAAGCCAGCGAGCCCAGCGAGGGCATCGGCGCGTTGACGCCCAGCCCCAGGAAGGACAGGAAGCTTTCGGTGAAAATCGCGTTCGGAATTTGCAGCGCAGTCGAAATAATCACGACGCTGATGCAGTTCGGCAGCAGGTGCTTGCGGATAATCCACCGCGCCTTCGCGCCCGTCGCCTGCGCAGACAGCACATACTCCTGCTCACGGAGGGACAGAATCTGACCGCGAATCAGGCGCGCCATGCCCACCCAATAGAGCAGACCAAAGACGATGAACATGCTGATGATGTTCGAGCCGATTTTCTCTAAGATGGTGCCTTCCACATGCAGCACCTGCCCCAGCACGACCGCCAGCAGGATGATGACCAGCATGTCTGGCAATGAGTAGATAATATCGACGATTCGCATGATGAACAAGTCCACCCTGCCGCCGAAATATCCCGCGACTGCGCCAATCATCATGCCAATCACCAGCACGATGATGCTGGCGAAGAATCCGACAGCGAGGGAAATGCGTGTCCCATAGACGACGCGGATGAAATAGTCGCGTCCGTGCGCATCCGTGCCGAAGATGTGCGGGAAAACAGATTCCCCTTTGTCGATTTTCTTCAGTTCCGTCTTGCCGTACTGGAACGGCGCGAGGTTGTTGTAGCTGTTGTCCATCGGGCGGCCCTTCGTCTGCCCCAGCATCTGGTCATACGAATACGGCCAGAACATTGGGATAATGATGGAGGACAGCGTAATCAGCACAATCAGAATCAGGCTGATGGTCGCGACCTTGTTCTTCAGCAGGCGCTTCACGCCGTCGCGGAAAAAGGTCGAGGACGGCCGCATCCGGGAGATGACTTCCTTTTCCTCCGCCGTCGCGGGCATGAAGGAATCCACATCCAGATGCAGGCTAAAGGGCTTTTTCTTGTTCATCATCATGATGCAGAGGCCTCCTTATTCGTAATCAATGCGCGGATCAACCACCTTGTAGAGCAGGTCGCTGATCAGATTCATAATCACGATTAAAGAGGCGAGGAAAATGGTCGTCCCCATAATCATGGTGTAGTCGCGGTTGGTGATGCTGGATACGAACTGGCGGCCGATGCCCGGCACGGCGAAAATCTGCTCGACGACCATCGAGCCGGTGACGATGAACGCCAGCATCGGGCCGAAATAGGTGATAACCGGAATCAGCGAGTTCTTCAGCGCGTGACCGAAGATAATTTTCTTGCCCGAAACGCCCTTGGCGCGCGCGGTGCGGATATAATCCTGCCCCAGCACGTCGAGCATGGAGGAGCGCGTCAGGCGCGTGATATAGCTCATCGGGTAGAGCGCAAGGGTGATAATCGGGAGGATCAGCCCTTCGGCCGTCGCGCCGTTCGCGGGTACCCAGCCTAACTTGACTGAGAACACTATCAGCAGGAATGACCCCATAATGAACGACGGCATGGACACGAACGCGGTCGTAATCACCATGATAATCTTATCCAGCACGGTGTTGCGCCGCAGCGCCGCCAGCGCGCCGAGGACGATGCCGGCAATCGCCGCGCTGAACGCCGCAATCAGACCAAGCTTCGCGGAGGTCTTCATGCCATCCAGAATAATGTCGATGACCTGACGACCGCGCTGTTTCAGGCTCGGCCCGAAGTCCAGCTTCGTCACCACGTCGCGCAGATACGTCACATACTGTTCACCCAGCGGCTTGTCCAGGCCGTACTTGGCCTCCAGCGCCGCCTGCGCTTCCGCGGAAATTGCCTTTTCACTTGCGAACGGTCCACCCGGAATCGAGTGCATCACGAAGAATGTCACCGTGATAACAATCCAGATGGTCAGCAGCGCCAGCAGCACGCGCTTGAGGACATAAAACAGCATCTTGGAATTCATCCGCTTCACCTTCCCGGCAGGGGCGCTGCCGCGTCTGCCTGCGTTTCTTGTTCATCGACGCGCAAAACCAACCAGTTTCACCGCGTCGATACTTTATTATGAAACACTGTATGGAGAAAATCAAGTGTTTTGCTGCATAAACTGTGTTTTTTTCATGTTTTTCTCGTGTATTTTGAATATTTTCGGCTATGTTGTTGCATTTGTCAAGTTTTTTGCAGTTCCTTGTGCATTTTTGCACACAAAAAATGCAGGACGGCGATTCGTCCTGCATCATGGTATTAAAGCAATTACTCCGCTGCCGCCAAGCTGCCGAAGATTTCCAGCGGCATGTTTTCCAGCGCGTCGCCCACTTCCTTGCTGGCAACCTGGAACGTCACGGCGAGAACCGTCTCGTCGTCAAGGAAAGCATACAGCGCCAGCACGGTGTCGCCCGGCGTGTACATCAGGCAATAGTTTTCGTTGACATACAGCTCAGCGAGCATTTCTTCCGTCGCGCCCGCGTCCTGAATGCCTTGCAGCAGCGTTTCAAAGCTCATCGCGGACAGCTGCGCCGTAATGCTGACCGTCTGGTCGGCGTTGACGGCGAAGAGCAGGATGTTCTCGGCGTTTTCCGTGCCTGCGGGGACTTCCTGAACCGCCCAGTCCGCCGGAATCTGCATCGTCAGACCCGTTTCACCCAGCGCAACCGTCTGCGCCTCGAAGCTGACATTCATTTCAACTGCCGGCACTTCCGCTTCTTCCTCCGCGAACGCAAAGGCAGTGCAGCACATCATGAGCGCCATCAGGAGAGCAAGGAGTTTCTTCATATTTGTTTCCGTCCTTTCATTTCCAGCATGATTCGGCTGATTTCTTTCCATATTGAACAGCCACATCTGGTAACGTTTATAGTACCAGATGCAAGCCGCTTTTGCAATACGCTTTCGCGCAGGAAAACGGTTGATTCGCGCGGATTTGGGATTTCAGAATGAAGCAGCTTCCATTTTCATTCGGAAAATGCGGGTGAAGTAACTTTTATTTACTTTTCAATTCTCACAAAAACAAACAGTTGATTTTTTCCGTAAAAGCGGACTTTGCTTCCCTCCTCCTTCACAAAAAACGGGGCACCGCGAGAGCTTTCGCCCCCGCAGCACCCCGCCATCCGCGGATGCGCAATTCCGCATTGTCCCTTACTTCTTCGTCCAGTCCTGCTTTTCGCCGATGCCGTAGTTTGCCGGCAACACGTCATCATCAACCAGCACGAAGCCCAAATCCGCCGTGTAGGTCGTACTGGCGGAGGTCACCTGAACCGGGTTCGATTCGCCGTTTTCGCCCAGAATCGACGCAATCAGCGGAATATCCGTGCGCATACGCGTCGGCACAACTTCCGCCGGGTAGATGGGCTTGAGCGTGTACACGCCGGGATACAGGTTCTCGAAAGTGTAGTAACCGTACGCGTCGGTTGTCGTTTCCGCGACGAGCTGGTCGTTGCGCCACAGCTCGATGCGCATGTCGCCCAGACCGAGTTCGCCCGCGTCCTGCAGGCCGTTGCCGTTCAGGTCAAGCCAGCAGAAGTCGCCCAGCGTGCCCGGCTGCACCGCGCCAATATTCTGTTCCAGCTGATGCTGGCTCATGCGCAGGGCAATCAGGTCGCTCTCTCCCTCGCGGGCGGTGTAGGTCGTCATCACGCTGATGTTCTGCCCGTCCTTGAGGCGCGTGTCGTCCTTTTCTACGACGACGTAGCCGTTCGGGAGCGTCACACGCAGACGGTAGTTGCCCGGCATCAAGCCGTCAAAGCGGTAGATGCCGTCCTCGCCCGTCGTCGCGTTTTGCAGTTCGCTGCCCTTTTCGTCCAGCAGGATAACCTCCGCGCCGGACAGGGGCGCAATCTCGCCCGCGTTGTCGCACCAGACCATGCCGCCGATGCTTGTGTCAATCTTCAAGCCCAGCATCGGAGCAGTGTAGTTGTTGTTTTCGCTAATTTCAATTTCGGTCATGACGAGCTGACTGCCCTCGGTGGTGAAGGTGCTGTCGCCCAGACGCGCCGCCTGCGTACCTTCCTTGAGATCGTAGGCAAGGCTGTACACGCCGGGGGCAATGCCGTCGATGGCGAACCGCCCATCCGCATCGGTCTGCACCTGCGCAAACACCGCGCCGGTTTCATCCAGCAGGGTCAGCGTCTCGTTTTCCGGGGTGATTTCGCCCGCGTCCATGCGCCCGTTGTCATTCTCATCCACCCAAACCTGACCGGACATCTTCGACGGAATCACGCCGCCAAGCGCCTGATTCAGCCATTCCTCGCCCAGGCCGATTTCGATGTTCACTTGCTGCTCGTTCAGCCCGTGCATCAGCGGCAGGGTCACATTGTCGCCCAGCTTGGAGAGCACCATGCCCTCCGGGAAGCGCAGGGTCAGCGTGTAGGCGTCCGGCCGCAGCCCGGTGAAGCTGTACGCGCCCGTCGCATCGGTGACGACGGTCTGCTCCGTCAAATCCTCGCGGGAGGGGGTCAGAATCAGCGTCACGCCGGCAAGCGCCGCTTCGTTTGCATCCTGTGCGCCGTTGCCGTTGTGATCGGCAAACACCATGCCTTCAATGTCGCCCAAAGCCAGTGCGCCGCACAGGGGCGCGGTGACCTCTTCGCCCACGCCGATGGTAAAGGAATCCGTCGTGCCGTCGGAATCCGGCGCGATGGTGTTGCCGCCGTCCGCCAGGGGAGCAAACACGCCGTCGCCCGGCAGCTCGTAGCGCAGGCGGTACGTTCCGGGCAGCACCGCGTCAAACAGGAAGCTGCCATCCGCGCCGATGGTACGGGTCGCCACGTCGCCGGTTTCGTCCATCAGGTGGACCACCGCGCCGAGCAAGCCGCCTTCATCCGCGTCGCGCATGCCATTGTCGTTCTTGTCGGCAAACACCACGCCGGACACATGTCCGGGGGTAATCATGCCGATATCAAGGCCCGTCAAATCCGCGCCCATTGTCAGCGCCACCGGTTCGCTTTCGCCCGCGCCGCCGGAGAGGTTGCGGAGGATATTGCCGTCGCCCGTGCGCGTGAACGCCAAGCCGCGGTTTGCGGTCGCGCTCACGGTGTACTGCCCCGGCGCAAGGTCATCGAAGGTATACACGCCGCTGCGGTTCGTTTTCGCCGTGCGGGTATTGCCGTTTTCATCCGTCAGGGTGACGGTGAAGTTGCTGACCATCTTTTCCGCGTCCATCCGGCTGCCGGAGAAGTCGTCATCCAGATACACCGTGCCGGAGATGCTGCCGTAGGTAATCGCGCCGATGGCCATCGTCATCTCGCTGTCGTTCTCCAGCACCACGTCGGAAATCGTGTGCTCGCGGCGGTCAGTGCCGGGAGCGAACAGGTTGCCGTACTCGCCATCGCCCGCGATGGTGTACACATAGCCCTGCGGAATCGTCGCTTTGACGCGGAACGTGCTGCCGCGGATGTTGGCGAAGGTGAAGCGCCCGTTCTCGTCGGAGACGGTGTTCAGCAGCTCCTTGCCGATGGCCTGACGGTACAGGACGACCTTCACGCCTTCCAGCGTCTTTTCGCCCTCGTCGTACACGCCGTTGTTGTTTTCATCCAGGAAGCAGATGCCGTTGATGTCAGAGCCCTTCATCACGCCAAGGAGGACTTCCTCCAAGTCACCGCGTTCAAGAATCACCTGATCCGTTTCGGAGCGCTTGAATTCGCTGGTGATGATGGAGCGGCGATTACCGCCCGTCTGGCTGTAGCGCGCAAAGACCAAGCCGTCCGGCAGGCTGTATTCGACATTGTATGTGCCGTAGCGCATTTGACCGATGTAGAATTTGCCGTCCTCGCCGCTCTCGGTTTCGTACACCAGACCGTTTTTCACGCCGACGGCGCGGATTTTGATGCCCGCCTGACCGGGTTCACCGTCCTGATACACGCCGTCGTCATTTTCATCCAGCCACACAAGGCCCTGCAGCGCCGCCATCGTCATCACGCCGACGCCCACGTCGGTCACAGAACCGGCTTCGAGGGTCAGCGGCACGCTGTTTTGCACTCGTTCGGTCGTTTCATCCATGATGGACATGTTCGCGCTGACATTTTTGCCGTGCGCGCCATGGCCGAAGCCCGCGGGCAGCTCGCTGCGCAGGACGTACGTCCCCGCCGGGACAGCCAGCGACACTTCACCGTTCTTGTCCGTTTCGCCGGATGCCACAACAACCTCCACGCCGTTGACTTCGGTGATGAGGCTCATCGTCGCGCCGGACACGCCTTCCTCGTATTTCCCGCGTGAACCGTTGTTATCGTTGTCGCGGAAGGCGTGGATGGTCAGCGCCGCCGGATTCGCCGCCTTCGCGGTCACAGTCGCGGGTTCGTCGCTAATGACGAGCGCGCCGTTGGCAAGGGTCACGCCCGCGTCATAGCGGACGACGTACGTCCCGTATTCGAGGAACTCCGCCTGCCAAGCGCCGTTTTCATCCGTCACAGCTTCCGCCGCGACTTCGCCCGCCTGATTGACCAGCTGCACCTGCACGCCGCTCATCGGCTGACCGTCCAGCCCCAGCACCACGCCGGAAGCGTCGCCGGTGGCATGGTTCGCCAGCGCCGGCAGCACAACGGTTTCGCCAGCGCCGATTTCCACCAGAATGCTCGCCGTCACGCCCGTATCGGTCGTGCTGAGCGTCCAGCCCTCGGTGTCATACAGGCCGCGCGGCAGGGCTGCCGTAATCTGGTAGGTATCAGGATACAGGTCGTTCAGCGCAAACGCGCCGCTGACCGTCATCTGTTCACTCATCCGCTGACCGGAAATCGTCACTTCCGCCGGTGCAGACAGATCGTCGATGCTGCCGGTCATGCCGCCACTGAGCGTCAGATCCAGTTCATAACGGCTGGTCTGCATCGCCTGAATGTTCACCAGCCACTGCGCCTGACCCTTCTGCAGGTTCGGCCAGCCGTTCACGCCCGTCAGCAGCGTGCCTTCCGGCAGCGTCACCGTGACGGCGTATGTCCCGTGGAAGAGGTCGGCTTCCTGCACCGTCTCGCCATCGGTCAGGTAACCCGTGCGGGTCGTTTTGCCGTCCTCGCTAACAATCTGGTACGCCACTGCCGCGTTCACGCCGCGCATGAGCATCGTCAGCGTGCCGTCCACGGGTTCAGGGGTGGGGGTCGGCGTAGGCGTAGGCGTCGGGCTCGGCGTGGGCGTCGGGCTCGGGGTCGGGGTAGCCGTCGGGGTTGGCGTCGGCGCTTCCGTGGGTTTCTCCGTCGGTTCCTCCGTCGGATTCTCGGTCGGCGCTTCCGTCGGCGCTAATGTCGGGGTCGCCGTCGGCGTAGGCGTTGCCGTCGGGGTCGATGTAGGTGTCGGGGTGGGCGTCGGCGTAGGCGTAGGTTCAGGCGTGGCGGTCGGCGCCATCGTCGGCGGCACATAGTAATAGGAAGCGTTCACCTTCGTCACGGAATCCGCACCCGTGTAGCGCTCAATGTTGATAATCTTGTCGCGCCAGCTTTCAATGGCCAGCGAAGCCTTCGTCATGCGCAGGGTATACAGCCCCGTATGAATCGCCGCCGGCAGGGCATAGTCGCCCCGGCTGTCGGTGTCGAAGGAGAGAATCGTCTCGCCGCGCTCGTTAATCAGGTCAAAAGAGGAGCTGCTCTCCGTGTGTACGGTGAACAGACCCGTGTCTGTCAGCACAGCAATGACTGCTTTGTTCAGCCGTCCGCCGACAATTGACACGGTGTAGCTCGCCGCCATAATGGCGTCCTCCGGCATTGTTTCCGCCACCGGGACAAGCTGCACATTGCCCGTGCCGGGGACGGAAATCGGGTCGCTGCCGAAGTCGGTCAGGCGAATCGTGCCGACCGCCTCCCCGTTCTGCATGACGGTAAAATCGCCCGTGAATTTCCGGGATTCATACGTTCCCGCGCTTGTGGCATACATGCCCAGAAAATCCACTTGCAGCATCGTCAGCTCCGATGCCGCAGCCGTGGGGAGCAGCATCAGCAGCATTCCCAGCGTGAGCAGGAGTGACAGAAATCGCTTGCCAAGCATCCTCATCTTGCCTGTTCCTCCATCTGAATCATCCGCAAGCCGTGCGGAGTAAAGTCACAGAATAATCCATGTACTATGGTAAAGCAATCCGCCCGACTTGTCAACCGTTCCGCGCATATTTTTACAATTGGATTGCTTTTCTGGTCGAAAATCAGCATGTTCCGGCAATGAAAAAGAAGGCTGACTTTTTCAGCCAGCCTCCCATGCGGATACTATTTCCAAATGCGAATGCGCCGAGATGCACCGCAAATGATTCGTTCTGGCTGACGCGAACGCCAGTATGGGAAAGGCGCAAGCAGATGGCACAGCCAAATGCAGGAAACAGTATCAGTTGCTGCCGCCCATCAGCAGGGTCAGCATGCTCTCCGGCAGACTCATCAGCAGGGTCATGGGCAGGTTCTGCAGGTTGTTCATCACCTTGACGAACCACGTCTGGAACTCACTGTCCGTCATCGCGCCCAAATCCTGCGCCTTGCTCACGTCCAGCGCGTCCTTCGCGTCGCAGGTGCGGGTTTCCGCCGTGATGGTCACAACGTCCAGACCCATGAAGCGCACCAGCACATCCACCTTGCGGACGCCCTGTTCGCCGTCCATCGTCGTAGCGGTCGTCACCACAACGCCGAAGCCCTGCTCGACACCGTCCACCGTTTCCTTGATTTCCACATCAACAACGCTGCTGTCCGTGCCGACGCCCTTGCCGCTGACGTTGATTTCAACGGGGTCTTCGCCATCATAGGCGGTCAGGTTCGCCGTGAAGTTCTCCAAGTCGCCTGCGAAGGTCAGCGTCGCCGCGGTATCTTCCGCGCTCTTGATGGTCACAAGCCACGTCGCCACGCCGTCCGCCGTGTTGCGGGTCATCGTGAAGGAGATCGGCAGGGGTTCTTCGCCGCCGTTGTTGATCTTCACCGAAGCCGTCATGCGAACCAGCTCGCCTGCTTCAGTCATCCAGTATTCATAAACGATGTCATCCGCGTAGAGATCTGCTTCATCAAGTTCTTTCAGCAGGTCGTCCCAGCTCGTGTCAGCAGCGGAAAAAAGCGCATCCATGTAAGCACCGACGCTCGGAACGCTGTGGATCATTTCCAGCAGGGCTTTCGTCATCTCGACGATCTTTTCCGGCGGAACGGTGACTTTGACGTAGCTCTTCGCCGCGTCGCAGTCGCCGGGCTGCTCGGTCACTTCTGCCATTTCTTCACCGGACAGTATTTCGTTCATCATGGTCATGAACGCCGTGGTGTCCGCCTGCGTCAGTTCTTCCATGAGCTGCTCTTCCGTCATGCTGCTCAGGTTCGCCGCTGCTTCCATCAGGGCAGTGTATTCCGCATTGCCGCTCAGCTGTTCCTTCGATTCTTCAATCGCCTTGTCGATCTCCTCGTCGCTCTGACCGGACATCTTCATCGTCGCGCGGAGGGCTTTTTCCCTGATGGCTTCCACGTCCTTGCTGTTCACAGCAATCACGCCGCCCAGCAGCGCGCTGGACACATACATCAGCTGGTTTTCTTCCGCAGCAGTCGTCAGCGATGCCATACCCAGCACGCTCTTGCCGCTCAGGTTCAGGTCAAAGCCAGCTTCGTCGCCCTGCTGATAGCCGGTCAGGGACAGCGCCGCCAGCAGGTCGTTGATGGCAGCCATCGCGGTGTCATCCCCGCCCAGCGCCGCCACGAGGTCAGCGTTCAGGTCGTGGATGGTGATGGTGGTTTCCTGGCGCGCGGCATTGTCCCACACGCTGTTTTCCGCCATCGAGGTCAGGGGCATCGCCAGCATCATGATGCTGAGCAGTACCGCAAGCAATTTCTTCATGGGGTTTTCCTCCTTGTTATTTGGTTTCCCTTTTTCTTTATAGCGAACACTGCGGGGCAGTGATGCTTTCGGTTGACTTACTCTGCGTTGTCGAGAATCAGCTGCGACACGCTGGTGGTGAACTGGCGCGTGCTGTCCGGCAAATTCATCATGAACCGCGGCAGAATCTGCCCGGCGGTGAACATCACGCCCGTCATGTACGCCTTAAAGCGCGCACTGCTGATTTCGCCCAAGTCCAGCACGTCGCCATCCGACAGCAGGGGGCGCGTTTCGCACGGGCGCGTTTCGGCGGCAATCGTCAGGAAGTGCTCGCCCTGCCAGAGCAGCTGAACATCCACATTCTGATACACTTCGCCATCCACCTGCTGGGTGTCCATGCTGGCGCTCCAGCTAATGCCCTTTTCTTCCCCGTCCACCGTGCGGTGCATTTCCAGCAGGAGATTCTCTTCGTTCGTCAGCGACGAAATGGTGCAGCGATACAGGTTCTGTTCGCCGTCATCCAACGTAATCAGCACCGCTATTCCGCCATTGTCCTCCATCTTCAGCTGACCATTCGTGCCCTTGCCCGCCGTTTCCTGCCGCCAATCCAGCCGCACGTCGTCGCCCGTCGGATGGAAATTCACCGTGATTGCTGCGTTCAGCAGCGTATCCTGCGCCAGCGTCGGCGTATGGGTCGGCGCAACCTTGTAGCTGATCACCACCCGCAGCAGGCGCATCGACGAATCCACATACTGCGCCACCTGCGCATCTTCCACCAGCAGCGTCTGCTGACGCAGCCACGTCTGCAAGTCCGTATCCTCGACGGGCTGATCCTGCGCGAACGCCACCAGCTGCCGAATGGACTGCATCAGGCGGTTGGCGGCTTTGATTTCCCGGTTCAGGTTGCCGATATTCGTCTGGATACCACGCTTTTCCATCTGCTGGACAGCAGCCCCCTCATGGACAGTGGGGACTATATCAAGCCCCTGTCTGGCATAGGAACGCAAGTCCACACGCTCCGGGCGGTCATTGGCTTCCAGATAGCGGTTCTGGATGACCTCCCATTCATGCCGCCAGATTTCGCAATACTTCTGGTCGTT
>ENA-UESI01000450-UESI01000450.1-human-gut-metagenome-genome-assembly--contig:-NODE-450-length-34711-cov-15.709101_pt1 | contig 34711 bp, 27 predicted proteins | sample MGYA00243005_ERZ508006 | MGnify/ENA primary metagenome ERZ508006 (study PRJEB26167, sample SAMN06115436) | human gut metagenome | host: Homo sapiens | place: China:Shandong | collected 2015-06-10... | reverse complement strand
GTGAGAATTCGTAATTGTCGCCGCCGTTGTCATATTTGCCGCCTGCATACATTTCGCAAAACAAAAGCTCCCAGTTAAACTTACCCTCGTTTTTATTATAATCCACGGGAATACCTCTGCCGAAGTCCTGCACCTCAACAGAGCCGTCGAGATATTTTGTGATGATGATTTTTTTGCCGTAGCCCTCTCTCGCCTCGTCGATAGAGTTAGACATAATTTCAAAAATCGAGTGCTCGCAACCCTCTATACCGTCAGAACCGAAAATAACAGCCGGTCTTTTACGGACACGCTCCGCGCCTTTGAGCGATTTGATACTTTCATTGCCGTATTCTTGCTTCTTAGCCAAAACAGCACCTCCATAACAAGTGTGTAAACATATTAATTATACAATATATGGTATTTAAAAGTCAAGTAGCGTAAAAATACATAAGTAAATCAAAAATTATTTTGATTTAACAATAATTAATTATACATATATACATAATAAAAGCCGTCAAATTGACGGCTTTTTGGATTATTCTTTATCTTTCGGCTTTTTTGATGTAGCTTTATTAAGCAAATAGGTGAGCAAAACAATAACACCGATTACAATGAAAATTCCGAGCATTCCGAAAATGCAAACAGGAAGTGACTGTTTCCAGCTGTCAGCATTAATTGCACACTGAATGACGGTTAATACCGGTAATAAAAAGTTATACATAAGAAACCTCCGTTACTATGAAACAAGTGTGAGGATAAGACCGCCTGCGATAACCGAGGCAACCTGACCCGATACATTTACACTGATAGACTGCATAAGCAGGAAGTTTTGATTATCTTCCTTGAGTCCCATTTGGTTTACAACACGACCGCTCATCGGGAATGCAGAAATACCTGCGGCGCCGATCATCGGGTTGATTTTCTTTTCTTTCGGTAAGAAGAGATTGAGGAATTTTGCAAAAACAACACCGCCAATCGTATCAAAGATGAACGCAACAAGACCGAGTCCGAGAATAAGAAGTGTTTGCGGCTTAACAAAATCCTCATAATACATTTGTGATGCAACGGTGATACCGAGAAGAATTGTGAGAATATTTGCAAATGAATTTTGCGCAGTTTCGGAAAGATTATTCAAAACACCACATTCTCTGATGAGGTTACCGAACATCAAGAAACCGACAAGTGCAACCGATTTCGGAGCAACAATGCCTGCGATAATTGTAACAACAATCGGGAAAAGAATTTTTGTTGTTTTTGTTACATCGCCTGCGGTGTATTTCATTCTGATTAAACGCTCTTTTTTTGTTGTAACAGCCTTGATAACGGGTGGCTGAACAATCGGAACAAGAGCCATATATGAATATGCGGCAACCATAATCGCACCGAGATATTTTGAGCCAAGTTCGTTGGCAACAAAGATTGAAGTCGGTCCGTCAGCGGCACCGATGATAGCGATAGAAGCAGCGTCATTAACATCAAAGAAAAAGCTTGCAACAAAATATGTGAAGAAAATACCAAACTGTGCAGCTGCACCGAAAAGCATAAGCCACGGATTTTTCAAGAGTGGACCGAAATCAATCATAGCGCCGATGCCGATAAACAGCAAGAGCGGGAAAAGTTCGTTTGCGATTCCGGCTTTAAAAAGCACCGTAAGCGGACCGTCCGAGCCGATTGCGCCCGAAAGCGGAAGGTTTACAAGAATTGTGCCGAAGCCCATCGGCAAAAGCAAGGTAGGCTCCATTTCCTTTTTAATTGCAAGATATACAAGAACTGCACCGATTATCCACATCAAAATCATTTTCCAATTAATATTGCCGACATTGGAAAACAAACCGATGAAATCCTGCATTACATTTGCATTGAGCGGTAATGTTTGAATCATTTTTGGTCTCCTTATCAATAAAGTATAAAAGACTTTTACCGCAATGCGATAAAAGTCTCGTTTAGCTGAAAACAGCATGGTGCCGACCGGGTTTCCCGGTTATGTCGATCGGACACGACAACTTATGCAAAGCTGTCAACTACTCCCTTTTTTCAACGCTGATATTATATTAAATATTGAACAAATTGTCAATATTTTTTTAACAAAGCATAAGGCATATGGAAATTCCGTATGCCTTATGTGTGTCAAAATTATTTATAAAGCGGACCGTAAGCCTTGCATGCACTGTAATCTGCAGCTTGTGTATCGTCTGTGCCGAATGAGCTCCAACAATGCGGACGGAAAATTCTGTCCTCGCTGACATTGTGCATATTTACAGGAATTCGCAGCATAGACGCAAGTGTAATGAGGTCTGCACCGACATGACCGTAAACGGTTACGCCGTGATTTGCACCCCAATTAGCCATAACACTGTAAACATCTTTGAATGCACCTTTACCTGTGAGAGTCGGAGCAAACCAAGTTGTAGGCCAAGTCGGGTCAGTTCTCTTGTCGATCTTATTATGAATTTCATCGGGAAGGTTAACTGTGTATCCCTCGGCGATTTGAAGAACAGGTCCGATACCCTCAACAATGTTGACCCTAAGCATTGTGACAGGCATTTCTGCGCTGCAACGGAAGTGTGACGAAAATCCGCCGCCGCGGAAATATTCATAGTTTGCTCTGCACCAATCGGTTGCATCAAGGCAAGCTTTAATGTCATCCTCTGTCATTTTCCAAAACGGTTTCATACAACCGTTTCCGTTTTCATCTTTGGATGCACCCGAGCCGTCGAGAGCGGTTGCACCTGAATTAATAAGGTGAATAAAGCCGTTCTTTGCAACGCCGTCCGGTCTTACGCCGGTAACTCTTTCGCAGGCGTCGGGGCTCCAATAAGTACGAACATCGTGGAAACACGGAGCCGTGTCGGAAACAAGAGTACCGAGCATCATTGAAACGCCGTTTAATGTGTCATTTTCAGTTGCAAACGGAGTTGGCATTTTTTTGCCGTTCCAGTCAAAAGTCGAAGCCATAATTGACTCTGTAAAGTCTGCATTCGGGAGCCAGTCTGTCCAGTTTCTTTGACCTTGGAATCCTGCGGCAACTGCATTTTTACCAAGTGCTTCTTCGTGCCAACCAATTTCGTCAAGCTTTTTGTTGCCGAAAAGAATATCGCGGATGATGATTGTCATTTTAGCGATAAACTCCCAATCCTTATCGGGAGAAACAACCTTTGATTTTGAAATAACTTCAGGCAAATTTTTACCTGCGTTTGTATCATGGCCCTCTTTGCAGTTTGCCTTAATCCAAGCAAGAGCCTTGTCGTACTCATCGTGGTCATAAATTTCAAGAGTGATTCTGCGGACAATTTCTGTCATATCAACCCATTCCGGTCTGATTCCGAAATATTTTTGGAACACGCTTGCGTTGCAATATGCACCTGCAATGCCCATTGTTACGCCGCCGATATTGACATATGATTTGTTTTTCATCCAACCGACTGAAACAGAACATTTTGCAAAAGTGATGATTTTATGTGCAACATCTTCGGGAATTGTTTTATCGTCCATATCCTGAACATCGTGACCGTAAATTGAGAAAGCAGGCATTCCCTTTTGAGCATATGCAGCCATTACAGCGGCAAGATAAACTGCGCCCGGTCTTTCGGTACCGTTAAATCCCCAAACGGCTTTAATCGTTTTCGGATTCATATCGTATGTTTCCATTCCGTAGCACCAGCACGGTGTAACAGAAAGAGTCGCAACAACATTTTCTTTTGAGAATTGCTCCTCGCACTTTGCCGCCTCTGCACCGCCGCCGATTGTCGTGTCGCTGATAACGCACTGAACAGGAGTGCCGTCGGGATAGCAAACATTTTCCTCAATGAGCTTTGCGGCAGACTTTGCCATGCCCATAGTTTGCTCTTCAAGACTTTCGCGAACTCCGCCCCATCTGCCGTCGATTACGGGACGAATACCGATTTTACAATAATTCATAAATAATACCCCTTTATAAATTTATTTTAATACTTTAATGTATTTTTTGTATGCCGCATCAAATTCATTTGAATTTTTAGGGACATATTTTTTCAGATTTTCCTGATTCCTTATAATCTGCCTTGCTTGATGAACATCGGAAATATCACCGAGAGCAATAAACTGTAATATTATATTTCCGAGAGCAGTAGCCTCCGTGGGTCCGGCAATAACAGGAATATTAAGGCTGTCAGCCGTCATTTGGCACAAAAAGCCATCCTTTGTACCGCCGCCGAGCAAATGCAAAACATCAAATGTTCTGCCTGTATTAAACTCGATTTGGTCAATCGCATATTTATATTTAAACGCAAGGCTTTCATAAATACAGCGAACAAGCTCGCCGTCTGTACTCGGTCTTCCCTGACCTGTTTTTTCGCAATAATCAGCAATTTTATCGGGCATATTTCCGGGCTGAGCAAAAAGGTCATAATCGGGGTCGATAAAGAATTGAAACGGCTCCGAGTCTCTTGCAAGTTGCTCCATATCGTTATAGGAATAATCCTTGCCGTCCGCTCTGAAATTGCGGCGAATTTCCTGAATAAGCCAAAGACCGCTTATATTTTTGAGATAATTGATTTTGCCGTTCGCACCAAGCTCGTTTGACAACTCGTCATTCATGCTTTTTTCTGTGAGTATCGGCAAGTCCGATTCACAACCGATAAGCGACCAAGTACCGCATGACAAAAATGCGTTTGTAATATTTTCGTCGCACGGCATTGCCGACACGGCGCACTGTGTATCATGACCTGCAACCTTAATTACCTTTATACCGTTGTATTCGCCGACAACAGTAGCGCAGTCAACAATCGGCGGAAGAATTTTTTCATTCTTGCCGCTCAACGCAAAAATATCCTTTTGCCACTCAACATTTTTCAAATCAAGCATTTGCGATGTTGAGGCAATTGTTTTGTCAACAGATTTCGCACCGCACAAAGAATAGGCGAACAAATCCGGCATAAACAGAAACATTTCGGCATTATCCGTCCTGTCTGCAGTGAGTTGAAACAGAGTGTTAATCGGCATAATTTGGTTTCCTGTTTTTGCGTAAAGCTTGCTCGGAGAAACGGACTGATAAATTTTGTCCGGCATGCCCTTTGTTCTGTCATCGCGATAGCAAACAGGCTTTGAAACAAGATTGCCGTCCTTGTCGAGCATTCCGTAATCAACGCCCCATGTATCAAACGCAAGAGAGTCTGCATTTTCCGCAAGAGAAATTGCCTTTTTTACCTCGCCGAGAAGATAATCAAAATCCCAGCACAACATACCGTTTTGCTCACATAGAACATTATCAAAGCGATGAATTTCGTTGTATTCAATTTTTTCGCCGTTATATTCGGCAAGAATCGCACGCCCGGTGGACGCGCCGAAATCGAATGCCAAAACTCTGCTCATACGGTAACTACTCCCTTTTTAAGCAAAACATTTGCATAAATTGCCGTTTCACCGGTTGCGATAATCAAGTATGCCTTTTTGGCACGCTCATAAAACGCAAAGCGTTCCGTCATTTCTATATCATGGTGCTCCGGCTCGTATTTCTCGAAAAGAGCATCATATTCTTTCCAAATTTCGGGAGTGGGCGTATTGTCGCCCTTAACAACCTCCATAAGTGCAATAGGTTTTTCGGTATATGTATCAAGGGGAATAAGCGACAAAACAGCATCGAGAATTTCCGTAGTTGAATGGCCGTCGGCGCGCACAACAATTGCATTTTTGCCAACACTTTCACACGGAAAATTACCGTCGGCAATAACAAGTTCGTCGCCGTGACCCATTTCGCAAAGTGCTTTGAGCAATTCCGGTGACAAAACCGGATTGATACCTTTCAGCATAATCAGTCCTCCTTTTTATGGAGCATTTCGTCATCGGGGTTATACATTTTATATCCAGGGTGACGGCCTGTGATTCTGTAATAACTTCTCAAATCAATAAGCTTTTGAATATTATTTCGGTCAATATCATGGCTGCCGCCGAGAATAACAGCGTTAATCGTAATTTTTGCCCAAAGTTCAAGACTTTCCATTCTGTAGAATGCCGTGATAACATCACTGCCGACTGCAAGCGCACCGTGATTTTCAAGAAGCATAACATCATGCTCATCGAGATAAGGCTCGATAGCGTCAGGCACTTCTGTTGTTGACGGAGTTCCGTAAGGTGTAAGCGGAACGGCACCGATAGCGGCAACATCCTCAATCATATTATACATATCCATTGCCTTGTGAGCGACTGCAAATCCTGTTGCTCCGGGCGGATGAGCATGAATAACACTGAACACATCGTCGCGCTTATCATAGCAACGCAAATGCATTTTGATTTCACTTGAAGGTCTTAATCCCTCCGCAGCCTCAAGAACATTACCCTTGCTGTCAATTCTGATAAGCTTATCGGGTGTGATAAATGACTTGCTCATTCCAGTAGGCGTTGCAAGAATTGTGCCGTCGTCAAGTTTTGCGCTGACATTGCCGTCATTAGCCGCAACCCAGCCGAGCTGCCACATTTTATGGCAAACATCACAAATTTGGTCTTTAATTACATCAATTTCCATAATTGTATCCTTTCAAAAATATATTTCAATTTGTATTATACTGTTGATTTTTTTATTAATCTATGTATATAATGTGAAGTAATAGGACAATATTCACTTTTATCGCTTAAGGAGAAAATTTTGAGATATTCAGGATATCACGAAAACAAAACAAGAGGCACATTTGGCTTTCCCATTCAGTTGTATTATGTTGATAATAATCACCCACAATACGAAATGCCGTTTCATTGGCACATGGAATGCGAGTTGATTTTAATTCTCGAGGGAGAATTTAATTTGACCGTAAATTCCGTTAAGCATACATTAAAAAAGGGACAAAGCGCATTTATACCAAGCGAATTTATACACGGCGGAACACCTGATAATTGTATATATGAATGTGTTGTATTTGATATGGAAAGTTTTTTGAAACAATCACCGCAGTGCATTGAAAAATACAACGCTGCCATGGATTCCGGCAGTATTAAAGAGGAAATATTCAATTCCGACACTATGACAGGCAGGATTGTTGACTCACTTTTTGAGAATATGGAAAAGGAGGCAGACACATATACTTTCACTACTACCGGCTTGTTGTGGCAATTGATGGGAAATATTTTGAGCAAAGCCTCCCCCACCGTTTCAACGGCGCAAAACACATACAGAAAAAACACGCAGATAAAAAAGGTGCTCACAAAAATCAAAAATGAATACTCAACACAATTGACTCTTGACGATTTAGCAAAGGAGGCACAGCTCAACCCTCAATATTTTTGCAAAGCATTCAAGAATGTGACCGGCAAAACACCGATTGATTATCTAAACTATTACAGAATCGAATCAGCGGCGGAAGAGCTGAGCGCATCATATAAAAGCGTGACTGACATCGCATTGTCCTGCGGTTTTAACGATTTGAGCTATTTTAACAGACTGTTTAAGAGGCAAAAAAATATGACACCGACAGCGTACAGAAAAAAATCGAGATGGGTTTTATATTGAAAAAAACGCGCATTGCCAAAAAGCAATGCGCGTTTATTAATTCACATTATTTTATACAATACTTTTACCGTTTCCGTTTTTATATGCAACTACCAAAAATTGTTGACCGTCTTCAAAATCATAAACACCGAACATAACATTATCGTATTCATTAAAATCATATGAAGGTGAATTGTAGTACATATAGTAAGTTATATTATTAGTCTTATCTTCTCTTATTCCGTCATAAAAGAAACCTTTTGAGTCTAATTTTGAAGCATAAGTATCTTGCCAATTTTTATCTTTTGCCTCTATTTTGCTTAAATCATAGAATCTGGTAACAACATCGTTCTGATTTCTGTATTCAAAAGGAATAACGCCGAAAAGAGCGCCTATATCGGGAATTGCGTCGTTCTCATAAAACGATTCGGGAACCACAACGGTAACAGACGATTTATCGGTTGAAGTTGCTGCGGTAATTGTGCAAGTACCGCTTTTAAGAGCGATAACTTTGCCGTTTTTATCAACGGTAGCAACATTTTTATTGCTTGAAGACCAAGTTATATTTGAAACGCCGCTGAATGAAAACGTAAGCGCCTGACCGTTATAAACGGTATATTTACTGCTCTTGAATTTGAGCGCCGTTTTAGTGGTTAGGCTTGAAGTTTTTGACCAAGAACTGTAAAAATACGATTTGCCAACCTTTTTGTAAGTACGAACGCGAACATAATATTTTCGATTACCCTTTGCATTCACACTGTAAGAGGTTGTGGAATTTTTACCGATAGTTTTTGTGGTAGCATTTTTAAACGAACTGTTTTCGGCATATTGAACCTGATAACCGCTTGTTTGTGTGGATTGCTTTTTATATTTAACGGTAAAAGATTTAACCCCTGCGGAAACAGATGAAACTGAAGTTCCCTTAGGGACAATTTTAAACTTCAAAGACTTTGAGCCTTTGTATTTGCCTTTAAACTTTACGCTTACAGTATAAGAGCCGACATTTTTTCTGCCCGACGGATATTTAACTTTGTAATATTTTGTCGAAATTGTCTTGCCCTTTTTGTCTTTGGCAACTACTTTCGGTTTTTTCGCTTTGCCGTCATATGTGTAAGTTGATGTTGAAAGCGAAACGCTCTTAGGATTTTGAGCAGCATATGCCGATATTCCCGTAGCGCCGATAACGCCGAAAAGCATAAGCAATGACAAAAATAGGCTTATAATTTTATTTGTTTTCACCATTTCTTTTTCCTCTGATATAATGATAAATCAATTATACCAAATCAAATTATCAGTGTCAATGTTGTGATTATAATTCAATATTGAGTGTTTCAAATTCGGATTTCACGCCGTCCTCACAAGAACGCATTGCAATGATTGTTTGTTCAAAGAGTTTGTCCAAATCCCACTCGAGCAATTGAGCGCCGAATTTGATAACGTCACGCGAACATCCTGCGGCAAATTTTTTATCTTTAAACTTCTTTTTTAAACTTTTTACTTCAAAATCGCTTGTGCTTTTGCTTGGACGCATTCTGATTACCGCACCGATAAGCCCTGTAAGCTCATCAACGGCATAGAGCACTTTTTCCATTTGGTGCGCAGGCTCAACATCAACCGTTAAGTTATAGCCGTGAGAGTAAAAGATTAAGGGCGTCTGTTCTTGAAATACCTGAATCAATTTTTTACACTTCATTCAAACAATTTTTGAACTGACAAGAGTATTAAATATCACATCGGCAAGGATTTTGTGGCTCTCCTTTGTCAAATGCTCTTGGTCAGCATCGCTTGGCTGAACATAATCAGCGGCAGAAATAATATTTGCCCCTCGTGAAGAAGCAATCTTTTTGTATTCGGAAAAAAGATTTTTTGCCGTTTCGACAGATTGAGTATCAAACTCGGGATCAAACTCCTTTTTCCATACATCGTTGCCGAGGAAAATCGGCGAAACAATCAAGATTTTTTCGGGTAAAATATATTTTGTCAACTCATCAACGCAAAGACCTATCCCCTTTGCGATTTTGTAGGGATTTGATTTATAGTATGATTTGCAATCGTTTGTGCCGAGCATAATAACGGCCGCATCGATAGGATAGCTTGATTCCAAAATCTCGGGGAGTGATTCAAGACCGTTTCTGTTTTGGCGATATGCGTCATCATAAATGGTAGTTCTTCCGCAAAGCCCCTCTTCAATTACGCGTACTTCGTGAGAATTGAGTTTTTCCTGAAGAATACTTGTCCACCTGACGCCCCACGAATAGCGCTGTTTGGTATTTGGAATCAATCCCCATGTGTTTGAATCGCCAAAGCACAAGAGCTGTTTCATACTTTCACCACCCATAATCTGTGTTATGGGTAAATAATATCACTTATTGCCTACCTTGTCAATAGGCTTTGTATGCATTGTGCAAAATTTATTTATTTTTGTTCATTATTACCTCGGCAAAATCCTCAAATTTGTATTTTGCGCGCTTTTTGATTCCGTCGGCTTTATTAAAAAAACAACTCGGCATTTCGTTATTCCTCAAATTCTTTGCAACACACGCCGTACAGGAGCCGTCGGTGTTTATCGGATGATGCACACAGTTAAAATTATCGCATGTGCAAAAATCAAATGCTGTCATATTCTCTCCTTTATTACATTTCATTATATCCTTTAATATCTTTAGCCGTGTTAACTTTAGTCACGGTTATATTGTGTTTCTTAAGCTGCGCGGTAAATTGCCGCTCCTCAATTTCGCCCGTATTCATAATCGGAACATCAAAAAATTCGCCGTTATGCTCGATTATGTAGGCGGTGCTGTCCTTGCTGAAATAAACTTGGCCGTTGCTGTCGTCAGAAAAATGATCCAAAAGATAAACATTGATATTGTCGTATTTTTCACTGAATCCGTTCGGAGGCGGAACAATTATCGAGTCTTCGCCGAATACTACGCAATCTGTATTGGCTGCAAACGAAACAACTGTTGCGAGCGCCAAAGAAATGATGGGAACAAGTACTTTGGCTATTATACCGCGAAAACCGCTTTTCTCCTCGAATTTGGCGCGTGCAATCTCTTTTTCAAATGTAATTTTCTTTACAATAGGTCTGCCGACAAAGCGCACAAGAGCAAAAAATAATAAAAGTAACGACAAAACAATATTCAATATATAATCGGGCAAAAAGAATCGGTCATACAAACCACTCGGGTATGTTTTTACAATGTTATCACCAAACAAATACCGTTCGATAAAAAAGTAAAGCGCAATGCCGAACGCAATTGCAAAAGGTGAAATCGCAGAATAAACAATTACCCTTGCCTTTTTAAATTCAATCCCCTTTGTTTTTAATTGAATATCATTGCCTAGATTTAAATAGTTCAGCAGTCGCGACTCATATATAGTAATGCTTCCACAATTTTTCTTTGAGTTCAGCAAATCAATTGCCTTTTGCTTTGACAATTTTGAGTACTTTCGCACATAATCAAAATTTCCGTTGATATAGTCATCCTCGTGCGCATCATATGAGCACAAAATATCAGAATCGTGAACACGATTTTTCATCAGCCGTGCAATGTTTGCGGAGGTATTGCATTTTCGTATATCAATCGTATATTTCTCAATTGCAGATGTAACAGCATCAAAAGCCTTTGTAATGCCCTTTTCCTCTATGCAATTTTTAAATGAATATAGATTAAAATCGTTTATATCAAGCAAATTGAAAATGTCATAAAGCGTAAAACGATAGTGGCAGCCGTTAAAAGCAATCGTTAAATAAATTTCGCCTTCGGTGTGCGCAAAATATTTATATGTAACTGTTGCAAAATATCCGCCGCAGTCAAAAATAACCTCAAGATAGCTGTTTTTCTCGGAATCGTCACTCTCGACAAATTCGATAAATCGTGCATATCTGCTGTTATTCACATATTCACCTACAAGGCGTTTTATAAGCTCAATGTTATTTATTTGTGTATCGTTTTTCATATATACCTCAAAATGACTTATTTGAGATAATTATAGCAACAAACTTATGTTTTATCAATATATAATACAACACACTGTGACACTTAACAAATTAAATTATTGAAATATAAAATACACTATGATATAATCAAACTAGGATTGAGTATTTAATTAAAATTATAATTGGAAGAATAAAATGGACAGAAATGGATTTGTAAAATACTATTGGAAACACTACAAATTCTTAGAAAAACAGTTTTTGGATACCGAGCGTTATGTCGCAATTGAAAAAGATAATTACGCTGTTTATTCAAATGAATTTCTTAATTTATTTGTGTTAATTTGTAATGAATATGACGCAATAACTGCAGAATATTGTGACTCAATTAAGGAATCCGCAAAGCCATTACATATGGTTGAAAAGAATAACTTGTTATGTGAAAATATATATGACTTCAAAGATTTATCAATTAGCACTAAATGCAAATACGACAGCATCAAAATTCTACCCTTCTCAAAATATAAAGAAGATATGACTTATGATTGGTGGCAGGCTTATAATTTGGTAAAGCACGAGCGCTCTAATATTGACAGCGACACAAAAAAGCCTAATTATTATAAAGCAAATTTAAAAAATGTTTTAATAGCTTTATCTGCATTATATATTATTCTCAATAAGTTTTATATTGAAAAATGTAGTTTAGGCACAGTCAATCCTGATTTTGTTCTAAACTCAGATGTATTTAACGATTTTCAACAGTAGGTTGATTTATAAACGTTTGCAAAAAAACATTTATATTTATTAATCCAAAAGAGCGATTGTTCAGTAAAAAACGAAAGCCGAACAGGTGCAGACTGAGACAGCTGTATCTTGTTCGGTTTTTTGTTTATATAATTATTGCGTTTTGCAATGTCTTTACAAAAAGCGAATGCAAAGACAACTCGATCGAATTTCAGGAGAATACAAAAATGACAAAGGATGAATATTTAATAAATGAGCCGCCACTCAAGGCGTTGACAGTTTTTGCAATGCCGATGATTTTAGGCAGTTTTTTTCAACAAGTATACAATATGGCTGATTCAATAATTGTCGGTCAATTTGTCGGTTCTTCTGCGCTTGCGGCAGTCGGCGCCTGTGCAGCACTTACAAACGTTTTTATATGCATTGCTCTCGGTGCAGGCGTAGGCGCAGGCGTACTCGTCAGCCGCTATTTCGGTGCTCAAAATTATGGCAAGATGAAAACAATAGTTTCTACTTCGTTAATCAGTTTTTTGGTTTTAAGCATAATTCTTGGTGTTTTTGGCTTTTGCAGTTCTCATTGGATGATGAGCTTATTGCAAACGCCTGCAGATATAATGAAAAATGCGGTGCTGTATTTGCGTATCTATTTTGCCGGCTTTCCGTTTTTATTTATGTATAACATTCTTTCAACCATGTTCACTTCAATCGGCGAATCGAAAATTCCGTTATGGCTATTAATATTTTCATCAGTTTTGAATATTATTATGGACCTTTGGATGGTAGGAGGTCTTAAGCTCGGCGTATATGGTGCAGCTCTTGCCACTCTTATTGCGCAAGGCATTTCAGCCATACTTTCCCTTTTGATTTTTCTTTATCGTATGCGAAAATATGCAAGTCCGTTTCATTGGTTTGATAAAACAGAACTTCGCTCCATGCTTAAAATCGCCGTTCCCTCTGTTCTTCAACAATCAACAGTATCAATCGGTATGATGATTGTGCAAGCGGTTGTAAATCCATTTGGCACACAAGCACTCGCAGGCTATGCGGCAACGATGAGGGTGGAAAATGTTTTTTCTCTGATATTTGTGTCTATCGGGAATGCTGTGTCGCCCTTTGTTTCACAAAATATCGGCGCTAAAAAATATGACCGTATCAAGAAAGGTTACCGTGCCGCTTTACTGTTAGATGCATGCTTTGCCGTTCTTGCATTTGTAATTATTGAAACAATGCACACTCAAATTTCTTCACTTTTCTTAGGCAAAGACGGAACAGCATTAGCATATCAAGTATCCGGTGATTATATGAAATGGCTCGGCTACTTCTTCATATTTATGGGCATCAAAATGGCAACAGACGGCGTTCTTCGCGGACTTGGAAATATGCGACCGTTTTTAATTGCAAATATGGTCAACCTTGCAATTCGATTGTCTGTAGCATTGATTTTTGCACCACATTTCGGCATCGCATTTGTTTGGTTAGCCGTACCGGCAGGCTGGCTTGCCAACTTTGTCATTTCTTATGCGGCACTGAGAAAATCCTGGCCAAAGAATTCTTTGACTTAGAAATATCTATTAACAAAACAGGTTTTCCTTACATATGGGGCAAACCTGTTTTGTTTATGATAAAATTATATAAATGCAGTTACAATAATATTAACTCTTTTTTAGTATTATTTTAATAATTATAGCAAAATTTTGTAAAAAACAAAAAAGGCCGTCTCACTTTCGTGAAACAGCCCTTTTTACCTTCAAATAAAATACACAAAAATCATAAATTAATTGTCAATCATCGCAAATATTTTTAATCATTCCTACCTCAATTGCGCAGAATTCTGACAATCCGTCATGATCTCTCCAACAATATTCGACTCGTCTGACATTTTGTCTTACCGAGTCGAGTACATCAAGTCGCTTTATATAATCTTTATAATTGTATTCTCCATTATCTACATCAAGTTCAAGCGTAGGAAACACTGAAAGTCCATGACTCCAAAAATCCATGAAAAAGTCAGAGCGTTTCCGATTTAATTCTTCGTAGGTATAAAATATAAATTCAACTTCTTTTATAGAAGTGACGCTTTTAATATGCTCAATATATTTTTCTACGACCCATTCTTTCTGAGAATTGTTTAAAACACCGTTTCTTCTAACAATGACTCTTGGATTATTTTTTATCGGCGTAGAAATGCGCACTCCGTTCTGTATAACAGAAGCTTTCATCCCCAATCTTATTATGCAAGTCTTTCTTTTCTTATTGCTTTTTACATTCATTTTTCGTTCTCCTCAATACCTCAATATTATAAGGATAACAAACATTATCGCATTTGTCAATAGTAATTATTAGAATTGCTCCATTTGAGATGTTGAACGACAATGTGCAGATAGCAGATAAGTAAGGAAGGAACAATAAAAAGCTGTTTGGAAAAGAATACATTAAGATCGATTATGTTTTCAAAATGGAAAACGGAAAGCCATACTCGCCGAATTACATTACTAAACAGCACAACAAACTATTAAAAAAATACGGATTTCGCCATATAAGGTTTCACGACCTGCGACACAGTTGCGCAAGCTTACTAAACGCACAAGGTTTTACATTAAAAGACATACAAGAGTGACTTGGGCATTCCGATATACAAACAACTGCAAACACTTATGCACATTTGGACATTAAGCGTAAAGAAAACATATCAAACACGCTAACGGAAATAATCACGAAATGAAAAAGCGTTAGACAATCCGTTAGACAACGACAAAAAAATAATAGAACCGATTTGCTGAAACCGGCTCTATTACTGTGGCAGGGGCAGAAGGACTTGAACCCTCGGCACGCGGTTTTGGAGCGAAAAGCACGCTTTCAGTTAAGCCGCGTGTTAAAATACAGTCCCCCACAAAATCCGCATAAAAACAGCACTTTCAGGATTTGAAAGTGCTGTTCATTTTTGTCATTATAGTTTTTGTTGAAAATTGATGCTTTTTTGATGCTCTTGAAAAATGAACTATATTTAGAACGCAAATATAATGCACCCCACTGCAAGAAATAGTGACAAATAATAGTAAAACCCTTTCGGTATGAATTTTATAATTCTTCAGCCTTGAAAGTTGTTTTAGGCATTTTATCGATATTTTCAAGCGCCATATGCACATCTAAAAACTAAAATTCTCGTAAGATTTATGTGTTTATTATAACATTTTTGTGATTAGAATTCAACTTAACGATTAGTATATGCGCTCGCCTTACTCGTTAAATGAATTAGGAATAAACCTAAAAGCATTTTTATTTCAGCTCCCGAAAGTGACATCTTATTTGTCACTTTGAATTTTGTTTTTTGACTCTTCAAGATTTGAAAAGTCGATAACACTATCGGATGATGAAATATCTGCCGGAACTTCGGTATCTTCTTCATCGTCCTTGAACATCATATATTCGGCAGCACGACCGGCAAGCCGCCTTTTGATTTCATTATCAGCAATACAATCGCACCTCTTTTCCGAGATTATCATTTGTCCTATTTTACCTCTATTTCAAGCCATTTTAGTGCTGTTTTATAGGTGCTTTTCTTTGTCTTATTTTCTTTATCACCACTCGTGTTGCAAAATATGTTGCAATTATCGCAAAAGAATAATTGCCGTGGGCTTGCATACTAGTTCAAAACTTTTTGCTAATTCATTTGCATCATTGATGTTTTACTCTAATTATTATCAATTGAATCAGATGTCATGTCTCAGATGTTTAATTATGAATTATGTATATAGTCATGATTCTTGATGAACAATCATATTATAACAAATATGTGTAAACAATTTAATGTTGCACACATGTAATCAGGAAATTGCTGTTTGAACATAAGATATCAATTTATTGTATTTTTCATCATCAAACGAATCACCATGATAAACTGCAGAGCACAACTCATTTACCATTGATCGTACATCTGCATTTGTTTCTATGCCTTTTATCATTCTATCAATTCGTTTTTTTATTTCATTGAGATTATCGGAAAGATACTGCTTGTCTTCTTCACCAACAAGAAATTCACGATTTTTCGAATACATCCATAATTCTTCACCGATATCAACTATGCGACCAATCCAAGTATTTGTTGGTTGTTGTTCCTGAAGTATATACTCACCATCAAAGCACCCCAACATCTTTTGAGTTACCTCAATAGGATATGGAGAAGCTAAAGGATCCATTTCATCTTCAAGTCCTAAATTTATGACATTGTAGAGATATTGGAATTCCTTTTTAGGAAACTTGATTGCATTCGAAATAATTTCACCTATATCGTTTGTCATCAATAAAAGCAAATAATCATACGGAGATTTTGCAAACGGAATAGCGGCAATTAAGAACTCATTCATCATTTCTTCATTTGTTGGATCAAAATTTTTTAGCAGTATTGGGTAGTACACAAATGTATTGTCATGATATGTACTTTTAGGTAGAACAGCAGCGTATGAGATGGATAAATCTGTCATGGCGCTATTGATCTCATCTATTTCTGCTTTCCGAGCTGATAAAAACCAGACTTTTGCCTGATATTTATTGTAATGGGTATCCGGTATATGGGATAAAAAATATTCACAACACACATATGTCTCAAAGATAACTTTTTCTTCAAGAGCACATAGCTTTATATGTTTGCTTTGTTGTTCGTTGTCCAATGTAATTTCATCAAAGAATTTTTGAACATTGGGCAGTGATGCTAATGCTGTTTTTAAGTTATAAATAGCCAAGCGTCTTGCTTGTTTCTCTTTTTTAATAAAACCAATTAATTGATTAGCAAAATTTTGGATTCCATCAAAGTAATTCCTTTTTGCTTTGGCAAACAATTTCGGGACTTCGAGTTCTTTTTCAAACGGACGATGTTCTCTTGGGTATGATAAATGCGCAACCATTATACTATTATAGCAGTTATGCAAGCTGTCAAATGAACTACCGGAATTGCCTAGCTTTCTATTTCCCAACAATTTGTGTAAACATGCAGAACTTGCAGCCAATAAATCACAAGCGCATTTGCGAACATCAAGCCAATGATCAATCCATTCATATACTGTTTCAAACTCATAATTACTTTCTATAGTTCTCAACCATAGACCATTAAGTTCTTGATGAAACATTATGATTATGTTCCTTTTGGGCATTTCCTTGTGTGCATCATTGGGAATTTGATAGGCTTCCAATAAATCAATTTGAGGCTTGATTGCGTCTGAACAATATGTTTCAAAGATAGGAAGCGTACGGCATATGTCAGTCAGTCTTGAAACGCTTTCATTATTACCTTTTGTAATCTCACTTGCTCTAAGTAAATACTCGACCTTTATTTCCTTATTATCATCACTTATTTGAACTTTGTGAGAGTTGGTTTTGTGTTTGAGATAGCTAATAATTCTCGAGAGGTTGTTTTTTACAAACTCGCTGTATTCATCTTTGTTGCCGCAAAAAGATGAATACATTAACAACGATACAGTTTTTATAGAGTAGTTTTCTGCTCTGGTCCATAGGCTATCCAAAGAAATTAGGGGTGTTAAATTCATTGAATGATCAATATTGTAAAGCCAATCTACAATAATTGCATATGATTCTAAATCTGTTATGTGTGTAAAATCACTTTCTTTTAGTTTTAAATATAGGGCAGAACTCAAGCAATAGATGTCAGTTTTTAAAGTCCTAAATTTGGGGATTGAATCACGTAGTTTAATCAAATACTGAATATTAGTATTATCTGGCATCACTTCGGCCATTTTTTCGAGTGTATTTAACTCATTTTCATAATCTTTAAACTTTGTAAAGGGACAAAGATCTGTTGCTACAAGCATTAATCCGCCGTGCTCATATGCGTCATCAAACAATGCCTTATGAGTTCGGAAATACTGCATTACGCTTCCTGAAAAAGCACCTCGAATTGCTTGAACAAAGCGTAATAAGTCCGGTTTACATATCCACATATCAACAACTTTAGCATAAAATTTATCCTTGTCAAAATCAAACTCTGGATAATGAGAAAACAAAACTGATATATCTAAATCAGACGCAATCTTTGCAATAGAAAGAGCTGTTTCATCAAGAGAAATGTATTCATGCAATCGATTAATAATATGCTGTGATCGTACAGGATGCAATCCCTCAATATAGCTACCCTCCGAGCTGATATTTACCAGAAATTCATCAGCCAAGCTTTTAAGTACTTCACCAATATCTAAGTCGGTTTTAGTCATTAAATTGCTAATTAAAGGCTTGGTTTCAAGTTTAATACCGCAGACGTCAGCAAAACAAACTTTTCTTAGAATTTCAAGTTTGGTTCCTCCTGCTGATGCATTACCAATCTGCTTCATTTGTGCAGAGATTCGTTCGGATATCATCTCACCATGAGTCAAAAGATATACATACTCAATTAGAAGTTGACGATCTGCAATCTTTGACCACGCTTTTTTCCAATCGGTAATATCTTCATGAAGCTTTTTCTCTTTTTTGAGCGTGTTATATATATTTTCGGCTTCTTTTTCGCCGAGAACAGGCTTGATGATTTGTAAATTATGAAGGCTACTTATGTCACCGCCATAATTGTACCAATCATTTTCACGAGAAGTGACGAGTAGTTTATAATGGTATGTGACATCTGTTTGCATGAGTTGAGCTAGCAAATTCCACTCGCTCAAATGAGCATCGAGATTATCAAGTAGAATAAGCGGCTTTTCACCTATTCGTGTACGCATACGAAAATATTCAACAATATGCCCTAACTCCGCATCGCTGTCACACCTTATAATTTGATATGGTGTGTACTCTTCGGTTAATAAAGATATTGCTCTTAACGCAAGTGTAGTTTTACCTTGACCGCTGGATGTTTTGATGACAGTAATTGTGTTTTTGTTGATCGATTCAATGATTTCATTTTCAACAATTGGGCGTATCACTGGTAGATTGTTTGCAATGTCGGAAGGAGTGGCTTTCTTACCCTCATAGTAACCTGAAGAATATTCATCAGATTTAGAAAATTGAAGTTTTTGAATCCAAGCATGAGCTGGATTTTGAGGTCCTTTACTTATATCAAATTTTATTTTCTCTATGCATTGAGTTATTTCACTATGTGTTACTTCGGCACGACTTCCCATTTTGTCAAAGCAAAATAATTTGATACCATTGGCAAACAAAGAAATATTGTCAGTTTCAATCTCAAAACTCTTTATCAACAAATCCTCAATACTTTTCTCGAGAGAGTCCTTTTTAACATTTTCGAAAGATAATCGATTGATAAAATCTTCGAAATCGAAATTACTCCAATTCCATAAAGAGGTTTCCTTTTTAATATTATCGATTTTAGTCTTCCAGAAATCCTTTGAATTTTTATCAAGATTTCCCGAAAATAGTTTACTTAAATTTCCGGTTGCGACAGAAAAATCATACACTAATTTAAAATGTCTATTCTTATCAATTAGGTATGTCTCAAGATAGTTTTTCAACACGCTATCCATAAAGCTGGCATCCTGCCGTTGAATAGAGTATTTTAACTGGATGTGTGTAATTGTTTTACTGCCGTCACTGTATTTTATAGCATCGATATCTTCAATTCCCTCAAGAGTAAAAATTGTATCAGTGTTAGAAGATAAAATCAAATTGCACGAATATAAAAATTGATAAGAATAGCCCCTCAATGCAATTTGACCACCATTTCTTGATTCCTGTAGTTCCTGAAGATTATTTTTAGCAACATGCTTCTTATTTGCTTTTTGTTTCTTTGCCATGCTGTCCCCCCTCATTTTTCTGCTTTTTCTCTGAATACTTATCCATCAATTTAAAAACCATGAACTATCGGTTATCATACCATTATTTTACACATGGTGATTCTTTAGTGAAAACTACCGCAACTGCCATATGTCTCAGGGAAAAGGAACTATCCGCCATTTCTAACATGCCGCCACTTCATCCCCTATAAACGGCCCTTTTATTCACTCAAAACCGCATGTAATTCCTTCCACACGGTTGACTTGGCAGGGCAAAGCCTATTACATATTATACTACAAAACCCGCTAAATTTCAACGAAATCACTATATGAAATCATCATATTGTCAAGTATCGACACTACTTCCTGCTGTGTGGACGGAAACATTCGTTTATCTTCAACAATATCTTTTAATCCAGAAAGATATTGTTGAATTTCTTTGGTTAAAAAATCTGGTAACAAAATTCGTCTGATACTTTTATCTGTTTTTGGCGGCGTTATAATGTCATTACCTCCAATACGTTGATATGATTTCGTTATTATCATAATGTTTTTCTTAAAGTCAAAATCGCTTGGAGTCAATGCCAACAATTCTCCCAAGCGTAAACCGCACCAGTAAAGTATTTCAAAGGCAATAAATGATGCATGACGATCTTTAATTGCAGCAGAAAACCGCTGGTATTCCTCTTTCGTCCAAATGAGAATCTCTCCCAGCTTTTCCTTTCCCATGTTACCGGCTATAGCCGCAGGATTTTCAGATAATCCATAAAATCTTACCGCATGATTGAAAATTGCGCTGAGTTGATTGTGGATTGTTTTCAGGTACACAGGGGAATACGGCATACCATTTTCATCTTGAAATGCAAGCATTATATTTTGCCAACGCAGTACATCGATTGGTTTGATATCGCAAATTCGATGGCTTGCGAAATAGGACAGAATCTTTTTCTTTATGATGGCCTCTTTCGTGTACCATGTATTTTCTCTTAAGCGACTTTGCAGATTGTTTTTATACAACTCATAAAAAGATTCAAAGGTCATTTCCAAGTTTCCGTCATGTTTAGCAATAAACTCTCGTTCCCATGCCAATGCTTCCCGTTTTGTAGGAAATCCTCGTTTCATTTTTCTCTTCGTTTCTCCTGTCCAGTTTTTATAGCGGGCAGAGGCAAACCATGTTCCGTTTTTGTCTTTGTAAGCACCAATAATAGCCTCCTTAATATAAATTGATTTGACTATTATACCAAACTATACAAAAAACCTCTCAGCACTGCGTTATGCAATACTGAGAGGTTACTTAAAAGCCACTCGGAACGATTCATTCTTTGTTTCAAAACGGTATCACCTCAAAAAAGAGGATAATACAGAGAATCTGAATAACTACGATAAAATCAGTGCTTTTCAAATAACATAGATAATCTGTAGAAGTTTGACCTTTATTCCCACTCATTCTTGAATAATTATACTAATAAAAACTGTTATTAATCAAGTCTCTCATCACAAGAAGTGAACTCAAATTAACAAAACAAATGATTATAACTTATTAATTAGTAAATTAACATATATTTCAAATAAGGCTAAAAGGAATAAATCTTCCATTGTTTCTATAACTTCTCCATCGTATCCTCCCGGAGAACCGTATGATTTATCAATGTTTTTATTTTTGTTCCCATAGATTGATAAAAACTCTGCAATAACAGTAACCAACTGGCATTCTTCTATTTTTTCTTCGCAACTTTCAAAATTATATTCTATCGTTAACTGCTGAATTGGTGTAGCCTTTTTGTCATTGCTGTTAAACGCATTAGCCAAAACATCTGTAATATGATTTTGATATTCGAACTCTTGATGTGGAATTGGTTTAGCAGCATAGTATTCTAAGCTACGAGCAAAATACTTTCCTCCATCGTAAAAAACACTTTTATCATCAGGAAAGTGTTCATTTAGCACACTTTCTATTGCAGCCAAACACTTTTCAAAAATATTGTACTCACTGACTCGTAAATCCAAATCACAATATTCCAAAATTCTATTTTGAACCTCTTTAGTACAACAGCAAAATTCTCTATACATCTCTCTGTTGTAATAAAATAAATCATTATACATCGTGGCTATTGCACATAGCGGAATAAGCCCTCTGTCCTTATAATATTTAGAAATAAATGATACTGCTTGTGCTTTTACACTTTCTTGATGACGTTGCTCATCACGCTTGTCCTGCCTTTTTTCAAATTTCTCCATACGATTACTTTGTCTTATTTGCAAGATTGCAATAACAATCGTGACTATCAACGCAACTCCCGCACAAATAATACTTATCCAGTCTGAAACAGTCATCATATAGGTCCTCCTTCTACTGTAAACTAAAATTTATCGTAAGATTTATGTGTTTATTATAACATTGGTTTGATTAGGATTCAACTTAATGATTATTATGTATGCTAACCTTATTTATTAAATGTATGAGCAGTATGCAAACCTAATAACATTTTTTGGTTTTGCTCCCCAAAGTGACATTTTATTCGTCACTTTGAATGTCACTTTGAGCCGCATTTCTATTGGTGTATGTCAGTAAAAATCAATACGATGAAAGATGATCATATCTATTATAAATCAATTATAAAATAGTATAAGACCGTCAAGTCTCATTTGAGATCTGACGGCCTTTTTGCATTATATAGAATTCATAATATCAAGCAAGCTCTGATAGCTGTCAACATCGTGGTAAACCACCTTGCTGTTAGACATTTCGTTGAACAGCTTTTTGGCACAAGAAATCTTAGCCTGCTCAATCGGTCTAAGTTCAAGGCTTTCCATTGTGCCTTTAGTTTCGGCAATAAAGAAAATGTGTTTTACTGTTCCCTCATAAAAAGCGATTGCCCAGTCGGGAGAATAATTACCTACCGGAGTAGGAATTTGAAATGTTCTCGGAAGTTTTGCATATACACATACTTCTTCCGCTGCATCCAAATCCTCTGCAAATTTTCTTTCAATGCTCTTTTCCGCAGAACCATCTGTGAACACATAGTCTTGGATTGCTTTCTTTGCAAGGAATGCTTTGTCAAAGCTTTGTGTGTTCTTCTCGGCTGTAAAGATTGTGCTATCGTATTCTCCTTCAATCGTGTCATAGGAAATATGTTCCACAATCATTGTAGCTTTCTGCTCATTGATAAGCCTGATAACCTTTGAGATGAATTCCTCCGGGTTATTCTTAAACATATACATCTTATCCATACGAATACCCTGTAAAATTGCAGATACAGTCTTACGGGTAAGCGTAGTACCTTCTGCCACTTTGCCGATAAGGTCATATTTAATCTGACTTGTTTCAGCGTGTTTCAAAGTTTTCGTCCTTGTTTTTTCACCTGCAAAAGAAGCCCCACGCTCAACCTCATATTCATTCATTTCGTCTTTTTGACGACCAATGGTAGCGGTGTATTGAAGCTCTGAAACAAAAAGTTTTTCGTCAATATGTGCGATTGCTTTCTTAATCAGCTCGTTGCTATCAAACTCGACTGTGTAAGCGTACTTGTGGTTAATCTCACGCCATAAAGCCTGAAATTCTTTTTTGGCAAAGTTTTCATTGAGCGGATTGTCTTTAACCTTTGTTTCGTGACCGTCACTGAACATATCCTTAAGGACACTGTCATCATAAACAGCCTGAATAAGTGTATGTATGCCATCCGCCATCGGTTTCAATTCATCAGGAAGCTCGGCAACTGTTCCACTTTTTATATCTTGACGGTAGCTATCCGTAACCTTATCATCATCGTTGATATAATCATTTCTGATAAGGTATTTGTAGATTTTATTAGCGGTGCTGTCATCAATAAGCGTAGGTACATCATCCACCTTAACATACTTGCCTTTGAAGTATTCTTTAGTCGCAACTGTAGGTCTGTCATACAAAACAGTTTTGATATCCGACTGCAAATCCGTAACAAAAGTTTTATAGCTTTCACTTGCAATAACAGTAAGTGTGTTAATATCGTGTACCGAAGCGCCACAACTTTCAACATCCATACGATTACCGTTTTGATTTACGCATAAACGCAATCCACGACCAACCTCTTGGCGTTTTGCAGTGTTACTGTCGGAATGTTTAAGGGTACAAATTTGAAATACATTTGGGTTGTCCCAACCTTCACGAAGCGCAGAGTGAGAGAAAATAAATCTTGTCGGCTCGTCAAAGGAAAGCAAGCGTTCCTTATTCTTCAAAATAAGGTCATAGGCTGAAATATCGTCTGAAAATTCACTGCCTCTTTTGAGTTTACTATCGATACTATGTCCGGTCTTTTTATCAATACTGAAATAGCCTTTATGTACTGCATTCACATCACTGCAAGTAGATTTCAAGTATCTCTGATACGGAGTATCAAGCAGGGTTGTGTATTCATTAAGAGCATTCAAATACTCTTCCTCAAACATAACACCGTACTCGCCAAGCACTTCATCGCCATTTTCATCATATTGACGATACTTTGCAACCTCATCAATAAAGAACAAAGAAAGGCATTTAATACCCATATTAAAGAGCTTTTCTTCTTTTTCAAAGTGAGAAAGAATAGTCTCTCTAATCTGAATACGGCGCATATCTTTTTCGGACACATCACCGACAACATCTCCGGCTTTGATAACCTCTCCGTTTGTAAAGGTTACAGTACCTCTTAACGGGTCAATTTCTGAAATTGTATATCCCTTGTACTGCTCCATTTCTTGCGAAACATAATACAAATCGTCACCAACGGCAAGTGTTCGAGGCTCTCTGTTGATGGATTTTTTATACCCGATTTCAAGCTCAATTCTTGCCATCGGAGGTTTCTTTGCCGATAACACAATCTGTTCAAGGTACAAATAACTGTCCGTACCTCTGAAATTCTTAACTTCAAAGCCTTTGACTTCAATCTTTTTAACAAGTTTCTTATTATAAGCGTCAAGAGCATCTAACACATAAACAAGATTATGTTGCTTTGCGTGAGTAGCAGAATAGTTAAGCGTAAAAAGAGGATTGAAATTTTTCAAAGCCTTTTGTGTAACTGCACCGCCCATCTTCTGCGGTTCATCAAGAATGATAATCGGTCTGTTAGCCTTGATTACATCAATCGGACGACGAGAACCAAACTCATCACGCTTAGAATAGATGATACGAGACTCTTTACTTCTGCCGCCTTCTTTTAGAGAAGCAGCAAAAGCCTGCGTATTGATAATCATTACATTTATGCCGGAACTGCTTGAAAAGTTATCAAGCTGGTTCAGGTTTGAACTGTTATAAATAAAGAAACGAGCCTTTTTGCCATAATGCTCCATAAAATGGTCTGCGGTAATTTCAAAGGATTTCTTTACACCCTCACGAATAGCAATACTTGGAACAACCACGATGAACTTGCTCCAGCCGTATTTCTTGTTCAGTTCAAACATTGTCTTGATATATACATAGGTTTTACCGGTACCGGTTTCCATTTCAATATCAAGACTGCATCTGCCCAAATCTTTTACAAGGGACGGAGAAAGTTTAATGTTATTTTGGCTTTGCAAATTTTGAATATTTTGCAAAAGTTGTTCGTCAGAAAGCTCAACAAGTTCGTTCTTGTATCCTGTATCATCCATTATTTCGTTTTCATCAAATGATACTTGAGAAGAAAGATTCTGTTCAGTATTTCCCAAATCACGAATATAGTTAATTTTATCGTGAAAGCCTTGTCCATTAAAAACTTTTACGACGGCATCGACAGCGTCTGTTTGATATTGTTGTATCTTAAAATTGAATTTCATAGTTCGATTCCTTAAATGTTATGATAAAGCTTTTATCCATTCTGCCAATTTTCTAGTCAAATCTTCATTATTGTCCCACAACAAAATTTGTTTTTGAGCGATGTCAAAATGTGGTTTTAAATATCTTTCAAACTTTATCTTTTCTTCTTCTGAAATTTCTTGACCGTTAACTTTATATTTTCCTTCAAAAACACTTTTTTCACAACAAATAATTACTTCCTTACCCAAACCAAGTGCGTATCCTGCTTCATAATATGCTCCATAATTAGGAATGGAAATGTCTAATATTAACATCTTACTTTCACGAATTAAGCGAAACATTTCAGGAACAATTTGCTTGTTATGTGTTATTTCATCCAGAAACTCTGCTGAAAAGCCGGCAGATTCTATACCGCTCCTAATAGCTTCACGAGTGTTCTTTGTTTCGGCGGCAAATGACATTGAAACAAAAATATCCTTATTAAAGATTCTGCTTTTTTGAATTTTGTCAACTCTGTTCCAACCCTCGGGTGTAAGTTCTATATTATATTTGTCATTATCGAAACCTTTATCTTTTATGTATCTATTATCAATCATATATGATTTTAACGATTTTACTTGTTGATATTGCTGCTGTTCACTAAGTTTGTTTATATTATCATATCTTTTGACAAAGAACAGGCTATTTAATTCCTCCTTTATATAGCTTGCATAATCACCGATATATTTTGAATTCTTAGCTATATTAAGTAAAATCATATCAATTTTATTAGATATTTCAATCGGATAAAAATTTTTTAATGTTTCTTCATCAATATTATATACCCACTGATGCTGTAATTTAATTTCTTCATAATAATCACTTAAATCAATAAGTCTATATGCCCGTGGATCCTCATTATCAGTAATAGACTTATTGTTTTTAGTATAGAAAAGGTATATAGGCAATTCATTTTTATATGTTTCTATAAACTGAGTATGCGTTATATCACATTTATATCTACCACACGCTGGACACTCAACAAATATTCTCCATCCGTCTCTCTGAATAGTAGCATTATTATTTCCACATATCGGACATTTTTCAGTATACAATTCAAATCACCTTCCTTACTGTGTCAGGACTGTAAGTGGCAAAGATTTGCTCAAAGTTCGTTGCGACACTATCGTTTGCCATAGAACTGTCACGCATAACAAAATAATATGGCTTCTGCTTGGCAATGGCTTTGATAGTTTCCTCGGTCACATTGCTGTCAAAGCAGGCAATCAGATAGTTATCCTCCACATTGAAAACCTTCTTGCCGGCGATGGTTGTTTCTTCAATCTTGCTTGAAAGGAGCACGCCCAAATCAAGCATAACTTGGAATAACAAATCTTCCGGAGTTCTGTCATCCTTAATGTTATCTTCAAGAGATGAGAAAAACGACTGCTTATACTCGGCAGGGTTATAGTACACATCTTTCATATTTGAGCTATCGCATTTCAATACACGGAAACCGACATCGAGATTCTTATACTTATTCATTGTTTCATCTACTTCATATGATTCACCATATTTTGCAATGTCAGCAGTTTCTTGAGTTGCTTCTTCTAATATTTTATTACCTGCTCTGCGAATACGCTCTTTGCCTATTTCGCAAATATTTTTATAACCTGCTTTAAAAGCTTCGCTTTTTTCATCCGTTTCTTCAGGAAGCTGAACCATAATGAATTTACGTTTGCCGTTATCCTCAGAGTTTATTTGCATAACCGCCTGTGCAGTAGTCGCAGAGCCGGAGAAGAAATCAAGAATATATCCGTCCTCTACATCCGCGAGATAAACTATATGCTTAATAAGTGCAGAACTCTTTGGGAAAGGAAACAACTGATTACTGAATCCTAAATTCTTAAATTCAAGCATAGCGTTATCAGAGTTAAACTCTTTTCTATCCCAACTTGTGTGTTCTTTTACTGTACGAACATCGCCATTCTTATCAATATAGTCTTTTTCATAAACAGTATATTTATCTTCGTCTTTATATTTTGGCATAATTCGAGCAACAAGAAAACTCAAATTATTTACAGCCGTTGAATATCCCCATCTCCATCTACCTTCTGAGCCATCCGGTTTAATAGGGAAAATTTCAACATACCCTTTTTCGACAAGAGAAAGGTCTGCTTTTTCGAGCACCCGCAGGTCATTTGTTTTCGGATTGAAATAGAAAGGATACCACATTAGTGGTCTATCTTCACGTCTATCACCACTACCAGTTTTACGAAGGTCTGTCTCTCTATATTTCCGTCCATCTTCATCCGCCTTGTTATATCTATCGGTTACTTTGTCTTCTGCAAGAAGCGGTTTGCATTCCCATAAAGTACTCTTGCTGTAAACAAGGATAAACTCTGTTGATTTCATAAAGTTTGTACTATCTTGCTTACCAGAGGTTTTTCTAACATATGAAATTGTAGCTTGATGATTTGATTCACCAAAAACTTCATCACATATCTTTTTTAGATTATCGACTTCATTATCATCAATCGAAATAAATATGACGCCATCATCTGACAACAAATCTTTTGCAATTTTTAATCTCGGATAAATCATATTTAGCCAGTCGGTATGAAAACGGCCATTACTGTCAAGGTTTTTTACAAGACGGTTGCCGTCCTCGTCAAACTGACCGCTATTAGCAAGGTATTCATCTGTACTTTGAGCAAAGTCATCCTCATACACAAAATCATTGCCCGTGTTGTACGGTGGGTCTATGTAAATCATCTTGATTTTGCCAAGATATGTTTCCTGCAACAGCTTCAATACCTCAAGGTTGTCGCCCTCAATATAAAGATTTTCTGTATTATCAAAATCGACACTGCCACTACTGCAATATGGTTTTCCCTCACTGTCTGCTCCAGTTGGAGTTGTTTCATCATCTCGAACAGGACGCAAGGTCTTATTGATAGGGGCATTAGCAAGAAGAACAGATTTTTTCTTGTCAGGCCAAGTAAACTGATAGCGTTCCTCATTGCCGTCAACAACCTTTGTGTTGATTTCCTGCATAAGTACATCTTTATCAATAGCACGAACCACTTCGCCGTTCTCGTCGATCGTCTCCGTAACGGCATTAGGAAACATCTCCGCTAACTTCTTAAAATTTTCATCAGCCTTATTCGCTGTCTGCATTTTGAGCTTGTCCATTTTTTTCGTCCTTTCCGTTAGTTTTCATCATATTTTTCATCTGTTCCATAATAAGTGTTTGGTCGGTCTGATATTTTTGCTGTTGTGCCATTTGATCAGTCATTCCTTTTGGAATATAAGGACTTTGTATGGTAGACAATGTAATGTTCTTGTATCCTAGTGATTTTGCCATAATTTCCAAAAGCTTATCTTTTTCTTTTTTTATTTTTGAAAGTTCCATGTCGTTTGGATCTTCTACACACAGTTTGTCATAGTAAACTTTCCATTGTTCGCAGACAGCCTTATCATCTGCAAAAACTATCTCAAGTAAATTCAAGGCTTGTACACTCTCAGGTGTCCACCCGTATATTCGGCTTGTCATTAAAATTTTAAATATCTGAATTTTGTCGTTTCTTTTTTGTGCCTTTTCTTGCAGTTTTTGTCCAATAATAACTGCAAGAATAGGTATCACGATTATTGCTATCAAATTTACAATGTTCATTTTAACTCCTCCTTGTCAGTGCATAGTTGTACTTTTAATTTTTTTAAACACTGCACCAATTCAAACTTCTTTTTGGGTTGTCTTTCTGCTCGTGCTTGCTTTTCAAGTTTGGTAATCTGCTTTTGCAGTTTTTCCTGCTGTTCGTGGATTGCTAAATTTTCATCAAGAGATAGCTCCTCATTCCAAACTCCACACTCCAAACTTCTTATCAAGTTTTCCCACACTTTATCAAGGTTTAAGCCTTTAAGTTCAATCTTTTGTTCCGTTGTAGGCTTCCAATCTGTCTGTATTAGCTTTGAATGATAAATTGCAAGTTTGCTTTCATTACCACATTCAAGCATGAACAAAATATTCTGCGGTATCAGCTTCGACAGTGATGCAATGGTCTTTTCTTCAAACTCTTTTCTTTTTAAGGTTACGAGCAAAACAAAAAAACTTTTCAATTCATCGCCGGCAGGAATATTGACCTTATTCGGCGTTATTTCATTGACGATAGTTATTCTTGAAATATCAGCGTCAATCTTCTCTTTTGCCGCTGTATTCATTTGAAATTTTGCATATATAGCCTTTTTCGGAAGCTGTTTGCTCATTTCCGTACTTTTCGGTAAACCAAGCATTATGATTTTCACTCCGTTTCAATCAATTAGTAGTTAGGAATCATGAATTAGGAGTTATCCTTCGTAGTCTTAGTTATACTTGATAAGATTTTTTGAAGTTCAATACAATCAAGATTTATAGATTCAAACTCCGTCTTAGACAAATATTCTGCACCGTACAACAGTTCTAACCAATAAGCGGTTTCAGAAGATTCCTTATAAGCAATATACATCTTTGCAAGAAAATCTTTTTTTGCTAATCGCACAGTTTGCCTCTGCAATATTAGCTCCTATACTTGTTCCGCTTCTTAACAGTTGTTTCGATAAAACAAATTCTTTCTTTTCATCACAAAGATATTTGTACAACCCGATAATTCGCAAAGAAAACTTTTTGCTTTTTTCAAAAACAATACTATTCATTCCTAACTCCTCATTCCAAATTCCTAATTACGAGAAAGCAAATAAGGTCAAAATCGTCCAAGCCTTTAATTTAGTTAGACAAAAAGCTAACTTGACTGCCACCTAAAAAACTGTCTATATCGCTTTCGTCTTTGACTTCTATAATGGATGCAATCGCTTCTCCGAGCAATTCAGAGAATTTTGACATATCCTTACCGTCACGAGTTTCTTTGTTGAACTGCTTATAAACCTCAGGTATAGGTTCTGTTTTGCCCTTACAAAGAAAACGCATTTTATCGAGCATATCCTTCGGAGATAAATGGTCGCAAATAACTTCTCCATCATTACTGATATACACCATATAGAATGGGTGAAGTCTGTTTTGATTATCAATATTTACGCTATCGGAGCGATTTTTCAAAACAAATATTACACCGGCAGGTGCATCCTCATTTGCCGGAACAACTGCATTAAGTCCAAACGGAGCTTTTTCAATATCAGGGTGGTTCTTTATATATTCAAGCAAATCAAGCCTAAATTCATTAAGACCTAAATCCATTATTGAAATGCCGGTTGTCATATCTTCAATATCAACAACTTCTTCTTGCAGTTTTTCGAGTTGTGCTTTTCTGTATTCAAGGTCTGCTTTTTCTTCGTCACTTAAAGGGTTATCTTCATCGGTACCGGTTGAAGTCATATTCACTATTTTCATACGGGTTTCAACTTTAGCTTTCAGATTGATGTAATCATCAAGGGTTACATCAGGCCAGAAATTGACAAGCTGGATATACTTATTTTTACTTCCGATACGGTCAATACGACCAAAACGCTGAATAATACGAACCGGATTCCAATGTATATCGTAGTTAATAAGATAATCGCAATCTTGCAAGTTTTGACCTTCTGAAATACAGTCAGTTGCAATTAGAATATCTATATCTTCCTTAGGAATACTCTCGAATAAATCTCTGCCCTTTGAAATTGGTGAAAAGCAGGTCAGTACAGTATTTAAGTCTCCACGAAGCTTAGGGCAAGTGGTACGACCGTCTACTGAGCCTGACACCATTGCAGTATTAAGTCCATATTTTGATTTGACATACTCGCTTACATTATCATACAAATACCCTGCTGTATCTGCAAACGCAGTAAAAATAATTATCTTTTTATTGCCTTCGTTAATCGGATTAGATATTTTTTCATCAATAATTTTGTAAAGTTCTTGCAACTTTGAATCGTGTTCCGGAGTAATATCAGCAACCATAACAGTTAAGAGTTCAAGAACTTCTGCATCTTTTATAAGGCTATCTCTCCAAGATACATAGTCCATATCGGCAAGGTCGATTTTTATCTTTCTGCCAAAAGAGAACAGGTCATCTGTATTTTGGTCCTCATCGTCAAACTCATCCATATTAGATATATCTGTTAATTCAATTTCGTGTGCAGATTGCTTATTAAATCTGTCAATCGTCTCAATTGTGCTGTCAATCAAATCTTTTATTCTCTTAAGAGTAAGATTGAAAGAATATACGGAGCTTTCCATACGCTTCATCAAATTGATAGCTGTCAAACGACGGATACCTTGCTCACGGTTTGCTTGAGTAAAGCCTACATTGACTTTGTTATCTTCGTATAGTTCTGCATACTTGTCCATTTTACTCGGAAGTATATAGTGAGACGGTTTGTATATGGTTAATTCCAAAAGCCTAAGCTGCTCGAAAATTTCATTATAATTTATTGCAGTTTTCAAGTCAGTCAAATGCGGTCTCGGTGACAAAGGCTTTAATCTTATTGGGAAAGTTCCTATATCAGTTGTGTCATAGTATTTTTGAATATGTTTTCTTGAACGGGCTATTGTTACGCTATCCAAGACTTCAAAAAAATCAAAGTCCAGCATTTTAAGTAAGTTTTCAGTTGTACGATCAGACGGTTCCCACTTGCTCCAAGTGTTAAAAGCTCTTTGGGCATTTCTGAATATTTCATCAATGGTACGATTAGTATTGAGCTTTTCGTCTATGTAATCTGTGTGTCCTTCATATGCAAGGGCAAGTTGATTTTTCAAGTCATTAAAGCGATTGTTTACCGGCGTAGCCGAAAGCATAAGAACTTTGGTTTTTATGCCTGCTCGAATAACTTTTTTCATCAAGGTAACATAACGATTATCCTTTGTTTCTTCATCTGAATTTTCAACTATCTTACCACCGTTTCTGAAATTATGTGATTCATCAATAACTACAAGACCGTAGTTACCCCAATTTATTCTGTCAAGGTCAAGACCATTTGACTGTCCATGTGTTCTGTTAAGATCTGTATGATAAAGAACATCATAACCAAGGCGGTCAGACGCAATAGGGTTGTTAATGTAATTATCTTTATATGTGTTCCAGTTGTTGGCTAATTTTTTAGGGCATAGCACCAGCACTGATTTGTTTTTGCTTTCGTAATATTTTATAACTGCAAGTGCTGTAAAAGTTTTACCAAGACCAACACTGTCAGCGAGAATGCACCCGTTATATTTTTCAAGTTTATTGATGATAGCAAGAGCAGCATCTTTTTGAAAATTGTACAGCATACTCCAAATCTTGCTGTCTTTAAAACCGGTTGCTTCATTAGGGAGTTCATCTTCAGAAATATCTTCTAAAAATTCATTGAAGATATTATAGAGTGTAACAAAATAAATAAAATCCGGAGAATTTTCATTGTAAGCAGCTGTAATGCTGTCAATAACTTCATCGGTAACATCCTGCAGCTTACTCTTGTCATTCCAAAGTTGATCAAATAGTGACAAATAAGCCGAACTCATAGGTGCTTCTGTTTTTTGAATATAATTGTAGGCATTATTACCTCTCTCACAACCTAATCCAACCGTTGAAAATTCAGTAATAGGCATATAATTCTTGTCATCAACATTCATAAAGCCCATCATATCTTCATTGCTCTTGTTAGATTTAAATACAGCTTTTTTCTTAATCCACTCTGCACACTCTCTTGCAATCGCTTTTTGAGTAAGTTCATTTCTTAATTTAATTTCAAATTCTGTACCATACAGATTACGTTCGCGATTAAGTCGTGGAATATAAAACTCTCTCTTTTCCTTTTTCGCTTTTTCTGTTACGAAAGTCGGAGCTGTAAAAATGAAACGCAATTCATCAATAGAGGTGAGTTGCTTTTTAAGTTCTTGAAAGGCATAGATAGAAAAGCAAGCTGCAGCGATAGACAGTTTGCTTCCTTCATGAATCTCAACGGATAAATCATCTTTCAAAGTTTCGGTAACATTATTGATTAATTTCATAATATGATTCTCCTACAGCATTAAAGATAAGTCAATATAAAAATTTGCAATGTACAAAAATCAGTACAGTAAAACGGATGACATATCAAGTTAATACAATTCATTTTATTATATCATATTTGATAATAATATTCAATAAAATCCAAATTGTGAACAAATTCTTGCTTTATACGGTGAGAATTTTTGTTTTTATAAAATCATTTGTAAATTTTCTTTCAAAACACATCAACAAAACTTGAATTTTTCTCCGTATTATAGAGGGATATTTTTTTGCAGGGGTGAAATTAAATGTAAACAAGGTGTAAAGAATTTTGAAAAACACCCGAACAAAATTGAATTTTTTCTCCGTATAGTAGAGGGACTTTTTTATGAGTGAATTTTTGTTTTCAAATTTACTTATGCTTTTTTCTTTTCGAAAAAGTATCTCTCGAACAATACGAAAGGAGACAGCGCAATGAAAGAAAGCTACAAAAGTTTTGATGAGTTACCGATGATGTTATCGGTGTCGCAGGTTGCAAAGGTGCTTGGAATATCTCGCACAAGTTCGTACGAACTTGTCAACGAAAAAGGTTTTCCAAAAATAAAAATCGGCACAAGAATTGTTGTACCGAAAGATGAATTCAAGTTGTGGATTCAAAAACAAATTAAGAAAGGATAAAAATTATGTACACAAATAAAAATTATAAAACCGATGGCAAGGTTTACTATATGCCGAACAAAATCTTTGAAGAAAACTTTTCGCCGCACGAATTTATGATTTACTGTTTTCTTGTTTCGGTTGGCGACAGCAAAGGGGTAAGTTTTTGGTCTGTTCCGAAGATGGCAAAGAAGTGCAATATGTGTCCGACAACTTGCAGAAACACGCTAAAGTCACTCGAAGAAAAAGGTTACATAGATATCACTCAAAGATTTTTTGAAAACGCACAGCAAAGTAATATCTACACAGTTCATCAAATATAGTGTACCCCACTGTAAGAGCTGATGACAAATAATCTAAAAGCCTAAAATTAAAAAACAGTGTTTTTTCTTTTGCATTTTTGAAATTGATTTTTGACTCGGTTTTGGATGAAATCTCGGCTCTTTTGAGTGGGTTTTGGAGCAATTTTCAAGCCGTCGATTTTAAAGCAGGATAAAGGGGTATGATTTTCGGGCATTGAAATGCCCGAAAACGCCGTCCGGC
>ENA-UESI01000438-UESI01000438.1-human-gut-metagenome-genome-assembly--contig:-NODE-438-length-35306-cov-4.402453_pt1 | contig 35306 bp, 27 predicted proteins | sample MGYA00243005_ERZ508006 | MGnify/ENA primary metagenome ERZ508006 (study PRJEB26167, sample SAMN06115436) | human gut metagenome | host: Homo sapiens | place: China:Shandong | collected 2015-06-10... | reverse complement strand
AAATGAAACATTTGCGGACATGATGCATTGGGGAAATGATGCCGTGGGGCGTACCGTCGATGTAGACAATGCTGCACCCTGGCGGAAAGTGCCGTGGGAAGAGGCGTCCCGCATACGTCCGGAGACGCGGAGGAGCCTTGTAACATTTTTTCCTCTTCCCCTGCCGATCTACCGTCCAACGAGGACTTTTTGGGGGTAAAAATCCAACATTTCTGAAAAATTCTTGCCGCCGCTTGACAGGGTAATCGTTTGCCGATATAATGTCAACGGAATTCACCGGCAGGCACGCTGCTGTTTGCGGTGTCCCGCTGATGGCGCTGTTACCCCAATCTATTTCATAATAAGGAGAGCGTGTTCTATGAAGCAGATTCTTGAAATCGTCGACGTCCTGAGCCGTGAGATTCTGGATAGCCGCGGAAATCCCACCGTGGAAGTGGAGGTTTATCTGGAGGATGGCTCCATGGGCCGGGCTGCAGTGCCCTCCGGCGCCTCCACCGGCATCTACGAGGCCTGTGAGCTGCGGGACGGCGACAAGAGCCGCTACAACGGCAAAGGCGTGGAAAACGCCGTAAAGAATGCCAACACTGAGATTGCAGAGTGCCTCATTGGCATGAACGTATTGGATCAGGTTGCCATTGATAAGGCTCTTATTGAGCTGGACGGCACACCCAACAAGGCTCGTCTGGGCGCAAACGCCATCCTGGGCGCATCCCTTGCCTGTGCCAAGGCGGCCGCAGAGAGCCTGGGCGTCTCTTTATATAACTATATCGGTGGTGTCAACGCCAAGCAGCTGCCCGTGCCCATGATGAACATCCTCAACGGCGGTGCTCACGCCACCAATAATGTGGAGATTCAGGAGTTCATGGTCATGCCCGTGGGTGCTCCCACCTTCCGGGAAGCTCTGCGCATGTGCGCCGAGGTCTTCCACCAGCTCAAGACCACCCTGAAGGAGAACGGTACCCCCGCCGCCGGCGTGGGCGACGAAGGCGGCTACGCTCCCAACCTCAAGAAGGACGAGGACGCCCTGAAGGTGATCGTCCAGGCCATTGAGGAGGCCGGCTACAAGCCTGGGGAAGACTTCATGATCGCCATCGACGCAGCCTCCTCCGAGTGGTGGAACGAGGAGGAGAAGCTCTATATCCAGCCCAAGTCCGGCAAGAAGCTGACCCAGCAGCAGCTGGTGAACATGTGGAAGAAGTTCGCCGACAACTACCCCATCGTCTCCCTGGAGGACGGTATGGCTGAGACTGACTGGGAGGGCTGGGCCATGTTGACCCGTGCCATCGGCGACCGCGTCCAGCTGGTGGGCGACGACCTGTTTGTCACCAATGTGGAGCGCCTCTCCACCGGCATTGAGAAGAAGGTAGGCAATGCCATCCTCATCAAAGTCAACCAGATCGGCACCCTGACCGAAACCCTGGACGCCATCCAGATGGCCAACCGTGCCGGCTACACCGCCATTGTCTCCCACCGTTCCGGCGAGACGGAAGACGCCACCATTGCCGATATTGCCGTGGCCCTGAACGCCGGCCAGATCAAGACCGGCGCCCCCAGCCGCACGGATCGGGTGGCCAAGTACAATCAGCTTCTGCGTATCGAGGAGGAGCTGGGGGATGTTGCGGAGTACCCCGGCAAAAAGGCCTTCTTTAATCTGAAATAAGAGCAGGAAAGAGCAGGACGCCCTAGACGGTCCTGCTCTTTTTTCCGCTGCCTGGCCCTTGGAGCGCTCTGCTGATGGGTGACTTTGTCCATGTGTTTTTACCGGCAAAGAGCCCTCCCCGAAGGAAAATCTCCGGGGAGGGCTCTCTTTGTCATAAATGGTCAGCTCAATCGTCGCACAGGCCGGCGGTAATGATGGCCATGGAGTAGACCTCCTGGGCGTTGCATCCCCGGGAGAGGTCGTTGATCGGGGCGTTCAGGCCCTGCAGAATGGGCCCATAGGCGTCAAAGGAGCCCAGCCGCTGGGCAATCTTATAGCCGATGTTGCCGGCATTGATATCCGGGAAAATAAAGGTATTGGCATGGCCGGCCACTGAAGAACCCGGGCACTTGGTGTGTGCCACCTTTGGAGAAACCGCGGCGTCAAACTGCAGCTCGCCATCCACGTCCAAGTCCGGTGCAATCGCCTTCAGCTTGGCACAGGCGCCGCGCATCTTATCCACATCCTCACCCTTGCCAGAGCCATAGGTGGAATAGCTCAGATAGGCCATCTTCGGATCAACGCCGAAGAGCTTGGCGGTGGCGGCTGTCTCCAAGCCGATCTCCACCAGCTCGTCCTCTGTGGGATTGATATTGATGGCGCAGTCCGCCATCGCCAAAACCTCCCGATCACCGGTGGCGGAGGGACGGACCAGGATGAAGCAGGAGGACACAATCTTGTTGCCGGGCTTGGTCTTGATGATCTGCAGCGCCGGGCGAACCGTATCGGCGGTGGAATAAGTAGCGCCGCCCAGCAGGGAGTCCGCATAGCCCATCTTGACCAGCATCGTGCCGAAGTAATTGCCCTGCTTGAGCAGCTCCCGGGCCTGCTCCTCAGTGACCTTGCCCTTGCGCAGCGCGGTCAGCTCTGCGACCATCTTCTCCATGTCTTCAAAGGTGGCGGGATTGATGATTTCCGCGCCCCGGATATTGAAGCCAATCTCCTCTGCCACCTTTTGAATTTCCTCCGGATCTCCCACCAGTACAGGAGTTAAAAATGTTCCGGACAGCAGACGGGCGGAAGCCTCCAGAACGCGGGGATCGGTTCCCTCAGTAAATACAATTTTGCGGGGATGTGCTTTTAATTTGTTAATCAGAAATTCAAACATGTTGCTCTCCTCCAGAACAAAACTTACTAGCTTCATTATACACGCTTGCTTGCAAGGGTCAAATAAAAAATTGCCGTCTGCTGTAAAAATTTTCTTGGATTCTCTGTACATTTCCGTCAAACCCACAATCTCTCCCTGTTAAGCCTGTTCTTTTGCCCTAAAAAGGGTAAATTTTGCAAAAATGAACTATTTTTGAACAAAATTGGGGGTTGACTGAATTACTAAAAAGAGGTATGATAGGGAGCGGTAACAATTTGTAACTTTTTATGGTTCTCATATTCCAGAGGAGATTTATGGAACAGAAGAAACATCATGGAAGGAGTCCGCAGCCATCCCCAGCGTCCCACCGGGCAGAACGGAAGGCCGGGACTCAGACCAAAGACCGCTCGGAGGCCAGGACCCGCCGTTCCACACCAGAGCGTGCCGGGGCCAGCGCCAATTTCCTGTCCATTCAGGCCCGGCGTCTTACCCGCCGCGTCCGGCGCCTGCGCCGTCATATTCAAGACCTTCGGCAGGAAAACCAGGCATGTAATTTTCCGGAGTCCGACGCCCTGCCTGTGCAGCTTTTGCTTCTTGGCTGGAACATGCTTCCCATGCTGGGAAGTTTGATCTGGGAGCGGATTTCCAGAAGGAGAAAACAGTTTTTCCGCTGGGTTTCCGATCAGTTTGCCAGGATTCGCTGGAAAAAGCTGCATCCGGCCGCCTTCATTGGCGGCGGCTGCGCTTTAGTGGCTGTAGTCTTGGTATGCAGCACCTATACCTTGGGCGTTACCGTCTCCTATGATGGCGAGGTGATTGCCGCGGTAGCCAGCCAGTCTGAGGCGGACCAGGTCCGCTCCAATCTGGAGACTGTCACAACCCGGACTCTGGGCGAGTCCTTTACGATTGATGATTCCCTGATTCAGTATTCCTCCGGCCTGCTCAGCCGGCAGGAGGTAGTGGATGAGGCCACGCTGCAGGAGGACCTCTCCGAGGAAATTGGCCTGGTAACTCCCGCGTATTGCCTGTATGTGGACGGCGAATACATCGGCGCCACGCCCTATGAGGGCGCGCTGGAGGAGCTTTTGGTAAAGCTGAAGGAAGACGCCACCACAGAGGAGACCATTTCCTGCGAGTTTGCCGAGGATGTGGAAATCAAACAGGAGTATGTCCCCAGCGAGGACATCATGAACCTCGGCTATATTGCCGAGACGCTGTACAGCACCAAGAGCGCCGAAGTCACCTATGAGGTAAAGGCGGGGGATACCTGGTCGGAAATTGCCAACAGCCACGATCTGACCTCTGCGGAACTGCTGGAGCTCAACCCTGGATACAACATCGACAAATTGCAGATTGGCGAAGTTCTGACCCTGTCCGCCTCTGTCCCCTACCTGACGCTGACCGTGGTGCAGCAGGAACGGTATGTGGACGAGGTCAACTACGACATTGAGTATACGGACAGCGCCAATATGTACAAGGGCGACTACAAGGTTGTCTCTGCCGGGGAGTACGGTGCCGCTGACGTGGTGGCTAACGTCACCTATGTCAATGGTGTGGAGACAGAGCGCACCATTCTCTCTTCTGTGACACTGAAGGAGCCTGTGACAGAGCAGCGGCTCCAGGGCACCAAGGACCGCCCCACCTGGCTTCCCACCGGTACGTTCCGCTGGCCCACTTCCGGGCGGATTACTTCCTATTTTGGCGGACGGAGATCTCCCGGCGGCATTGGCTCCACCAACCACAAGGGGATTGATATTGCCAACAGCTATGGCGCTCCGGTTTACGCGGCGGATGGCGGTACAGTCACCTACGCCGGGTGGATGGGCGGCTATGGCTACCTGGTTCAGATCAGCCATGGCAACGGGTATGTCACCTACTACGGCCATAACAGCAGCCTGCTGGTATCTGTGGGCGATCATGTCTACAAGGGCCAGCAGATTGCCCGGGTCGGTTCCACCGGCAACTCCACCGGCAACCACTGTCACTTTGAGGTCCGGTACAACGGCGTGGCCAAGAACCCCCTCAACTACCTGCCATAAGTTCAGCGTGCGCTCCTTGCGGAGCGCACGCTTTTTCATAATCGCAGGCCAGTCCTTCCCTTTTCATTGGCCTTCAGGAACGCGCTCTGTTCCGGCCGTGCGGTCCTGTGCGGCGCTGGCCCCAATATTTCGGTAAAATTCTCTCCCGCTTTGTTGGCCGTTGTGGATGATGGAAATCAGATGGCAAGGATGGACAGGGCCAGAATTTTCGCCCGCTCGGTTAAGCTGTCCAGACGCATGTATTCCTGGGCGCTGTGATTCAGTTCTCCCCTGGCTCCCATGGCGCAGACGGTTGGTGCTCCCACCACGGACGTGTAACAGGAGTCAGACCCCGCACCGACGGTAATTCCCTCAATGTTCACACCAATCTTAGCTCCCTGCTCCCGCACAACGTTGTACAGAGCCACATTCGCCTCGGTCTTTTCCATCGGGATAAAGCCGCGGTTGGGATCACACACCAGCTTTGTCTGCGTTCTGGGAACATACGTCTTGGCACAGATTTCCTCCAGCGCCTTGAGAATCTTGGGCCCGCTGTCTACGGTCTTATACCGGAAGTCCCCTTTCATCTCCGCATGGGCGGCAATGCCATTGGCTGCCACACCGCCCGTGATGATGCCGGCATTAAAGGAGATATTGTCGTCCGTGTCACTGAAGCGATAGAGGTCCACCAGCTTATACACCAGCTCGCGCACAGCGCTGGCACCCTTTTCCGGGTCCTTTCCGGAATGCGCCGCAATGCCCTCCACAGTGATCTCAGGATAATAGATTCCCGTCCGGCCCAGGACGACGGTCCCCTTGTCGGACCCTGTCTCCATATTGAATACGGCGTCCTTTCCGGCGGCTGCTTTCCTCAGCTGTTCTGCCGCGTCGGTGTACGGGTGGCCTGCTTCCTCATCACCCACAAACATTACGGTCACGTTATTTTTGATGAGGTCCAGCTCGGACATGGCCCGCAAGGCATAGAGCGCGATGGTCACGCCGCTTTTCATATCCAGGACCCCTGGCCCATAGGCAATGCCATGTTCCTGCCGAAAGGGGCGTGCCGCGGCGGTTCCCTTGGGAAACACGGTGTCCAGATGTCCGATGATCATGACGTTCCGGGCATCCGGTGCTGTTCCCTTCCGCGTGGCCAAAACATGGGTTGCAATTCCCGGGTAGTCCAGATACTCCACTTGGAAGCCAATGGATTTCAGGTGGTCTCCAACGTTTGCGGCAACCTCTTTGATTCCCTCCGGACAGTCCGCGCCGCTGTCAATGTTCACCAGGGTTTCTAGTGTAGATACCATATTGTCATAGTAGCTGTCAATACGTTTGCATAGCTGGTCCATATCTGATCCTCCAAATCTTTTTATGTCCGGGGCAGCTCACTTATTTTCTGCGGCGGTCTTTTTCTGATCCATTACAAAGAATATGCGGTTGATCAGAATCCCGGAGACCACAATCAAAACGGTCAGGATTCCGTTGTTGATCCCCAGCTTTCCGCCAAAGAAGAGAATGGCAATGCCGGCAGCAATTCCGCAGATGCCGGTTCGGATATCCTTCCGGGCGATATCCACATAGATCGCGCCAAACAGCGCGGGCAAAATGTGATTGAACGCCTCTGTCACAAACGGCGGAAGCTTCGGTACCACCCACGAGCCGATGATAATGAAGAGTGTAATCATGCCCGCCGAGACGAATACAGAGCAGGCTGTGCCAATGGTTCCGATCACGTCGCCCTCATGTGTGCCCGGCTCCACGCCCGCGACCTTCTGGGCCATGGACGCCGCAGGCAGACGAATATCCCCAACACTGCCGGCCAGCCAGCCGATGTAGGAACCTGCGGTTCCAAGTGTCGCGAAGTAGGCAATGGGCTGCACAATCCAGGAAATCCCATAGGCGGACGCCACCAGAAGCCAGAGCTGAAGAAGAATAGATCCGGACGGCATCTCGCCATATCGCAGGCCCACATAAATAGCTGGAACGAAGTTTGCAATGATGGCAAACAGCATGGTCATGCGGCCAATTTTAATCAGCTTTTGATCGTACATACACGTCATCCTCCCGCTTTTATCAGCCCATGATGGCTTGGGTCAGGAACATACCGCCCAGCATGGAAATACCCAGGGCCAGCTCCTGGATTCTCTGGTGCTTTTTAAACGCCGTGGTCAGCACCAGCATGATCACACCGGACAGAATTGCAGCAGCCCATTTGATACTGGTTTTACCCACCAGCTGATTGGTCAGCAGATAAGCGAACAGGCCCAGTGTCGCGCCGCCCATCAACAGTTTCACCCACTTGGGGTTCAGCTTCTCATTCATCTTTACCACAATGCCGCTCATTCTGTGGTTTAAAAGAAGAACAATTACCAGCCAGCCCAGGTTGTTCAGCGCCATGGCCCACAGAGAGTACGAAAAAGCAGTGGTGCCGAAAGACTCTGTACCAACCTCCGCGCCCGCCATGCCGGCGGCCAGAGAGATGACAGCCAGCTCCGTTCTGGCCGCGCCCACATCGCAAAGCCGCATCCAGGTGGTCGGTGCGCCGATCACCGCCACCATGCTCAAAAGCACAATCACAGGAGAGAATGACGGGCCGATGGAAGTGATAATTGCGGAGCGGATACCGGCCCGGTATCTCTGCCGTTCGATTCCAATTTCATGTGCCTCTTTCAGGGACGTGCGGAAGAACACCAGCGCCTGTACCATGGTCGCAATTACCATGACAGAGGATGCAATCCACAGTCCCGGGCTATTGATCATTGCTTGAAAATCCATAATTCCCCTCCTAAAATGTCAATTGATCATCAGCTCCGTCAGAAACATACCCGCCAGCAGGGACAGCCCCAGGGAGATCTCTTGCAAAATATGATTCTTATGTAGAAATTTTGTCAAGATCAGCATAGTTGCCCCTGCAATCACAGCCGCAAGATAGTTTGGCGGCGCCTTTCCCACCAGCTGTCCGGAGAGCAGATAGGCAAATAATCCAAGATTCGCTCCGGCCAGCATGGCAGAAATCCATTTGGGGTCGTAGGTCTGATTCAGCCTTGCGACAATACGGCTCATTCTGTGGTTCAGGAGCCATACGACAAACAGCCAGCCAAACCCGTTCAGCGCAATGGCCCACAGGGCATAGGTGAATGCCCGGACCCCCATATCCGCCGCGCCAATCTCCACACCCGCATAGTTTGCCGCCATGGTGACCACCGCCAGTTCTGTGCGCGCCGCTCCCACGTTGTTGAGTACCATCCAGGTGGTTGGACCGCCCACAATGGCAATCATGGAGATCATAATAATGATGGGCGACAGCGAGGGCCCCGCGGCGGTAAGCGCCGCGCTGCGAAGACAGGCCGTCTTCTGCTTGTTGCTGAATCCAAGGATTCCCGCCTCTTTCCACGAGGTGCGGAGAAAAAGCCCCGCCTGAATCAAAGACATCATGACCATGAGAGACGACGCAATCCAAAGATCAGCTCCATTGATCATATTCTGAAAATCAATCATACCTCACCTCCTGTCCATTTCATTGTGATGTCAACGTCCAAAGTATCTTGCGGTTTGATATGGTCGATTGTAAAAGATGGAAAACATCTATAATAGGCCCAGAAGTTGTCTAAATCTAAAATTGTTGTTTTCTATAGCAAAACCGCCCTCTTTTTGTGCAAAACCAAAAATTTTATGTACAAAATATTGGGATTTCAACTATCTCACAGGCCCTGTTTGGCACCTCATGTCCGGATGGTCTATTGCCGCATGGTCATGGGGCCACAGCAGGCACGCAGACAACGAATCCCGGCCATCGTTCCCAAAAAATTCCCCGCCTCCTGGACAAACAGGAAGCGGGGGATCTCTCTATTTTTCAACCAGCTGGTCCAGGCTGACGCCGAGGGCAACTGAGATTTTATAAAAGGTTTCCACAGAAAAATTATATCCAGCCTTTTCCGATTGAATCTGCCTGATGAAGTCATGGGAAAGGTCCACCATTTCCGCAAGCTGCGCGGAGGTCAGTCCCTTTTCATTTCGATATTTCTTAATGTTACGCCGTATGGTATTGTAGATATCCTCATCAAAGACCAGCTGTTCCGCCTTTTTCATTATGAGCCACCACCTAACAAAAGTGTAGCGAAGTGCCGTCAAAATGTATGTTAGGTTTTGCCTCACATAATATGCTTGTCTTTTTTAGGACTCTTTGTTAAAATAAAGTTTTATAAGGGGAATTTGTGGAAAATAGGCTGGTGAAATCATGAAACTGTGCGTATTGGGCCCGGTCAACACCGTAACCCGAAATGCCGGTATTATCAAGGATGCATTCCCGGAGCTGGACGTATATGAGGCCGCTTACGACGTGTATACGGAAGCATTGGACATGATTGATCAAATTCAGCAGGAGGCGGACATGGTCCTCTTTCCCGGTAAGGCCTCCTATGCGCTGTGCAAGCGGAGCCGGAGGCAATTGATCCCCTGGGAGTATCTTCCCCGCCACATCAGCTCTCTGCACAGAACGCTGTTGGAGGTCCAGCGCAGGTTCCACTGTGGAATCTGCCGCATCAGCTATGACACGCTGGATTCCTCCTTGATTCTCACCGCGTATCAGGAAATCGGGTTTCGCGCGGAGGATCTCCGCCTCTATGTGGCTGAGCAGCGGCTGCTGGACCCAGGATATCTGGATTACCTCATGGAGTTTCACCAAAATAACTATTGCCGAAATGGCGTGAGCTGTTGTATCACGGGACTGACCGAAATCGCGGGCCGCCTGAATCAGCTGAAGATTCCCTGCGCGGTCACACTTCCAGCCAGCACGCTGGTCATTGATACCGTCAAAAGGCTGCAGCTGCGCTATCAGGCACAGCTGAACCTGGAGAGCTGGATCGTGGTGATCATGCTGGAGGTCTCCTTTGCCGGGAACTATTCCATTATGGGGGAGGATGATTATGGATACCTTGCCAACCGGATCAAGGTTCTGGAGAACATCTATTCTTTCAGCTCCCGGATTGACGGTGTTGTGGTCGAGGATACGCCCAAGAGCTTTTTAATTTTTACAACCCGAAAGTTAATTGAGCTGGAGACAAATCACTTTCAATATTTAGATCTGCTGGATATTTTGAACATCTGCCGGGCTGAAAACATTGCCGTGGGGATTGGCTGTGGAAATACGGCCTGCGAGTCCCGCAGCCACGCCAGAACTGCCATCGAGATGGCGAAAAAGGCTTCGTCAAACTGTGCCTATGTGGTTTTAGAAGACGGCTCTGTTCTAAAACCCTTAATTTCCCGGCAGGAAAGCCCTGCTGATGAAATTCAAATTGACAGAAATCTCACCCTTGCGGCAAAGCGGGCGGGACTCAGCGCCACAACCCTCTTTGCCATCTTGAAGCACACCCGAAAAAGCGGGCTGGAGGAGTTCACCTCCCGCCAGCTTGCCTCCCTCTGCGGGTTCAGCACACGCACCATGGACCGCATCCTGCAAAAGCTCCTATCAGCGGGGTGCTGCAAGGTCATCGGCATGTATTCAGAAAACGGGTGTGGGCGGCCCAGCCGGGTCTTTCAATTTACCTGGTCCAATTTGCTTTGAAGGCCGCCTGTATCTCACCAGCAGCCTTGGCATTCCGGGGCTTTCTTTCCATGTACGGAGAGCTCTCCCTGCTGTCAAAGGGGACTGTTTTTCCATGTTTTTGAATGCAGCCTGCCCAAGAAACCCAGGTGGGTCTCTTGGGCAGTTGGCAAGTCCCAATGGAACATGGATCAACTCTGCCGCCAGCCCGTTGACCGGGCCGGCAACATTGGCCGCAAATGCGCAATGCACAGTCTCTTTGAAAAAGCCCCCTCCTTCCGGAGGGGGCTTGTCTCTTATAGGTATCTTCCCATGCCGTCAGTGGCGCTGGAAATATCGGCGCTGATGGTGACGGTGAACTTAATATTGTTCCGCTCACCGAAAACATCCAGCCAGTTGAGGAAATCCTCGGTCTCCTGGTCCACATCGCGGCCAACAATCCTGCACAGGCTATCGATGAACACATGGGAGATGTCATAGTTGCCCGCGTACAGGCCACTGATAAAGCCGCGGAAGGAGTCGTAGTTATTCAGCTTATACTCCTCGGCATCAATCAGGCGGATATGATAGTGAATATCATACGTCATGTTGCGGTTTGCCTCGATGCAAACTACGTTGCCGGGTTCGTCCTTTGCCGCGTTGTTAATCATTTCAATGAGCTGCTTCGTCTTGCCGGAGCCCTTGGAGCCCATAATCAATCGAACCATACTATATCACTCCTGTCGTTTATTTGGGGTGTTCTCCGCTGTCTTTAGGATAGCATATAGCGAGGGAAAAAACAATCATAAAAAAGCAGATTCAGGATTTATTCACAAAGTGCCAGGGGAGCGGCCAAACCGCTCCCCTCTTGATTACCGATTCAGTTTGGCCTCCAGCTCCGTGCGGCGCTGCTCATAGCCCGGCTTCCCCAGCAAGGCAAACATATTCTTCTTGTAGGCCTCCACACCGGGCTGGTCAAAAGGATTGACCCCCAGCAGGTATCCGGACAGGCCGCAGGCGTACTCAAAGAAGTAGATCAGCTGCCCCAGGGCGGCCGGGGTTTTGCCGTCGGCCTCCACAATCAGGTTGGGCACGCCGCCCTCCGTGTGCGCCAGGAGGGTGCCCTCCATCGCCCGGTCCCGGATGAAGTCCATGGTCTCTCCGGCCAGGAAGTTCAGCCCATCGCCGTCGGTCTCGTCCCGGGGAACCCGCAGCTCACTGTCGGAGGCGCCCAGCCGCACCACGGTCTCCAGCATCAGCCGGCGGCCCTCCTGGATATACTGGCCCATGGAGTGCAGGTCCGCGGTGAAGTCCACGCTGGCGGGGAAGAGTCCCTTGCCCTCCTTGCCCTCGCTCTCGCCGTAGAGCTGCTTCCACCACTCGCTCATAAAGCGGAACGCCGGGTCATAGCAGGCCAGCAGCTCCACAGAGCGGCCCGCCTGATACAGGGCATAGCGGGCGGCGGCGTAGCGCCAGGCGGGACAGTCCAGACCGCCCCGGGCACAAGTCCTCATCATCTCTGCTGCGCCGGCCATCAATGCCTCAATGTCCACGCCGGCCACGGCGATGGGCAGCAGACCCACGGCGGTCAGCACGCTGTATCGGCCGCCGATCTCATCCGGTACCACAAAGGTCTCCCAGCCCTCGGCGTCCGCCAGGGATTTCAGCGCGCCCCGGGCCTTGTCGGTGGTGGCATAGATCCGCCGTCCCGCGGCCTCTTTGCCGTACTTCTTCTCCAGAGCCTCCCGGAAAAACCGGAACGCCACCGCCGGCTCCGTGGTAGTACCAGACTTGGAAATCACATTCACGGAGAAGTCCACGTCCGAGACCAGGTCCAGCGTTTCCTGCAGTGCGTCGGCGGAGAGGCCATTTCCAATGAAATAGACGTTCGGGGTGGATTTTTTCTTCAAATTATAGTTGGGGGAGCACAGGCAGTCGATGACGCCCCTGGCCCCCAGGTAGGACCCGCCGATGCCCACCACCACCAGGGCTTGGGAGTCGCTTTGAATCCGCTTCGCGGCGGCGAGAATCCTGGCGAACTCCTCCCGGTCGTAGCTCTCCGGCAGATGGACCCAGCCAGTGAACTCTCCGCCAGCGCCGCTGCCTGTCTGCAGCTTCTCCTGGGCTTCCTGGAGCCGGAAGGTCAGTTCCTCCTCATAGGATGTGTTCAGAAATTTCTCCATTTCAAACAGCCTGACGTTCAGCATCATTTTCCTCCTTCGGCGGCCAAGCCGCCTGTTAACTCGCTACCGACTCTCTTTTTTCTCCCAGCTGGTCGCACGGCAACGCAGAATTGCCCCTTGGAAGCTTTTTCTGCGGCCAAGCCGCCTGTTAACTCGCTGCCGGGTCTCTTTTTTCTCCCAGCTTGTCGCACGACAACGCAGAATTGCCCCTTGGAAGCTTTTTATTGCGGCCAAGCCGCCTGTTAACTCGCTACCGACTCTCTTTTTTCTCCCAGCTGGTCGCACGACAACGCAGAATTGCCCCTTGGAAGCTTTTTATTGCGGCCAAGCCGCCTATGAACTCGCTGCCGGGTCTCCTTTTTTTCCCAGCTTGTCGCACGGCAACCAAGAGCTGCGTTACAATGGCCGCAAGAATACCGCTTTGATGATTTTTAGAGTGCGAAATCGTTTGCGGATATCGGTAGTATATCATATTCTTCCCGGCGGGGCAAGTATCAATCAGACAAAAGCGCCAGCCGCAGCAGCCGCAGCAGCATCTGGCCGTATGTGATCCGGGGCACCTCCTCGCCGGCCAGCAGCGGAATCTCCGCCACCACCTCTTCACCGGAGCTGACGGTCAGCATTCCCAGCTGGTCCCCCAGGGCTACCGGAGCTTTCACTCCCGCCGACAGTGTCACCGTCTGCTGCAGGTCGCCCGCCTTGGCCTTTTCCAGCAGCAGTGTGCCTCCATCTCCCAGCACCGGCTGGACCGTTGCCTGGGTCCCCAGGGTCACAGGCACAGGGCTCAGCGGCGTCTCTGGCGCCACATGCTTGAGGGCGTAGGTGGAAAAGCCATAGTTCAACAGGGTCTGGGCGTCGGCAAAGCGCTGGGCGGAGGTGGCGTCCTTCATGATCACCGCGATCAGCTCCATGCCGTCACGCTCCGCCGTGCCGGAGAGACAGTAGAGCGCGCTGTCCGTGGACCCGGTTTTCAGGCCCGTGGCTCCCTCATAGAAGCGGACCAGCTTGTTGGTGTTCACCAGCTGGGACGCGCCGCCCCGAAGGGAGTCCATCCAGATCGTGGTATACTGGCGGATGTCCGGGTGGTTCAGGATCAGCTCCCGGCTCATGATGGCGATATCGTGGGCGGAGGTGACATGCCCCGCCGCGGGTAGGCCCGTGGCGTTTTGAAAGGTGGTGTCATTCATGCCCAGCTCCTTGGCCCGCTGGTTCATGCGCTCCACAAAGGCCTCCTCGCTGCCGGAGATGGCCTCGCCCAGCGCCACGGCGCAGTCGTTGGCGCTGACCACGCAAACAGCCTTGAGCATCTCATCCACCGTCATCTGCTCGTTCTCTTTCAGCCAGATTTGACTTCCGCCCATGGAGCAGGCGTGGGCAGAGGCCGTCACCATGGTGTCGTAGCTCAAAACGCCGGAGTCAACGGCCTCCATGGTCAGGAGAATAGTCATCACCTTGGTGACGCTGGCGGGCTCCAGCTTGGCGTGCTCATCCTTGGCGTAGAGAATGGCGCCAGTCTCCTTTTCCATCAGCAGGGCGGATGGAGCGGCCACCTCCACGGCGCCGGCGGTGGTGGTCAGCGCCAATACAGCGCAAATCGCGGCCAGGAATTTTTTCATGGTGATCCCCCTTTCATCTCATGGTATGAGACAAGGCGGACATTCATGACAGGCCGGGGAACTTCCGGAGGGATTTTTTGCCTGGTTGCACGCTTTTGTGCAATCAGGCGTTCCGAGCACTCTATATAATAAAAAGGAGGAGCATCCATGCAGCACACAACCAGCCACGAATTAAGCCAGTGGGCGGAGACAGACCGGATTCTACGAGAGGATTTCAACAGCGACAACGCAAAGATTGAGGCGGCGTTAGCAGGAATGCTGGGAAGATCGCAAATAATAAAGTCTATATCATTGACTGTGGATACAAAGGTGGACCTCGACCTGTCAGATATCGACTGGAACCAGTGGAGCGCGGTAGGCTTCATTCTGGACATATACATCGGCGGTAACTATCAGGCTCCGGGAAATATTTACTGTCAGACCAAAACCGTCCAAAGCGTCAAGCAATATTGCAGCCAAGAAGATAATGGCTATATCGCCGTAGGCACATATATGCCCTTTCTTCTGATGTTTCTTCCACTGCGGGATGCGGAGCGGAAGGTAACATGCGTGTATCTTGGCACGTCCTCCGGCGTGGGATTCGCTGAATGTCCTTTCTCCGAGCTGACAGGTTTGCAGATTGGCTCGGGTACCCAGTATTTCCATCCTACTCAGAGCATTACTCTATGGGGCATTCGGTAACAACAAAAAAGGGTCCCCGGGCTTACGCCCGGGGACCCTTTTTTGTTGCTTGGAATGGTCTTCCGTTGTCAAACTTCAGACATTAAGAGAGAGTGCCGGTGCCGTCGCTATTCAGCGTAACGGTATTTGCAGCGGCGGGGGTGGCAGTCACCTGGCCACCATAGGCGGCGTCAGTGAACTTGCTCAGGTCCAGGGTCAGGGTATCTCCGGTGTGGAGAACACCGCCAGTGATGCTGTAGGTCACGCTGCGCACAGAAGTGGTGTCCGCTGGAGTGATATCCACGAGAGTTGCATTTCCATCCGCAAAGCTCTTCTCGCTAAGACCAGCAGCAACCACCTTTGCGTTGCCGTCGAAGGTGATGGTCACAGAAGTCGCCGTCCAAGTCACACCGGTGATCTTGGGAGCAGCAACGGGAGTCACCTTAACATCAGCGGCAGTGATGGTCACGTTGTCCGTGATGGTCTTCGTACCGGTCAGAGACAGGTGTCCGGCATAAACCACGCCGTTGATGCCGGCTTTCTCGATCACAACCCGGTAGGCCTGCTCATCGGTGGGGGCACCACTCAGGGTCGCGGTAAAGGACACCACAGAGCCGCTCATGATGTTGGAGTTCGGCGTAGCTGTGACAGCCAGCGTCAGGGCCTTATCCGTCGAACCAGTAATAGCGGAGTTGATGTCGGCCAGGGTGTTGCCACTGTTCAGCTCAGTAACACTATATTTCACAGGCACAGCCGTGGTGGTGATGTTTACCGTCACATAGCTGTTTCCGGTGGCATAGATATCGCCAGCAGTAATCGCGGTGTTAGCGGTGTCGACAGCGATGCCTGTTCCAGACAGAGCCGGGGACTTGCCGGTGGAAGCATTCACGCCGGTAATGCTGTAATCATAAGTGCCCTGATAGACGGAGGATGCGGGTGTGAATGTCACAGTGCCAGTGCCGCCATTAGCGGTGTCCACCGTGGTGGTAGCAGCACCGCCCAGGTTCGCAGTGACCTGCGCAGCAGTCAGAACCGTGCCGTTCACCTTGTACTGGACATTGATCGCAGTGGGAGCGAACTTCACATTCTCCACGGTGATCTTAGCGTCAGTGGGCACAGCCGCGCCACTGCCCAGAGCACCACCGTAGGTGTAGCGATCCACGCCAGCGCCCATCGCCACGTTGTTCACCGTGTCAACAAGCTTGCCGTCGGCATACACGTCGAAGGAGACTTTAACATTATCGTTCGCAGGCACGTAAGCGGGACGGATGTAGTTCACCACAGCATGAGCGAAGCCAAAAGCGTCAGCCCAAGCGTTGTAGGTGTACTGGCTGCCAGAGCCGGTATTCTCGCCGGGCTTCTGAGTGCCGGTCGTCAGCTCCGTGTCGTTCACAAACACGACCCAGTCCGCGGTGCCGTTGCTGTTCAGAATCGCATAAACCTTGCCGTTGTACTGGAAGCCGTCTGTGTTGGGCTGGGCATCGGCCAGGTGTGCGATGGCAGAAGCAACATCGGAGAAGTTGGTGGCCACATTGGTTTCACCATTTTCAGTCTGGATGGTGACAGCCTTGGCACCAGAAGCCAGACCCAGGCCAACGTCCCTGCGGTTAGCGGTCACATACAGCGTTCTGCCCTGCAGCATCAGGGTGTCGGGATTGTCATTGGCATTGGCAGGAGTCAGCTCGTCACGCATGAGATAGACATCCTCGCCGTCAATCTTCTGGGTATAATCAGTGTAAGTCTTGTTGACGTCCTTGATGGAGACCACATAATCGCCGTCGAAGCGCAGCTCCTGAATGGTGCCCTTGGTCAGAGCGTCAATCGTGTTCTTATACTTGCTCTTGGCGGTCAGGGTCTGCTTTTCGCCGGCCAGAACCGCATCGAACTCCCAGTAATAGGTGTCGTCCTTCTTCTCCTCGCTCTTGGCGCCGGAGACGATATAGGCGTAGTTGGCGGTAGCGCCGCGGGCCTCGCCGATGACGACAGCGCCAATCACGTACCAGTCACTGTCATACACGGTGTAAACCTGGCCCTCCTGCACGGCCCAAGCGTCCTTCACCTCAACGTCAATGTCCACGTTCTGGACACCAGTGTAAACGCCGGTCACGTCAGTGATGGCCTTGGCGTTGCTGTTGGTGGTGTCCACCACATCCAGGTCCACAGTCAAGAAGACGGTCTCGTCCTCACCGTAGACACGGTTGTTGGTGGTCAGATCGTCCACGACGCTCAGCGCGTCGGTGCGGATGGTTGCATTGGTCTCGTTCAGGCCATAGGTGGTCTTGGTCATACGGACGCAGGGCTTCAGGGTGTAGGTACCGTTGTCCTCCGTATAAGTGTACCACTGGTTCAGGTCATAGATGCCGTCCACACCGTACTTGCCAGCATTATCCCAAGCGGAACCGCTCTGGTTATAGCCACTAGTGGCCCAGGGGATAAAGTGAGAGGCGTTGTGGCCCGTGGCCTTATTGATGTTCTTGTCGGTGTCGGTGACATTGACCTGGATATTCTTCATGGTGCCGTCCAGGAAGATGGCGCTGGCAGTAGCAGTCTTCACGGACAGGTTAGAAGAATCGCGGTCAAAGCCAGTGATGAACACATAGTTCTTGGTGCCCTCGAACAGCTCAACGCCGATGAAGTAGCCGTTGGCGTCCACATAGACATTGTAGGTGTTGTCGGTCAGCAGGGTCTGGTCATACTCGTTCAGAACGTCCTTGTCGTAGAACGCCTTCACGTTGGCCTTGTACTCCTCGCCGCCGGTGGTCAGCTTGGTCACCTTGCCGGTGCCCTTGCCCTCGTCGCTGGAGGAGAACTTGGTGACGGTGGAATCCTCCAGAACCTCAACGTCCTTCAGGATCACAACCTCGCCGTTGGTGTTGTCCTTCTTGGAGATATTGACCTGATAGAAGGTGTCCTTCGCCACGTCGGTGACATTGGCGACATCCTCCACATCCACATTGTAGGTCTTGGTGGTGCCAATGCCGGTATACACGCTGAGAGGAGCGTACTCCTTGCTCTCGCTGTAGTCAGCAGTGGCCTTGGCCAGCCAGGTGTTGATGGAGACGAAGGTGATCACGTCCTTGTCGGTGTCCAGATACACCTTGGTCAGCACACCGTCGCCGGTGGCGCCCAGCTTGCTGGTGTTGGAGCGGACCATGTCGTCCTTGTCGAACAGCTCGCTGCCGGTGGGCACCACGCCGTCCAGATAGACTTCCAGGTCGTTGTCCTTGATCACGCCGGACTTGAGCAGATCATAGGCGTCCTTGCCGGTCACCTTGGTGGTATAAGTCTCGACGATCAGATCGGTGCGCTCATAGGTGCCGATCTCGCTCTTGTCATAGACCCAGGTGTTGGCGGGGGCCATGAACTTATCGTTGTCATCCTTGCGGACCAGCTTGGGGAAGAACTCCTCAGCGAACTGAACGAAGTTGTCGTCCTTGATGTTGCCGTCCTCGTTGATGCCCTCGGTCCAGGTCACAGGCTTCGCGTTGCCCTGGGAGATGGTCACGTCCACGCCATTGACGTTGGTGGTGATCTTCTGGTCATAGTCCACCATGGTGGCCTTCAGGGTGTTGAAGGCGTACAGGGCGGCCTCCTCACGGGTGACGAAGTCCACGCCGTTGAACTCATCCACCAGGCCCTTGTTCAGGCCGATGCCGATGGCCTGCTTGGCAACGTTGATGGACCAGTTGCCGCCGGTGTAGCCCTCATAGGTGGCGTCATAGCCCAGGGCGCCCAGCAGCATCTTCATGAAGGCATAGCCGGTCAGGGTGCCAGCGGGACGGAAAGAACCGTCGGCATAACCGGAGATGATGCCCTCCTTGGCGCAGTAAGCGATGTAGCCGGAGAAGGTGTTGCTCACAGGCACATCCTTATAGGGGGCGGTGTCTGCGTGCAGCTCCGCTGCGGTGGTGGGGCCCAGGATCAGGTTGCAGATGATCTTGGCCGCAGCCCCACGGGTCAGAGTGTTCTGGGGCTTGAAGCTGCCGTCTTCATAGCCATCCACAACACTGATTTCGGAAATCACGTCGACAGCTTCTTTGTAGTTCAGCTCTTCGTCGTCCGTGAATTCCTTGGCGCCGGCATTGATCGTGACGAGAGACATCATCATGGTCAGCGCCAGCACCAGAGAAAGGAACTTCTTCATGGTTTCCTCCTTTTAGATTTAGCGGAAATTACCGCCATTTTTGTCAAAACTTTGGTCTTCCGCTCCGCCCGGCGCACATACCGTGGCTAGCCGAATCCGTATCTGCTCCGGCCAAAAGCCTCCGCCCTCCGTTTTGCAGTCTCAATGTACCAAGCGGCATTTCTTTTGTCCAGAGATTCCGATTCATTGTAATTTGAATGATAAATGACATGTTTTTATGGATAAAACGTGAAAAATGAATGTAACATTTTGAGGGAAAGCCATCCCGCCGGGTAGAACCTGGCCCAAAGCGGCGCCGGATGATCCCAGCGCGCTTTGCAAGGCCGCTCTCCGCCGCGGCAGGACAAAAAACAACGGGAGCCCGGAGTTTTTCAAATCCTCCGAGCTCCCATCTTTTTTTCAGGCGTTTTTCTTCGCTACATACCGCTGTCTCTGCTGCTCAATCTGCCCCGCGTTCACCATCCTCTGCAGGATGGGCCGGCACTGGCGGGGATCAATTTTTAAAAGCCGGGCAATATCCTGGCGGTAGGCGAACCCCTCCCGATCCAAATACTCCAGGATCACCTCCGTCTGCCGTTCGGGAGGCACCACCGCCGAGCTGAGATAATAGCGGGCTCCAATCTGGGTGAGCCGTCCTCTGCGCACCATCTGCTTGAGGCGGTTATAGGCCGTGCTGGCGGAGACCTGCAGCAGCTCCGCCGCCTCATTCCGGGTGATGGACTGATGGCGGCGCAAAAACGCAGTCACCTCGTTCTCCCCGCCCACCCGGATGTCGCAGTCCAGACGCAGGTCCCGCAGGGTGATGTTGTCCAGCCCCGCCCGGACCAGCGCGGTCCGGACAATCTTGGAAAGGCGGGTGCGGTCATAGGGCCGCCCGCTTCTGGGGGCGGTCAGAATGTACACGGCGTCCGGCGAAGCGGCCCGCAGGTCCGACAGCACCCCCAAAACGCCGCTGGTCAGCGGTACAATCCGGTCCGGCAGACGCAGCGTTTCACCGTGAAGCTGATCCCAGCGGAGAGTCACGATCTCCTCCAGCCGCAGCCCCAGCTGCCATGTCAGCCACAGCGTCACGCCAGCCGGGGACAGCCGCTCCGCCTGCAGCAGCTTCCACAGGGCAAATTCATCCGGCGGCTGGGCCTCCTCCCGCCGCGCCCTGGTAGAGACCCTTCTATGTTCCAGATGCTGAGCGAAGTGAACATTCATGGCCGCTGCCTCAATGCCGGTGATCCGGGAGACATACTGCCAGTCCTCTGTCTCCAGCTGCCGCAGGACAAAGTCATGCCGCAGATCAATGAGCCGAACGCCAGTCTGCCCTCCGGCGTCCAGTGCCATCCGGGCAAGGCGGGAAATCGACTGTGGCTTCAGAGGCTTTTGATCCCGGTCTGACAGCACCACCACTTCTGAGCGATGGCTGCGTCCCTCCCGCAAGGCTCTCAGCCAGATTGCCAGTTCCCCTGAAATGGGCACGGTCCGGTCTTTTAAAAGAATCTGATTGTCCAGGAAGTCAATCTGGCCCCAGGTCAGCGTGTGAATCTCATCCCGCAGCAGCCCTGCCTGCCATGCCAGCCGCAGAATCACCCCTGCCGCATTTTCAAAATTTTTTTCTAAAATTTGCTTCATAGCATTTGGGTCCGGGCGGTTGACAATGTATTCCTGCATCGTTGTTCTCCATTTCGATGTTACAACTATGTATCAAATTTTTAATAGCTGTACGAATCAGATTTTTTTGAAATTGATAGAAATCTGTAGGAAAGCCCGTTGTCTTTTGATTCCAGAATGTTACAATTATGGAATATCATGTACATCTTTTTATTATCGCCCTGTAATCCTTGTGCCACAACGGATTCAAGGTTTTCCATATTGGAAAAATACACCTAAAGATAACAAAAATCAATATCTTTTCACACATTTTTTATTCACCCCCGCCACGGTAGACTTGAAAAAAAGGAGCGTGACAAGCATGACAACACAAGAGCGGAAGGCTGTCGGCCATCGGTTACGCCAGCAGCGCAACCGGCTTGGACTGACCAGGGAGCAATTTGCAGAACTGGCAGATATTGGTGCGGGTTATTACGGACAGCTTGAGGTGGGGACCTCACAGATGTCGGTTGACACTCTGATCAAGCTCTCCAGAACCTCCCGGCTTTCTATGGAATACATTCTTCTAGGAGACGTGCCCCAGGAGCAGGACCTGACCCCTCTTCAGGCAATGTTGGCCCGCTGCACCCCGCGGGAACTGCATCTGGCAGAAAAAGTTCTGCAGCTATTTTTGCTACGCGGCGATATTTAGTCCTTTTCCTGCGCCCGCTTTTGGAGTATAATAAAAAAGCTGCCATGCTTGGCACATGATTCCGGCCGCGCTGCCGGGCATCTGTCCGCAAGGCAATTTTCCTGCGCATACGGTGCGAAGGAGCAGCCCGCCGCAGCGCTGGATGGCGCTCCGGCTGACGCCGGGCGGGCTTTGGAAATCAACAAGGCGGAGGAACCATCATGAATCACAATGAAATGCTGCTTTTGAAACTGGGCGAGGTCGTCCTGAAAGGATTGAACCGCAGGTCCTTTGAGGATAAGCTGGTGTCCAATGTGCGGCGGCGACTGAAGTCTCTGGGCAGCTTCCAGGTCTATGTCCGCCAGAGCACCATCTACGTAGAGCCGCAGAAGGAGGAGTGCGACATGGCCGCCGCCCTGGCCGCCGCCCGGCAGGTGTTCGGCGTCGTCTCTGTTGTGCGGGCGATCCCTTGCGAGAAAACGGTGGAGGCCATCACCGCCGCCGCCCAAGCCTATCTAGCCGATGAATTTGCCGCCGCCCGCACCTTTAAGGTAGAGAGCCGGCGGGCAGACAAGAGCTTTGCCCTGAACTCCATTCAAATCTCCCAGGAGGTAGGCGGCAATCTGGCGGACGCCTTTCCCCATGTAAAGGTGGACGTCCACCACCCGGATCTGACGGTTCACGTGGAGATCCGCGAAAAGCACGCCTATGTCCACGGACCTGCCATTTCCGGGGCCGGGGGGCTTCCTGTGGGCACCGGCGGACACGCCGTGAGCCTGCTCTCCGGCGGACTGGACAGCCCTGTATCCTCCTGGATGATGGCCCGCCGGGGCGTACAGCTGGAGATGGTCCATTTCGTCTCCCCGCCCTACACCTCTCAGCAGGCTCAGGACAAAGTGGTGGAGCTGGCCCGCCTGCTCACCGCCTACTGCGGCGCCATGCTGGTGCATATCGTCCCCTTCACAGAGATTCAGGAGGAGATCCGCCGCCGCTGCCCGGAGGAGTACTTCACCCTCATGATGCGCCGCTTCATGATGCGCATCAGTCAGGCTGTGGCGAAGAAGGCCGGCGCCCACGCCCTAGTCACCGGTGAGTCCCTGGGGCAGGTGGCCAGCCAGACCATGCTGGCCCTGGGCGTCACAGAGGACGTGGTGAGCCTGCCGGTGCTGCGGCCCCTCATTGGCATGGACAAGGTGGAGATCATCCGGACCGCCCGAGAGATCGGCACCTATGAGACCTCGATCCTGCCCTATGAGGACTGCTGTACGGTCTTTACCCCCCGGCACCCGGCTATTCGCCCTCGTCTGGAAGATGTCCGGGCGGCGGAGGCCGCGCTGGACGTGGATGCCCTGGTAGCCAGAGCCCTGGAGGGGGAAACCTGGGTTCGTGTCAAACCCTAAGTGTGCGGCATGGACGGATGGAGCATTTCTGAGCAAAGAGGGGGATTCTATGTCACATACTGCCGAAATTATTGCCGTCGGCACCGAACTGCTGCTGGGAAACATCGCCAACACCAATGCCCAGGAGATTTCCGAGAGCCTCTCCACCCTGGGCATCAATGTCTTCTGGCACACTGTGGTGGGCGACAACCCCATCCGGCTGAAGGAGGCTCTGGATATTGCCCGCCGCCGGGCGGATATTCTCATCACCACCGGCGGCCTGGGGCCGACCTATGACGACCTGACCAAGCAGACCATCTGCGAGGTCTTCGGCAAGCCCCTGGTTCTGCACCGGGATATTTTGGAGGAAATCCGGGAATTTTATGAGGGAACTGTGCATGCCCCCATGCCGGAGAACAACACCCAGCAGGCAGAGCTGCCGGCGGGCTGTGTGATCTTTGAGAATCCTGTGGGCACTGCCCCTGGCTGCGCCTTTGAGCAGGACGGCGTTCACGTGCTCATGCTGCCGGGACCGCCCCATGAGATGCGCACTATGCTGCGCCGCCATGCGCTTCCCTATCTGCGCGCGCTCTCCTCTGAAATCATTGTCTCCCATGACGTGATGACCTTTGGTATGGGGGAGTCCTTTGTGGACCAGCTTCTCCATCAAAAAATGGCCGCCATGAGCAATCCCACCCTCGCAACTTACGCCAAGCCCTTCGAGGTCCGGCTCCGTGCTACCGCCAAGGCCAGGAGTCAGGAGGCGGCGGAGGCCATGCTGGCCCCGGTTGTGGAGGAAGTCCGTGCCGTCTTGGGTCCTGTGGTCTATGGGGTGGACGTCTCTGGTCTGGCGGAGTGCTGCTTTGCACACCTGCTGCGGCGGGGGCTCACGCTTGCCACCGCTGAGAGCTGCACCGGCGGCCTGGTTGCAGAGCAAATCACAGCTCTGCCGGGCGCATCCAAGATTTACCGCGGCGGCGTTGTCAGCTACTGGACCAGCGTTAAACAGGGTGTGCTGGGGGTCCCCCAGGAGATCCTGGATGCGGATGGTCCCGTGTCGGAACCCTGTGCCCGGGCGATGGCGGAGGGCGCGCGGCGGATCACCGGGGCCGACCTTGCCGTGTCCGTTACCGGCGTAGCAGGGCCGGAGCCAGATGAGCGGGGTGTTCCTGTGGGAATCGTTTACATCGGTCTAGCCACACCAGACGGTGTCTTTTGCCGCTGCGTGGATACCGGGAAGCGGCAGCGAAGCCTGCTGCAGGGCTTGGCCGCCAACCACGCCTTTGACGTGGTCCGGCGCTATCTGACTGGGCTTCCCATCAAGCTATAAAAACATCCCGCACCTCTCAGAGGTGCGGGATGTTTTGCTATGCAGGCAGATTATGAGCAGCTGACATACGCTCCTGCATCTGCGGCGCGCTGAATGGAAACGCAAATGTTCATATACGTTGCTTGCGGCAACGGGTCATTCCTCGTACAATGTTGTTAGAAAATCAAAAGGAGGATCTAATATGTTAAGTGAAAATATACGGGCAAAGAGAAAGTCGAAAGGACTTTCACAGCAAGAACTTGCTATGAAGTTGAATGTTGTTCGGCAAACCATTTCAAAATGGGAGCAAGGACGATCTGTTCCCGACTCAGATATGCTCATTCTGATATCAGAGGCCTTGGAAATCCCAGTTAGCACATTACTTGGAGAAACGATTGCGGAGACTCAGGTTGATGATTTAAAAGCAATTTCAGAAAAACTAGAGATTATAAATTTACAGCTTGCACAAAAGAACGTTGAAAGGCGAAACAGGATTCAAGGCTCACTCATAGTACTCTGTTCTATGATTGTAGTCATTTCAGCAGTTTTCATGGTATTAAACAGTCCTTATTTAAGCTGGGATTATCATGACCCTGAAACTGCTGTTCTGGGAGTGGGGTTTCATATATTGGAGTGGCTATTTGTTCGAATAGCGCCTATCATATTTGCCGGGGCAGTCGTTGGAATTTTTTTTACACGAAAGAGCAGGTGAAACGATTCGGATTTTAAAGCAACCATCAAATTAAAAAGGACCCTTTATCAGGGTCCTTTTTTCTAATTTACATGGTCCGCTCATTCCATGATGGTAACATGAGTATCATTTTACACTCCAAGATACTGGAAAGTATCGTATGGATGCGGGCCGTCTTCATTCCGAATCCGCAAAAAGCTCTTTTACCACGGCGTTCCAGTCTGTCAGGCACAGCTGCCCCACGTCAAAGGCCTGCGCCAGATTCTTTCTCGTTTGTATGGCTTCCTGGTCCAAATACCAGGCCACCAGCTCGCTCCCGTCCTGCCCGGAGCCGGTAAGGTAGGCACAGGCGTAACGGGTGGAATAATGCTGCTCACCGCTCGCCATCAGTTCCCCCAGCTCTTCTGCGGACAGTGTGCGCTGCCGGCCGCTGCTGTCCCAAACGGAGGGCGCGGTGTCCAGCAGCAGTGTCAGCTTGCTGGTGTCGATTCCATCCTGCAGCAGCGCCAGTGCATAATAGACCTCTTCCAGCGGACTGACCGGTGCGGTGGAAAAGCCATCATCGTGGCTCTCATAGGAACCCACCCGCAGCACCAGATGGTCCGCCGCCCGAGCCAGTTCCTCATAATCGTAGCCATCGTACGCCTTGCCTGCCCAAGTGGGGGCCTCTGCCACCAGATACAGCGAAAGCTCTCCCAGCTCGGCAGCCAAAGCCTTTGTCAGCTGAGTCATGTCCCGCTTTTTCTCCCCCTTGAGCTGGGGAATGTCCAGAAAGAGCCCGTCATAGCCGCTCTCCTTCACGGTCTGTGCCAGCATCTTGGCCGTCTCCTGGATATCCGCATCCAGGGCCGATGGGCCGCCGTCAAGAGATAGCAGGGCCTTGGCCCCTGCCTGATGTGCCGCATCCAGCATCTGTCCGGCAGCTTCCGCCTGGATGGAGCCGGTAATCATGGGCCGGCCTCCCGCGCCAATCAGCCGTCCTGCGGGAACCACCACGACGTTCAGGCCGGTCATATCCGCCATCTCGCCATATTCCGATGCGGAGAGCATCGCCAACGTCTCCGGCTCAGAGCTGTGGAGCTGATCGTAGAGGCGCATCAGAATGACCGCAACCTGTTCCCGGGATGCAGTTTGATCCGGAGCGAATACCGTACCACTGGTGCCGTCCATCAGGCCCATGTCGTGGGCCATGGTGATATAACCGGCGCTGCTGGTGACATCCTGAAAGGGCGTGGGCAGCTCCTGCACCAGTCCGGCAATGGTGCCGTAACCCAAGGCCCGCACCAGCATCACCGCCAGTTCCTCCCGGGTTATGGGATCGTTGGGCCGGAAGTCTTTTCTCTGGTCTGTAACAGCACCGTGGTCATAGGCAGCCTCTACAGCGCCGGCGTACCATGCATTGACAGGCACATCCTGAAACGTGGCCTGATCGGGAACCGGGGTCTCCCACCCGAAAAAGCGGCACAGCACCACAGCAAAGGCCGAGCGGGTCATCTCCTCACCCATGCCAAACTGGCTGGCACTCTTTCCCTGGAAGAATCCCAGACTCACACATCTCTCGATGCTCTCCGCCGCCCAGTGACCGGACGGGACATCCCGAAAGCCTGCCGCGGAAGCGGGAATCACCGCCGCGGTGGATAGCACCGCCGCCAGCAGGAAACACGCCATAGCGCGCCGCAATGCTTGTCTCATCATCTCATTCCTCCCTATGGAGCTGATTCTTACATGTATTTTGGAATATGATGCGGAATATTATACCAGATTTTCTTCCATTCGTCAAACCGCCGCACTTCTTCAGACGCAGATGCGGCCAGATTTACGATCCGGAAATGGTCTAAATCCGTTGTAATCATCCAGACGCCGGGTCTGTAGAGGTTGTCACAGAGCCCTCAAAAGAGCGTTCGTAAAAGGATGGCCAGCAGATTGCCTCGACTGTGCATCGAAAGCCGCACCTCAGGCGCTCCATGCACGGAAATTCAGCTCTTAAATCGCATCCATCAAAAGGTGGGGAAAGTCGAAAGAAGGCCGGGGGGCAATCCCCTCGGCCTCCAGCTATTACAGATATTGTTCCAGCACCGCGGAAAAGGTCTCCGGCGGCAGGACCCCCACCTTCCGTTCTATTTCCTTTCCGTTTTTCAAGAACACCACCGTCGGGATGCTCATGATCCCAAAGCGACGGGCCAGCTCCGGCTCCTCGTCCACATTGACCTTTCCTGTCACAACCCTGTCCCCATACTGTTCCGCCAAGGCTTCCACAGTGGGGGTAAGCATCTTGCAGGGGCCGCACCAATCTGCCCAGAAATCCACCATGGCGAGAGGCGCCGCCTCTACAACCGCGTCAAACTCCGCTGTTTTCAAATGCTGAACTGCCATTTTGATGACTCCTTTTCTTTTGATTTTCTGATCGCTTTCCTTCCAAATAGGCCGCGGCGCTCTGACCAGCCACCAGCCCCTCTCCCACCGCTTTGGAGACTTGAAGCGCTCCGCCCGTACAGTCTCCCGCCGCAAAGACACCCGGCAGGTTCGTGGCCATGCGCCGGTCCGTGCGCACATAGTCCCCCTCCAACTCCAGCCCCTGAAAGAGGTCTGTAGGCGCCATGGTGGGCCGCAGGAGGAACACGCCTTCCGCCGTCACGGTTTCGCCATCGCAGGTGACGGCCGAGACCCGATCCCCGCCTGTGATCGCACAGGTTCGCGGATGGTCAAAATAGGTGACGGAGCAGCCGATGCCGGTCAGAAATTCCGCCTCCTGCCGGGCGGTGTCGCTGTATCCCAGCACCGCTACGCTCTTTCCCCGGTAGAGCATCCCATCGCAGGTGGCGCAGTAGCTGACGCCCCGGCCCAGGAATTCTGCTTCGCCGGAAAATTTCCGCCCACGGGCCACCCCTGCCGCCAGGACCAGGGCCCCGGCGTGCTCCATGTCGCTGCCGATGCTGACATACCAGTCGTCCCCCATCCGGACGGTGCTGAGGACCTTGCCGGTCCGGAACTCCGCACCGGCAGCCTCAGCGTGGCGGCGGAAACTTGTCAGCATTTCAGCCCCAGATATCCGGGGCATTCCCAGGTGATTATCCACCAGCTTGGACCGCCACAGGGGATTTTCCTCCAGCGGGTTGGACACCACCAGCACCCGCTTGCCCCGTGCGCGCGCATTCAGCGCCGCAGACATCCCGGCAGGACCGCCGCCAATCACCAACACATCATAGGACATAGACTGCCGCCTCCTCTCCTGTCAGGGCTGCCATCAGCCGGGCCATCCGCTGGGAGGACACCCGATAATAGACCTCATTGCCCACCCGCTCGGCCTCCACAATCCCCGCAGAGCGCAGCCGCTGCAGGTGCTGAGACGTGCAGGATTGGCTTACGCCGGTTCTGTTTTCAATGCAGCGAACGTTGTGGCACCCCTCTGTCAGCAGTCCGTGAACGATCTGCAGCCGGATGGGATGGGCCAAGGCCTTAAGCAGCATGGCCTCCTCTGCATAGTCTATGTATGTTTCCATGGATTTCACACCCTTCATTGTCCATGATATTAGATTATCACGATATTCTAAGATGTAAAGTAGCTTATGCAACAGAAGAAAAATTCTGCCGCGCGGTTGCTTTTACCTCCGGAGTTTGATACACTAAAGACGCTATATATAGAGAGGGGAGCCGGCGGCAAACCCACCGGCTCCCTATATCAAACAAAGCGGCGGTGCCACACCCGGGGGCGGACGCTGCGCGAAGCTTCGGGGGCATCCTGGCCGCTTGCAACATCCTATGCGCCCTTTCCTCCCGCCGTCACCGGCACCTTCCGGCCCGTCCCGCCGGAATTGTCACCCAACCAAGAGAAAAGAGGTCCTTTCCATGATTAAGATCGCCCCATCCATTCTCTCCGCGGATTTTGCAAATTTGGAGCGGGATATCCGCCGCGTGGCCTCCGCCGACTATCTGCATGTGGACGTGATGGACGGCATGTTTGTCCCCAACATCTCCATCGGCATCCCTGTTGTCCAGTCTATCCGCCGCGTGACGGATATGGCGCTGGATGTCCACCTGATGATCGTGGAGCCGGTGCGGTATGTGGAGGCCTTCTGCGACGCCGGCGCCGATTTGGTGACGGTCCACGTGGAGTCGGACACGCCAGAGAAGATCCAGTCCGCCATCGACCGGATTCACGCCCGGGGCAAACGGGCCGGCGTGGTGCTCAAGCCCAAAACCCCGGCAGAGGCGGCGCTCCCCTATCTGGAGCAGGTGGAACTGATCCTGGTAATGACGGTGGAGCCGGGGTTTGGCGGTCAGAAGTTTATGTCGGATCAGATGCCGAAAGTCGCCGCCCTGCGCCAGCTGATTGACGAGAGGAACCCTGCCTGCGAGCTGGAGGTGGACGGCGGCGTGGCCCCAGACACCTGCCGGGCCTGTATCGACGCCGGCGCCAACGTGCTGGTGGCGGGCAGCGCGGTCTACAAGGCGGAGGACATTCCCGCCCGCATTCTGGAACTGAGAGGATAACTGATGAGAGATCTGGACCAATTTCCCCGCGTGAAGCTGGGCGTGTTCCCCACGCCCCTCTATCGGCTGGAAGCCATCAGCGCCAAGTACGGCCGCAATATCTGGATCAAGCGGGATGATCTTTGCGGCGTGGCCCTCGGAGGCAACAAGGTCCGCAAGCTGGAATACCTGCTGGCTCAAGCCCAGACCCAAGGCTGCGACACGGTGTTCACCACCGGCGGCGCCCAGTCCAACCACGCCATGCTGACCGCCGCCTGCGCCGCCCGCCTGGGGATGCGCTGCATCCTGCTTTTGAAAAAGCGGGGCGTGACGGACCACAGAGGCAATCTGATTCTGGACGACATCTACGGAGCCCAGGTCCGCTTCCTGGACACCGACAGCTATGACGATATCTACGCGGAGATGGACCGTCTTGGCGCAGAGCTGGCCGCAGCGGGCCGCAGGGCCTATCACATTCCCGTTGGAGGTTCCACAGCTCTGGGCGCCCTGGGGTATGTGAACTGCGTGCGGGAGCTTCGCCAGCAGGGCGCATCCGTGGGCCACATCGTCTCCGCCACCGGCTCCGGCGGCACCACCGCCGGAGTGCTGCTGGGCGCCCGATGGTACCTCCCCGGCGTCAAGGTCACCGGCATCGGCGTGGATGACGACCCCTTTGAAGAGATTGTCCCAAGGCTGGCTGACGGCGCGGCGGCGCTTTTGGGCCGCGCTCCCTCCGGAACCCCGGACGATTTCCGCATGGTTTATCACCTGGGCCAAGGCTATGCTATCCCCAACCCGGAGGACACCCCCTATATCCAGGAGCTGGCCCGGATGGAGGGCATTCTTCTGGACCCTGTATATACCGGCAAGGCCTGGAGCGGCATGCTGCGCCTTTTGGAAGCCGGCGGCTTTCCCGGTCAGGAGGATATTCTGTTCCTCCACACTGGCGGCGCGGCAGCGCTCTTTGCCATGGACCTAGCCTAGGGAGAGCAGATCTGCCGCAGTTTCTCACCCGTGTCACCGGCAGACTTCTGCCAGGGCGGCGGGGAGAATTTTCGCCGCATACAGAAGGCGAATGGCCCTGCAGGGGTGGAAGCATCGCCTTGGGAAGCGGTGAACATGATTTTCAATTTGTTGTTTGCAGCAGGCAAACAAGGCAAAGGAGCAGCAAAAGATGGAACACTTTCCCGCCCCGCTGGAAAAGCTGGTGGAGCAGTTCGCCCGTCTGCCGGGCATTGGCGGCAAATCCGCACAGCGGTTGGCTTTCTTCGTGCTGGGCCTGCCGGAGGAAGAGGCCCGGGAGTTTGCCGACGCCATTTTGGACGCCAAGCGCAGTGTAACCTGCTGTCCGGTGTGTCAGAACTTTACTGCCGGAGGGCTGTGCCCCATCTGCGCCTCTCCCAAACGGGACGGCTCCACCATCTGCGTGGTGGCGGACCCCCGGGACGTGGCAGCCATGGAGCGTTCCCGGGAGTACAACGGACATTATCATGTCCTCCATGGTGTGATCTCTCCCATGAACCACGTGGGGCCGGACGACCTCTCCATCAAATCCCTGGTGGAACGCGTGGCCAAGGGCGGCGTACAGGAGGTCATCATGGCCACGAACCCGGACACCGAAGGGGAGGCCACCGCCATGTATATCGCGCGGCTGCTGAAGCCTTTTGAAGTGCGAGTCACCCGTCTGGCCTATGGTATTCCTGTGGGCGGGCATCTGGAATTTGCCGATGACGCCACGCTGATGCGGGCCCTGGAGGGGCGCCGGGAAATCTGAATCCTGCAAAAGCATCAGCCCGGCGCGTCTACGCCGGGCTGATGCCTTGCTCAGAAACGGAAAAGGGCCGGAACCGTCAGGGTTTCCCCGCGCCCAGGAGAGCAAAGACTGTTTGGAACGCAGAGGGGGTTCCAATAGTCCGTCAGCCCGATCTCATACGGAACTTGTTCCCCCAAGCTGAGCGGCCCGGCGCAGATGCGCCGGGCCGCTTTTCCATTACATCAGGTTATAGAGAATCTTGGCCATCTGGCCCCGGGTGATGTTGGCCTGGGGCTTGAAGCTGCCATCGGTATAGCCGCTGATCACGCCCTGAGCCACCATGGTCTGGATATAATAGGTGGCATAGGCAGGGATGGAGCCGGCGTCGGTAAAGGTCAGCTCCGCCGTGGCATAGCCCTTTTCCTGGGTGCGGCCAATCATGGTGGCGGCCTGGGCCCGGGTCAGGGAGCTGTTGGGATTGAAATACAGCTTTCCGTCGCTGCCGGTGGTGCCGTTGATAATGCCCTCCGTATAGAGCGCCTTGATGGCGGGGAGCGCATAGTCCGCGATTTTGCTGTGATCGGCAAAGGGCAGCGTCACACTGGCGTACTGGCTCTCGTCCAGCCCCAGGTACCGGTAGAGCATCACGGCGAACTGGGCCCGAGTGATATTCTGATTGGGCTTGAAGGTGCCGTCCGCATAACCGGTGGTGATTCCGGCCGTGTACAGGTAATCCACATAGGTGGCAGCCCAATAGTCTTTGGTGTCTGAGAAAACCGGGGTCCAGTCGCTGGCCGCGGAGATATCGTAGGAGGCCCGGCCGATATTACCGGAGGCGTCCTTCGCTGTTATAGTGACCCGGTGAGCGCTGCCGTCAGCGGCGGGCAGCGCGGCGGAGATGGCGCCAGTGGAGGCGTTGTAGCTGAAGGTCACAGGCTTCCCGTCATAGGTCACTGTGATGGAGCCCTGGGGCAGCACGCCGTCCACCGCGTCGGTGACTGTGCCTGTGAGGGACGTCCCGCTGACGCTCACGCTGACAGACGGCACTGCCGTGTCTACAATGTTATCAAAGCTGGCCACGATCTGGTCCAGGTAGATGGTGCCGGTACGGGACGTATCGGTGTCAGCCAGACCATGGTCCGTTGGGGCGCTGATCCGCAGCCCCTGAATGGAAAGTGTTCCGGGAACGGCAGAGAGGGAAACAGACACCTGTTTCCAGCCGGTGAAGTCCAGCGCAGTGATTGTCAGAGGCTGATAGCCCGTTGTGCCGTCATCATACAGCAGGCTCAGAATGTTGCCGGAGCCGTCTCCGTAAACCCAGAGACTTAGGCTGGTATAAATCTGGCTTCCCAGGCTGGTGGGGCTGGAGGCCCTCCACTCCGCGCTATAGGCGCCGTCATCGTTGGTTTGGGTCAGGTCATAGTCCAGCTTGGCAGAACCGCTTCCAATCCGCACCGTGTCTGCATTGTGGTTGAGGCTGAAGTCCATGGCGCTGCCGCTGCCCCGGAAAATCGTGCTGGTACCCTCAAAATCCTCCACCGTCTGCAATGCCAGATTGGACACGGTTACAGTGACCGAGGCGGTCACATTGCCGGCTGTTGCGGTGATGGTACCGGTGCCTGGGGTGGTGGCGGTAAAATTACCCTGCTGATCAATCGTGCCGATTCCGCCGTTGACCTCCCAGGTAAATGCTCCTGGATCTGCCTTCAGAGAGATGCGGTTGTAAGCGGCGGAGGCTGTCAGCTGGGTGACGCTGCCGGGCGCGGCGCTCAGCGTTGTGATCGCCGTGCTGCTGGTATTGCGGATCACCACATCTGTCGGATTGGCAATGGCGTGGATGGTTGTCGTTCCCTCCCGGCCTCTGGACTCTGCTGTTACCACAATATCTCCGCCGGACCGGGGCGTTGTCACAACGCTGCCATTGACCTCACCCTCAGAGACGGAGAGGCTGTAATCCCCGGACATGGGAATGAAATTGGTGTCAATGGCGGCAGCGGAAATATTTACGGTGCTGCCGGCCAGAACATAGTCATAATCCGCACTGACATAGAAGTGGCTCAGCTCTCCGCTGGGCGTGCTGTCTGCCACCAGGAAAACCTGGTTGGTCACGGAGCGCTCACTGCCGTCAGACGGCTTGTTGATAGTGCCGGAGGTCAGCTGGTCCGGCTCTGTGACCGTGAGTGTCGTGGAGCCGCCGCCGTCCAGACACAGGGCCGTCACACAGCCCAGCTCAATCAGCCGCTGGGCCACCTGAGTCATCGTGGCTCCGATGGAATGTCCGGACCTGCGGCCGTCAATGGTGTAGAACACCAGCGAGCCGTCCGCCTTTTGTCCAACGGCGGTACGGGGCGCCGAGCCAGCCTGCAGGCCAGAGACCATTGCGCCGTTTTCTACCAGGGAATACAGCGCACCCAGCGCATACTCCACATCGTCCCACCCGCTGTTGGCAGACGTGGCGGTGAGTACAATCTGGCTGCCCACAGGGATATTTTTCAGTGCGTCCACATAATAGGCGTCCGACTGCAGGTTTGCTGAAAGCACCACCTGATTTTCTCCGATGGCAGTGGCCGACGTTGCCTCCAGGACCTGCTCCACCTGCAGTGTCACAGATTCTCCGATGGAGAGCCGGCCATCCACAATGGTGCAGATGACATCCACACCGGCCTCGGTGTTACCGGTGGTGTGGCGGCTGTTGAAATCATGGGTATAGAGGTAGATACCGCCGGTGGAAACCCGGGCCTTATTAACGCCGGTAATCTTGCGCACCAGCGCGGCACCGTCTTCACCGGCATAGCCCAGGTCCGCCTGGACTGTCACAGCCGGCTTTCCTAGAATAGCGGTACCGTCCGCCCGGAACCCGATGGCATAGTATCCGGCGTCGCTGCTGCGCAGTTCTCCGTCTGTCACCACAATGCCGATGGGCAATCCTGTGTTGACATTAAAGAAATCGCCGTTGATGCCGGCCACCACCCGGTATCCCTCCGCCTCCAGCTCCCGGGCGGCGGAGGTCACAGTGCTTCGGCTCGTCAGCACGGAGCCCGCAGTAACGATTGGCACCACAGCCCCATTGGGGCTGTATGTAATCAGGTTTTCCGTCCGCCTGTCAGAGTAAGCCGTGCTCCAGAATACGTTGGTGGAGAGCTGCGTCTGATCGTGCAGCTGCGTGTCCTTTGCGGTCAGATCCTCGCCCAGCGCCTCCGAGGCCGCGGCGGGCAAGGCCAGTGCGCACAGCAGCGCCGCCGCTGTCAGCGCTGATAAGGTCTTGCGAAAAAGTTGTCTCATAGGTGTCCTCCAAATGTCCGCTTGTTCATAGGCTGGTCTACATAACATTTTTAAGCATAGCACAGATTCCTGTGAAAGTAAATGTCAAATCCGAAACAATTTTTAAGGGTCCCGGGGCCTTTTTCTCTCTGACCAGCTTCCCCGCTCCGCACAAAAAACGTGAGGGGCTTACGCCCCTCACGTCAGGCTGTTTGTACTTAAACTCAGCACTTCTCCACAATGACCGTGGTGGCCATGCCGCCGCCGATGCACAGGGTCGCCATACCCTTCTTAGCATCGTCGCGCTTGAGCATCTCGTGAATCAGCGTCACGACAATCCGGGCGCCGGAGCAGCCGATGGGATGGCCCAGGGCGATGGCGCCGCCGTTGACGTTGACCTTGCTCAGATCGAAATCCAGCTCACGGGCCACAGCCACACACTGTGCGGCAAAAGCCTCATTCGCCTCAATCAGGTCAATATCCTGGATGGTCAGGCCGGCCTTCTTCATTGCCTGACGGCAGGCAGGCACAGGTCCAACACCCATGATCTTGGGGTCCACACCGCCCTGGCCCCAGCCAATCAGCTTGGCCATGGGCTTAAGGCCGTACTTCTCCACAGCCTCGCCGGAGGCCAGGATGATGGCGGCAGCGCCGTCGTTCAGGCCGGAGGCGTTGGCGGCGGTGACGCGCTGCTCATGCTTGCGGGCGTCCGCCTCGTGGACCTTGGTAGGCTCGAAGGTATGAACGATCTCATCCTCCACGCCCTCAGGGCCCACAGGGAACGCGCCCCGGAGCTTGGAGATGCTCTCCACCGTGACGTTCTCCTTCGGATACTCATCCCGCTTGAACTCCACGGTCTCCTTCTTGACCTTCACCGGCACGGGAACAATCTCGTCATCAAAGCGGCCGGAGTCCCGGGCGGCGCAGGCCTTCTGCTGGGAGGAGGCGGCGAACGCATCCAACTCCTGGCGGGTAATGCCCCACACGTCGCAGACGTTCTCAGCGGTGGTGCCCATGTGATAGTTGTTATAGGCGTCCCACAGGCCGTCCTTGATCATGGTGTCCACGATCTTCTTGTCGCCCATGCGGGCGCCCCAGCGGGTGTCGGGGCTGGCAAAGGGCGCCTGGGACATGCTCTCGGTGCCGCCGCAGAGGATCATCTCCGCATCGCCGGCCAGAATGGTGCGGGCTGCCTCGATCATGGTCTTCATGCCGGAGCCGCAGACCATATTCACGGTGTAGGCGG
>ENA-UESI01000436-UESI01000436.1-human-gut-metagenome-genome-assembly--contig:-NODE-436-length-35332-cov-7.535669_pt1 | contig 35332 bp, 35 predicted proteins | sample MGYA00243005_ERZ508006 | MGnify/ENA primary metagenome ERZ508006 (study PRJEB26167, sample SAMN06115436) | human gut metagenome | host: Homo sapiens | place: China:Shandong | collected 2015-06-10... | reverse complement strand
ACCACCCCGTCGCTGCCCGCCCGGGCGGTGGAGTGGATGTACCGGTCGTTCCCCAGATAGAGGGCGATATGGCCGGGGAAATAGAGCAGATCCCCCGGCTTCCGCGCCTCAAAGGGGATGGGCCGCGCGGGAAAGCCGTCCACCAGCCGGGCGTCCCGGTAGAGGGACACCCCGCAGAAGAACCAGGCCATGAAGGTCAGCCCCGAGCAGTCCACGCCCAGGGGGGACTTACCGCCCCAGCGGTACTGGGTGCCCTGGTAGGACAGGGCCACCTCCACCGCCCGGGCCCGCAGGGCCTCCTCGGACACGGCGGGTGGCGTTTTGTAATCATCCTCCCAGAGACTACACTTTGTATAGCCCTCCCGGCCGTCCGGGAGGGCTATTTTCTGCCAGCCCTCCCCGGCCTCCCCGACGGGGGCGGCCAGCGCCCCCCGGGGCAGGGTGTCCAGCACGGGGCTCTCCACCTCCGGCCGGGCCAGCACGTCGGCAAACGGGGCGCGGACGAGCCGCTTGTTTCGCCCGGTCCAGTCCCCGGCGGGGCGCAGATGCTCCCGGCGGGCCCAGCCCTCGTAGCGGTATTTGGTGCGGACGCGGCACCAGCCGGTGGAGAATTCCTCCAGAAGCTCGGCGGTCCAGCCGCACAGCAGCTCGTCGGAGCGCTCCGCGCCGGCGCTGGCGGCGGCATAGAGGGGGCACAGGGGGGCAGAGACTACAACTTCCATGAAAAAACCTCGCAATCCGTGCAATTTTGTGCTATGCTAAAAAAGTACGGTTTATTGGACTAAAAAACCGTTATTCTGAGAGAAAGGAAGGGGGAGAGAGGCATGCCGCGAAGTGCAAATCAAAAGCTCAAGCTGCTCTGCCTGTGCAGGATTCTGTGGGAGCGCACCGACGAGGACCATCCGCTGACGGTGCCCGAGCTGATTCAGGCCCTGGAGGCGTGGGACATCAAGGCCGAGCGCAAGAGCATTTACGACGATATGGAGGCACTGCGCACCCTGGGTATGGACGTGCAGAGCCGCAAGGGAAAGTCCCCGGGCTGGTTCCTGGGGGAGCGGACGTTTCAACTGGCCGAGCTGAAGCTGCTGGTGGACGCGGTGCAGTCCTCCAAGTTCATCACCCAGCGCAAGAGCAGCGAGCTCATCCGCAAGCTGGAGTCCCAGGCGTCGGTGCACCAGGCCCGCCAGCTCCAGCGGCAGGTGTATGTGGACCGCCGGGTGAAGAGCATGAATGAGAGCGTGTACTACACCATCGACAAGCTCCACACTGCGATTGCAAACCGGAAAGCGGTCACCTTTAAATACTTTGAGTATAACGTCAAAAAGGAAAAGGTCTTCCGCCGGGAGGGAAAACGGTACACCGTCTCCCCCCTGGGGCTCATCTGGGACAACGAGAACTACTATCTGGCGGGCTATGACCACCGCTCCTGCGAGATGCGCCACTACCGGGTGGACAAGATGGCCGAGCTGGCGGTGACCTGCCTGCCCCTGGAGGGGGCGGACGGGGGTTTTGATATCGCATCCTATGCGCAGAAGCACTTCGGTATGTTCTCCGGCCGGGAGGGGCAGATTACCCTGCGCTGCCGCAACAGCCTGGTGGGAGTGGTGTTGGACCGCTTCGGCCGGGACGCCATTCTGGTGCCCGACGGGGAGGAGCACTTCACCGTCACCGTTCCGGCGGTGGTGAGTCCCCAGTTTCTGGGCTGGGTGTTCGGCCTGGGGGATGGAGTGCAGATTCTCCGCCCCGACTGGGCGGCGGAGGAGCTGAAGCGCCAGCTGGCCGCGGTGGCGGCCCTCTACCAATAAGGAGACGTGCCGGGGCGGCCTGCGCCCCGGCACGTTTGCTTATGCCCAGCCCTGCCACACCTCGGGGCACTAGCCCACGGTGGCCTGCCTGCCGTTGCGGACAATGGGGGTTTTCAGCAGCCTGGGGTTGTCCAGCAGCTTTTCCACCTTGTCGGCGTCGTAGGCCAGATAGGCCAGCAGGGCGGCATCGGGGTGCTTGGGGTCGACGAGGGCCTCCAGCCCCACGGCGTTCAGCACGCTTTTCAGCTCCCCCGGGCTGATGCCGTACTTCCCCAGGTCGATGGACTTCCACCGGAAACGCCAGCACGATGCGCCTGGCAAGCTGGGAGTTCCACTGGTTTTCCACGGCTTCTACGGCATTCCAGAGGGTTGCCCGGTCTGCATATCCGGGCGGCGCATGGGACGGCAGCATGATCTCGGCGTGGACAAGTTCTTTCTTCTTGTTGTAGAATTTCGTTTTCTGGTCGTACTCGCTGAACAGCCGTTCGCCGCTCTGGTAAGCGGCCCCGGCAACAGCGGACTGCCCTTGGCTGCGCTTGACGATGGTGATTTTGAAATGCGGACACGGAATAGGCATCACCCCCAAACAAAAAGACCGCCCAGCAAGATTGCTCTTGGTGAACGGTCTGGAATTGTATTCGGTTTTGCTCGCCGCCTTAGAACGGAGTGCCATGCGCTTCGATCTCAGGCGGGAGCCGCAAAAGGATAGCTGCAAAGCAGCGCAAGGAAAATGCAGTTTTCCTTGGGATGGAATCGGGCTGGCGCACAAACGCCAGCTTCGATTTCATCGAGCCGTCTGCAAGACCGCAATTTCACCGGAACGGTGTATAATTGCGCCCTTTATTCTAAAGGGTTTTGGACGTTGCTTCGTTCGTGAACGTCATGCACCATCTTTGCAAGCGCCAGCACGACTTCAGGTTGACGGAATGAGATCTTCAAAAGCTCCATCACCTGATCGTCGGTCAGTTCTCCCGGACAGACCAGAAAGCTTTCCAGCATTCCGGCACGAGTACAAAGACGGTGCACACGCTCTCTCCGGTTCAGCTCTGACATCCTGCGTTCAAGGATCTTTTCCCGGTGCTGGCAAGAGCGCAGCTTCTGCTCCGCTTTGGCTTTCTCGCTGCGGAGATAGGCAAGGTTGGTTTTCGGTTGGGTCATGGCATCACGCTCCTTTACAAAATAAAGAGCCAAACAATCAGTATACTGTAAAAGTCCATGTAGACGCTGACGGGGATATGGTAATCATTCAGAACCCTACTCTTGCACCAGCAATCGAAAAATCAGACTATGAGCCTAAGACACCAGAAGCAGACGCAAGCGTGGACGCTGATACGGTAAATGACGCTACCGCATTTCTGGAAACATTCTTTAAGCTCTATCCAACAGCCACAGAAAAAGAGCTTGCTTACTATGTATCTGGAAATGTGATTGAGCCTATCGGCAGGGACTACCTTTATTCTGAACTGGTAAACCCTATCTTTACAAAGGACGGGGATAATGTGAAAGTTAAAGTAGCTGTAAAATTCCTTGATAATCAGACAAAGGCGACACAAGTATCACAGTATGAGCTTGTGCTACATAAGGATAGCAACTGGAAGATTGTAGGATAAAAGAAAAAGGCTTGCAGTTCTGTATTGATTTGCAAGCCTAAATATATTATTTATACTTCTGGAAAATCCCGACTAATAAAGTATCTATCGCTTCAGCTAATTCAAATCTAACTTTATCTGAGGCAGAAAAAGCGTTTCCTAATTGCAAAGTTGTATAACCGTGAATTATTCCAGTAAGCATATTTAATATTTCAAGTGTTTTGTCTTTGTTAAGACTGCACGATTGGATAAGAGTAGTTAATAATGAAAGATAGTTGTTAAAAATGGTTGCTGTTTCCTCTGTTCCGTGCCACACAGCCCATTGAATTGTTTCATAAACTCCGGGGTGTTCAATCATATAGTTTAGGTATTCGATAGAAACTAACTTAATTGCTTCTTTCCCTATTTTTCCAACGGCAATTTTCATCATTCTTTCATTCATGTCACGCATACCATTATGAGCAACTTCTAAAAGAAGATTATCTAAACTTTCTATGTGATTATATAAAGATGGTGTACGAATGTTTAATTTTTGAGCAACAGCTTTTAACGAAACGTTATTTAATCCTTTTTCATCTGCTAAGTCTGATGTTGCTTTTATTACTGCTTCTTTAGTGGTTTTCATAGTTATGCACCTCATTCAAAATATCATACAAACACAATTCTAGCTAATTGAATTAGTGTAGTCAATAACACAATTAGAAAATTATGATTATTTATTGACTTTCCTACAAAAACATTTTAAAATACTAATTGAATTAGTTAAATAACTATTTGAAGTAGTATTTTGAGGAGTGAGTATATGTGTACAAGATTTGTTTACAATGGTATAGATAAAATTGTTGGTTTTAATTTTGATATTGACCTTTCTGTATGGGATCATACTGTAATTACCGAAGAAAATAGATTTTATATTGGTATTAAAATGCCTGACGGTATGTATCATTCATTTCATGGGATAAATAAAAATGGTAATGTAGGAACACTTCTTTATGTTCATGGTAATGAAAATGCAAGGTATATAGAAAGCGAGGATTGTATTACAATATCTGAATTAACAGAAAAATTCATTAAGGCAGAGATTTCTTTTGATAAAGCCTTGGACATTGTTAAAAAGAAAAAAATTATTTATGCACCAGATGCTACTATGCAAGCTATGCTTTCTGATAAAAAAGGACGAGTTTTAATTATTGAACCCGGAATTGGGTATAGATATGAACAAGAAAATTTTTCACTTATTACAAATTATTCTATTCTAAAACCAGATATAACAAAGCCGTACATTGTTTCTGGGGATACAAGATACGAAGTGGCTAAAGAGTTATTGGCAGGATATGATAAAGATTTTTCAGTAAATGACGCATTTAAAGTATTAAAATCTGTTTCTCAAAAAGACTTGTGGGCAACTAGGGTTTCATTTGTATATTCTACAGAAAAAAATAAAGTTTATTATGTCTTGAACAATGATTTTAGTAATGTATTTGAATTTCAGTTTTAATACTAATGAATTTATAAATTTGCAATTATGATAAGAAAGGTTATTATGATAGGACTAAAAAAGCAAGATATAAAAGCATTGAAAGTAACTGCTGTGGAAAGTTTTAGGAATAATCTTATACGATTATGCACTACCTAACAGCATTTTATCAACAACTAAATATTTTACAATATTAAAAGTTCGTACAGACGGTATATTTTGTACGGACTTTTTTCTTGTTCTTCTTTTTGTATTTTCCAAAGATATAGACGGTATCTCCGTTTATATATTTCAGCGTATGCGGAAAGGAGGTGAGATTATGAACCCATCTTCTTTCGAGCATATCGTTAGAATACAGTTTAATGCTTTGATGATGACTGTTATTAAATGCACAGTAAAAAACAGAAACAGACAGTTTGCAAGACGTTCTAAGCGTGAAGTTTTATTCTGTGAATTATCAGATACGAAAAATGTTGAATGTGTAACTAAGGATAACTATTCTTGTGATTACATTTCGTTTGAAGTCTTGAATTTTACAATTCAAATATCAAATGAGAAACTTGCTGTTGCTTTATATAAGTTATCGAATAAAGAGCGTGATGTAATTCTATTACGCTATTTTCAAAGTATGAGCGACCAAGAAATAGCCGAATTATATCATGTATCACGTTCTGCTATTTATCGCAGAAGAAGTAACGGATTGAAGAAACTAAAAACAGTATTGAAAGAAAGGAATTGAACCAATGAAAAAAGAATATGGCTACCCTACATTAAAAGTAATATGTCAAGCGTCTGCTGGAAATGAAACTGCCATAAGAGAGATTTTGAAGTTTTATGACGCTTATATATGTAAATTATGCTTGCGTCCGTTTTACCACTCTGAAAGTGGTAAAATCATTATGCAGGTTGATGAAGAATTAAAAGGTCAAATCCATACAGAAATGATGAAAGCAATCTTGAAATTTGAAATCAGAGTAAAATAATCATACTACATGAATGAAAAACGGGAGATACACAGATATTTGTGCTATCTCCCATGTTGTTTTTGTGTCATATCAAGGCTCATTCAATCGTGGTAAATTCGTGGTAAAATGAATAGTTTTCTATACTTCAAAATGTTTGAAAGTATAGTGTTTATGCGGATAATCAAAAATCAGATATAAAATTTGGAATAAATATCAAATAAATATTGCTATTAAATATCCGAAATGCTAATATAGTTATCAGAAGTGTATTAATTATTTTAAGGAGGTTTCAGTTATGAAATACTGTACAAATTGTGGCAGGCAGTTAGCTGATGATGAGGTATGCACATGTCGTCAGCAGGCACAGCCACAGACACCAAATCAGACACAGGACAACAATGCACAGGCAGATAATGCAGCACAGCAGGCACAGTTTAACGGACAGCCGCAGGGCAGCGCACAGGGACAGTTCAATGGACAGTCACAGGGCAGCGCACAGTCGCAGGCGTTTGATAACTTCACACAGCAGGTGAGTGCAGCAGGACAGCAGCTGCAGAATGACAAGAATGTGGCATCTATCATCACATTCTACAAGGGTCTTGTTAAGAAGCCGGCACAGGCTGCAGCAGACTTTGTAAAGAATGCAAATATGGCATCAGGCTTTATATTTATTGGCTTATTTGCCATAGTAGAGGTAGTGCTGTCTGTAGTATATCTGTTATCAAGCGTAATTGGCAGCATAGGCGGTTTTGGATTCTCATTTTACCCGGCGAGCTTCTTTGAGGGAATCTTTTCAGGAATCGTAGGAGAGGCGGTGAGAGTACTCATCCTGGCAGCAGTCATTCTGGTTGTATTAAACGCAGTGCAGAAGGATAAAAAGGTGACATTTGCACAGACACTTTCAGCAGCGTGTCTGTATGATGCAGTATACCTTCCGATTATCCTTGTGGCAGCAATCATCGACATAATCCCATTCCAGTTCTTTGGCAATGTGAGCAGCTGGCTGCATACATTTGCGGGTGTAGTAGGATATGTAAGCATATTCTTTGGAGTAAGGGCAATAGAAGAGGATGACAATAAGCTTCCACTCGTGTGTGGACTGGCATTCCTTGCAACAGCCATTGGTTCAACCATTGTAAATGCTATTTTCTAATTTAATATATCTGAAAAGCCGGATCCTGTGAGATTTTCTTGCAGGATCTTTTTTATATTCAGGGAGCATTGGTAGCATATATTACGAAAATTGTCAAGTACGAGTTTTGACACTGTTTATGTAAATTGTCGTTGTTATCAGTAGGAGTGGAATTGTTGTATAATATGAAATAAGGGTCAAAAGGTATCATCAATGCATACCATATATAAATCCGTAAATAAGCATGTTTATAAAACTCGGGAAGAGAGGCGCCTATGACGCATAAAATCAAGGTACAGATGTTTGGCAATTTCAGAATGGACTATAACGGAGCACCATTTGTGGCGGAAAAAATGCATAAGGAAAGCCAGTTCAACCGCATGATGCAGGCTTTGATACACTATTCTGACTGCGGAATAGCAAAGGATAAGCTCGAGGAAATAGTAATCGGTGAGCGTGATATAGATGCACCTCACACAGCGCTAAGAGTTATTGTATACAAGACAAAGCAAAAGCTCGCACAGCTCGGACTGCCGGGAAAGAACCTCATATATTTGGAGGGAGGCATATATTACTGGACACCGGATATAGAGATAGAAGAGGATGCAGCAGAGTTTGAAAATCTCTATAACGAAGCCTGCGCACTGGAAAAACAGATGCCACAGGAGCCAGAGAGTGCAGAGACAGTGTGCGATGAGCAGACAAAGGAAATAGAAGACAGACTGCTTGAGCTGTACGTAAAAGCACTATATCTGTACAAGGGTGAATTTCTGGCGGCATATACGGGCGAGACGTGGATAGCACAGGAGGCCAGACGCTATCACACTATGTTTGAGAAAATCATAAATGAAGCTGCGTACATACTGCGAAAGAGAAAACAATTCAAGGGGCTGGAGAAGCTCGGAGTATATGCGGCAAAGGTCGACCCGTTCAATGAGTGGGAGGAGCTCATCATGGAGGCGATGGTAGAGACCAGGCGCTATGAGGAGGCGGAAGAGCTATACACGGATGTCGTGGACTATTATCTCAGGGAGTGCGGTATTTATCCATCATCAAAACTCTTGGAAATACTTGAGAAATACAGCAATCAGATGAATCATGCACATGAGATACTGGAAAACATCCAGGAGGGCATGAACGAGCAGGAGGAAACAGAAAGAGGAGGATATTTCTGCAGCTATCCGGTATTCAGGGGAATATACCAGGCGTCCATCCGTATTATGAAGCGCACAAGGGTACCTGTGTATCTCATGCTCTGTACTCTCGAGGACGAGGAAGACAGACAGGTACAGAGCGAGACAAAGATAAACAAGTATTCAAGGCAGCTCAAGAAGTGCGTTGGTGAATCAATCCGCTACAGTGACATATATACCTCGTATGGAAAGGTGCAGTTTCTTATCATGCTCATCGGATTAAAGCGTGAGGACTGCGAGATAGTCAAAAAGAGAATCAACCGCCAGTTCGCAAAGAAAAATCCGAGAGCTGCTGAAAAATATCATGTGAACAGTATAGTTTGTGAGTTGTAAAGGAAAATAGTACTAACATTTGATTATTTTATATATTATGGAGAAAATGTTATGAATGGTAAGGACAAGATATCAGTAATTATTCCATGCTACAATGTACAAAAATACATTATGAGATGCTTCGATTCAATTCGTAATCAGATATATGGCTTTGAAAATCTCGAAGTGATACTCATAGATGATTTATCGACAGACAATACATGGTCTATATTAGAATCCTTACAAAGACAATACCCGGAGAATGTTATATCTCTTAAAATACAGAAAAAAGGAAAGTGCGGCGGTGCACGTAACCTGGGAATGGATATCTGTACCGGCAAATATATCGCATTTGTGGATGCAGATGATTATGTGCATCCGGATATGCTCAGGGTGCTGCATGATAGAATGACAGAGGACGATTATGATGTGGCACAGTGTGGCGTATCGTTTTTTAAAGAAGCTAAGCCGAATGTATTAGAAGCAAGTGATTATGAAATTCAAAGGCTTGATTTAGAAAATATTGATAATAGGAAAAATCTCATTATAGGTTTGACCGGATTTACTAATGTAACAGCATGGGCAAAGCTATACTCGACCAGATTCATAAGAGAACATAATCTCAGATTCGTAGAAGATGTATATTATGAGGATACGCATTTTTCCATGCTTTGTGTGTTACTTGCAAAGAAATATTGTAAGGTGCAATCGACATTATACTATTACTTTGAGAATACAGGGGGCATTATACGTTCTGAAATTAGCAATGCAAAGATCAGGGATGCTAAGATTATTATGGATCATATAAGGAGGGCTATTCAAAGCAGAAAAGCAGAACTGGGAAATGTAATTGAGCAGTGTCACTGTGAAATACAGTCATTTTTGTTATGGCATCAATATCTTGAGTCATACAATAGAATAGAAAATTTTCTAAAAAAAGAATTGGATATTTGCAAAGAAGAGTTCCTAAATAGTGAACCGGATATATTTAATAATCCATATGTGAGGTTATTTTCAGATGATGCGGTATTGAAAAGAATGTCAAAGCTGAGAGCAACTGCGAAAAGAATGAATAATGTATGCTTTTTAGATAATGCAATACATATCTGTCTTGGTATACATGATAAGGATGGAAATTACAGTGTCTGGGCTGGAACAACGATGCAATCTATTGTTGAAAATACAAAAGCACCAATAGTTTTTCATATATTACATGATGACACATTGAATGAAATGAATAAAAATAAGCTGAGTCTTATTGCTGATAATAGTGGAAACGGCATAGAATTTCATCATTTTAATCCAGACATTTTTGGCTCATTGGCTGATTCAATGAATAGATTTACAATTGGAACAATGTTCAGAATTATGTTGCCCGATATTATGCCGGATTTGAAAAAAATAATATATTTGGACTCTGATTTGTTTGTAAATACAGATATTGAAGAATTATGGAACCTAAATATAGATAATTATTGTCTGGCGGCTGCTCAGGATTGTTCGACAATAAGAAATTGGGGAACTCCATACGCTGTAGCAGCAGGGCAGACAACTCGTGACAGATATTTTAATGCGGGTGTTCTTTGCATGAATCTTGACAATATCAGGAAAAATGGAAGCCTGTTTCAACAGGTTATGGATTATCTGAACGATAATCCACGGACATGGCTTCCTGACCAGGATGCTTTAAATTCCATATTCAGCGGAGAAACCTTATTGATAGATGAAAAATGGAATTATTTTATTGATGAGGCAAGAAAAAATAATGAGAAAGCAGAGAAAAAAATATATCATTATGCTGCAACCCTGTTGATGTTGCATACAAATAATGAAATTGACAGAGCATACTATTTCACAATACTGAGAACCCCATGGGGAGAGCAGATGGAGGATGGCTTATTGTGTAATTCTATGGGCAGAATTGTGGATAGAACAGGTATGCTGGAGAAGCTGCTAAAAAAAGCTACTCAAAACAATGTACGACTCGTATTCTATGGTGGAGAGAACAGCTCTATAAGGAATGCAATGAGGCTATTAAACAGAAATTTCGATAGCTGTGAATGGCATGAGCATTTAAAAAAGAATGAGATTATCTGTGATGATAATACGGTCTATATAGTTTCAGCGGATGCGGACGATGGTAATGGACTGGAAATACTGGCAAATGCCGGATTAGAAAATGGTGAGAATTATTTTATAACACAGAGGTTTTTACATTATACAGAGGGTGGGTTTGCCCTATGATTTTTATTATTGATGAATTAGATAGGTTTGAGAAAAATATAATAGAGCTGGCAGAAAATGTGGGATTTAAAGAATGCAAAACAATAGAAGCCATAGATTTGTTTTGTGGCATATCTGAAAAAAACGATGTGCTTAAGGAAAAAGACAGGTATTATGCATTCATAGATATCCCTCAATATTGGAGTGTTCGTGCAGATGGGCTAAATGGTGCTATATATGATAATAAAACCAAAAAGGCAAACATCTATTTTAAGAATCCTATAGAGAAAAGAATGGTCAGCAGAGTCGAGTGGATTGACAGGAATAATACAGTATATAAAGTAGATTATTACAACAAATACGGATATAAGTATTGTTCAAAGAATGTGAGCGGTGGCAATGTTACAGGCAGGGAATTCTATGATAGAAATGGTGACATTAAAGTATTAGAACAGACAGGTCCAAAGACATATACCACTTTTGGCACCGGCATTAGTCCGAAGAGCTATAGAGGCTTTGCTGATTATCTGGAAGCTTATCTTAAATCTAATAAAATATATGATGAAAATATATGGCTGACAAGTGATGAGATATTGAATAAATTTGCCGGGGATTATGGTGATTTTAAAATATCTTACCTGCCACAGAATAGATTAAACTCAGATTTGACAGAAACAAATCAGACTAACACATCATTTCGAATACTGTGCAGTGAAGAACAGCAGGTCAATTGGTAATGACTGAGGCAAAATAAAATAGGGATTGTTAAATAATAGTCAATGTGGTATAGTTTTCTTCGAACGGTATTCGAAGGAAACTGTATCATGGAGGATGTGTTGTCACCTTATGACAGAGCATATCCGGCAGACACAATAAGGCCAAAGCGCATTGCTGTATCAGAATATGAAGCAGGCAGCAAAGTGACAGGCGCGCACAGGATAAATCGACCGCAGCCATACGGCACATGGCGGAGATTATATCGGCTGCGATATAGGAATGGTCTGACCGGCTTGGAAAGAAGGTGGTAGCATGAAAATAGGCATAATCGGCGCAGGCAGAGTGGGCTGTTCTATAGGTAAATACCTAAGGACAAAGGACATAGAGCTTGCAGGCTATTATGACGTGGATTCTGTGGCAGCTAAGGAGGCTGCGGAGTTTACAAGGACAGAGAGCTTTGATTCGCTAAAGCAACTGGCGGATCAATCACAGATTATATTTATCACCACACCGGATTCATTTATTATACCGGTTTGGGAACAATTAAAAGAACTGTCTCTAAGGAATCAGATTATATGTCATTGCAGTGGCGCATTATCATCCGATTCATTTTCCGGAAGGGAGAGCATGAGCGTATCATGCTGTTCAATTCATCCAATGTTACCGTTCAGTAACAAATTTTCATCATATGAGCAATTAAATAAAGCATTTTTCACAGTGGAAGGGCAGGATGCTGCGGTTGAAGCAATATCCGGGCTGTTTAGTTCTATTGGAAATGAGGTATGCCGCATTGATGGCACCAAAAAGGCAAAATACCATGCAGCAGCGAGCATTCTGAGCAATCAGGTGATTGCTGTCCTTGACATGGGCTACACTCTTTTGGAGGACTGTAGCTTTACAAGGGATGAGGCGCTAAGAGCCACAGGTCAGCTTGTGATGCGCAATATCGAAAATGTACTTGAAGCAGGCTGTGACGGCGCACTGACCGGGCCAATCGAGAGAAACGATATTGAAACAGTGAAAAAGCATATCGCATGTATGCAAAATGACGATAGTGATGATGTCAGATTGTACAAAATGCTAGGTACAAAACTGGTAAATATTGCTGAAAAAAAGAATCCTGATAAGGATTACACTCAGATGATGGAATTGCTAAGAGGCTGACAATACCGTGAATTTATAAAAAATGGATTGTTGCAGAAAGACAGAGGGATTGGACAATGAAAAATACAGTAGTAACTTTTAAACAGGCAAAGGAAAAGGGCGAGAAGCTCACGATGCTCACAGCGTATGATTATTCGACTGCCAAGCTGATAGATGAGGCCGGAATCAATGCGATTTTAGTGGGAGATTCACTCGGCATGGTGGTGCTTGGCTATGAGGATACACTTTCAGTGACTATGGAGGATATGATTCATCACAGCGCAGCTGTTTCAAGGGGTATAAAGGATACACTGCTCATCACAGATATGCCTTTTATGTCATATCAGACATCAGTATATGATGCGGTGGTCAATGCAGGACGACTCGTGAAGGAAGGTCATGCACAGGCTGTCAAGCTCGAGGGCGGCAGGGAGGTATGTCCACAGATAAAGGCTATTGTGGATGCGTCAATTCCGGTATGTGCACATTTAGGGCTTACACCACAGTCAGTAAACGCATTTGGCGGCTTTAAGGTGCAGGGCAAGGGTGAAGAAGCAGCACAGAAGCTCCTTGACGAGGCACGCGCAGTCGAGGAAGCAGGAGCATTTGCAGTGGTGCTCGAGTGCGTGCCAAAGGCACTTGCCAAAAAAATCACAGAGAGCATAAGCATACCTACAATCGGTATCGGAGCGGGAGCAGACTGCGACGGCCAGGTGCTCGTATATCAGGATATGCTTGCCATGTATGCAAACATGAAGCCGAAATTTGTAAAGCAGTTTGCACAGGTCGGAAAAGAGATGAATGAGGCATTCACAGCCTACAAAAAGGCTGTTGAGGAGGGAAGTTTCCCAGGTGAGGAGCATACCTTTAAGATGGATGAGACAATAATTGACAAACTGTACTAATATCGAAGAATAGTTACGAAGCATAGAAGAATAAGGAGACATAAAATGTTAATATACGGACAAATCAAACAGGTTAGAGAAGCAGTAAAGGAATGGAAGAGAGAAGGCAAAAGTGTAGGCTTTGTACCTACAATGGGCTACCTCCACGAGGGACACAAGAGCTTAATCGATGCGGCAAGACGTGAGAATGACAAGGTTGTAGTGAGCATTTTTGTAAATCCAATGCAGTTTGGCCCTACAGAGGATTTAGACAGCTATCCACGTGATTTAAACAGGGATGCAAAGCTTTGTGAGGATGCGGGAGTTGACATTATTTTCCATCCGGAGGCTGATGAGATGTATGCAGACGGCTTCTGCTCATATGTGGATATGAATGGCCTCACCACTGAGCTTTGTGGAAAAACAAGACCGATTCATTTCAGAGGTGTGCAGACAGTTGTACTGAAGCTGTTTCACATTGTGACACCTGACCGCGCATACTTTGGACAGAAGGATGCACAGCAGCTTGCGGTCATAAAGCGTATGGTAAAGGATTTAAATGTTGACACAGAAATCATCGGCTGCCCAATCATCCGTGAGGAGGATGGACTGGCAAAGAGCTCAAGAAACACATATCTGAGCGCAGATGAAAGACAGGCAGCGCTTGTACTGAGCAGAAGCTTAAAAATCGGAAAGCAGCTCGTAGACGCAGGCGAGAAGAGCGCAAAAGTGGTAAAGGATGCAATTACAGCAGAGATAAACAAGGAGCCGCTTGCGAAAATTGATTATGTGGATGTGGTTGATTTTGACACAATCACACCTGTTGACGAGATTAAGGGAACAACACTCGTGGCTATCGCTGTCTATATCGGAAAGACAAGGCTGATTGATAATTTTATCGCGTAGTAGGACAAGAATGATATATGAAAAAGAGGTATAAAAAATGAATTATACAATGCTTAAAGGCAAAATACACAGAGCAGTGGTCAAGCAGGCTGACTTAAACTACGTGGGAAGCATCACTGTAGATACAAAGCTGCTTGAGGCAGCGGGCATCTTAGAGTATGAGATGGTTCAGATTGTCGATGTGGAAAACGGAAACAGATTCGAGACCTACACCATCGCAGGAGAGCCGGGCTCGGGCATGATATGCTTAAACGGTGCAGCAGCCAGACAGGTTGCAGTCGGTGACCATGTGATACTCATGTGCTATGCACAGATGACACCTGAGGAAGCAAAGGAGCATCATCCGAAGGTAGTGTTTGTGGATGATGAAAACAAGATAGCGCGTGTGACAAATTATGAGAAGCACGGAAAGCTGACGGAAGATTTTATTTGATTTCTGAACATTTACACAGCATTAGGAATATAGAAAAGTTTCGTTAGTAAACAATAGAAAAATCAAGTCTGCTGTAGTATAATTATTTATCATAAATGAGGGTCAAAATACCTTTTGACCCTCATATCATGTATTTATGTGGGAGGTAAATATGTATACAGCAGACGAAAAGAGATATGACACAATGAAATATAACAGATGCGGCAGGAGCGGACTGAAGCTTCCTGTTGTATCACTTGGCTTATGGCACAATTTCGGTGATTTTTCATCATACGACAACATGAAGCAGATGTGCTTCACAGCCTTTGACCACGGCATCACCCACTTTGACCTGGCAAACAACTATGGCCCGGAATATGGCAGCGCAGAGAAGCACTTTGGGCTTATCCTGAAGGAGCATCTGTCAGCATACCGCGACGAGCTCATCATCAGCTCAAAGGCAGGCTATGATATGTGGAAGGGACCATACGGCAACTGGGGCAGCCGCAAGTATCTGATTGCAAGTCTTGATCAGAGTCTTAAGAGAATGGGACTCGACTATGTGGATATCTTCTATCATCACAGAATGGACCCTGAGACACCGCTTGAGGAGACAATGGGAGCACTCGACCAGATAGTAAGGAGCGGAAAAGCACTCTATGTCGGATTGTCAAATTATGATGGCGAAACCATGAAGAAAGCCTGCGAGATTCTTACTGATTTGAAATGTCCGTTTATCATCAACCAGAATTCATACAATATCTTCAACCGTACAATAGAGCAAAACGGCTTGAAGCAGGCTGCAAGAGAGTGCCAAAAGGGCATCATCTCATTCAGCCCGCTCGCACAGGGCATGCTCACAGACCGTTACCTGAACGGCATTCCGGAGGACAGCCGTATAAAGACAGACGGCCGCTTTTTGAATCAGGAAAAGCTCACTCCACACATCGGGCAGATTAAGAAGTTAAATGATATGGCCGCAAAACGTGGTGAGACACTTGCACAGATGGCTCTCAAGTGGGTGGTAAAGGATGATGACGTGACAAGTGTGCTTGTCGGCGCCTCAAAGCCACAGCAGATTCTTGAAAACTTAAAGGTTATGGAGGGCACAGGCTTCTCTGAGGAAGAGCTTAGGATGATTGATGAGGTTGTGGGAGTGTAAAGATGAAATCAGCAGGGAGTATAGCAACAATTAATGCTATACTCCCTGCTATTATATTTTTGGTTGCAAGAATTTAGTTTATGCTATAGAATATTTATAACTGTATGCAGATATTTAATAATCACAATATCTGTCTGTATAATAAAATATGCATAAAGAGGACGAAAGAATGATCAACAAATTAGTAGACAAAATCAAGAAAACAAACGCACCTATCGTAGTAGGTCTCGACCCGATGCTTTCATATGTGCCTGAGCACATTACAAAGAAGGCATTTGATGAGCTTGGAGAGACACCGGCCGGTGCAGCGGAGGCTATCTGGCAGTACAACAAGGCTATTGTGGATGCTACATATGACCTGATTCCTGCAGTAAAGCCACAGATTGCCATGTATGAGCAGTTTGGAGTGGAGGGCCTTAAAGCATTCCAGAAGACAGTGGATTACTGTCACGAGAAGGATCTCGTAGTAATCGGAGATGTAAAGCGTGGAGATATCGGCTCAACATCGGCTGCATACGCCACAGGACATCTCGGAAAGGTACAGATCGGCAGCAAGAGCTATTCTACCTTTGATGAGGATTTTGCCACTGTCAATCCATACCTTGGAACAGACGGTATCAAGCCATTCGTAGATGTATGCAAGGAGGAGAAGAAGGGTATCTTCATTCTTGTAAAGACATCTAATCCATCAAGTGGAGAGTTCCAGGACCGTATGATTGACGGACGCCCATTATATGAGTGGGTAGGCGAGAAGGTTGCAGAGTGGGGAGCTGACTGCATGGGTGATTCATACAGCTATGTAGGTGCGGTTGTCGGTGCAACATACCCTGAGCAGGGTAAGATCCTTCGTAAGGTAATGCCAAAGAGCTTCATCCTCGTACCGGGCTACGGCGCACAGGGAGGCAAGGGCGCAGATCTTGTTCATTTCTTCAATGAGGACGGACTTGGTGCAATTGTCAATTCATCACGTGGAATCATCTGCGCATACAAGCAGGATAAGTACAAGGATATGGGCATCACAGCTGAGAATTTTGCAGATGCATCACGCAAGGCAGTTGAGGATATGATTGAGGATATCTCAGGAGCACTTGCAAATCGTTAATAAGTCATTCAGAAAGCTTAAATATATTAACAAACGAAACCAGGGAGATAAAATGGCAGAGAAATTTGAGGAGATTGCAGTTGTAGTTGACCAGAGCTCACTCGGCAATGGCATCTATGACCTCACACTTAAGACAGACAAAATTGCAAAGGCAGCAAGGGCAGGACAGTTTGTATCGGTTTACTCAAACGACAAGAGTAAGCTGCTTCCGCGTCCGATAAGCCTTTGTGGCATAAACAGAGCTGATGACACCATCCGCCTCGTGTACCGTGTAACAGGTGAAGGAACCGGAACAGAGGAGTTTTCAAAGCTTGTCAGGGGTGATAAGGTAAGGATTTTAGGACCTCTTGGAAATGGCTTTACAGTACAGCCGGGAAAGAAGGCCTTCATTATCGGCGGAGGAATAGGAGTGCCGCCTATGCTGCAGCTTGCCAAGGATATAAATACAGGCATTGTGCAGACATCGGGTGAAGAAAAAAATTCGGGACAGGCAGGTGCAGTATGCGATATGAACATTGTCATGGGCTATCGCGATGAGAATACCTTCCTGCTTGATGAGTTTAAGGAGCAGGCAGCTTCATTTGTCGCCACAGAGGACGGCAGTGTCGGCACAAAGGGCAATGTCATCGATGTGATAAAGGAGAATGCTCTTGAGGCAGACGTAATTTATGCATGTGGACCGATGCCTATGCTTCGTGCACTTAAAGCTTATGCCGCAGAGCATGATATGGACTGCTTTGTATCAATGGAGGAGCGCATGGCATGTGGAATCGGTGCATGTCTTGCCTGCGTATGCAAGACAAAGGACAAGGATGCCCACAGCAATGTAAACAACAAGCGTATATGCAAAGAGGGACCTGTGTTTGATGCGAAGGAGGTGGAGCTGTAATGAGTAATATGTCAGTAAATGTGGCTGGTGTTGAGTGGAAAAATCCTGTTACAGTTGCATCCGGCACATTCGGCTCCGGTGCAGAGTACAGCGAGTTTGTTGATTTAAACAGACTTGGTGCAGTCACCACAAAGGGTGTTGCGAATAAGCCTTGGGAGGGTAATCCCACACCTAGAGTAGCCGAGGTGTACGGCGGCATGCTCAATGCAGTCGGACTTCAGAATCCCGGCATCGAGCTTTTCTGTAAGAGGGATATTCCGTTTTTAAAACAGTTTGATACAAAGATTGTGGTAAATGTCTGCGGACATTCGCTTGACGAGTATCTTGATGTGGTAAAGCGCCTGGCAGATGAGCCTATTGATATGATGGAAATAAATATCTCATGTCCGAATGTTAAGGAGGGCGGAATTGCCTTCGGAACAGATCCGAAGAGTGTTGAGACTATCACAAGCGAGATTAAAAAATATGCAAAGCAGCCTGTTATCATGAAGCTTTCTCCAAATGTCACAAGCATTGCAGAGATAGCAAAGGCGGCAGAGGCTGGTGGAGCTGATGCGGTTTCGCTCATCAATACCATTACAGGCATGAAGATTGATATAAACAGAAGAAGCTTTGTGTTGGCAAACAAGACCGGCGGCATGAGCGGTCCGGCGGTTCATCCGGTTGCAGTGCGCATGGTTTACGAGACAGCACATGCAGTCAATATTCCGATTATCGGAATGGGCGGTATCACAAATGCTGCCGATGCTATAGAGATGATACTTGCCGGAGCTACGGCTGTTTCAGTCGGCACAGCAAACTTTGTAAATCCAAAGACCACAGAGCAGATAGTGGATGGCATCGCAGAGTATATGGACAGGTATGGAGTAAAGGATATTTCAGAGCTTGTCGGCGCGGTTGACAGATAGAGCATAATGGATAGACGGAGGATAAAATAATGATTCTGGCAGCAGAATACGTGCCTTCTATGTATGCCACAGTCTGGGCACTTGTTCCACCTGTTGTGGCTATAGTTCTGGCACTTATCACAAAAGAGGTCTACAGCTCATTATTCGTTGGAATAGTGATTGGCGGACTGTTTTATGGAAATGCATTTCAGCCGGGTTTTTCGGCTGAGAGATCAGTGCTTCACATATTCGAGGACGGACTTGTTGGAGTGCTATCGGATTCGGACAATGTGGGAATACTGATATTTTTGGTCGTGCTCGGTGTCATGGTGAGCATGATGAACAAGGCAGGAGGCTCGGCGGCCTTTGGAGAGTGGGCGAGTGAGCACATAAAGACAAGGATTGGTGCCCAGCTTTCGGCTATAATGCTTGGAGTGCTCATATTTATAGATGATTACTTCAACTGTCTGACAGTAGGAAGTGTGATGAGCCCTGTCACCGACAAGCATCAGGTTTCAAGAGCAAAGCTTGCATATCTGATAGATGCCACAGCAGCGCCTGTATGCATCATTGCACCTATATCATCGTGGGCAGCCGCGGTTACCGGCTTTGTAAAGGGAGAGGATGGCTTTTCTATTTTCATAAAGGCCATTCCATACAATTACTATGCACTCTTTACTATTATCGCTATGGTGACACTTGTTGTTTTACAGGTGGATTTCGGTCCGATGGCAAAGCATGAAGCAAATGCCAAAAAGGGAGATTTGTTTACCACGGGAGACAGGCCGTATGCAGAGTCAAAGCAGGATGTGATAAAGGGCAAGGGAAAGGTTATAGACCTTGTATTTCCTATTCTGGTGCTCATAATATGCTGCATCATAGGAATGATATACACAGGAGGCTTTTTTGACGGAACAGGCTTTGTTGATGCATTTGCAGGCAGCGATGCGTCAATCGGTCTCATGCTTGGAAGCTTCTTTGCATTGATAATCACCATATGCTTTTACTCAATCAGAAGGGTACTAAGCTTTACGGATTGCTGTAATTCAATCCCTGAGGGCTTTAAGGCAATGGTACCTGCAATACTTATACTGACCTTTGCATGGACACTAAAGACCATGACAGAGAGCCTTGGCGCCAAGGAATTTGTCGCAGGCTTAGTTGGAGGAGTATCGGGACCTCTGCTTGGACTGTTCCCGGCAATCATATTCCTGGTGGGAGCCTTCCTTGCCTTTGCAACAGGAACCTCATGGGGCACCTTCGGTATACTCATACCGATAGTAGTAAATATCTTCTCGGGCACAAACCATACGATGATGATTATCTCAATCTCAGCGTGCATGGCAGGTGCAGTATGCGGAGACCACTGTTCACCGATATCCGATACCACCATCATGGCATCGGCAGGAGCTCAGTGCAACCACATGAATCATGTATCCACACAGCTTCCGTACGCAGTGCTTGTGGCAGGCATATCATGCCTGACCTACATCATAGCAGGCTTTGTCAGAAATCCGGTAGTACCGTTTATAATAGGAGTGCTTATCCTGATTGGAACCTTTGTCGGAATCAAGTATATCACGAGAACCGATAAAGCAAATGAACAGGAGGAGTAGCTAAAGCACAACTCAAAAGAGTTCTATTTTTCACAGACCTTGTGTCTGCGAATGATAGGACTCTTTTTTTATAGTAAATTCTATCTGCTATCAATAAAATTTATAACCCGCTAACAAATATTAATAACCCTAATTACATTTACAAAAATATCAATTAGTGGTAACATATCAATAACTTAGAAATCATATTTGAATGGTAGGAAATCCCGGCCATACAAACTAGACACAAACTAAGCACAAACTCATAACAAACTCAAAACAGACATTAACAAAAAAGAGGTAATATCAATGGCAAAAATTGCAAAGCAGCTCACTGAGCTGATAGGTCACACTCCGCTTCTGGAGCTGACCAATTATGAAAAAGCCCTTGGGCTTGAAGCAAAAATCATAGCAAAGCTGGAGTATTTCAATCCACTCGGAAGTGTAAAGGACAGGGTGGCGGCAGCTATGATAGAACAGGGCATAAAGGATGGAAAGATAAATCAGGACACAATAATCATAGAGCCGACAAGTGGCAATACCGGAATCGGACTTGCATTTGTGGCAGCCTCAAAGGGACTTCACCTGATACTTATCATGCCTGATACCATGAGTGTTGAGAGAAGAAAAATCGTCACAGCGCTTGGCGCAGAGATAAAGCTCACACCGGGGCGTGAGGGCATGAAGGGTGCAATCGATGAGGCGCAGAGACTTAAAGAGCATTATGGCAATGCCTTTATTCCACAGCAGTTTGAGAATAAGGCCAATCCGGATATCCACAGAGCTACAACCGCCCAGGAAATCTGGGAGGATACAGATGGAAAGGTAGATATCTTTGTATCATCTGTCGGAACAGGTGGCACCTGTACAGGCACCGGGCTTGGATTAAGAGACCATAATCCTGATGTAAGGATAGTGGCTGTTGAACCAAAGAGCTCACCGGTACTCTCAGGCGGAAGACCGGGGCCTCACAAGATACAGGGAATCGGTGCAGGCTTTATTCCAAAGGTCATGCGCATGGATATAGTGGATGAGGTGATTTCGGTGGAGAATGAGGCAGCTTTTGACAAGGCAAGAGAGGTTGCAAAGAGCGACGGACTTCTCGTTGGCATATCCTCAGGAGCAGCAATATATGCGGCAACAGAGCTTGCGAAAAGACCTGAAAACAAGGGGAAGAATATCGTGGTGCTGCTTCCGGATACAGGAGAAAGATACCTGTCCACACCGCTTTTTACAGTAAACTAATGGCATATAAACTGACGGCATAAGCTACTTTGCCGGAAACTGTAACATGAAAAATGAGAAACATACATGAGAAACATACATAAATATACGGCAGCCCTGCTGCCTGCAGTGATGATTGTGTCACTTCTTCTGACAGGCTGCTCAGGCAGGAAGGATGACGGCACAGTCACCATAACCAATGTGTCGTATGATCCGACACGGGAGTTTTACGAGAATTACAACAAAATATTCGAGTCTTACTATGAGAGCGAGCACGGCAAAAAGATAAATGTGATTCAGTCACATGGCGGCTCGGGAGCACAGGCGCGCTCGGTTGTGGAGGGCTGTAATGCAGATGTTGTCACACTGGCACTTGAGCATGACATAGACCTGATACAAAATACAGGCTTAATTGATAAGGGCTGGATTGATGAGTTTTCTGACAGCTCGGCACCATACACATCTACAATCGTTTTACTTGTAAGAAAGGGCAATCCAAAGCATATAAGTGACTGGGATGACCTGGTGAAAAAGAATGTGGATGTGATTACGCCTGATCCAAAGAGTAGTGGCGGAGCCTGCTGGAATTTTCTTGCAGCGCTAAGCTATGCGAAGACAAATTATGACAGCCTGAAGGAACAGAAATCGTTTATGAAGAAGCTGTATGAAAATGTCACAATTATGGATTCGGGTGCGAGAGGCTCAACAACCACATTTGTGGAAAACGGTCAGGGAGATGTGCTCATAGCGTGGGAAAACGAGGCACTTACGACCATGGATTCATATCCGGGCAAGTATGAGATAGTGAATCCGTCCGTCAGCATCTTAGCACAGCCCTCTGTTGCTATTGTGGATGACAATGCAAAGAGCAACGGAACACAAGAGGTAAGCAAAGAATACCTACAGTATCTCTACAGTGATGAGGCACAGCAGCTGATTGGCGAAAGCGGCTACAGACCAACCAATCAGGATATATTAAACCGGTTTTCCGACAAGTTTGATTTAAATATCAGGCTTTGGAGCATAGAGGATTACGGCGGATGGAATGAAGCCTACAAGACATATTTCGATGATGGAGCAATGTTCGATGAAATATACGGCAACTGATAAAACAGCAAAAGAGAAAACTAAATCAAAGAACATAAAGACCAGAGTCATACCGGGCTACCATCTTTCGCTTGGAATAGTGGTCACGATGCTTTCAGTCATCGTTCTCATTCCGTTAGCATCAGTGCTTGTGTATTCGCTAAAGATATCGCCGGGCGATTTTGTGGCACTTATCATGAAGGAGAATGTGAGGAATGCCTTTATCACAAGCATCACCTCATCATTTATCGCAGCAATCGTAAATGTGGTATTTGGACTCATCGTGGCATGGACGCTTGTGAAGTATGATTTTCCCGGGAAATGGCTGCTTGACGGACTTATAGAGCTTCCGTTTGCACTGCCGACAGCGGTTGCAGGCATCACACTCTCAAAGCTGTATTCAGGCACAGGCTTTTTCGGTAAGGGCTTAAGTAAGCTTGGAATAGATGTGGCTTACACACAGGCAGGAATAGTTGTGGCACTTGTTTTTGTAGGTATCCCCTTCGTAATAAGAGCTGTACAGCCGGTGCTTGAAAAGATGGATAATACATATGAGGAGGCCGCTTATATGCTTGGCGCCACACCTTCTAAGACATTTTTTAAGGTAATACTTCCGGAGCTTTGCCCGGCACTCTTAACAGGCTTTGGTCTTGCCTTTGCCAGAGGCATAGGAGAGTACGGAAGCGTCATCTACATATCAGGCAACAGTGCAAGGCACAGGACGCAGGTGGTATCCTACGTCATCATGCAGAAGCTTAGCTATATAGATTATGCCAGCGCGACTGCAATAGCACTTGTGATGCTTGTTATATCATTTTTACTGCTGCTATTTGTAAATATAGTGCAGGTTAAACAGTCACAGCGCACTAATTTGTTGTAGAAGGCTGCATATAAATCAAATGCGGTGCACACAAACAGGAAAGGAAGACAATGCGATGACCGAACAGGTAAAGCTTGAAAGAAGAAAAAAGATCACAAAGATAATACTCGTCACTGTTACGGTGCTCTTTATATTTGTCATGCTTGTAGTTCCGCTTTTTTCTGTGATGGCAAGTGCCTTAAAGGAGGGGCTTGGATTCTATCTGAAAGCTATCTCCACAAGCTACGTGCTTTCAGCACTCAATGTGACTTTGATAGCAACAGTTTTTGCGGTAGTTATCAACACCTTCTTTGGAATATGGACAGCGTGGCTGTTGACCAGGTTTTCGTTTAAAGGAAAGCAGGTGCTTGCAACACTTATTGATATACCGTTTTCTATTTCTCCGGTCATCGTAGGACTTGCGTATCTTATGACCTTCGGACGGCTGGGGTGGTTTTATCCGGTTATCAGATGGTTCAATGAGATATTCGGCACGAATGTGAGAATCACCTTTGCAATACCGGGAGTTGTGCTTGCTACGATATTTGTCACGTTTCCGTATGTGTCAAGGGAAATCATACCGGTGCTCAATGCAGAGGGAAAGGATGAGGAAGAAGCCGCAGCGCTGATGGGAGCATCCGGCTTTACGATATTTCGGAAAATAACACTTCCGCAGATGAAGTGGAGCCTGATTTATGGAATCATACTTTGTACGGCGAGAGCTCTCGGAGAGTTCGGCGCGGTAAATGCGCTCTCGAAGACAAGAGGCGAGACATTTACACTGCCGCTTGAGATTGATGCCTTGTATATGTCGGGCACAGACAGCTCGATAACATCGGCATTTGCTGTATCATCCATATTATTGATTATTGCATTAATCATTCTTTTTGCAAGAAATATAGTTGAACGCAAATTTAAGAAATTACACTGAGATTTATGGGAAATATGATTTACACTAATGAAATTTGTTACTGCTTACACACCGATGTGGCAGACAGCTATAGAGTTGCTGTACTAAGAAAGCAGGAAGGAGATAACGTATATGTACGTTGAGATGAAAAATATATACAAAAAATACGGAGACTTCCTGGCATCCGATAATGTGAGCTTTGGAGTGGAAAAGGGAAAGCTTGTGGCGCTGCTTGGTCCGTCCGGCAGTGGCAAGACAACACTTCTTCGTATGATAGCAGGGCTTGAGACGCCAAATTCAGGTGACATATATATAGATGGAAAGAGGGTGAATGATATTCCGGCCTCGAAGAGAGGCATAGGCTTTGTGTTTCAGAACTATGCGCTGTTTAGATACATGACAATATACGACAATGTGGCATTTGGGCTGGAGCTTCAGAAGATGCCGAAAAAGCTCATAAAGGAGCGTGTTACCAAGCTTCTTGAGATGACAGGCTTATCGGGGCTTGAAAAGAGATATCCGAATCAGCTTTCCGGAGGACAGCGTCAGAGAGTGGCATTTGCAAGGGCGCTGGCGCCGAATCCACAGGTGCTTTTACTGGATGAGCCATTTGCCGCGATAGATGCAAAGGTGCGAGGTGAGCTTCGTACATGGCTTAAGGAGCTGGTCGAAAAGCTTGGAATCACAAGCATTTTCGTCACACATGACCAGGATGAGGCTGTTGAGGTGGCAGATGAAATCATTATCACAAACCACGGCACGATAGAGCAGATGGGTACACCTCTTGAGATATACAAGTCGCCCGATACACCTTTTGTGGCGCAGTTTATAGGACACACCACAGTCGTTGAAAACTATGACAGTCTAAAGGGCTTTGACAGGATAGAAAATGCCGACAAGGCGGTAATCAGACCTGAGTTTATCAAGATATCAAAGAGTGGCAACCTGGACCGCTATCAGTCAGCGGCAGAGGAGGGTATCGTTACAGATGTGGTATTCAGAGGAAACAGGATGAATATCACAGTCAGCATAAACGGCATCGAGGTGGTCGGTGAGCGCTCACTTGAAAAGGACCTGATATCAGTCGGCGAGAAAGTACATGTGCTGATTTACAGGCTGTATATATTTGATGATGAGAAAACATACCTGATGGAAAACAGCGAGATGCAGGAGCAGGATGTATTCTACATTTAGATATAGGAATGGTCTAAAGCTTGTGATTGAAAGAGGAAGCAGAGGGAGATAAATGAAGATAGAAAACAAAAAAATCCTACACACGGACATCCTCATAATAGGAGGTGGCACGGCGGGCTGTTATGCAGCGCTCACCATCCGTGAGAAATCGGATTATTCGATTATAATTGCAGAGAAAGCGAACATAAAGCGAAGCGGATGCCTGGCAGCAGGTGTCAATGCGATAAATGCATACATAGTAAAGGGCAGAAAGCCTGAGGACTATGTAGACTACGCCAAAAAGGATGCTGACGGCATAGTAAGGGAAGACTTACTCATGACTATGTCAGAGGGCTTAAACCGTGTGACGGACAAGATGGAAAAGCTTGGACTTGTCATATTAAAGGATGAAAACGGTGAGTATGTAGCAAGAGGAAACCGAAATATCAAGATAAACGGCGAGAACATGAAGCCGCTTTTGGCAGAAGCTGTTTCAAAGCTTACGGACTGTACAGTGATAAACAGAATCAATATCACGGACTATATAGTTGAGAACAACACCATAAAGGGTGCATACGGATTTTCAATCGAGGATGCTACAGCCTATGAAATCAGGGCTAAAAAGGTGCTCTGTGCTACAGGCGGAGCGGCCGGTTTATACAGACCAAACAATCCGGGCTTTTCAAGGCACAAGATGTGGTATCCACCTTTCAACACAGGCGCCGGATATGCGATGGGCATAAGAAGCGGAGCTGAGATGACCACTTTTGAGATGAGATTTATCGCACTAAGATGCAAGGACACAATTGCACCGACAGGAACAATTGCACAGGGAGTCGGGGCAAAGCAGGTCAATTCCCTTGGAGAGGTTTACGAGACAAAATACGGCCTCACCACATCAGAGCGTGTATACGGAACGGTCATGGAAAATCTCGAGGGAAGAGGTCCTTGCTACTTAAGGACAGAGGGCATCTCTCCACAGCAGGATGAGTCATTAAGAAAGGCATATCTCAACATGGCACCGAGTCAGACACTCAAGTGGGTGGAGGCAGGTAAGAATCCAAGTGAACAGAATGTAGAGATAGAGGGCACCGAGCCGTATATCGTAGGTGGGCACACAGCGAGCGGCTACTGGGTTAATACAGAGCGAGAGACTACAATCCACGGACTTTATGCCGCTGGAGATGTGGCAGGAGGATGTCCACAGAAATACGTTACAGGAGCCATGGTGGAGGGTGAAATCGCTGCGATAGATATGGTTTCAAAGCTTGATGCAGATACCTCTGATGGAAGTTTTGACACATCGGCATTTGATGAGAAAAAGGCGCTTGACGCAAAAGCTTCAGAGTACGACCATTTCCTCACTGAAAGGTCTTTGATGTTTACAACAGAGGCTATCGAGGAAGCCATGCAGAAGGTCATGGACAACTACGCAGGTGGTATTTCCACACATTATCAGTTTAATGGCAAGCAGCTTGCGCTGGCAAAGGAAAAGATAAATCATCTGATAGAGCTGACCGGTGATTTATATGCATCGGATATGCATGAGCTTATGTTCATATATGAGCTTAAGGAGAGGCTTACGGTATGTCTTTCGGTCATAGCACATCTTGGTGCAAGAAAGGAGACCAGATGGCACAGCTTTGCCGAGAATCTGGATTATCCAGACAAGAGTGATGACTGGATGAAATACGTCAATTCCAGATACGAAAACGGGCAGCTTCACATGATTTACAGAGAGCTTGTCGGAAGGGAGGCGCGTTATGAGCATAATGATTGATAAAGCAAAGTGTAAGGGCTGTGGCATGTGTACAAGTGTATGCCCGGGAAGCCTGATATATCAGGACCCAGAGAAAAAAGCCTTTATCAAATATCCTAAGGACTGCTGGGGCTGTGCCTCATGCATCAAGGAATGTCATTTTGGCGCTATTGCTCTTTATCTTGGAGCAGACATAGGAGGCATGGGAAGTCTCATGACAGTAAAAAGCACGCCGGATACGCTGACCTGGGATATCAAAAAGCGCGACGGAAGCAAGGAAGAGATTCTTATCAACAAGAAGGAATCCAATAAATATTAAAGAAAAGGATGGTAACAGACATGGGTGAATTATCACATCTTGACGAACTCGAAGCAGAGGCAATATACATAATACGAGAAGTAGCCGCAGAGTGCGAGAAGCCGGTTATGTTGTACTCAATTGGAAAGGACAGCTCGGTAATGCTTCATCTTGCAATGAAGGCATTTTATCCGGAGAAGCCGCCATTTCCGTTTTTACATGTAAATACAACCTGGAAATTCCATGAGATGATAGAATTCAGAGATCGCATTGCTAAGGAAAAGGGCATCGAGATGCTTGAATATATAAATCAGGATGGCGTAAAGCAGGGCATCAATCCATTTGACCACGGCTCAGCATACACAGATATCATGAAGACACAGGCGCTCAAGCAGGCGCTCGACAAATACGGCTTTACGGCAGCGTTTGGCGGCGGCCGAAGAGACGAGGAGAAATCAAGAGCCAAGGAGCGAATCTTCTCCTTCAGAAATGAAAACCACGCATGGGATCCAAAGAACCAGCGCCCGGAGATGTGGAAGCTCTACAACTCCAGAATCAAAAAGGGCCAGGAGGTACGTGTTTTCCCATTGTCAAACTGGACAGAGAAGGATATCTGGCAGTATATAAAGAGAGAGAATATCGAGATTCCTTCACTTTACTTTGCAAAGGAAAGACCTGTTGTATACAGAGACGGCAACATCATCATGGTAGATGACGACAGAATGAAGCTTCGTCCGGGTGAGAAAATCCAGATGAAGAGTGTACGTTTCAGAACACTCGGCTGCTATCCACTGACAGGTGGTGTGGAGTCGACAGCGGATACACTTGATGAGATTATTGATGAGACACTCAGTGCTGTTTCCTCAGAGAGAACCACCCGTGTCATAGACAACGAGGCGGCGGGCAGCATGGAAAGAAGAAAGAGGGAGGGATATTTCTAAAATGAGCGGATTACTTAAATTTATTACATGCGGAAGCGTGGACGACGGAAAATCAACTCTGATCGGACATATATTATACGATTCAAAGCTGCTCTATGCAGATCAGGAAAAGGCACTGGAGCTTGACAGTAAGGTAGGAAGCCGTGGCGGCGCCATCGACTATTCACTCCTCCTCGACGGACTGATGGCAGAGAGAGAGCAGGGAATTACAATCGATGTGGCTTATCGTTACTTCACAACAGATAAGAGAAGCTTTATCGTGGCAGATACACCTGGCCACGAGGAGTACACAAGAAACATGGCTGTAGGTGCATCCTTTGCAGACCTTGCGGTAATTTTAATAGATGCAAAGCAGGGTGTATTGGTTCAGACAAGAAGACATGCAAGAATCTGCGCGCTCATGGGAATCAACTACTTTGTATTTGCTGTAAACAAGATGGATCTTGTAGGCTACGACGAGAAGCGTTTCGATGAAATCACAAAGCAGATTATTGAGCTTACAAAGGAGCTTGAATTAAAAAATGTAGTAATCATTCCTGTTTCTGCAACAGAGGGTGACAATGTCACAACAAAGTCTGAGAATATCCCATGGTACAAGGGACCTGCTCTTTTATCATACCTTGAGGATGTAGACATAAAGGATGAGAACGAGGAAGAGGGCTTTTACATGCCTGTACAGAGAGTCTGCCGTCCTGACCATACCTTCCGTGGATTCCAGGGCCAGATAGAGGCCGGAGAGGTAAAGGTGGGCGATGAAATCACCACACTGCCAAGCAATGAGACGGCCCATGTAAAGAGCATCCATGTGGGTGATAAGCTAAGCGATAGCGCATTTACAGGCCAGCCGGTTACAATCCAGCTCGACAGAGAGGTGGACGTATCAAGAGGCTGCGTGCTCACAATCGGTTCAGGAGCAAAGGTGGCTTCATCTATCACAGCTACAATACTCTGGATGGATGATGATGAGCTCTTCAAGGGAAAGAATTTCTTCTTCAAGCTAGGTACCAAGTCAATACCGGGCATCGTAACAGAGATTGAGCATACCATCGATGTGAACACAGGTGAGGAAAAGCCTGCCGACAAGCTTAAAAAGAACGAGATAGCAGTTGTAAAGATTGCATTCTCGGACAAGATAGTCTGCGATAAGTTCAAAAATCACAAGACACTCGGTGAGTTCATCTTAATCGACCGTGTGACCGATATGACATCTGCCTGTGGTGTGGTTGAAGAGGTACACACAGAGGAAAGCGGCCTCTATGAGGGCAGAGTAGACAGAAACGTAAGAGCTGCAATCAAGGGTCAGAAGGCAATCACCTCCGTATTCGTAGACGGAGTGGATGGTGTAAACCGTGGCTTTGTGGAGGATGTCGAGAAAGCCTTAAATATAGACGGACGCCATACATATCTCTACGCGCCAAAGGAGGGTGAGGACTTCGTAAATGTAGTCAAGCACCTAAGCCATGCCGGAATACTCGTACTTCTGCTCATCAGCCAAAAGCAGGAGAAGGAGCTTGCAGCCGACAAAGTTGAGTTCACAAAGGACTGGAACAAAAATGGCAGAGATGTGGACAAGGCTGCGGAGTTTATCAAAAAGCAGTCAGTATATGACGGTGTGATCGTAAACACAAGTGAGTATATCTAATCCCCCACCAATTTCCACGTTGAAAAGCACGCCCCAATGTGGTAAAATTGACAAAGATAATTTAAAGAAAAACACACAGGAGGATTAACATACAATGGAAAGTTACAAGAGCGAATTTATAGATTTCCTACCTGCTCCTTTATCTTAACCCTTGTGAATGCCCTCAAATGCTTGATTTTACAGGCTTTGAGGGCATTTTTAATTTGAGAGGAAACTATCGTAACTTATCATAAAATGGTGTAATTTGATGAAAAAAGTGTGTAGTAAAGTGTGTAGTAATTCGTAGGAAGGATACGCTAAATATCAAGAGTGGCAGTTGATTCGTCCATGTGTTTGTAGAGATACAGATGCATGGACTTTTTTATTTTGGTTACCGGCACAGATGCCGGAGAAAGAGAGGATTATATGACAGAGAAGATTAGAGAATACAGTATGAACGGAGCACTGATTATCGGTGTGGATAATGGCTACGGAAATATGAAAACAGCCAGAAGATGCTTTAAGACAGCAATTGCAAAGTATGACAGCGCACCTGTGTTAAGCAGAGATTATATCGAGTACGATGGTGGATATTATGTCATTGGAGAGGGAAGAAAGGGTTTTGTGGCAGATAAGCAGACTGATGACGACAATTATATGCTGACACTTGCGGCTATTGTAAAGGAACTGGAAGCAAGAGGAATGACAGACTCTGTAAACAGGGCAAGGATTCATCTTGCAGTTGGGCTTCCTCTGAAATGGGTGCAGGCACAGAGGGAGGACTTTAAGAGATATATGCTTAGAAACAGCAGCGTAGAGGTCGGCTATAAAGACAGACTTTATTATATTGAATTCGCTGGCTGTACAGTTATGCCGCAGTGTTACTCGGCAGTGACAGAGAATCTGAAGGATTTTGCAGGTGTAACGCTTCTTGCAGATATTGGAAACGGTACCATGAATCTGATGTATCTGAATAACGGTAGACCAATGGAAAGCAAGGCATGGACCGAGAAGCTTGGTGTGTTCCAGTGCTTTCAGAAGATTCACAATATGGTGCAGGACAAAACGGGAGACAATCTTATGGATGATGTAATTGATAATATTCTCCGTAGCGGAAAGATTGAACTGCCGGATCCCCATGCATCACTCGTGGAAAAGGCTATTTGTGACTATGTGGAGGAGATTTTTCAGAAGCTTCGTGACCATGAATATAATGAGAAGCTGATGAAGGTTTACTTCATGGGTGGCGGAGCAAGACTGGTAGAACAGTTTGGAAGTTATAATCCGGACACCACCATTTTTAATCATGATATCCGTGCTAATGCAAAGGGCTATGAGTATTACTGCTATATGCTTTTAAGACATCAGGAAAGAGCAGGCAGAAGGTAGGTGAGGCAATATGACAAAGTACTACAGGAATCACAACATCCGTTTCAATATGACGGATGAGGGAGGCGTGCAGGCGTGGGAACGCCTGCACTCCGCTGAAGTGGAACAGGACTTTAAGTCGCAGAATGCTTTTGTGGTGGCTGCGATTAATGATTATTATGAAAGGCATCTTGCCAAGAAAAACGATCCATATCTGGAGAGTCGGGAAAAGGAAGATGCCTTTGCAGACAGACTGGTGCAGACTGTGGAGCAGAAGCTTCTTTCAAATCTTCCGGCACTTGCAGCCATGTATCAGATGCAACAGCAGGCATTTTTTCAGGCGGGACTGCAGGCTGGTGGGATAATGCCTTATCCGTATCAGCAGGGAAATCCGGGAGCTGAGGCATCGGTGGGGGTAAAGCTAGTTACGGAACCGATACAGGGCAGTGAACAACCGATAGAAGTTGTAAAGCAAGAACTGTCGGAGCCAGAAGAGAATGAGTTTCTGGATTACTCGTTTGGTGTGTAAATTATGGATTCGTGTTGATTTTCAATTGATAAAAGAAGAAGTGGCATGATATAATTAACCACACAATGAGTGTGTGAGATAAAGGTTCAGATACCACTTCGAACGGTGGAAGAGTGGGAAGCGGGTCGAAGAAAGCCTCCTGAGTATATTCCACGGTTGAAAAAGTATCAGATTATGTATGAACAGCAATTTGGGAAGCAAAACAAGAAGGAACACGATGATACTGTTTGAGGTCACAGTTTGTGACCTCAGAATGAGTACACAGATTGTAGACTTGAAGTCGCAATTTGCGACTTCAAAAATGGATTGGAGGATTCGATGGCAAAAGATAATAGTGAATTGATTGACGTAAATTCAGATGTAAAGGATAGGGTTATGGAAGTGAGTCATATTCAGAGTCTTATATATGTTATTAGAGGAAAACAGGTAATGCTCGATAGTGACTTGGCAATTTTGTATCAAGTTGAAACAAAAACTTTTAATCAGGCTGTAAAAAGAAATATTGAAAGATTTCCTGAGAATTTCAGGTTTCAACTAAAAAAAGGAAGAGTACGACTCTTTGAGGTCACAATTTGTGACCTCAAAAGAAGGGAGAGGTGGAAGAAGATATCTGCCATATGTTTTTACAGAACAAGGTATTGCAATGCTTTCTGCGGTGCTGAGGAGTGATATTGCAATACAAGTCAGTATCAGGATAATGGAAACATTTGTTGAAATGCGTAAATATATGGCAAACACGTCACTTTTGTATGATCGCATGAATGCAATAGAAGAAAGACAGATAACTTATCAAAATGAAACAAATGAGAAATTTGATAAAGTATTTGCATATATTTCTGACCACGAAGAATCACAGCAGAAAATCTTTTTTGATGGACAGATATATGATGCGTTTAGCTTACTGATAGATCTGGTAGCTAGTGCAACGAAAAGTCTTGTATTGGTCGATAATTATGTCGATGTGGGAACTTTAAATATTCTGTCCAAGAAGAAAGAGAATGTATCGGTAACGATTTACACAGTTAGAAAAACCAGATTGTCAGAAAAAGATATTGAAACTTTCAATCAACAGTATCCCAAACTTGAAGTGAACTACACAGGTGTATTTCATGACAGGTTTTTAATCATTGATGACAAAAAAGCGTATCACATTGGTGCATCATTAAAAGATGCAGGAAAGAAATGTTTTGCTATAAGCTTATTAAACGATTCTGGTGTGATATATGATATTTTACAGAGGCTGGATATAGAAACAGAAGAAAACGAATCATAAAGAGGGATAATGACTTGGGGTGGGTAACACCCAAGTCCCCCCCAAGTCACCCCCCCCAAGTCTAACAGACTGATATTACAGAAAGAATTCTATTGTTTTGTAATGAGGGTAGAAGCAAGAAGGATATAGCCGATGATAATCAATTCAATTATCCAAGTAAACATCGGCTACATTCCCGGGTACAATTGCAGTAAAGACAGAAAGACACACCATCCCCTTTGTAGATGGTGTGTCTTTCTGTCTGGGGGTCTCGGGGGCGTAGCCCATGAGCAGGTAGCACCGATGGCGCAGACAATGAGGCGGAAATAAAATCAGGGTACCGGAGGGGACCCTGATTTTATTTTTGACGAGTTGGCAAGCCAGCGGTACTACCTGCCTATATCATCCCCACCACATCGGAAAGGGAATAGAAGATTTCAATAAGTAGTAGAGATGTGAAAAAAAGCAGTCCGAAGCGGTAAGCGAAGGGCTGCTTTTGTCTGTCTGACGGAGTCTTTTTTCCGTCAGGCAGACCTGTGGGGATGATGTGCCCTGCTGACGAAGCATCGCTTACACAAAGGCTACGAAGAAATACCAAGACGGATGCAGATGATAGCGGTTCTTATGGACAGTATAGCTATAACAGATACAGTTTAGACAACATCTGCAACCAAATGGCTACAAAGCAGAGCAACAGTAGAACCACAACAGGGGCATGACACTGCAATTTACCGGTGCAGACCACAATTTCTATTAGTATGTAGCCATAATCCGGTGCAATCGTAGCCAAAACACAATAACTGAAAATACCAAAAAATGAAGCCATGAAACAATTGGAAGAAAAGGCAGCAATGCCAATTCAACCAATGAGTTTTGTGGCTTTTTTTACAGATAAAAAGAAGGAGGACAACAACAGGTCCCTGAACATCAATATCTCCTTTGATTGCCCCTGCGATAACTGCAGACGAAGATGTTACATTACCAATGATCACAGAGCCAAGTCCGATCTTAACAGTACCTGTGCTTACGACTTCTCCCTCAATCTTAGCTGCATCAGCAAAAAATTCAGAACCATTGCTGTTACCTGTTACTGTACCTGTTACAACAAGTTTTCCGTTACATCCAATGTCTCCCTGAACGTTTCCTCTGATGTCTAAAGATCCGTTGGATACGATATCTCCTTTGATGATCGTTCCCTCTGTAATTACAGATACCTCATCTGATACTGGTTTTGTTTCATTGACAACTGGTGTTATATTGTCTGCCATTTTTCTTTCCTCCTGAGTGTTTTTTACATGATTTTCCGGGATCACCGGCTGTTCGATTTTTGTTTCACCTGCTGGCTGCGGCTGCGGTACGGACGGAACTGGCTGATTCTGCACTGAAGTCTGCTGTTTTGCAGTCTGTGAAGTCACCTGCTCTAAAAGACCGTCTAATTTGGAAAGTTCAGATTCAACATCAACTTCATTTTCCAAAGTGTTCACAACTAAATCTTCATTTGCTGCGCCATCTTCTAAATTGTCCTCACCCGGCATCAGTTCATTCACTGCCTGTGAAAAATCATCTTTAAAATCTTTAAAAAATCCCATAATCTTCCTCCATTTATATTTAGTTAGTCAATACTGTCTGCCTTCACATATTGAATAACTGATGTATCTTCATCAATCGGCAGGATCTCAGCGCCCATTTCATTCAATGCCTCGATCAATGGTGCTAAAGCCTCTACCGTTGCTGACTTATCCGTTCCGTCATGCAGTAATACCACCGACGTTTTATATTTTACTACATCATCTGTCACATTTTCAACTATTTCCTCAGAAGTATATGCGGTCGAGGCGCCATCTCCTGCCGATACATTCCAGTCATAATAAATAATTCCCTGTGTATTAAGATAATGAATAAAGTAATCCATCGGTACG
>ENA-UESI01000420-UESI01000420.1-human-gut-metagenome-genome-assembly--contig:-NODE-420-length-36115-cov-8.062157_pt1 | contig 36115 bp, 29 predicted proteins | sample MGYA00243005_ERZ508006 | MGnify/ENA primary metagenome ERZ508006 (study PRJEB26167, sample SAMN06115436) | human gut metagenome | host: Homo sapiens | place: China:Shandong | collected 2015-06-10... | reverse complement strand
GCCTTTTAGAGATACTGGTCGAACCAGTCGCACAGAGCGTTGAGCCGGATCAGACGGTTGACCGGCCGCCCGGACCGGTTGAGCTCGTGGCCCTCCTGATGAATCAGGACCACCTTGGAAGGAACACCCTGCTGACGCAGACTGGTGAACATCTGCAGGGGCTCGTCCATCCAGCAGCGGTAGTCGGTGTTGGAGTGGATAAACAGGGTGGGAGTAGTGACATTGCGGACGTACTTCAGGGGAGACTTGTCCCAGAGGATCTGGCTCTCGTCCCAGATGACGCCTTTCCGCTCCAGGGCATTGAGGCCCATGTGCTCCAGCAGGAACAGATACCCCTTGTCACAGGTGGAGATGGAGGTGACAAAGTTGGAAATGCTCCGCATGGCACAGGCAGCCTTGAACCGCTGGGTGTGGCCGATGATCCAGTTGGTCATGTAGCCGCCATAGGACCCGCCGCACACGCCCAGCCGATCCGCGTCCACGTCCGGATAACGGCGAAGCACCTCATCGGTGAAGTCCATCAGATCCTGGTAATCGATGGTGCCCCACCGACCTACCAGATCGAAGTAATCCTGCCCCCGACCATCGCTGCCGTGGGGATTTGTATAGAACACGAACCGACCGCCAGCGGCCAGCAGCTGCATCTCATGGTAGTACTGGGAACCGTAGGCCGCCTTGGGGCCGCCGTGAATGTTCAATACGCCGGGATACTTCTTCCCCGGCTCGTATCCGGAGGGGCGGATGACCCAGCCATCCACCTCCTGACCGTCCCGGCTGCGGAACGTGATGTGCTCCGGACGTGAGATCTGGCGGGTCTCCAGAAAGGCGTCGTGGAATTGGGTGAACCTCTCCGGTTCCCCGCCGGAGAGGGGCTGGCGGTACAGCTCCTGAGGCCGGTGATCCCGGAAAGCTGCCAGATAGGCGTTCTCTCCAATGATATCAAAGCAGGCAATCCCCTCATAGGAGGCCACAGGGGCAAAGTTCCCCGCCTTGTCGAAGCGCAGCAGGGCGGTGACGTCGCGCTGGAGACGGACGGCATAGAGACTGTCTCCCTGGACGGCACAGACCTTGCCGCCGCCCAAAGACATATCCCCGATGGCGGAGGTACCCAAAAAGCCGTCCGGGGCGCAGAAGGTCCGGCAGTCCCCGGTGGCCGGATTCAGCAGATAGAGCTTGGGGCTTCGGGAGACGCTGGTGTGCGGGTCGCCGCCCTCGAACCAGATATCCGTGCCCCACCAGCCCACCTGGGTGATCCGATATTTCCCATCGGGGACCAGTGACCGGGTTTGGCCGGTGGCCAGATCGTAGAGCATCAGTTGCCGGTAGTCGGGCCGGATTCCCTCAAAGCTCACACCCCAATAGAGGATCCGAGAGCCTTCCGGAGAGACTGCCGCTCCTTCCATGTCATAGGTGGGAGGGGTGATCTGGTTTACGGAGCCGTCGGCAGGATCGAAAATCCATCCGCTCATCCGGGTGCCGTTAATCATCCCCAGACCGTCGGCCCAGAAGGGCAGTTCGTCAAAAACCGTATAGTCACGGCCGGGCTGAGGCTGGTCCGCAGGCAGGTCCTCCGGAGGGGTCATGGGCCGCCGGGTAAGGACGAACCATCTTCCGTCGGGCAGGGGGTGAAACTGCTTTACCGACAGGGGAATGGTGAAAGCCCGTTCTGCTTCGCTTCCCCGGATGTCCAGCCGGTAAAAGGCGGTTTTACCAGGCTGATCCCCGGTCCGGCAGGAGGGGAAGATCAGCGTATTTGAATCCAGCCAGCGAAAAGCGGCCTCGTCACCGTTGCCGGTCAGGGGGCGAACGGCGCCGGTTGCGGTGTCCAGCAGATGGATGCAGGCGTAATAGCCTTTTCCATCATCTCTGGCCCGGCGGGACACAAAAGCTGCGTGAGCCCCGTCGGGTGCGACCGCCACCTCGGAGAGGAACCGGTATGCGTACAGATCGTCTGCTTTGATGCGTTCCATAATTATGCCTCCTGTTTATTGAGATACCGCTGGTACCAGCGGAGCATTTCCTCCAGTCGCCGGAGCCGCTGACGGGGCCGGCCGGAGCGGGAGAGTTCGTGGTTTTCCCCTGGGAAAAGACACAGCCGGGAGGGAACTCCCCGCAGCTGGAGAGCGGTGAACATCTGGATTGCTTCCAGTTTCCAGCAGCGATAGTCCTCCTCGCCGTGGAGGAACAATGTGGGCGTGGTCACATGATCGGCATAGCGAAGAGGGGACTGCTGCCACTGGAGATCCCGATCCTCCCGGTGGGAAGCGCCGGTTTGCCCCTTGGCGAAGTAGTAGCCGATGTCCGCCGTGCCCTCCATCCCGGTCCAGTTTGCGATGGACCGCTGGGAGCAGGCTGCCTGGAACCGGTCCGTGTGGCCGATGATCCAGTTGGTCATGAAACCGCCATAGGACCCGCCGCCAACGCCCAAACGGGTGGGATCGATGTCCGGCCAGCGGGCCAGGGCTCCGTCCAAGAAAGCCATGATATCCTGATAGTCGATGGTCCCGAACCGGCCCCGGATATCGGCAAAGTCATTTCCACGGCCCTCGCTTCCCCGGGGGTTGCAGAACAGAACGAAGTATCCGGCTCCCGCCAGGACCTGCATCTCGTGAAAGAACACCGAGCCGTAGCTCAGGCGGGGCCCGCCATGGATGGTCAAAATGGCTGGGTATTTTTTGCCGGGAACGTAGGCCACCGGCGGGAGTACCCACCCCTGGACCGGCAGCGGACCTCCGGTATCCACCTCCAGCGGCTGGGGCGTGGAGACGGCGCAGCGGTCATAGATCCCGTCGTTGGCGTGGGTCAGACGGATCTCCCGGCCATGCTCCAGAGTGTAGATCTCTCCGATCCGGTTTTCCCGAAACGCCAGGTACACCAGCCGGTCTGCCGCGGCATCCAAATACTCCACACTGCCCGGCCCGGTGAGGGGGCGGGCCTCGCCGGAGGTCAGATCCAAAGCCTCAATCCGGCTGTCCCGGTCCACGGTGGAGAGGAAATAGAGCGTGTCTCCGCAGACGCGCCAGGTCTCTCCGGCACCAAGGCGGCTGTCGGTGGCCACGGTGTTGCCCACACAATGATGGCTGTGGCGGAGGAGCAGCTCTGGTTCTCCTCCAGAGAGAGGGATGGTGTAGAAATCGCCATTTTCCCCATTTCCATAGCCAAGCCCGTCGGTAAGACAGAGAACCGCCTGGTCCCGCCAAAGGGCAAAGAGCTTCACCAGATACCGGTCCTGTTCCAGGAGGCACCGGGTCTCTCCACTGGCCGCGTCCCAGATAAAAACACCGTGGCGCAGAGTCTGGACATCCGTGAAGCGATGACCGGTATAGAGGATCCGGCCACCTTCCACGGTAAAGCCTGTAACCTTGAAGGGCGGCGCGGTGAGGGGGGTGGTTACGCCGGACGCAGGGTCGTGGATATACAACTGGGACCGCTGCCCGCTGGTGAGGCCCAGGCCGTTGGCCCAGAAGGGAATGTCCTCCAGCACATCATAGGTGCGGTTTTTGTATTCCTCCAGGGCCGAAGCTTCCTCCGGGGGACTCAGACTGTCCAGATTTGGGCGGTTCATGTCCACGGTGGCGGTGAAAACGAACCGCCCGTCCGTTAAGCGCCGGGCCCTGCCCGCCCGCATGGGGACGGTGAACAGGGGCTGCGCCTCGCCGCCATCCACCGGCAGCGCGTAATATGTAGTGGTATCCTGAGAAGCGGAACCGGCTGTGCCTCGCATCCCGGAAAAGAGGATGGTCCGGTTATCCATCCAAGAAAAAGCCCGCACCGGACTCAGGGAGCTGAGGGGACGGTCCGCCCCCGTACTGTGGTCATAGACCCACAGCCGGGCGTCATAGCCATTGGAGGCCAAATTCGCCTGCTGGCGGATATAGGCAGTGTACCGACCGTCCGGCGAGAGACCCAGGTCGCTGAGATATCGGAATTGCAGGAATGTTTCGCAGATCATAGGCTCCATCATATTCACTCCATTTCGTCATTGACTACAAATTTCATCCTGTACCAGCGGCACCGCAGATGTGTCCTGCTGCCGGGAGAGGCGGCGTCTGGAAACTGGAAATAGCATCCTGATTTTAATTATTTATTTTTAATTAAAAATAAATAATTAAAAAATGGCCCCATCCTTACAACCGGCGAAGCACACCTTCGATATGCTGCTGTAAACAGTGCTGGGCCCTCGTGATATCTCCGGAACGGATGGACTCTACCAGGCGAACGTGATCTCTGGCTGTGCCGCTAAAGTCCCGGAGCCGCAAAGGGCAAAGCAGATAGTTGGACACTAGAAAGCGCCCCTGTACCCGGTCATACGTCTCCAGCAGAATCCTGTTCCCTGACGCTTCTACAAGCAACCGATGAAAGCGGCGGTCCAACATGGCGAATTCTTTTGGAGAAAAAGAACTGCCGGTGAGGCGGACACCCTCTTCACTGTAACGATTCAACTGGGCTAATACGGTTTCTGCCGACAGCCCAAGGCCGGACATAAACCGCTCCAGCGCATGTCCCTCTACCATTTGACGGACTTCACACATCTGGCGCACATGCTCCTGGTCATACTCCGGCACATAGATGCGGCCATTACCCATGATCTGAAGGATCCCGTCATTGGCCAGTAATTTAACGGCCTGAACCACCGGCGTTCGGCTGACCTCGAAGCGATGAGCCAGTTCGTCCAAGGTCAGGTTTTGTCCCATCTCATAATCACCATTAATGAGGCTCTCAACAATATGCTCATACAAAATTTCGTCCAGGCTGTTCTTTACTTTCATGGAATTCTTCCTCCAGTTAAAATAAGTGTAATCGAGAACAGAGAAAAAAACAATAGGGAATAGAAGTGTCATTTATTGGGCGGCGAAAATTCATGATAAATTCACAAGGGGTTACAAGAAATTATTGTTAAAAATGCCAACAAGATGCTATATGTGTTTGTTTCTGATTCTTATATCTACCATCTCGCTTCACATTAGATAGGCCTTATCAAATATCCTGTCCAGCCAGCAGCCAGTGTGATGAGGATGACCACAACATCCCCGCCGGGAAATTGTGCGAGGGAAGAAGGTGTCAGTCCAAACAGCATCAAAATCCATGCCAATACAAATGGAGCGCTGTATAGCATCAGCGCAGCTTTTCCGACCTTTGCAAAAGGACGATGCAACAAGTTCAGCTTCCTTTCCGGCAGCGCCGCCGCCAGCAGAACCTTGCTCCCGCCTGTCCCGATCAGCATTCCAATCACGGCCCCCCGGACGGCATCCAATGCCAGCAGCCTGACAGCCGCGGGGGTAATTTTTCGTGTTGCCTTTTGATTCATGGGGACATCCTTGGTTTTTATCCCCTCTTGTTATCGGCGGCATTGTAGCATGAATGAAGAGCGATAGGCTGGATTTTGGCCCCAGATGTGCGTCCTCGGCTTTAAATGCGAGTTAGTCCTATGCGTTCAGGACAAATTGCATTTATTCAGGACAAAACCTTTCAATCTGATATACTGCGGGAAAAGATGGACAAGAAAGGATTCCGCCTATGGTAGCGATCGTTCTTTGCGATGACGATCCCTTCACATTGCAGCTTCTGTCCGAGCTGCTGGAACGGGCAATCCGGCAAAGCAAAGCAGAGGCCAACTTGTCTGTCTGGCCTCTGCTGGTCAGGAGCCGCTCCAGTTTATCCGCAGCGGTGGAAGTTATCTCTATTTCCTCGATTATGACCTGGGAAGGGATTCCCCCCAACGGCGTGGACCTTGTCCGGTAGATCTACCACACGGACCCCGGCGGGAAAATCGTCTTTGTTACCGGCCATGGGGAGAAGGGCATGGATATTCTGCGCAGCGGCGTGCGGCCCTTTGGGTTTATTGAAAATGTGTGGATCAGAATGAGATGGTTCGGGAGTATATTCGATATTTGAAAATGGCGGTGCCGGAGCAGCAAAACAGCGCGGACGGGGACACCGCCGAACTGCCCATCGGGATCGATGAAACGGTACGGCTGCCGGTTTCTGAGATATTGTATGTGGATTTCGTCAAAACAGTGGCCCATTCTATTTGCTGTCATTTGACGGGTCAGGGGGGTGACTGCGCGGGAGACGATCGAACACGCCCAGGAACAGCTGGAAGATCAGGTTATCCGCTGCCGTTGCTCTGTTTTAGTAAGGGACATTGCCGCCGCTGGGCAGTTCAGCGTTTGCGATAAAATAATTTTTAAGACGCAGTGATAAAGGGGCTGTATATATACGCGCAAGATAGAACAGAATTTGTGAAGACAGCGCCTTTGCGTTCCTATAACCTTGGTCCGTGGAGATCGGAATTTACGAAAAAATACAGGAATTGTTCAGGATGCCGTTACAGCTGTTGACATTGATGATGAGCGAACCGCTCTGGTGCTTGTCAGTCTTACTCCTGACGGGAATATTTGCACAGAAAGAACTTATTATGCGATGATTTGCGAGATTGATGCGACGGCATGTAAAGTTACATTTCATGTTACTGACGACGTAGCGTAGCCCTCAATCAAATCCTGGTTTACGATTGAACCCTATGGGCCGCAGAGTGCTTGCGGCTCCATTCTGTTTAAAACCGGGTATGAAATTGCGGCATTAAAACGCATAGTCCGGCGAATAGAGTATGAAGAAGCCAGGGAACGGTGATCTTTTCAGATTGCTGCACCCTGGCTTTTTGTTGTCAATTGAAATTCAAAACCGGGATTTCAATTTTTGTAATATAGTCCTCGATTCTGTCGATCACCAGTTCATTGATCCCAATCTCATAGGCATAGCCGGAGAACTGTAAATGGTGCTGCTCTGCGTAGCGGAGGATCGCTTCATAGCGGGCAGGCAGCCTGTCCCAATTCCCAATGCAGAATGCCCGCAAATAGACCCCGCCGGGGCGCCTGTGGAGTCCCATCCTGTTCTGCGTGTCCGGCAGTTCGATAAACAGCCTGGAGTAGTCCTCAAACCTCCGGGCCAGGAGGTTTTCCACCGGGAGCATGGAGCCGTAGGGAGTCTGGTACATACGCGGAAGCTGATATTTCTTGGTCTGCTCAAGAATCAGCTCGATCTCCTCCTCCAGGGACTTTTCCGGTGATGTTTGCACCGTCGCCAGATACTGCGGTTCCCGCTCAATGAGGGAGATCTCGGAGAGGTCCAGGTCCAAAAGTTCGGTCATCTCCTGGCGGCGGCTGCACAGTTTTGACCGGACGGCCTTCAGCCCCTGGATCGTCCGGTCCAGTTCTGAGATTTTATCCCGAAGCAGGTCCGCCATGCTCCCAGCGGACCTGTTTTTCATAAATTCCTGAATATCCCGGATGGGCACGTTCATGTCCCGGAGCAGCAGGATCACCTCCAGCTCCGTACTCTGGTAATAGCTGTATAGCCGGTACCCATTTTCTTCGTGGATAAACGCAGGCTTAAACAGCCCGATCTCATCATACCACATGAGTGTCTTTTTGTTGATCCCATGCAGAGCGGCAAACTGGCCGATGGTAAACAGCTTCGGTTTTTCCCGCAGCATTTTCAAAAACCCCCTTGACCGTACAGTAACTGTAGGGATTATGATACTCCATGCCGGTAACTACCACAAGAAGCAGGAGGAATTTCCGTGCAGAATGAAATTGCATACAGCAGACCCGTCACCCTGACAAACATTCTTAAATTTGCAGTCCCCACCATCGCCATGAGCGTATTCATGTCCTTCTATACGATGGTGGACGGGCTGTTCGTCTCAAACCTGATCGGGACCAGTGCCCTGTCTGCCCTCAATCTGGTCTATCCCGTCATCGCGCTGGTGACGGCCATTTCCACCATGCTTGCCACAGGCGGCAGCGCGGCTATCATGAGAAAGATGGGAGAGGGAAAGCCCGATGAAGCAAAGCAGGACTTTACGTTTCTGATCCTGGTCAATGTCCTGACCGGCCTTGTGATGTGCGGGCTGGGCTATCTGTTCATGGGGAAGATCTTCGGCTCCATGTCCCTGTCCCCGGAGGTCTCCGCCTATTGCTGGGAATATCTGAGCCGTTACCTGCTGTTCACCGTCCCTATTCTTCTGATGAATAACTTCACCCTCTATATGATCGCAGCAGGCAAGGCGTCCCTTTCCCTGCTCTGCTCCGTCGCCGGCGGCGTGACCAATATCGTGCTGGACTACCTGTTTATCGCCGTTTTCCGCTGGGGGATCGGCGGGGCGGCGGTTGCCACCGGCCTGGGGTACTCCATCACAGCCATCGTGGGCCTGCTGGTGTTCTCCAACCGGAACAGCCTGCTCCATTTTGTCAGGCCGGTCTGCCGGCCCCAAACGCTCGGGAGAGCCGTCACGAACGGCTGCTCTGAAATGGCCACCGCGCTGGTCAACGGCATCATCACGCTGATGTTCAACTGGACGATGCTCAAATATGTAGGGGAGGACGGCGTTGCCGCAATTACCATCATCTCCTATGTGCTGGCCTTTGCCGGGTCCCTGTATGCCGGTTATGCCTACGGGGTGGCCCCCATGCTCAGCTTTTATTACGGGGAACAGAACCATGAGAAGCTCAGGAAGCTGGTCCGCACCAGCCTGAAAATCATCGGCGCGATCGCGGCGGCCACCGTGCTCGTCTCTCTGGCTGTCACAGAGCCGCTGGTGTCCATCTTCGCCCGGCCCGGAACACCTGTCTATGACCTGGCTGTGGCAGGAAACCGGATCTGTTCCCTGGCCCTGCTCTTTGTGGGCTTCAACATTTTTGCAAGCGGGATGTTCACCGCACTTTCCAATGGGCTCATTTCGGCAGTGCTGGCGTTTTCCCGCACCTTTGTCTTTACACTGATCGCCATGCTGGTCCTCCCGGTCATTCTGGGCGTCACCGGGATCTGGCTGGCGACACCGGCCGCGGAGCTGGCGGCAGTCGTCCTGTCCGCCGTCATGCTCCTGAAATACCGGCGGCGCTACTGCTATTGATTCCAGGGGGGGAGTATTTTGAAGCTGGTGATTTTGCTGGCCGTAATCGCAGGAAAATGGCTTCTGTGCCTGTGGAGCGGCCTGGGCCTGGTTTTCCTGCTCTTTTGGCTGAAAGGGAAGCAGTTCAGGGGTAATAGCGAAAAATGGGACGATTTCTTTCTCACCCTGCCGCCGCAAAAGGTGGAGCAGTACGCGATTGGTATTTATCTGGCCGCCGCGCTGCTCTCGTCCGGCATCAGCTATTGTGTCCTGAAATGGGCGGGCTTCCAGCACAGTCTTTTGATCGCAGGTGCGCTGTTTGTGGTCGGAGCCTTGATTACAGAGTACCGGTGGTTCACAAAAAAGCGGGACTATGTGCTGAAGCGGTATCAGGAGATCCCGCAGACGATTTTGGAAAGAAGAAATGGAGAAAACAAAATGGATGGACAGATCGTATTGAGAGAATACCAGACATCAGACCGCCCGGCTTTGATCGGGATCATCCGGGAGACGTGGCAGTATGACAAGTTTGCCTCCCCCAAGGCGGCGCAGAAGCTGGCGCGGGCCTATCTGGACAGCTGCCTCACCAATCAGACCTTTACCCAGGTCGCGCTGGTGGATGAAGTCCCGGTGGGGATTATCATGGTCAAAGACCGCAGGGAGAAGAGATGCCCGTTCCGCCTCAGACTGCGGATGCTCCTCTCCGTGGCGTCGCTGTTCCTGTCCAAAGAGGGGCGTATGGTCACTAGGTTCTTTTCCGGCGTGGAAGAGATCGACCAGCAGCTCCTCCAGGACACCCAGACCGAGTACCAGGGAGAGATTGCCTTCTTTGCGGTCAATTCCAGATACCGGGGCATCGGCCTGGGGAAGAAGCTGTTTGATGCCGCGCGGGATTACATGAGGAACCGGCGGATCAGCAATTTCTTCCTGTTCACAGACACCACCTGCAATTACCCGTTTTATGAGTGCCGGGGCATGGAGCGCCGCGGGGAGCGCGTCCACACCTTTGCGGCAAAGAGAAAATCCGGGACCCTGACCATGTTTATTTACGATTCCTTCATAGAATGTTAAGACAGTTTCTGTCGTTTTCCCCTTCACGTGTGATAAAATGCCTTTCACGGCTCAACGATAAAGAGGTGTCTTTTACGAAATCCAGACAGCGTATTCTCTTCCTGACCGCAGCGGGGCTTCTGATTGTCGGAGGTGGATGGTTCCTATACTCCACCGGCTTTTTCCAGGCGGCGTCCTCTCAGGAATCCCTGCGGGCCTACATTGACGACTTTGCGCCATACTCCCACCTGTGTTTTTTCCTGCTCCAATTTCTCTCTGTCGTGCTGGCTCCGATCCCCAGCAATATTACCGCTGCCGCGGGCGGTGTTCTCTTTGGAACATGGCCTTCCTTTTTCCTCACCTTCGCCGCAGTAGTCGCCGGTTCCCTGCTGTTGTTCTGGTTGGCCCGGGTGCTGGGCCGGGACTTTGCCGGGCGTTTTGTCAGCCGGAGGCTGTCTGAAAAATATCAGCAGATCCTCCAGACCAAGGCTCCGGTGTTCCTCACTCTGGCGTTCCTTTTCCCCTTTTTCCCAGACGATCTTCTGTGCATCCTGGCCGGCCTGTCCTCGCTCTCATTCCGTTGCTTTGCGGTGATCGTCCTGCTTGCCCGCCCCTGGGGACTGCTCTTTGCCAGCGCCCTGGGCGGCGCCGCCTTTCATGTCTCTCCGTGGGCGATGGTTTTGATCGGTGTAGCGGGGTTAGTCCTGTTTCTTCTGGGGATGAAATATGGGGATCAGATCGAAGCGGCCATCCTGAAGCGCCTGTCCCGGCGGAAAGGCAATGATGCGGCCTGCTGATTGCGGCAGAGGTTCCGGCCTCTTTGGCTCAATGAGAATAGCGACTGTGGACAGCCCCAACAAGGCGGCCGCTTCCGGATTTCTGGCGGCGCTGTCTTGTTGGGGCGTAATCCTGCTTTGAGACAACTGGGATTGTGTTGGGCCATGGGGCGGCTTGTCTTTTATTTGAACTTCCCCTATACTATAACGATGGATATATTTTGTATGAAACGGAGAATTTGGTGATTCTTGATGAATAAAAAAGATTTGAAAATGCGGCCGGTAGGCAATGAGTATCTGGAACAATATAACGCCCTGCTGCGCTATGTATTCCAGGTGACGGATCAGGAACTCAGTTCCGTGGGCTGGCAGGAGAAGGAGATCATCCGGGCGAAATTTTCAACCATGCAGAAAGCGGACGTGATCGGCTGGTTTGACGGCGACACCCTGGTTTCCCAGGTGGCGGTCTATCCGATGCGCGTCAAGGTTTTTGGGAAGACCTATTCCATGGGCGGCCTGACGGGAGTGGGGACCTACCCGGAATACTCCAATATGGGCCTGATGCACAAGCTGCTGGAGCAGGCCCTGAAAAACATGAGGGAGAAAAAGCAGTATATCTGCTATCTCTACCCCTATTCGATCCCCTATTACCGGCGAAAGGGCTGGGAACTGATTTCGGACAAGATTTCGTATGAGATCAAGGACTATCAGCTTCCGAAAAACCACCAGGTCACCGGCAGCGTGCGCCGGGTGAAGGCGGACGGCGAGGAACTGAAGGAGACCTACGCCCGCTTTGCCGAGCATACCCACGGAGCCATCCTCCGGGATGAGCTGGCCTGGAACGAATACTGGCTCTGGGACCGGGACGATATCATGGCGGCAATCTACTATAACGAGAATGAGGAGCCGGACGGGTATATCATCTACTGGATCGAAAATGAAGTCTTCTATATCAAGGACATGATCTTCAACCATGAGGAGGCCCGCACGGGGCTGTGGAACTTTGTTTCCGCCCACTTCTCCATGATCGACCGGGTGGAGGGCAGCACCTATACGGACGAGCCGCTGGCCTTCCTGCTGGAGGACGCCAGCATCAAGGAGTCCATCTCCCCCTACTATATGGCGAGGATTGTGGATTTCCCCGCGTTCGTCGCGGACTATCCCTTCAAGGCGGACGGTACGGAGCGGGAGTGGCGCTTCTCCATGACGGACCCGATCATGGAGTGCAACCAGGGCTCGTTCCTGCTGAAGATATCAAAGGACGGCAGGGGGACGGCTGTGAAGATCTCCGAGCCGTGCGCCGACAGCATCAGCATCCAGACCATGACGACCATGCTGATGGGCTATAAGCGCCCGGACTACCTCGCCAAAATCGGGAGAATCCACGCCGGCGGGGAGACGATTGACATGCTGGAGGACGCGATTGAGCAGCAGCCACCCTATATATCCGACTATTTCTAAGGGCCGGAATATCATTTTTTCAGACTACTTCCACAAAGGCAGGTGATCCCCCGCTATGCAGAAAGTTGATTTGCTGGAGGGCTCCATTGTTCGGAGCCTGACCAGTTTAGCCCTGCCCATCATGGCCACGTCTTTGATCCAGATGGCCTACAATATGACGGACATGATATGGATCGGCCGCGTATCAGCCAATGCGGTGGCGGCGGTGGGCGCCGCGGGAATGTATCTGTGGCTCGCCAACGGCCTTGCCATGATCCCGCGCCTGGGCGGGCAGGTCAAAGTGGCGCATGAGCTGGGCGCGCAAAATATAGAACGTGCGGCCTCTTATGGGCAGGCGGCATTCCATCTCGGGGCCTTGCTGGTGGTTCTGTTTACAACGCTTTGTATCACACTCAACGGGCCGCTGATCGCATTTTTCAGGCTGAACACGCCCTCTGTGATCGCGGACGCACGCACCTATCTGGTAATTGTGGCGGCCGGATTTTTCTTCTCATTCTTCAATCAGATTTTTACGGGGATGTTCACCGCTATGGGGGGAAGCGTGGTGGTTCTGCGCTCCACGGCCATCGGGCTGGTGGGGAACATCATTCTGGACCCGCTTATGATCTTTGGGATCGGCCCATTCCCGCAGATGGGCGTGGCCGGAGCCGCCACAGCCACCGTTCTGGCCCAGGCCATCGTAACAGCCATGTTCCTTCTGGCAGCCCGCCGCGAGATGACCGTTTTTCCGCAAATCCATATATTCCAGGCCAGTCAGTGGAGGGCCTGGGCGGAGATTTTGAAAATCGGTTTGCCTGTCTCCATCCAGAGCATGTTTTTCTCCGGCCTCTCCATGATCCTCGCCAGGCTCGTCGCGGGCTGGGGGGACGCCGCTATCGCGGCTCAGAAGGTCGGTTCGCAGATCGAGTCCATCTCCTATACCACGGCGGAGGGATTTGCCACGGCGGTCAACGCATTTATCGCACAAAACTTCGGCGCGGGCCGGATGGAGCGCATCCGTAAGGGGTATTGGACAGCCATCGGTATGATCGTTGTCTGGAGCGGCTTCACCACACTTATGCTGGTGGTCTTTCCTGTTCCGCTGTTCCGGATATTCATTCCGGATGACCACGTGCTGCAGACCGGCGTGAGCTATCTGCGGATCATGGGTTACTCCCAGATCTTGATGTGCCTGGAGATCACCTCCTCCGGCGCGTTCCAGGGACTGGGCCGCCCAATGCCGCCCACGCTGGCCGGTATCATCGGGAACGCCGCCCGCATCCCTCTGGCTGTATTCCTCAGCGCTACGGTACTGGGGCTGGATGGGGTCTGGTGGAGCATCAGCATCTCCAGCATTGCAAAAGGCATCGTCGTGTTCACCTGGTTTGTGGTGATCCTGCGCCGTTATACACACCGGCAGGCGCAGGGAGTTGACGGACTGGAGTGACTGTCCGCAGGCTGATTTTCGGTATTGTGCCAGGATACAATGCCTCGAAAATCCACCGGCAGGAGGTTGTACGGTTGCGGCATATTGCATACCAAGCGTTTCAAAAAGGAAATTGACCTTGCGCTGCTGGGGATCGAGAAATGGGCGGATGACCGTGCCTATTTCTGCACACCCAGAAAAGCCGGGATCATAGGCAGGGACGGAGTACCCGGAGCACTGTGCCGCCATGAGTTATACCGTTACGCTGGAACTGCCGGACGGCGCTATGACCCTTGCGGACTGCGGCGACGGGGATCGCCCCAGACAGGCGCCCTGCGCCCCGGATCAGCCGAAGGCTACTTCGTATGTAGCAGGGATCGGGTTTATCGGCGGTGCGGATGGCCCGGCATCCGCTTTTGTTGGAGAGGAGCAGGGAAAACTTCGGATGGCCTGTTCCTTGCTTCGTTTCGGCGGAGAATGTGGAATAGCGGATGATTTTCCACGAAAAGCAGTTTGAGGACATGACCCTGGAGTGGACTCCGTCAAATGAGGCCAAGCGTTCCATATCTGGAAGATAGAATACGGCTGAGGTGCCTGCGCTGTTAGCGCCGACGTGACTTGACCAAAAGAGAGGTGGAAAAATCCTAGACCAAAATGAGTAACTAAGTATGGGACAGGGCAGGTTTCTATATATTTTCATCCTCTGGTCAACAATTCAAGACAGCCGCTGTGGAGGTTCCCACAGCGGCTGTTCGTTATGATTGTCAACTCCGTCCCGTTCTGGCATTGGCAAACCGGTCGACTATAAAGTTATATACATAATAGAAAAGGACGCCGAAACAACACCCGATGATGTTGTTTATAATACGGAGGATAATTGCTGATTTTACCCCAAAGATATTTGTAGCCATAAGAAGCGCGCCAAAACAGTTCAGAAGGGTTTTCCAATGATAGGCGGCGCAGAGGCCGAGCAGCAATCCTGAATAGATTCCCAGATACGAGTGGGCGGAAGCCGGAAGCAGTTGGTATACGATCCCAAATAAAACACTCCCAGCCACGACGCCGCCCAGGCGTTGAAATGCCCGTTTGTTTGGGCGCTCGCCATATTGCGATAGGACCGTCAGGCAGGCACAGCCCACCCACATGATCCGGTCTACCTGAAGTAGTTCTCCGACAAAGATTCCAAGCGATAATCCAAGCGTCACCTGAAACTGCCATTTTCCAAGGGGATCAAAGAGGGAAAAGTCTTTCACGATCTGCGAGAACGTTTTGCCGTAATCTTTCTTCCTGTGATTGATGTAGAAAATGATTCCGCACAGCAGGCATCCCAGCAGCATTTCGAATACCCGGAGCACGAGCAGATGTCCGCCAACCGGATTCCCGTATAGGAACATATAGGCAAACAGGTACAGGCCCGCCCCTCCGTATAACGGCTCGTGGCAGGCGGAGATCACGATAAAGCCGATGCTCAAGAAGTTGATCAGAAACCCCCACGCCGGATTTACGGACTGCGCAATGCAAGGGCTGAAGGTCAGCAGCACAAAGACAATAAAGAAGTTTATCAGGGAGCTTTTGAGGCAGTAGCCGAAGTCAACAAACCGGACCGTCAGCAGAATGCAAAAGATTACCACGGCGGCAGAGCTGTTTTCATCTCCAAACAGAAAGTTTAGAATAGAAATAAAAACGACTGCAAAGAGAACACAGAGGATATCCTTCACAATCAAGGCCGCAATCAATTTGTGCCGTTCAGACGGATTCGCTGCGTTTCTGATTTTCCCCTTACATACAGAGACATCTAATTGCATCGCCTGATAAAAGTTCATCTGGACCTTCCTTTCTCAGAGCATAATCCTATCATATCCGGCGGGGAAATCAAGAACGTAGCCTTTGTAAAAAAACTGTAAACAGTTCCGGCCATTGGGACTGTTAAAGCCAATCCGAATTGATGAAAACAGGCGGCGCCTTCCCTTAGCCGGAACAAATCAGAAAATTTGGGGAGTCACTGTCAACGGCGTGGGTGCAAGGGAGCGGGACAGGGTACTTACAGCTTCAGCTTCATCCGGTCCGTCTGAATGCCCCTGCCTGATTAGAACAGAGAGTTGTCGTTGTTCTGATCGGCAGGGGCGTTTTGTGTCCGAAGCCATTTCTGCGCAATGGCTTTGGACTTTTCTGAATAGGAGTCCTATGTTGCCTGCTAAATACAAACGGAGCAAAATGAAAGTGCAAAATATGAAACGGATACGGCGGCCGGACTGTCGCTCCCTCGCACCGGACATCTTTCGCAGCAACGCATCAGCCATGGAGTACAGGCCAGCCCCGGCCCACTCTTTTAAAAAATGTTTGATCTGCCGGGACCTTCCTCTTAAAGCGGTGGAGAACCGACGCTGGCAGGCTGTTTGAAGTTACGACTGCTTTTCAAATAGAGGATAGTTCTGCGCATCTCCTGAAAAACGGCAGGACCTTATTCTCCTGCTGCATGAATACCTGCCGGAGGCCATTCCACCAGTTGTACATTTCCGGGCGAATGCGGCGCAGGGTCATTCCTCTCACTGCCCCATCGCACATGGGGAAGTTCCTGTATAGAAAGGAGTATCAGCCGCCGCAGGCGGCTGATTACACACGTACAGCGAAACTCACCAAAAGACTCGAATGACGCCGCAGGTCACGGTGGTGGTAATGATTCCGGCGATGAGGACGCCAAGCGCGATGGCGGGGAGGGCTGTCCGGAGCCGGAGGTCCAGCACATCGGCCACCAGGGCGCCGGTCCAGGCCCCGGTCCCCGGCAGCGGGATTGCCACGAGGATGATCAGGCCGATGGTGCGATACTTTTTCACGATTCGGCCCTTGAGGTGTGCCCGGCGCTCCAGCCAGTCGATTTTCGGTCCAACCCAGCTGGATTTGCGCAGCCAGTCAAAAATACGGCGGAGCAAAAGAATGAGAAAGGGGATTGGAAGGAGATTGCCGAGGATGGCGGCAGCCGCCGCTGCGGCTGGCGGCAGGCCGGCGGCTATACCGGCCGGAATTGCACCGCGCAGCTCCAGCACAGGCACCATGGCAATGAGGAATGTCATGAGGAGCTCACCGAAAAAAGTATCGAATAAATCCATAGAATACACCTTTTTGTATGATAAATGTAACGATTGCATTCTACCATAGAGCGACGGATGCAGCAATGTTTATTTTTATCTGTACAAAATCGAAACATGTATTTGGGCGGTAAGCAATAGAGGGCAGACGGTACAGCCTTACCCTAAAAGAAGAACGGCCCAAACCGGGAGGGGGGTCGGGAGGAACATCTGGCAAGCCATACATTATATATATTGGGACAGAGCGTATCAAAGTGTATGGATCGCAGACGATCTGCCGGAATGTTACGGTTATATTACAAGAGCTGCAAATCTATTGCAAACAGAAAATTGATCTGATATGATGCGTCTAGAACAAATGAGGAATCGCTCTTGGCTGCCCGGTACAGATACAGGAATGGCTAGCCACGGTATGTGTACCGTGTAAAAAAGAGGCTTCACTCAGGCGTTCTGAACTTCTAAAGCCGAACGCTCACCGAGGTAGTTGGGGGGCCGCGTTTGCGGAGTGTATCTCTCCAATTTGCCAAAATGAGGGAACGGCGGAAATTTAAAGGAGGTAAACACCCAATGAAGAAGTTCCTTTCTCTGGTACTGGCTCTGGTGATGACCATGTCTCTGGTCACCGTCAGCGCCGGTGCTAAGGACTTCAGTGATGACGACAGCATCACCTATCAGGAAGCTGTTGACGTCATCTCCGAGATTGGTGTTGTCGACGGTTACACCGGCGGCGACTTCAAGCCCACTGATGTCCTGACCCGCGGTGCCGCCGCCAAGATCATCTGCAACCTGATCCTGGGGCCCACCACCGCTTCCGCTCTGAGCGCCAGCAGCGCTCCCTTTAAGGATGTGCCCGTGAGCAACACCTTCGCAGGCTACATCACCTACTGCGCCCAGGAGAAGATCATCAACGGCTACTCCGACGGCACCTTCCGTCCCACCGCTACCCTGAGCGGCAACGCGTTCATGAAGATGCTGCTGGGCGCCCTGGGCTATGACAGCGCTGTCGAGGGCTACACTGGTCCCAACTGGTCCGTGGCCGTCATCAAGCAGGCCGCCGGTATCGGCCTGGACGACGGCAACGACGAGTTCGTCGGCTCCAAGGCCGTGACCCGTCAGGAGGCCGCCCTGTACGCCTTCAACATGCTGCAGACCACCATGGTCGAGTACGACGCCAAGACCTCTGTCGACATCAACGGCGCTACCGTGACCATCGCCGGCGACAAGGCCAAGGAAGTCGAGAACACCTCTCGTACCGACGGCTACATCGACGACGACAACAAGATGCAGTTCGCTGAGAGATACTTCACCGACCTGCGCCTGACCACCGACACCACCGATGACTTCGGCCGTCCCGCCAACACCTGGCGCTTCAAGGGCGTTGAGGTTGGCACCTTCGCCAAGACCGCTGACGCCACCTACACCGCCGACGTGAAGCTGGGCCAGATCTACTCTGACCTGGGCATGTCCGACAAGGATGAGGCCGCTCCCGTCTTCGTGGACGGCGTTGAGGCTGACGAGGCCGCCAAGGTCTCCAAGGGCAACGACCTGAAGGTCAGCGAGCTGAAGTTCACCAACTCTCCCGTTGCGAAGTGCAACGTCGGCAACGGCACTCTGGTCGAGGCCTATCTGGATGAGGATACCAACGATGTCACCATCGTGGCTATCAACACCTACGTGGCTGAGGTCAACAAGGTTGTGGCCAAGACCAACTCCAAGGATGCTTACATCACCCTGTCCGAGCTGGCTGCTGAGAACGGCGCCACCTCCGGCCTGCGTGCCAACGACGAGTTCGAGACCACTGGTTTCGAGAACGACCAGATCGTCCTCTTCACCTATGCCAACAACGAGATCCAGTCTGTCAAGGCTGCTGAGTCCGCTGAGGGCACTCTGACCAGAAAGGTTTCCGGCAAGTCCATCAACCTGGGTGAGACCAAGTATGACTTCTCCAAGATGTATTCTGTGGACGGCGGCGAGAGCAGCCTGGGCATCGACAGCGAGTATGTCGTGTACCTGGATGCCAACGGCTATGCCATCTACGTCGAGGAGACTGAGTACAACATCGCTGACTACGCCTATCTGCGCGCTCTGCAGGGTTCCAGCGTTGCTTTCGCCTCTGACAAGGCTGCTCTGATCACCTATGACGGCAAGATGAAGACCGTCGACACCAAGGAGGACTACACCAACGACTTCGCTGGCTATGGTTCTGAGCTGCAGATTGGTAATGCCAACTCTGAGATTGTCCTGGTGAAGGAGACCTCCAACGGCGAGTATCGCCTGAAGGATCTCGACACCAAGAATCCCAGCATTGCTAAGGCCGAGGACTCCTTCGAGCTGCGGAACGGCGTGGCCCGGATCAACCTGACTAACAAGGGCGTGACCAACGCCTCCGATGCCAAGCAGGGCACCGACTACATCTATGCCGACAGCAAGACGGTGTTCGTGGTGGGCACCTATGACAGCGGTGCTCGCGAGAATTGGAAGGATGCTACCTATCGCGCCTACACCGGCATCAACAACGCTCCCACCATCGTGGACGACAACGACAGCAGCCCGGCTACCAATGCCATCGGCATGAGCTACTACTGCCGCAACAACGGCGTTGCCACCATCGTGTACCTGAGCGTGGACGAGGCTGACTACAAGGTCACCGGCGGCAACAACGACGTGATCTTCTTCGCCTTCGAGTCCGGCAGCAAGAAGATCGAGGACTCCGACAACGAGTACTACACCTACAACGCAGTTGTGGATGGCAAGATCGTTGAGGGCGTCAAGGTCGATGCCAGCGTGAAGATCAACAACAGAACTTCCAACGGCTCCTTCAGCAGCAACGTGGTCTTCACTGGCGCCGATTATGACGACGGTGTGATCACCGGCCTGGATTCTCTGAGCAACTCCGGCACCGTCACCGGCATCAACAAGGTGAACAATGAGAACGTCGTGCTCGGCTACGGCAACGGCTCTGAGTCCACCTATGTGGTCGCCGACGATGCGAAGATCTTCTTCATCGACGATGACGGCACCATTACCGAGGGTGCGGTGAGCAACATCCGCCGCTCCGACGAGGATGTCGTGACCTACGTCCTGGAGGATGGCCAGATCAGCTATCTGTTCGTCCAGCAGTACTTCGAGGATAACGACCAGTCCTCTTCCGGCGGCAGACAGGAGCTGACCAGCATCACTGGCGTGAGCTATCGTGCTCCCGACCTGACCCTGACTCTGAACGGCACCAACGCCGGCCAGAACTACAAGGTCACCCTGAAGATGATCGTTGCCGGTGTGACCACTGAGCTGGGCACCTACACGGTCACCGGCGCCACCGGCGCTACCAGCACCACCGCTGTCCTGTCCGTGGGCACTCTGGCCAGCATCGCTGCCAGCGGCGGTATCTACATGGTCTCCTGCGGCGGTCAGAACGCAACGTTCACTGCCTAAGGAACTGTGTTAACGTGCTGATGCACTAAGACAAAAAGGATTCCCGGACTTCTGTCCGGGAATCCTTTTTATGTGTCAGGCATAGTCAAAGCCGGTCGGCACGCCCTCTGATAGCTTCTCCCTGCACGGACACACGGCTTGCGAGGATTTGCACAGGCTTTGGCCCAGCTGGCAGAGGAAACGAACTGGTGAATGAGCCGTTCCTTCGCCGCCAGCACCGGAAGAGTCGAAGGCCCCCCGGACTTTTGTCCGGGGGCGTTCCTTTGGGTTACAGTTTCCAGCCCCAGAGGATGATTTTCCCTTCCCCGTTGATGGTTCCGGCGTCCGCCACAAAATTCAGCGTCTTCAGGTCCTTCGGCGCGATGGAGGGGATGGTGCTGTAATAGGGCGGGTTCGATGTATCGTAGATATTCTCGCAGATGCAGGCAACGGGGGAGAGATAAGCCGCCAGACGGATTTTTGCTTTGCTTTGACCCAGACGGCCGTTCGCCTCCAGGCGGCACAGATAGTTTTGGTGCGAGCCCGGATGGAAGTAGCTGTCTGACGCAATATTGTTGCAGCGCAGATAGATATAGTGATAGGCTGTGGAGAGGATGGGGACGATCCACACCTCCGTGTACTGCGTGAAGTCGATCTGTGATACATCCACATCCACCTGCGCCGCTTCCTGCGTGACAGGCACTTCCAGAAGTTTTACCAGTGGGACGGCCTCGGCGGCTGCGGCTGCCTCCCGGCGGATGGCGGCATCCTGAGCCGTTCTCGCCTGCTGCTCCGCCGCGTCCGCGGCTGCCAGGGAGGCCAGGGCTGTCTCCAGCTTCTGATTGTCCCCGTTGAAATCCTCCATCCGGATGCGGTCCGTCAGCTCCCACTGGTTGAGATGAAATTGACTGGTCTGCTGCAAATTCTTCACCCTTTCCCGAAAATTGTGGCGGGAAAACTCCCGCTATCCAATCCCCCCTGACCGGAAGAAATTGCAGAATTTCGTGCAACAAAAAATTCCCCCGGACCGAAGTCCGGGGGAATTTTCAACCGCGGGTACAATCACCCTTCTGGCGGGTAATCAGACACCCAACACAAAGCTCTGGTCGCCGCAGGTCACCATGTAGGTGGAGCCCGCAGACAGAGCGGCAGAGATGGTGGCGGTCGTCGTTGTCGCGGTGCCAGTCACGTTGGCGGTCGTCAGCTTCACCAGGGTGCCGCCGTTGACCAGGGAGATGGTCACGGGGTAGACCTGTCCGGCGTTCGTGCCGGTCAGAGTGACAGTGACGGTGCCGCTGCTGTAGCTTGCGCTGATCCCGCTCAGGACCACGCCGCTGTTACCGGCGCCCTCCTGCTTGCCGTTGTCAACTTCCTGGATGAACAGGTAGGCGATGTCGCCGTCAGTCACATCGAGGAGGCCGATGTAGGTAGCAGTGGAGTCGGAGCTGATGTTCTTCACATCGTCGATCTTGGTGATAACACCATCGGTATCGATGTAGTACATCTTGGCGTCAGAGGCAACCGTGTAGCGGACGCTGGCGGAAGCCGTCGTGCCGCCCAGGCCGATGCTGTAGGAGCCGGAGAGCTTCCACACGCCGGTGCCGGTGAGGGTGGTGTAATCAGATGTGGAGATCGCATCAGCGGAGGTCAGCAGACCCTTGTTGTTGTAGTCAGCATTGGTCACAACCTGGTTGACCGTGTCGTTGCCGGCCAGAACCACAGAGCCAGCATCCTGAGCGGCCTTGACCTTCACGGTGGTGATCTCGTCGTCCACAACCGCGTTGTACAGGTAGTACTGGTTGTTGTCGCCATCGGTGATCATCTTGGTGGCGGACTCAGCAGCCAGGAACACCACATCGCGCTTGCCGTTGGTGACATAGGCGCCGGTGGCGTCGATGAAGGCGAAGGTCACCACATCGCTGGAGCCGCTGGTGGTGTAGACCATCTCAACATCCTTGGAGGAGACAACGGGAGTCACACCGGCGGGGCTGTTGGACATGATGGTGGGAGCGTTCTTGATGCCCTTGTAGACGGAATAGTCAGTCTTGCCGCGGGCATTGCTCTCAGCCACCACGAACACGGTCTCACTATTGCCATACACCGTAGTGCCGGTTTTGGTGGTGATAGCCGCGCGGGTGTTCTTCATCTCGAAGGTGTTAGCGCCATTTCTCAAAACGCCGTTAGTAGAGATCGGATAGGTTCCGTCATCCTCGGTTGTAACAATGGAACCGTTCTTGTGAACATTGGCGGCCTGACGCAGAGCGTACTCGCCCTTGTCGTCAGCGCGGTAGTAGACGATGGTGCCCTCCAGAGAGGTGTAATCGTCGTCAGTATCCACCGTCTTCACGGAGCCGTCGGACATGACCAGCTGAACCTGATCCTTGCCGAAGCGGCTGTTGCTGCTCTGGGTGTAGAGCACATACGCGTACTGAGAGGCGTCGAACTCCTGCTCATCCACATAGATGACCATGCCGTTGGTATCCAGATAGATGACATAGTCGCTCTTGGTGGTCATGCTGGTCTCAGAGCCGAAGGAGAACGCAATGTTCTTGGAGTACTTGTACTCGGTATCGGCCAGAGTCAGGTTCTTGCCCAGGGTGTACTTGTCGAGGGTGCCCTCCACGGACTCGGCCTTCACAACGGACTTGATCTCGTCCGCGCTCTGGGAGTAGGTGAACAGGACCACATCGTCTTCCTCGAAGTTGTCGGTATTGGTCTCAAAGCGGGCCTTGCTGCCGGAGATGGACACAGGAGTAGAAGCGTCCTTCTCGGTCACGAGGCTCTCGGAGTTCACGACAACATAGGGATCGGAGACCTTCTCTTCCTTGGAGGAGATGGTGCCCACATAGGTGTCGATGATGCAGATGGTGACATCGTTGTTGTCCTCATCGTAGAAGACCTCAACGGTGCTGCCGTCAGCCACCAGCTTGTTGTTGGCGCTGGAGCTGGAGACCTTGACGGTGTTGCCCTTGGACACGGCAACATCATCGGCCTCGACGCCGTTGTAATAGACCTCGGCGTTCTTGTCCTTCTCGCTCATGTCGAGATCGCTGTAGATATCACCCAGCTTCACGTTGCTGGTGTAAGTCACATCAGCGGCGTCCGCATAGGTGCCGATCTTGTCGCCCTTGAAAGTCCACTTGGTGGCGGGACGGGCGAAGTCGTCGGTGGTCTCAGTCTTGTCCAGCTTGTCGAAGTAGCGCTCGGCAAACTGCAGGTTGGGCTTGTGCATGTTGTTGTCGTAGGAGCCCTGCGCAACTTCCTTGGCCTTGTCGCCGGCGATGGTCACGGTAGCGCCGTTGATGTCAACAGAGGTCTTGGCGTCGTACTCGACCATGGTGGCCTGCAGCATGTTGAAGGCGTACAGGGCAGCCTCCTCACGGGTCACGGCCTTGGAGCCGACGAACTCGTCGTTGCCGTCGTCCAGGCCGATACCGGCAGCCTGCTTGATGACGGCCACGGTCCAGTTGGCACCGGTGTAGCCCTCAATGGCGCTGTCATAGCCCAGAGCGCCCAGCAGCATCTTCATGAACGCATTGCCGCTCAGGGTGGCGGTGGGACGGAAGGTGCCGTCGGCGTAGCCGTTGATGATGCCCTGCTGAGAGCAGTAGGTGATGTAGCCTGCGAACACGTTGGTCACGGGCACATCCTTGAAGGGAGCGGTGTCAGCGCTCAGGTAGGAAGCGGTGGTGGGCCCCAGGATCAGGTTGCAGATGATCTTGGCGGCGGCACCGCGGGTCAGGACTTCAGTGGGCTTGAAGTCGCCGCCGGAATAACCGTCGACAACGCCGATGCCGCTGATGACGTCGACAGCTTCCTTGTAGGTGATGCTGCCGTCATCACTGAAGTCCTTGGCGCCGGCGCTGACGGTGACCAGAGACATGGTCATCACCAGAGCCAGTACCAGAGAAAGGAACTTCTTCATTGGGTGTTTACCTCCTTTAAATTTCCGCCTTCCGCTCCCGTTTTCGTTTGGAGAGATACACTCCTCGCACAACGGCTTGCGGCCCTTGTGGGCCAGCGGTTTTCCGAACAACTTCGGTAGCATTTTGAGTTTTCATGCTACCAAACGGCTGCAAAGCTTGGAAACCCTGGAAAGTCTGGTAGCAAAATTAAAGATTTGGTAGCACCCAATTATGGAAATTTTTTGATGCATCAGATCAGCAGAGGATTGTGATGACATCCAATGCGCTTTCCGGTACCGCTCTTTCTCTGAATGATTTGGTCTAAAAGGCGGGCCCGCGCTTTCTTGAAACGGATGTCACATCGTTGAAAAATAAAAATACACAGGCATTCCGCCCCTCGCAGAGGTAGATTCCCTTTGTCCGGACTGCGGACTGAAAAGCGAAGGATGATTAAAAATGAGCGACAAATATAATCTGCTGATTTGATACATAAATAAAACCATTGGAATAGACAATGAACAAGAAATCTGATATAATTTTGCGCGTTAAAAGACTATTCTCGCGAGAGGAGCAATTTCATGAAGCGAAAAAAAACCGTGCCGGCAGAGGTGGTTCCAAAACCGGTGAATGATGCGGCGCCTGTGCCGGAGAAAGACCATCCGCTGTATGACCGCCTGTTTGTTGTGGGATTTGCGGTGCTGCTGTTTTTTGCCATGACGGTGCAGACGGTTCCCATGAGCCTGATTCTGGCGGCTGTGGCATTGGCGCTGTCCTTTGGCAGGGGGGGCTATGCACGGTTTCGCGGCCGCCTGGGAATCCCGGTCCTGGGGTTTCTGGCCTTTTTGATCCTCTGCGGGGCCGCCAGCCTGTATACGAGCTTCGGCGCCTACGCTTACGGAGAATATGCCAAGCTGCTGGCATCCGGAGCCCTGGGCCTGCTGTTGTTGGCACGCGGACGGGAACAGAACGCCGGCGGACTCCTGTTCGGCTTCTCTGCCGTGTGCGGAGTGATCGGGCTTCTATGTATCGATGCCGGGTGCCGGGGACCGCTCTTTCGCGGCTTTGCCTCTTTTATGGAGGGGCTTGGGGATGCAGCTTATCAGAGCCTGGATCAAGCGACCTATACGGGCGCCCGGTTTGACGGCATCTATAACGACGCAAACCTGACCGGCAGCCTGATGGCGCTGGCGGTCTTGGTGGGACTCTACCTGATCCGTACAGGACGGAAACCGTGGGAGCGATTTGCGGCCTGCTTTCTGACCGGACTGTCCGCAGTGGCCTTTTTTACCGCAATGAGCCGTGGTGCCATTCTCTGCTTTGGCGCGACACTGCTGGCCTATCTCCTGATTGCGGGAAAGGAAGAACGGCTGGGGCTTTTCTTTACCATGGCGGCAATGGGCATTTCCATGGTGGTATTCGGCGTGGTCTCGACCTCGCTCCTGGCAGGCGGCTCTTTTTGGGGAACGCTGGCCGCTCTGCCGAGCGGAGTGCTGCTGTGGCTGCTGAACGAGTTCCCCGCCCGGAAGGCGGCTTCCGCGCTGGCGGGGCATGGAAAGCTCCTTGCCGGTGTGCTGGGAGGAGGGATTGCCGCGGGAATCGCGGCAGTTGTACTGGCGCTCACGCTGACGGAGCCGTTTGTATTTACAGAGAGCAACTTCCTCTACCGGGGAGCCGATGTAGAGGGCGGAGAGACCTATACGTTTTCCGGTGATTGGGATAAAAGCAGCGAGATCACGGTGCTGGTCTATGGCTCCACACGGGAGCAGGAGCTGACCTCAGTCACTGAGACATATTATAATGGCCCGCTGGAAGAGGCGTCCTTTACGGTGCCGGAGGATGTGGGGCATGTTCTGATGCAGTTCCGCGGTCCCGCGGGCCTGGAGCTCCGGCAGGTGTCTCTGTCGGACGGAACCGAGATCCCGATGGCCTACACATTGCTGCCGGACAATATCGCGAATCGCCTCCAGAAAAATATATTTGAAGACAGCAGTTTTCTGCTGCGGCTGCAATATGATATAGACGGATGGACGCTTTTCAAAGAGTCCCCGTTGGCGGGACACGGTCTGGGAGCCACAGAGGGGCTGCTGACCTCTGTGCAGCCGTTCTTTTATGAGTCCCTTTATCTCCACAACCACTTGCTGCAGGTGATGGATGAGACCGGTCTGCTGGGTCTCGCTGCATTTTTGGCATTCATCCTGGGAACGGCCGTGCTGCTGGTCCGGCAGCTTCGCAAAGCGCGCACGCCCCTGGCGGCCATGCTGCTGGCCTGCTTGGTCATGATGAACCTCCACGGCCTGATGGAGATCTCTTTCTCCGTTCAGATGTTTCAGTGTGCGGCGTTTTTCCTGCTGCTGCTGCCAACAGTGTGTTACGGAACCTATACAGAGGGGAGGAAAAGGCGGGCCGCCGGTATTGTGGTCCTGGTGGTGTCGGACCTGTGGCTGGTGATTTCTGTTGCCCTGCTGGGCGGAAGCCTGCTGGCCCAAAAGGAATATCGGGAGCTGGATGCTGCCGGAATGACGACAGGCTCCTTCATAGAGACACTGGAAAGGCTGGACCGCATGGATGCATACAACGATCAGAGCTACAAGGTGAATCTGATGGGGAATGCGCTGCAGGCCGGCGGGATCAGCAATGAGGGCACAGCTGCCCGCTGTGCCAGAGAGCTGCGTGAAACCGGGGAGTTCGACTCCTGCTACTATGTTGCGGCTTACTACTATCTGCCGCTGGGGCAGTTGGAAAACTTTTTCGACGTCTTGCAGGAGGGCCTGCTGCAGGAACGCTCCAATTCCGAAGCGTGGAACAGCGCCATGAATTTGTGTATCCAGGCATTTTCACAAATTGATCCGGCAGAGGCAGACACATTTGCGGAAGGCGTCCGGGGAATCGGCGAAGCCATGGACCGGGCCAATGCGTATTTGCTGGTTCCGGTCGCTTTGACAGAAGAGAATGCGGCACTTTTGAACTGCGCCCGGACGGACTTACTGGATGGAGAAGGCATGTATACAGCGATATCTCAGGTTCTAAGTCAGGCCGGGAATCCATCATAAAAAGGAAAAAATCCCCCCAACTGAGGTTGGGGGGATTTTTTGACCATGATTGCAATGGTATAGCTGTGGGTTGGTATAGATTCGAAAACTATGAAAAAATATATATTGTAAACTGTTTGGCACTGTGGTAGACTGTACAAGACATAAGGATGCTGTATTTTGTCACATAATCGTAACAATTATTCCAATGCAGGACATACGGCGGTGAACACGGAATGCGACTGTGCTGTGACCACGAAAGAGGAGATGGAATGCGAACCGGGGTGAACATCCGAAAACGGAAAGACGGCCGATATGAGGCCCGCTATCCAAAGGGGCGGGATGCAGCTGGAAAGTTGCTCTATGGATACTGCTACGGGCACTCCTTTGAAGAGGCGCGGGAAAAACGGGACCGGATCATGGCGCAGCGCCCCCGGGAGATGAATCTGCTGATCCTTGGGGCAGGCGGACACGGTGAGATCATCCGGGAGCTGGCCCAGTCGCTGGGGGTATTCCGGAAAATCGGCTTTCTGGACGATGACTTGAAAAACCCGTTGGCAATGGGGCGGTGTGATGACTGCCTGCGGTATCTTGAGGAGTACCCGATTGCGATTCCCTCTGTGGGCGATCAGAAATTACGGATGCAGTGGCTGGCTATGCTGGCCAGAAGCGGTTTTGTGCTGCCGATCTTGGTCCATCCCACTGCCACGGTTTCTCCGTCTGCGGCGGTTGGATACGGAACTGTGATCGAGGCCAGAGCCACGGTCTCGCCCGGCGTGCGAATCGGGAATGGCTGTATTATCGCCAGCGGCGCGACGATTGATCGAAATGTGAAAATCCCGGACGGGACCCTTGTGGGGTGCGGCCGGGTGATCACAGCGGCGGACTTTGAATGAGGAGCAAAAAGCGATATGGGAAACAGAATTTATCTGGCTTCTCCGACCATGCACCAGGAGGAGCAGGTTTTTATCCAGGAGGCGTTTGATACCAATTGGGTGGCCCCTCTGGGGAAGAATGTGGATGAGTTTGAAAAGGGAGTTGCGGAATTCGTCGGCGTCAAGTCTGCGGCGGCACTGAATGCGGGAACCGCTGCGCTGCATCTGGCTGTGAAGCTGGCTGGCGTCCGGCGGGGAGACAAGGTGTTCTGTTCCGACCTGACCTTCTCCGCAACCGTGAATCCCGTGAGCTATGAGGGGGGCGAACAGGTCTTCATTGACAGCGAGCGGGAGACGTGGAATATGGACCCGCGGGCGCTGGAGCGGGCGTTTGAGCGGTATCCGGACTGCCGCTGTGTGATCGCGGCCAATCTGTACGGAACGCCTGCAAAGCTGGATGAAATCCGGGACATCTGCGATGCGCATGGAGCAGTGTTCATTGAGGACGCGGCGGAGAGCCTGTCTGCTACATACAAAGGACGCCAGACGGGTACCTTTGGGCAGTACAACGCCCTTTCCTTCAACGGCAACAAGATCATCACGACCTCCGGCGGCGGAATGCTGCTGTCCGACGATGAGGCGGGCATCTCCAAGGCCCGGTTTTGGGCCACGCAGGCCAGAGAGCCTTACCCGTGGTACGAGCACAAGGAGATCGGTTATAACTATCGGATGAGCAATATCGTGGCGGGGATCGGCCGCGGGCAGCTTATTCACCTTCTTGAGCACAGAACGAAGAAGGAGGCCATCTACCGGACTTATGAAAAAGCATTTCAAGGGCTTCCTGTGCGGATGAACCCCCATCTGCCTTACAGCCAGCCTAATTTCTGGCTCAGCTGTATGACTATTGACCCCGGCTGCACCGTGACGCCGGAACAGATTCGCCTGGCGCTGGAGGAGGAGAACATCGAGTCCCGTCCAATCTGGAAGCCCATGCACCTTCAGCCGGTGTTCGCGGCGCATGATTTCGTTACCGCGGGCGACAATGTAGGGGAGGACATCTTTGCCCGGGGACTGTGCCTGCCCAGCGACATCAAGATGGCGGACTCCGATCAGGAGCGGGTGATTTCTGTGATCCGGGGGCTGTTTTGATGTACCGGAAGTTTTTCAAGCGTTTTTTTGACGTTCTGCTCTCCGGCTGTGCGCTGATCTTACTCTCTCCGGTGCTGCTGATCGTGGCGGTGCTGGTGCGGACAAAGCTGGGCAGTCCGGTGATTTTCTGCCAGGAGCGCCCGGGGAAGAATGAGAAGATCTTCAAAATGTACAAGTTCCGCTCCATGACGGATGCCCGGGACGAAAACGGAGTGCTTCTGCCGGACGAGGTGCGGCTGACCCGGCTGGGCCGGATCCTGCGCTCCACCAGTCTGGACGAATTGCCGGAGCTGTGGAACATCCTGAGGGGGGATATGTCTATCGTGGGCCCCCGGCCGCTGCTGGTGAAGTATCTGCCCCTATACAATGAAGAGCAGCGTCACCGCCACGATGTGCGTCCGGGGCTGACGGGGCTTTCACAGGCGGCAGGGGATGTGGACATGACCTGGGAGCGGCAGTTCCAGCTGGATGTGGGCTATGCAGACCATGTGACGCTTGCGGGGGATGTGAAGATCGTCGTTCTGACGGTAAAGCGGGTTCTGGTGAGAAACAAGCATGACTATGGCGGCTATGTGCGGGAAGAATTCAGAGGGAGTGAGAAGGTTGAGCGGTAAGCGACTTTTCATTTACGGTGCCGGCGGTTTGGGCCGAGATGTTCTTCGGTTGTCCCGGCGGATCAACCGGGAAAGTACCCGGTGGTCGGAAATCTCTTTTGTGGATGATGGCTGTCTGAAAAAAGAAATCAATGGCGCGCCTGTTCTGCGGTTTGATGTGTATCTGGCCCAGCGCCGGGAGGACGATGTCTTTGTGATCGCGACGGGTGAGACTGTGGTCCGCAAGCAGCTCTGGGAAAAGCTTGCGGCACAGGGTATCCCTCTGGAGACCCTGGTTTCTCCGGAGGTGTATCTGGATGAATTTGATACGCTGCATCCGGGCTGTGTGTTGACAGAGGGGACGATCCTGGGAGGTAACAACACCTTTGGACTGTGCTCCTATGTAAATCTGGGCTGCAAAATCGGGCACAACGCTTCGCTGGGTGCTTTTTCCGTGCTTTCTCCCGGGTGTATTGTCTCTGGGAGCGTGACAATCGGCGATGGAACTTATATTGGCACTGGCGCTGCAATTCGGGATGAGGTCACTATTGGGAAAAACTGCATTATCGGCATGGGGAGCCTTGTAACAAAAAACATTCCCGATAATGTGGTGGCCTATGGTTCTCCCTGCCGGGCAGTGCGGGAGAACACGGACGGCATCGTGTTTCGGTGAGAAAACAAATAGAAAAGAGGGCCTTTCATGCCAGAACGGGAATTTTTCCGGGTATGCACAGAGGCATATTGCCCCGGTACGGCGTATTGGGTTACCCGGCCAGCATCTATTCATAACCCCAAGGACCATGCGGTAATGTTCATTACTAGAGGATATCCGGAATACAGGACAGTTTTTGAAAGTGTCTCTGGTTGCCTGATTTTCTGGCCGAAGGAGTGGGAGATCCCTGAGCGAATTTCCGTAGGAAACGCCGTTGTTTCCTGTGAAAATCCACACTTGGCCTACTGCCAGTTCTATCAAGAACAAAAGATTACCGGCCTTTACCAGCCAGATAAGACGGTGGTACGGGATAGTTCCCTCATTGCTATGACAGCTTTGATTGGAGAAGGAACAGTGATTTTCCCCGGGTGCTATATAGGGGGGCAGGTTTCAATTGGACGGAATTGCTTTATCGGCGCTGGTGTGAAAATCGTTGGTCACGTACAGATTGGCGACAACGTCTGGATCCGGGAAAATACCGTCATTGGCACAGATGGAATGTCCACAGATCGGGATGAAAATGGGCATCCTGTGACCATGCCGCAGTTTGGCGGCGTTGTCATCGAGGACGATGTACAAATCGGCGCCAATGCGTGCATCCTTCGGGGTGCGATTGACGATACGGTGCTGCACAGAGGCTGTAAGATCGACAGCTTGGTATTGGTCTCCCACAATGTCAGCGTAGGGGAAGAGAGCTTTGTCATTGCAGTGACCCATCTGTTCGGCAGTTCGACGGTGGGAAGGCGGGCGCAGGTTTCCGGCGGTTGCGTGGTTGGAAATTATGTCCGTATTGGCGACGGTGCGCTGCTGGGTATGGGATCAGTGGCCCCTCGGAACATTCCCGATGGCTGGATTGCTTACGGGTCTCCAGCCAAACCTATGAGGGAAAGGGACATGTAGGAGTTTAAGACATAAGGAGCTATAACATGAAGGTTCTGGTAATTGCGGCTCATCCAGATGATGAAGTTTACGGCATGGGCGGCACTATGGCAAAACTCTCAGATGCGGGGCATGAAGTCCATGTGCTCATCGTCACCGACGGCTGTACCGCCCAGTACCGAAACGACCCCCGCCTGCCGGAGATCTTGGCGCAGAAGAAGGAGGAGGCCCGCCGGGCCAATGCCCTGCTGGGGGTAAAAGCGGTCCATTTCGGAGCCCTTCCGGATATGCGGCTGGATACCGTGTCCCATGTAGAGGTCAATCAGCTTATTGAAGAAACCGTGGACACCGTGGCGCCGGAAGTGGTGTACACCCATTTTTACGGGGACGTGAATCTGGACCATCAAATGGTGTACCGCTCCACGCTGGTGGCGGTACGCCCGGTGCCGGGACAGACGGTGCGGGGACAGACGGTGCGGGAGCTGTACTGCTACCGGGTACCCTCCTCTACGGAGTGGAGTCCGCAGCTTGGCCACACCGTATTTCTGCCCAATACCATGGTGGATATTTCCGATTATACCGCCCGCAAAGAGGCCGCGTTGCTGGCCTATCAGACGGAAGAACGCCCCTATCCTCACCCCCGTTCCGCCCAGTATGTCCGGGAAACGGACCGGACCTGCGGATTGCAGTGGGGAATGGGCAGCAGCGAGGCATTTATGCTGCTGCGGCAGATACGTTGAGAGGGAAAACAAAGAAGCATGAGAAAAAAAGTTTGGATTTGGAACCATTACGCCACCAGCACTTATTTTGACCAGGGTGGACGCCATTACAATTTCGCTAAGTTTTTGGCGGAGGCAGGCTATGAGCCGGTGATCTTCTGCGCGACCACGATCCATAACAGCTCCCGACAGGTGGACACCGGCGGCACGCTCTGGACGGAGAAGACCGATTCCGTCTCTCCGTATGTGTTTGTAAAGGCCCGCCCCTATGCCGGAAATGGAAAACAGCGGGTTTTGAACATGGTGGACTTCTACCGGGGTGTCAAAAAGGCGGCCCTGGAATATGCAAAAGTGCATGGGAAGCCGGATATCATCTATGCCTCCTCTGTCCATCCCCTGACACTGGTGGCGGGGATCCAGATAGCCAGGCATTTTGGCGTTAAGTGTATCTGTGAGGTGCGGGATCTGTGGCCGGAAGGCATTGTCGCCCAATCTGCCCGGCTAACCAAAAACAACCCCTTGATTCGAATGCTCTATCGGGGTGAGCGGTGGATTTACGAAAAAGCCGACGCGATGATTTTCACGATGGAAGGCGGCTACGATTATATCCGGGAACAGGGATGGGATCGTACGATCCCGCAAGAAACGGTGTTCCATATCAATAACGGCGTGGATTTGACCGTGTTTGATGAAAACCGCGTCAACTTTCCATTTGAAGATGTTGATTTGCAGCAGAAAGATGTCTTTTGCGTGGTCTATGCCGGGTCCATTCGCCGTGTGAACAATCTCGGACTGGTTGTAGAAACCGCCAAGCAGTTGACAGACACCAAGATTCGTTTCCTGATCTGGGGAGACGGGGATGAACGGCAGATGCTGGAACAACGGGTTCGGGATGAGGGGATTCCCAACGTGGTGTTCAAGGGGCGTGTTGAAAAAAAGTATATCCCGTCTATTGTCAGCCAGGCAGATTTGAATCTGGTCCACTGGGAGCACTTTGATTTGCTCCGTTTTGGTGCCAGCTATAATAAACTCTTTGAATATCTGGCAGCCGGGAAACCAATTTTCTGCACGGTGCAGCCTGGTTACAGTATTGTGGAGGGCAACAACTGCGGCAGCGATACCAGAGGCTTAACCCCAAAGGATTTTGCGTCCGGGATCCGCAGGATTTACGAAATGACAGAGCAGGAGCGGACCGCAATGGGGGAGAATGCCCGCAAAGCGGCACAGCAGTATGATTTCCGCATTCTGACGAATAAATTGATCGAAATAATTGAGAGGGTATAAGCCGTATGAAAATTACAGTCATCGGAACCGGATATGTGGGCCTGATCGCCGGCCTGGGCTTTGCCAAATGGGGCAATGAGGTGGTCTGCCTGGACGTGATCCCGGAAAAAATCGAAAAGCTGCAAAAGGGGATCTGCCCCATCTATGAGCCCGGCGCGGAGGTCCAGCTCGCTGATGGGCTTGCCAGCGGCCGACTGCGCTTCACCTGCGATGTGAAGGAAGCGGTGGAACATGGTGAGATGATCTTCATTGCGGTGGGTACGCCGGAGGCGCCGGACGGCAGCGCGGATATGAAATACGTATACAGCGCGGTGGATGAGATTGCCGAATATATGCAAAGCTATAAGTTGGTGGTGGACAAATCCACCGTTCCTGTGGGAACGGCCCGGGTTCTGAAAGAGCGTATGGCCAAGCGGCTTGCGCAGCTGGGCAAGGATATCCCCTTTGATGTGGCCTCCAATCCGGAATTTTTGCGGGAAGGCCGGGCAGTCGGGGACTTCAACAACCCTGACCGCATTGTTCTAGGCGTGTTCAGTGAAGAAGCGGGAACGCGGCTGCGGACGCTTTACAAGGTGTTCGCCCGGTCCAACAAGCCCATCGTCGTCACCACGCCGGAGACGGCGGAGATGATCAAGTATGCCTCCAACGCGTTCCTGGCCACCAAAATCACGTTTATCAACGAGATCGCCAATCTCTGCGAGCAGGTTGGGGCCAATGCCCTGGAGGTAGCAGCGGCTATGGGAAAGGACGGGCGGATCAGCCCTAAATTCCTGCATCCCGGTCCGGGTTACGGCGGCAGCTGCTTCCCCAAGGACACCAAGGCTCTGGCAGACACCGGTGTGAAGTACAACGCTCCGCTGACGGTGGTGGAGAGCGTCATTGCGGCCAACCAGCGGCAAAAGCAGCTGGCGGCCCGGAAGGTGACCTCCCGCTTCCCTCAGGGGGGAACGATCGCGGTCCTGGGATTGTCCTTTAAGCCAGAGACTGACGATATCCGGGAATCCCCGGCGGTGGAGATGGTGCAGGTGATGCTGGAGGCCGGTGGCTTTACGCTGCGGCTCTACGATCCCAAGGCCATGGACAACGCCAAAGCCGTCCTGGGAGCAGACCGGCCCGGTCTTGTCTGGTGCGCCTCCACGGCAGAGGCGGTGCAGGGTGCGGACGCCGCGGTCATCGCTACGGAGTGGAGCGAGTTCAGCACCCTGGACTTTGACCGTTTGAAGGCAGAGATGCACCAGCCGATCCTGTTCGATCTGCGCAATGTCTACCATAAAGAAGATGTTACCGCCCAGGGCTTTGAGTATTACGGCACCGGTGTTTGAGAAAGAGAGGCGGGGTTCATGAGGCTTTCTGATTTGGCAGTCCACGCGGGCACAGAGTTGGCGGAAGTGGTGCGGGACTGTGAAGTGGAGACTGCGGAACTGTGCGCGGATATCCGGGGCACCGCCGTGCTGACGTTTCTGGAAAAGGAAAAATTCCTTCCCTGTCTGGAGCATCCGGGGATTGCCGCCGTCATCTGTACCAGAGAACTGGCGGATAAGCTCCCCGCCCATATTCCGGGGCTGCTTTTGTCCGACGCACCGAAATTCGCCTTTTACAGCCTGTATAATTTCCTGGCCCAGGCGGCGCCCCACTCCCGGGTCCCCACCCGGATCGGAGAGGGCGCAGACATCGCTCCCACGGCGTATGTGGCTCCCTACAACGTGGAGATCGGGAAAAACAGCGTGATCGGTCCCGGTGCCGTCATCCAGGAGCATGTGACCATCGGGGACAACGTATCCATTGGTGCTGGAACGGTGGTGGGCGTCAACAGCTTTTCTCCGGCCCGCTACCGTGACCGTGCCATTACACTGCGGGATCAGGGCAGCGTCGTCATCGGGAATCATGTGGAGCTGTGTGGAAACTGCGCCATTGCCAGGGGTGTGTTCCCTGGAGATATTACCCGCTTGGCCGATGGTGTGAAAAGCGATGTGATGGTGTACGTGGGCCATAACAGCCAAATCGGCCGGAAGACATTCCTTGCCGCTGGTGCAAAAATTCCCGGAAATGTCTGGATCGGTGAAGATGTCTGGATCGGTGTCAATGCCACCATCTCCAACCGTATCCGTATCGGGGACGGCGCACGGGTCTCTCTGGGTTCCGTGGTCACCAAGGATGTACCTGCCGGGGCCACGGTGTCGGGAAACTTCGCCATTGACCATCAGCGGTTCCTGAAAAATCTCAAAGCCTCCTTACGGGAGGATTGACGCCCGCCTACGAACGTGGCCACCATTCCATGTAAAGAGAAATGAGGCAAATAAAATGGAATTTATTGATCTGAAAGCCCAATACCGGGCGCTCAAACCGAAGATCGACGCCAATATCCAGGCGGTTTTGAACGCCGGACAGTTTATCGGCGGCCCCTATGTCAAGGCGCTGGAGGAGAAGCTGTGCGCCTATGTGGGCCGGAAGCACTGCATCACCTGCGGCAACGGCACCGACGCCCTTCAGGCGGCCTATATGGCCCTGGGCGTTGGGGAGGGCGATGCCGTCTTCTGCCCGGACTGCACCTTTATCGCCTCGGTGGAGCCCGCCTATATGCTGGGTGCCACCCCGGTGTTCTGCGATGTGTCCATGGACAGCTATAACCTGGACCCCGAGAGCCTGGAGCGTCAGATCCAGGCAGTGCTCTCGGAGGGGAAGCTGAAGCCCCGCGTGGTGGTGGCGGTTGATTTCCTGGGCAATCCCTGTGATTATGATGCCATTGCCGCCATCTGCGACAAGTACGGTCTCACGCTGCTGGAGGATGCTGCCCAGAGCATGGGCGCCTCCTACAAAGGAAAGATGTGCTGCTCCTTCGGCACCATCTCCACTACCTCCTTCTTCCCGGCCAAGACGCTGGGCTGTTA
>ENA-UESI01000395-UESI01000395.1-human-gut-metagenome-genome-assembly--contig:-NODE-395-length-37717-cov-15.385096_pt1 | contig 37717 bp, 32 predicted proteins | sample MGYA00243005_ERZ508006 | MGnify/ENA primary metagenome ERZ508006 (study PRJEB26167, sample SAMN06115436) | human gut metagenome | host: Homo sapiens | place: China:Shandong | collected 2015-06-10... | reverse complement strand
ACCCTGGGGATAACAGGCTGATCTCCCCCAAGAGTCCACATCGACGGGGAGGTTTGGCACCTCGATGTCGGCTCATCACATCCTGGGGCTGTATTCGGTCCCAAGGGTTCGGCTGTTCGCCGATTAAAGTGGTACGCGAGCTGGGTTCAGAACGTCGTGAGACAGTTCGGTCCCTATCTGTCGTGGGCGTAGGATATTTGAGGAGCGCTGTTCCTAGTACGAGAGGACCGGAATGGACGCACCGCTGGTGTATCGGTTGTCATGCCAATGGCACGGCCGAGCAGCTATGTGCGGAAGAGATAAACGCTGAAAGCATCTAAGCGTGAAGCCCCCTCCAAGATAAGATATCCCACTTTTAAGTTAAGACCCCTTGAAGACTACGAGGTTGATAGGTTGCGTGTGTAAGTACAGTGATGTATTTAGCTAGGCAATACTAATAGGTCGAGGGCTTGACCTTCAGAAGTGTCTGAGGTTGAGTTAATTAGAAATCCATAAAGCAAAATCTGTATTTAGTTTTCAGGGTATATATCCCTAAGAGCTATGCACCATTAGCTCAGTTGGTAGAGCACCTGACTCTTAATCAGGGTGTCCAGGGTTCGAGTCCCTGATGGTGTACCATCAGTGGCCCGTTGGTCAAGCGGTTAAGACATCGCCCTCTCACGGCGAAAACAGGAGTTCGATTCTCCTACGGGTCACCAAAGACCTGAGGGAAACCACAGGAAAAAGTTAATAACTGTGATTTAAGTTACAGTTCAGTCGGTGTTTATTACGCTGAGGGTCCACCCGTTCCCATCCCGAACACGGTAGTTAAGCTCACGCGTGCTGAAAATACTTGGAGGGCAGCTTCCCGGGAAGATAGGTCGACGCCGACATCTTTAAAAACGCATCTCTTTTGATGCGTTTTTTGCTTTTTCACTTCGTTGTGCGTTGATTCGATATTTATTAATGCTTTTTCTGTTAATTTTATTATATAATTTAAATGTTTTAAATTTTTTTTATTCTATCGACACTGTTCGACATATTTTTCATAGAATGCGTGGTATGTTTATATTAAAGTTAATATTTATTAAATAAAGGCGCTTTTATGTTGCATTTTGGGGATGAGATTGGGGAACATTTTAGCGCCTTTAATTTTTTGCCGATAATACTTTACTTTGTCCTTGTGCTTATAAATTACTTGATATTTAACCGACGGCTTTACTTACTTTCGGTGTGCGAGAGAAAATACCGCATTAACTCGTTTCCATTTCCGGGTCAATCCTTGTGCTTTCATTTCTAATATTTCTTTTCCGTAATTGCTTATGTGTCGACAACTTCTTGGCATAAAAATTCCCTCCTGATGTATATTCTGCATCAAGAGGGCTATTTTTCTATTGTCCATTTTTTACGGACTTGTTCAAATACGAGGGGGTTATGCCTGAAGTATTCCGTTGTCAAAATAATCAATTTGCATTGAGTGCTTAACTTCGCTTAAAGTTTGCGCCGCTTTTTTCTCTGCAACTTCACTGCCTGTCTTAAGAATATCGTAAACATCGGGCAGACGCTTTTCCCATTCTTTTCTTCTTTCTCTGATTGGTCTTAATTCTTCTTGGATAACATTGTTGAGAAATTTCTTAACCTTAACATCGCCAAGACCGCCTCTTTTATAATGAGCTTTAAGCTCTTCAAGATTTGCGTAATCCGGCAAAAACTCTGCGAAATACTCATCCTTGCAAAATGCGTCAAGATAAATGAATACAGGATTGTTTTCAACCTCACCCGGGTCTTCGATTCTCAAATGATTCGGGTCGGTGAACATTGACATAACCTTTGTCCTGATTTCGTCCGACTCGTCAGAAAGATAAATGCAGTTGTCGAGCGATTTGCTCATCTTTGCCTTGCCGTCAATACCCGGAAGCCTCAAGCAAGCCTTGTTGCTTGGGAGTATGATTTCCGGCTCAGTGAGTGTTTCGCCGTAAACTGAATTGAATTTGTGCACAATTTCCTTGCACTGCTCAAGCATCGGGAGCTGATCCTCGCCGACAGGCACTGCAGTTGCGTGGAATGCCGTAATATCGGCAGCCTGACTGATCGGGTAGCAGAAAAATCCTACAGGAATGCTTGCTTCAAAATTTCTCATTTGAATTTCAGCCTTAACAGTGGGGTTTCTCTGAACGCGTGAAACAGTGACAAGATTCATATAATAGAATGTCAGCTCTGTAAGCTCCGGCACCATTGATTGAATAAATATTGTTGATTTTTCAGGGTCAAGTCCGCATGCGAGATAATCGAGCGCAACCTGAACAATATTTTGGCGCACCTTTTCGGGATGCTCTGCATTGTCTGTCAAAGCCTGTGCATCTGCAATCATAATGTAAATTTCATCAAATTTGCCGGAGTTTTGCAATGCTACACGCTCCTTGAGCGAGCCTACATAGTGGCCTACATGCAATCTGCCGGTCGGTCTGTCGCCGGTTAATATAACTTTTTTCATATTTTTACCTATCCTAAAATATATATTGTTCTAAATATTTATGGTAACATATATTAATTATGCTGTCAACAAATTACGGCTTAAATTATTCGAAATTTAGCATTTACCTAAAGCCAAGGATTTTGCCCCGAAATCAAAAAGTTGAATATTGCTCTGAACAAATACGATACTGTATTTTTAGCCTCTCCATTCGTTGCCGATTTGTTTTAAAATAGAAATCGGCTGATTATCGATAACATATTATTTGCGATTGTATTTTGTATCTTAACAGCAAAATCAAAATTTAAATAAATTCCTACGTTATAGTTTTTTTATCGTCAGTCTTTAACAGTGTGACATTGTGTCATTACAGAAGATATTGCATAGTATAAACAAGAAAAATTAAGGAGTGATTTTTTTGTTTAACTATGTAAAAAGACTGCAATATCCTATTAATATTAAGCATCCCGACCCCAAAGCCGCCGCTATTATAATCAGCCAATACGGTGGTCCCAACGGCGAACTGGGAGCAAGTTTGCGCTATTTGTCACAGCGCTATTCAATGCCTTATGCCGAACTTAAAGGTTTGTTGACCGACATCGGAGTTGAAGAGCTTGGACATCTTGAAATGATAGGCACTATTGTTCATCAACTCACTAAAAATTTAACCGAAAGTCAAATCGAGAATTCCGGCTTTGCTCCGTATTTTGTTGACCATACCACAGGTGTCTACCCGACAGCCGCAAGCGGCTCGCCATGGAGCGCTGCAAGTATTGAGGTGACGGGTGACCCGATTACCGATATAAACGAAAATTTGGCAGCCGAGCAAAAGGCACGTGTAACATACGATAATATTCTTCGCCTTGTCGACGATCCCGATGTAATCGAGCCGATTAAATTCCTGCGTGAGCGCGAAATTGTGCATTATCAGCGATTCGGCGAGGGACTCAGAATTATTACCGACAAACTGAACAGCAAAAATTATTATATGACAAATCCTGCATTTGACGACTAATAAACAAAAACCGTTTTCAGTGAATGTGAAAACGGTTTTGTCATTGTTATTATTTTTGCTCATTTGGCTTTTTCATCGTCAGCGAAATTCTGTTTTTCGCCGTGTCGACAGAAATTACCCAAACGGTTACGGTGTCGCCGATCTTTAATACATCGGACGGATGTTTGATATATTTGTTTGTTATTTGGCTTATGTGGACAAGTCCGTCTTGATGAACGCCGATGTCAACAAATGCGCCGAAATCTATTACATTGCGCACAGTGCCTTTAAGCTCCATTCCGGGTTTTAAATCATCAATGCTCATGACATCCTCGCGTAAAAGCGGCTGTGGGAGTTCATCTCTCGGGTCTCTGCCAGGTTTTGAAAGCTCGTTGATAATGTCAATAAGCGTCGGCTCGCCTATGTCAAGCTGTCTTGCAATTGCAGATGTGCCGACTGTTTCAACCTCGTGCTTCAGAGAAACAATGTTGCCGTTTCTTATATTATTGTCGCTGACGGAGCAGACCTTTAACAGCTTTTGTGTTGCCTCGTAGCTTTCGGGGTGAACAGCAGTATTGTCAAGTACATTTTTGCTTTCGCTCACTCTCAAAAATCCGGCGCATTGCTCAAATGCCTTGGGCCCTAATTTTGAAACTTTTTTAAGCTCATTTCGTGATTTAAACATTCCGTTCTCTTCACGATATGCAACGATATTTTTCGCAAGAGTGCTCGATATTCCGGCAACTCTGTTCAACAGCGACGGCGACGCAGTGTTCAAATCTACGCCTACGGAGTTAACACAGTCTTCAACAACGCCGTCAAGTGCGGCGTTAAGCTCCTTTTGCGGCATATCGTGCTGGTATTGACCTACGCCGATTGCCTTTGGGTCGATTTTTACAAGCTCAGCAAGCGGATCTTGAAGTCTGCGCGCAATTGAAACAGCGCTCCTTAGACTTACATCAAATTGCGGAAATTCCTCTGCCGCAAGCTTTGACGCGCTGTAAACCGACGCACCTGCCTCGCTTACAACCATATACGTTATGCCGCAATTAAGTTCCTTGATGACTTCGGCGGCAAAAACTTCCGTTTCGTGCGATGCTGTGCCGTTTCCGATGGCAAACATTTTTACATCATATTTTTTAACAAAGCCCTTAATGATTTTTTTAGCCTCGTCAATCTTTTTGTGCGGCGGAGCAGGGTAGATAACGCCGGTGTCAAGCACCTTGCCGGTGCCGTCAACAACGGCAACTTTGCATCCCGTTCTGTATCCGGGGTCGAGCCCGATTGTTGTTCTGTTTTTAACAGGCGGTTGCATTAAGAGCTGTCTTGTGTTTTCGCTGAAAACCTTGATTGAATCGTCACAAGCGTTTTCGGTCAGCTCATTTCTGATTTCTCTTTCAAGCGATGGGAATATCAGCCTTGTGTATGAATCTTCTGCAGCGGCTCTTACCTCGTCTGTCGCTGCTGTATTGCTCTTGCAGTGCAAATCGTAAAGAATACCGAGACCGGTTATTTTGTCATAGTCAACGGATACCTTCAAATATCCCTCTTTTTCGCCTCTGTTCATTGCAAGAACTCTGTGGCGTGCAACCTTTGAAATCGGCTCGCTGTATTCCTTATACATTTCATATACACCAAGGTCTTCTTTTGCGCCCTTTGCTGTTATCAAGCCGTTCGTTTTAATTGAATGGCGCAGTATTTTCCTGCCGTTTGCATCGTCTGAAATCATTTCGGCAATAATATCTCTTGCACCCTGCAATGCATCCTCAACGGTTTCAACCTCTTCATTCAAAAATTCCTTTGCGAGAATTTCCGGTGCGGCGGTCGATTTTTCCTGTGCGTATATAAATTCGGCAAGTGCTCCGAGTCCTTTTCCTTTTGCGACAGATGCGCGTGTTTTCCTTTTCGGTCTGTACGGACGGTAAATGTCCTCAATCTCCGTCATTGTTGATGCGCTGTCAATCGCTTTGAGTATTTCATCGGTCATCAATTCCTGCTCGGTTATTGAGTTGATTATTTTATCCTTTTGTTCCTCCAAATTGCGCAGATATGTCAATCTGTCGCTAAGCTCACGCAAAAGCTGATCGTCAAGCGAGCCTGTTGCTTCTTTTCTGTATCGCGCAATAAAGGGAATTGTATTTCCTGCGTCTATAAGCTCAAGCGTGTTTTTTACCTGCCACGGCTTGAGCGAAAATTCGTTTTCGATTTGTCTTGCAATATCCATATTCAGATTCCTTTTTGAGTTAGTGTTTTAATTTTAACAGATTTTAAAATTCATTACAATATTTTAAATGTTAATATTTTTTTGTTGACAAATTAATTCAATTGTGATATTAATTATGGCATGAGCTATGGCTCATTGTACCTTGAAAATTTAACATATAACCAAGCATAGTTTTTTGTTTTTAATAAAGCCGATTTGTTCTTTCAAATCGGTTAGCGCCCGGACCCGGTTGTCGGGTTGACGAGGAGCGAGGCTATCGAAATTTCGGCGGATGCTTCGTCGTATTGCCTTTGATGCGCCGAAAAAGGCAAAACCGCAGGGTAACTTGCGGCACAAATTCTTTTTCACAAAGGTATTTTTTTAAAATTATCGCCATAATAAATAATATGGCAGTCTATATAAAGTGAGGAAAAAACTATGTGTGGAATTATCGGATATACAGGATACTCTCAGGCAAGAGATGTGCTTTTAAAAGGCTTGAAATCGCTTGAATACAGAGGATATGACAGTGCAGGCATTGCCGTTTTTAATGATAAGAGCAACTCGGTCACCGTCACAAAGACAAAGGGCAGAGTCGAAAATCTGCAATCAAAGTGTGACAGCGTTGTCGGAAACTGTGGTATAGGTCATACGCGATGGGCAACCCACGGCGAGGTCAGCGATACAAATTCACACCCGCATAAATTCGGCAGGGTAACATTGGTGCACAACGGCATTATTGAGAATTATACATCAATCGCAAATCAGCTCGGTATTAATTCAAGACTGAAATCTCAAACCGATTCCGAGGTTGTTGCCGCGCTCATTGACAAATATTATTCCGATGATGCAAAATCTGCAATTGTCAAGGCTGTTAAGGAGCTTTGCGGAACATATGCGCTTGCCGTTATGTTTGACGATATACCGGGCAAAATTTTTGCCGTTCGCAATGTCAGCCCAATTGTTTGCTGTCAAAACAAAAACGGAGCTTATATTGCGTCGGATATTATCGCAATCGGCGAATACAGCGACGATTATTTTGTTTTGCCCGAATTTTCGGTTGCCGAAATATCATCAAACGGCATTGAAATAACCGATTTTAATTCAAATCCAATTGAGCCTGTTATGTCAAAACTTGATTGGAATATTAAAAACGGAGGTAAATGCGGCTATCCGTTTTATATGGAAAAGGAAATTTGCGAGCAAAGCACTGTTATTAAAAACATTATTTCATCACATATCCAAAACGGCGAGGTCGATTTCAGCGCTGACAATATTGATGAAAGAATATTTACCGACTGCGACAGCATAACCGTTATTGCCTGCGGCACCGCTATGCATGCAGGTTTAATCGGCAAATATTTGATTGAAAAAACTTGCGGCATACCCGTTACTGTTTGCATGGCAAGCGAATTTATGTATAGCGACCCGATTATCGGAGATAAAACGCTTGTAATTTGCGTTTCGCAAAGCGGTGAAACTATTGACACGCTCGAGGCACTTAAATTTGCAAGGCGAAGGGGCGCAATGTCGCTTTCAATAGTCAATGTCAGAGAGTCGTCAATCGCACGCGAAAGCGATAATGTGATTTATACAAACGCAGGACCCGAGATTGCTGTTGCCTCTACAAAGGCATATACCGCACAGGTCACCGTGCTTTATCTCATTACCGCTAAAATAGCAGTGTTGCGTGAGAGTTTAAACAGTGAGGGTGAGTCAAAGTTTTTGGCAGAACTTGAAAAAATCCCCGCTGCCGTAGAAAATGTAATTTCAAATAAGGCAAAAATTCATAAAATTGCCTCTGCTCTTATTGAGGCAGAGCATACATTTATGATAGGCAGGGGAGTTGATTATATTTCTCTGCTTGAGGCGTCACTTAAGCTGAAAGAGATTTCCTATATCCATTCCGAGGCGTTTGCATCGGGTGAGCTTAAGCACGGAACTATTGCGCTTATAACCGACAAAACGCCCGTTATATCTCTGCTCACGCAGGAAAATCTTATGTCAAAGCAGGCTTCTAATATCAAAGAGGTTCAAAGCCGCGGCGCAAAGGTAATATCTTTTGTCCGTTCATCCTTAAAAACAAAGGATACAGGTTGTTCATTCAAACTGCCTGATTTGGACGACGATTTTATGCCTGTTCCGTCGGTTGTTGCGTTACAGCTTTTGGCTTATTATGTTTCGTCCGACAAAGGGCTTGATGTTGATAAGCCGCGCAATCTTGCAAAGGTTGTAACGGTCGAATAAACTGTTTATATGCTTGAATGCTTGGTTATTGTTAAATTCAATCCGCAGTTGATATTTTGTATCGTCTGCGGATTTTTTGTAATTAATTTCCTAATTATGTTGTAATTAATTATTTTTAATGGTAAAATTAATTTAGAGCGGTGCTTTTTGCTCTGCGCGTTAATTTGAAAATCTATGGAGAATACAATGCAAAATTACGCAAAACCCAAAAAATCACAATTCGGCAAATACCTTTTTTGCTATTTTACAGGTAATGAGCCTGAAAGAGAGCGCATTTGCTTTGCTCTTTCCGACGACGGATATAATTTTACGCCGATTAACGGCGGCAATCCCGTTATTATTCAGAAAAAAGGCACAAAATGTATGCGCGATCCGTTCATTCTTCGCAACGAAAATGGAGGATATTATATTATCGCAACCGATATGAAATCTTCTCTCGGATGGGATTCCAACCATGGCATCGTAACTTGGAGATCTGATGATTTAATCAATTGGTACGATGAAACGGCGGTTGATTTTCATATCTTTGACTCAACAAAAAATGCCGACAAAATTTGGGCACCCGAGGCTATTTACGATAAAGAAGAGGGTAAATATTTTGTCTATTATTCGGTGCATAATAACGGCAGCGACAAGGCACTTTCAATTTGGTATTCATATACTGATGATTTTAAATCATTTACCGAGCCTGCGGAGCTTTTTGCTCCGAAAAGCGGCAAGGATGCCATAGATGCCGATATTGTGGAGTTTAACGGCAAATATTATATGTGCTATAAGGATGAATGTGAAAAAACAATTTGTCAGGTTGTTGCCGACAAATTGACCGGCCCGTATCGCGAATGTGAGAATAACACGGTTGCCTGTACCGATCATCATGTCGAGGGTAATTGTATGTATCGCATCAACGGCACGGATGCCTTCGTTATGGTTATGGATATGTATTGTGACAATCGATACTTTATGCAGCAGACCGAGGATTTCAAAACGTATCTGCCGATTAATGAAAAGGATTATTCACTTGCATTTACACCGCGCCATGCGTCAGTTCTTCAAATAAGCGATGAGGAATACAGCAGGCTTGTAAATCATTTTGGAAAGTAACGGAGAAACCATGGATAAAATAAAATCAAAAAAAATCAGAAACACACTCTACTTTTTAATGCCGATTATTGTGCCGCTGCTTTTTGTTAATTTCAGCGTTGATTCCGATACATATTGGATAATTAAAACCGGCGAATATATTTGCAATAACGGAATCCCGACAAAGGATTTCTTAACAATGCATTCAAACATGGACCTTGTTGTTCAGCAATGGCTGTCGGATATAATTTTTTATAAGTTGTATTCGGCGCTCGGCGTTATCGGATTGTCACTTATAGTCATTGTGATGTATATTGCGTTTTCGCTCCTGTTATATAAATTCTGCACAATGATGACAAATCGCAGGCTCGTCACCACACTTGTCACACTCATTGCAAATGCATATATGATTGCGCTTTGCATGGTGCCGAGACCGCAGATTTTCACTTATTGCATAATCCTTATTGAACTCATTATGCTTGAAAGCTATGTCCGTTCGGGCAATTTCAAATATTTGATTGTGCTGCCGTTTCTGTCGGTGCTGACGGTTAATCTTCATGCGTCAATGTGGACAATGCTGTTTATAATGATGCTTCCTTATTTTGCAAATGCACTGCCGATTAAAATTAAAGGCAAAAGCATTTCGTGCGCAAAAATTTTGCCGCTCATAATAACTGCTGTTGCTATGGGTGTTTGCGGTTTGATTACTCCGTACGGCTATAAGGGTTTGACCTTTATTTTCACCGCTTCGGTCGGAAACAAGGTAAACGATTTTATCATTGAGCTTCAGCCGCTTAAACTTTCTATGTCCTTTAACGGTTTCGGCACATTTTGCATTGTACTTGCCGTTGCCGCTGTGTATGTTTTCCATAAAAAGGGCAAAACGAATTTGCGATTTGCACTCCTAACACTCGGAACAGGCGCAATGGCAATGATGTATATGAAACTTATTCCGTATTTTATTATCGCCGCTTATCCGACAATGCTTTATTATTTGGATAATGCCGATTTTAAAAAGCTTACTTTGTCGAAAAAGAATGAGAAGTCCGAATCGAAAAAATCAAGCAAAATCTTTTTGTGTGTGTTGGTAGGCCTTTTAATTGCAATTTACGGTTATGCCATTGTCGACAATACCGCTAAATTTGTCGATTATGTTCAGACAAACGGTGCAAATGAAGAAACCGAGGAGCTTGACACTGCCGTTGAGGCCATAGAAAATGACTCAAAAAAATCCGGCACAGATATAGTTTTGTTCAACGGCTTTAATTCAGGCGGCTATCTTGAATTTAAGGGCTACAAAACATATATCGACGCAAGAGCCGATTCGTTTGTTGTTGAAGCAAATCATGACTTTGATTATATGACGGAGTATTATAATATATTGCGCGGCAAGTCATATTACAAAGACTTTTTAAATAAATATAAATTTACATATTTGATTATAGAAAAAGGCGTTGAGGTGCCGCTGTATATTTCTGTCAACCATGACAGCGATTATGAAAAAATTTCGGACGGTACCGATTATGCCGTTTTCAAACATGTAAATAATTGAAAGGAAAATGTATGAAAGCAAAAATCACTCTTGCAAGGGAATTCAAAGTCGGTGAAATCGACAAAAGAATTTACGGCTCGTTTATCGAACATCTCGGCAGAGCTGTTTATGGCGGAATTTATGACCCGGGTAACCCTCTTTCGGATGAAAACGGATTCAGAACGGATGTCATCAAACTTGTAAATGAGCTCAATGTGCCTATAGTCCGCTATCCCGGCGGAAACTTTGTATCCGGCTATAATTGGGAGGACGGTGTCGGACCTGTTGAGAACAGACCCAATCGCCTTGATTTGGCGTGGGGAACTACCGAGCCTAATAGTTTCGGCACAAACGAGTTTATGAAATGGTGCTCAAAAGCCGGCGCAGAGTGTATGATGGCTGTCAACCTCGGCACACGCGGACCTGAAGAGGCACGCAATCTTGTTGAATATATGAATCATCCGTCAAATTCAGCTTGGGCTGATTTGAGAATTAAGCACGGTTACAAGGAACCATGGGGCGTTAAGCTTTGGTGCCTCGGCAACGAGATGGACGGTAGATGGCAAATGGGAGCAAAAACCGCTGCCGATTACGGAAAAATTGCCAACGAGGCCTCAAAAATGATGAAATGGACAGATAATTCCATTGAAACAGTTCTTTGCGGCTCGTCAAGCAGAAATTCGCCGACTTTCGGTGACTGGGAGGCAACGGCTCTTGATATTGCGTATGACAGCGTTGATTATGTTTCGCTCCATCAATACTATGGCAATCAGGCTGACGATACTCCGTCCTTTCTTGCAAAAACGCTTGAACTTGAGGAGTTTATTTATTCAGTAATCTGCACCTGCGATTATGTCAAGGCAAAAAAGCGTTCAAAGAAAACAATCAATCTTTCATTTGACGAATGGAATGTTTGGTATCACAGCAACAATGCTCCGTATGAGCGTTGGAGTTATGCTCCGCCGCGTCTTGAGGATATTTATAATTTCGAAGATGCACTTCTTGTAGGCTCAATGCTTATCACACTCCTTCGTCATTGCGATAGAATAAAAATTGCCTGCCTTGCACAACTTGTCAATGTAATTGCGCCTATTTTCACCAAAACAGGCGGCGGTGCTTTTAAGCAGACAATATTTTATCCGTTTGCTCATTTGTCGAATTTCGGCAGAGGTGTTGCTCTTAATCCGATTATCGACTGTCCAAAATACGATTCAAAGGAATTCACCGATGTGCCTTACCTTGAATCAATTGCAACATTTGATGAGGAAAATGAACAACTTGTTTTGTTCTGCGTTAATAAATCACTTGATGAAAGTGCAGTAATTAATTTGAATTTACTCGATTTTGACGGTTATAAGCCTATCGAGTTTATATCAATGGACGGCTGCGAAAAAAACGCAGTCAACGGTTTTGACGGCGAAAATGTCACACCGCATAAAAACGAGTTGCCGAGCATTGACGGCTCCGTTGCCGAAATTGAAGTTAAACCTTTATCTTGGAATGTTGTCAGATTTACCAAATAATGCATAATAAAACTGATTTAACGCTTTACTCGGTTGAAATTTATTTGAAAATATGGTATAATTCATAAAATTACGAATTAAGGTGAATATTGTGAATAATTATTCGGTTGTACTTCCGAGCTATTCAATCGGCGACAATTGCTTGTCACTTGTTGAAAAGATTTGTTCAGCCTCCGGAAGTAAGGCTGTTGTTGTCGGCGGAAAAACCGCTGTTTCAAAAATTAAAGACGATTTGATTTCGACGCTTGCAAATTCAAGCATAAGTATCGTTGATTTTGTCTGGTACGGCGGCGAATGTTCGTTTGAAAATGTCGAAATGCTTAAGGCAAATCCATCGGTTGTCAATGCTGATATGATTTTTGCGGTCGGTGGCGGAAAAGCACTTGATACATGCAAGGCACTTGCAAACGAAATTAATAAGGATGTTTATACGTTCCCGACGATTGCATCAAACTGTGCGGCTACAACCGCTGTTTCAATTATGTATAACCCGGACGGCACATTCAAAGGCCCCAACTTTTTTGACGCGCCGGCAAAGCATGCGTTTATTTATACGCCTGTTATCGCCAAAGCACCCAAAAGATATATTTGGGCAGGAATGGGCGACACATATGCCAAGTATTTTGAGGCTGAAATGAGCGCACGCGGAGAGGATTTGGTGCATTATCATTGGCTTGGCAAAAATGTCAGCAGGCTTTGTGTTGACCCTATTCTTCAATATGGTTTAGAAGCTATGCATGCTGTTGAAAACGGTGTCACCTCCGATGCGCTCGACCAGGTTATTCTTGCCGTTGTTGTTACAACCGGCATTGCGTCAATTCTTCTCACTAAGGAACATATTATTGATTATAACACCGGTCTTGCTCATGCAGTATTCTATGCCTTGACCTCATGGCGACATATTGAGGAAAGACACTTGCACGGCGAGGTTGTCGGCTACGGTATATTAATTCTGCTTCTTGTCGATAATAATAAGGAAATGTTTGACAAGATTTATGCTTTTAACAAATCTGTCGGCTTGCCTGTCTGCTTAAAGGATATTGAAATGTCGCAATCCGATTTGGATAAGCTTGTCCCTGCAGTTTGCGCAATGAAGGATATTGAGCATAATCCTTATGAAATTACTCAGGATATGGTTAAAAATGCTTTTATTAAGCTTGAAAATATAACAAATAATAAGGAGAAATAATTATGACAAAGGTAATTAAAAAAGTATTGTCTGTATTAATGGCAGTTGCCGTTATTGCCGCTGTTTTTGCAGGTTGCTCGTCAAATTCGTCAAACAACGATAATTCAAGCAGTGAAAGAGCGTCAAAGGACACCGCAAAATTTGCTGTTGTTGCCATGGATGGCTCAAACGGAGCTTTTAAGGATATGGCAGACGGTATTATTGACGAACTTGTCGCAAAGGGTTATAAGAAAGATAACATCGTATTTAAGGATGCGCAGGGCGACGCAACATCTCTTTCAACAATCATCAATTCGCTTGACGACGGCTCATATTCCGCTATTTTGACAGTCGGCACTCAAGCAACACAAACTCTTGTTAACATCAAATCCGAAACACCATGTTTCTTCTGCGCAGTTTCCGCACCTGTTCAGGCAGGCGTTATCACCGATATGAACAAGCCGGATAAATTCGCAACAGGTACTTCAAATGCAATCCCTGTTTCCGATATTGTTAAAATGGGACTTCAGATTACTCCCAATGTTAAAAAATGGGGACTTATTTATTCCGAATCACAGGTAAATGCAAAAAATACAGTTGATTCCGCAGTTAAATACTTCAAGGAAATCGGTGCGCAATATGAAATCGCAACCGTTGACACGGCAAACGATGTAAAATCAAGCACAGAAATTCTCCTTAAAAAGGGATGCGACGCTGTTTTCGTTCCTAACGACCAAATCGTTCAGCAGGGCGTTGAATCACTTGTTGCAGTTTGCAACGAGGCAGGCGTTCCGACATATTGCTCATCGGCAACAACTGTTAAATCAGGTTGCCTTGCAACACTTGCTATTGATGACAAGGGCATTGGAGCTAAAACTGCCGATATGTGCGTTGAGTATATGCAGGGCAAGGCTCTTGAGGATATTCCGTCGATTGTTGTCAGTGTTGACTATTGCACATACAATTCAACAACCGCTGCCGCTCTCCAAAAGGCAAACCCGACTCTTAAATTGGTTACTCCTACTGAGAAAAGCGTAGGACAGAAAATCAATGAAATAAAATAATTTCGTTTTATGCCTCCGTCAACGCGGAGGCAAATTTGGTTAAAGGATATATAATTAATGCAGGTTTATATTTCAGCAATACAAGAGGGCTTTATTTACGGACTTCTTGCATTGGGTATTTACATTTCTCTTAAAATTTTGGATATTCCCGATCTTACAACCGAAGGCTCGTTTGGTTTCGGTGCGGCTGTTGCGGCTGTTGTCTCGCTAAAAGGATTTACATATTTGAGCTTTCTCGGCGCGTTCTGTGCAGGTGCAATCGCAGGTATAGTTACTGCGCTTTTGCAGATAAAAATAAAGGTGCACCCTGTACTTGCCGGCATTATTACAATGAGCGCGCTTTATTCAATCAATCTCCTTGTCAGAGGCGAGCCTAATCTCGACTTTTCAAACTACACACTGTTTAACGATTTGACAAATTCGCTCGATTTGCGCGGAACGCAGAAAAAAGTTGTGTTTATGATTGTTTCGGCGGCTGTTTGCATTGTGATACTTGCTCTTGTCATTGTATTTTTCAAAACACATTTGGGACTTTGCATCCGCGCGACAGGTGACAATCCCGAAATGGTTAAGGCGTCGTCAATCAATGTCAATTTTTCGCTTATTTTCGGACTTGCTCTTTCAAACGGACTTATTGCACTTTCGGGTGCACTTATGGCACACTATCAGGGATTCAGTGACCAAACAGGCTCAAACGGCACCTTGATTTACGGCCTTGCTGCCGTAATTATCGGCGAGGCAATTTTCGGCAAGCGCAATGTTACTCTCGGTTTGATTTCTGCCGTTTTCGGCTCGATTATTTATAAAATCATTGTTGCCTTTGTTGTTAAAGCATCACTTTTCGGCGACAAGAGCGCAAGCCTTATGAAACTTGCTTGTGCGCTTATTGTAACAATTACTCTCATTGTCCCGGAAATTAAAAATCAGATTGCAAATTCAAAGGTAAAGAGGGAGGCGAAAAGAAATGCTTGATATAATTGATGTTTCAAAAACATTCGCTCCCGGTACGGTCAACGAGCATATCGCATTGCAAAATGTTTCACTTCACCTTGATAACGGCGAATTTGTTACAATTGTCGGCTCAAACGGCGCAGGAAAATCAACGCTGTTTAATATGCTTTGCGGCACATATATTCAGGATAAGGGCAAAATTATTCTTGATGATAATGATATAAGCTTTATGCCCGAGCACAAAAGAGCAAAATATATCGGCAGAGTCTTTCAGGACCCGATGAAGGGTACCGCTCCTCATATGACTATTGAGGAAAATTTGGCTCTTGCATATTCTCGTGCAGGCTCAAGCTATTTCTCGCTTGCTGTTTCACCAAAAAAACGCAAAATGTTTAAAGAATATCTTGCCGCATTTGATATGGGACTTGAGGACAGGATGAATACAAAAATCGGCTTGCTCTCGGGCGGTCAGCGTCAAGTTGTTACATTGCTGATGTGTACTGTCGTCACACCCAAACTCCTTTTGCTTGATGAGCACACCGCCGCTCTCGACCCTGTGACTGCCAACAAGGTTATGGATATTACAAACAAAATCGTTAAGGAAAATAAAATTACAACCTTAATGATTACTCATAATATGTCACAGGCGCTCACCACCGGCAACAGAACAATTATGATGGACTCGGGCAATATTATTATTGATCTCGACAGTCAAAAGCGTGAGGGTATGACGGTTACCGATTTGCTCAATCTCTATAAATCTAAAGAAAATAAAGAGTTTGATAATGACAGAATGTTACTCCAAAAATAATTTGTTATTATGTGAAAAAATCCCCGAGGGCAATAACCCTCGGGGATTTTTTATTTGTCGCTTTCGCAATTGAACTCATTGTCCCACGGCCATGGGTCTTTCAGCCAATCGTCGCTGTTTAATCCGTTTAATGTCAACGGACCGTATTCTGCCTCGTATTCTTTAAGCAGTGCATTGTGCTTTTCGTAATATTTATTGTATAGTTCAAGGGCTTCCTTGTCATCGGGATGTGTGTCTAAAAATAATCTTGTTTCAACCATTCCGAATTGAAGCGCCGACAAGCGCATAAGCAGCTTCTTTTTCATACGGATTTTACCATCCTTCCGCAAAATTCTTTATTTAAAACAGGAAATATTGTTCCTTTTTCAAGACCTTCGTTGTCGCCGTAGGTCTTCAGCGACTCCTGCAATGGCACATATGCCATTGTAACCGTTGCGTCGGCAGGTATTGCCGCGCGGCTTTTTGTTTCCTTTAAAAACGAAGGGTTAAACAAATCTTCAAATTTTTCCATAATTCAAACTCCTTTCATCAATATATTATGCTTATCACTCGGTTTTGACATATATTTCCATTTTATTTTGCTCGATTATCTTCGGCTACAATAAATGTTTTTTTGAATATAATGAATTATGATGTTTAAAATGAAGTTTATGTGTGAAAAATATTAGTGAAAATATTTTTTTTAAGGGTGATTATCTTGCTTGTTAAACGAGGCGATATATATTATGCCGATTTGAGTCCCGTAGTCGGCTCGGAGCAGGGCGGTGTCCGTCCCGTACTTATAGTCCAAAATGATGTGGGCAACAAGTATTCGCCGACAGTCATTGCCGCCGCAATCACAAGTCGATGCGACAAAAACAATCTTCCCACTCATATTGAGGTGGATGCTCACGATTGCGGACTCGCAAAGGACAGTGTTGTTTTGCTTGAACAGGTCAGAACAATTGACAAACAGCGTTTGCGTGAACGCATGGGCTCGCTTGACAGCGACGATATGGGCAAGGTCAACCGAGCGCTCAATGTCAGCTTCGGTCTGTGATTTTGTTCTTTACTATCCTTTCGCTTTATGTTAAAATATATAAAGCTGATGCAAAGGAGAATGAATATGAACAAAATCGCTAAATTTGAAAAGGTTTCTTTTGAACAGTTTAAAAAGGATTGGATGAAAAATTTTCCCGACTGCACAAATGTTAAAGAGATATACGACAATATCAAATTGCCGAAAAGGGCAACGGTTGGCTCTGCCGGATATGATTTTTATGCTCCTGCCGATGTTACAATCGAAAAGGGCAAATCAACACTTATTCCTACAGGCATTCGTTCAAAAATCGCCGACGGCTGGGTGCTTGATATTTTTCCGCGCTCGGGTCTCGGCTTTAAGCACAGAATTCAGCTTGACAACACTGTCGGCATAATTGATGCCGATTATTATAATTCCTCAAACGAGGGTCATATTATGGTTAAACTTTCGTGCGATGCTCATGACGACGGCCACAGCGTAACTGTTTTGGGCGGTGACGGTTTTGCACAAGGTATTTTTCTTCCTTTCGGTATTACCGAAGATGACGATGCCGACGGTATTCGCGACGGCGGATTCGGCTCAACAACCAAATAACGGAATTTGTAACAAAAGCCAAGATTTTCTCTTGGCTTTTAATTATAATTAGTAATAATATAAAATTTATTTTTGTTACTGATTTGTTATTGACTATACTCTCGATTTATCATATAATATAGACCTAGAAAGGGCGTGCATTATGACTATTCTAGTTAAAGATGCTCTCGTTTATATGGGAGACGGATTTGTAAAAAACGATGTTTTAATCAAAAATTCTTTAATAGACGCAATAGGTACCTCCATTTCTGCTAATGGAGTAGATCGTGTTTTCAATGCACAGGACAAGTTTTTAATACCGGGTTTCGTTGATGTTCATGTTCATCTTCGTGAGCCCGGTTTTTCTTATAAGGAAACGATTAAAAGCGGTACCTCAGCCGCTGCAAGAGCCGGTTACACCGCAGTGTGCCCGATGCCGAATATTAATCCTGTTCCCGACTGTGTTGAAAATCTTAAGGCTGAAACGGATATTATTGATAAGGATGCCGTTATCAATGTCTACCCCTTTGCGTCAATCACAAAGGGTAGAAAAGGCGGGGGAGAACTTGTCGATTTTGCCTCACTTGCCGATAAGGTTGTTGGCTTTTCGGATGACGGTACGGGAGTTCAAACCGCTGATTGTATGAAAGAGGCAATGCTCCGCTGTGCAAAACTGAATAAAATTATTTCGGCCCACTGTGAGGTTAACGATTTGCTGCGCGGCGGATACATTCACGACGGCGAATATTGCAAAAAGCACAATCACAAAGGTATTTGTTCCGCAAGCGAATATGAGCAAATAGCTCGCGATTGTGAGCTTGCAAAGGAAACGGGCTGTCACTATCATGTTTGTCATATTTCAACAAAGGAAAGCGTTGATATTATCCGCAAAGCAAAGGCAAATGGCGTAAAGGTCACATGCGAAACAGGTCCGCATTATCTGACAATGTGCGATGATGATTTGCAGGAGAACGGCAGATTTAAAATGAATCCGCCACTCCGTTCGGCAGAGGATAAGGCGGCATTGATTGAGGGCTTGTGCGACGGCACGATTGATGTAATTGCAACCGACCATGCGCCTCATTCCGCAGAGGAAAAATCAAAAGGTCTCGAAAAATCGGCAATGGGCGTTGTCGGACTTGAAACAGCATTTGCCGTTCTCTATACAAAACTTGTAAAAAACGGCGTTATAACACTTGAAAAACTTATTGATTTGATGTCGGTCAAGCCGCGCGAAATCTTTTCGCTCCCCGGCGGAGAAATTAAGGTCGGTCAGCCTGCCGATTTGGCACTGCTTGATCTTGATAAAAAATGGACTGTTAATCCCGAGAATTTTGTTACAATGGGCAGAGCAACCCCATTTGAAAATTGGCAGGTTCAGGGTGAAAATATATTGACTGTTTGTAAAGGAGAAATAGTATATGAAGCCATATGATAAAAAAATTGTGCTTGAAAACGGAAAAGAGTTTTACGGCTACGGTTTTGGCGCAGATGTTACCGCCATAAACGAGCTTGTGTTCAACACTTCAATGGTCGGCTATCAGGAGATTATTTCCGACCCGTCATATACCGACCAAATGGTTTGTATGACATATCCTCTTATTGGCAACTATGGCATGACCGACGAGGATTACGAAACAAAAGTTCCGACAATGGGCGGTCTTATCGTCAGAGAATATAACGATTTGCCGTCTAACTTCAGATATACAAAAACATTGTCCGAAGTGCTTTTGGAATATGATATTCCCGGCATCAGTGGCGTTGATACAAGAATGATTACAAGAATAATCCGTGACGAAGGCTCACAAAAAGTTATGATTTGCGATGCAAACAAGCCGCTTGTCGATGCTCTTCAGATGGTGCGCGATTATCAGATACCGACTGATATGGTCTCTCGCGTTTCATGTAAAAAGCGTTGGTATTCAAGAACACCAAATCATAAATACGATGTTGTTGCAATTGACTGCGGCATTAAACACAACATTATCCGCAAGCTCAATGAAAAAGGCTGTAATGTAACCGTTGTTCCGTTTGACACTTCGGCTGACGAAATTATGAAAATGCAACCCGACGGCTTGTTCCTTTCAAACGGCCCGGGAAACCCGGAGGATGTTCAACCCGTTATCAATGTTGTCAAAGAACTACACGGTCAGCTTCCGATTTTCGGCATTTGCCTCGGACATCAAATGATTTCACTTGCTCTCGGCGCAAAAACATTTAAAATGAAATTCGGTCACAGAGGCGGAAATCATCCTGTTATGAATATTGAAACAGGCAAAATTGAAATTACCTCTCAAAACCATTCATATGCAGTAGATGTAAAGTCGCTTGAGGGAACACCGCTCACATTGACTCATAAAAACCTACTCGATGATACGGCAGAGGGCGTTGAATCAGCAGAAAACAAGCTGTTTTCTGTTCAGTATCACCCGGAGTCAGCACCCGGTCCGCAGGACAGCGCATATTTGTTTGATAAATTTATTGATTTGATGGCAAAGGAGGCTGAGTAATATGCCAAAACGCACTGATATACATAAGGTACTTGTAATCGGCTCAGGTCCGATTGTTATCGGACAAGCTGCAGAATTTGACTACTCTGGCACACAAGCCTGTCTTGCACTCAGAGAAGAGGGCTATGAGGTTGTTCTCATTAACTCAAACCCTGCAACAATTATGACCGACACCGATATTGCCGACAAGGTTTATATGGAGCCGCTCAATCTTGAATATGTCGCTCGTATAATCAGACACGAAAGACCCGACGCAATTTTACCGTCACTCGGCGGTCAAACAGGACTCAACCTTGCTGTTCAGCTCGCTAAAAAAGGCGTTTTGCAGGAGTGCGATGTCGAGATTTTGGGCACTAATTTTGAAGCTATCGAAAGAGCAGAGGACAGAGAATTGTTCAAGGAACTTTGCGAGTCGCTCGGCGAGCCGGTATTGCCGTCGGAAATCGCAAACACCCTCGAAGAGGGTCTTAAGGCTGCCAACGATATAGGTTATCCGGTCATTCTTCGCCCTGCTTTTACACTCGGCGGTACAGGCGGCGGCTTTGCTTATAATGAAGAAGAATGTAAGCTTATGCTCAAAAATGCACTTGCTCTTTCTCCCGTGCATCAGGTGCTTGTCGAAAAATCAATCAAGGGATATAAAGAAATCGAATACGAAGTAATGCGCGATGCAAATGACACCGCAATTACTATTTGTAATATGGAAAATATCGACCCGGTCGGCGTTCATACCGGCGACTCGGTTGTTGTTTGTCCGTCACAAACGCTTACCAACAAAGAATATCAAATGCTCCGTGATTCTGCTCTCAAAATTATCCGTGAGCTTAAAATTGAGGGCGGTTGCAATGTTCAGTTTGCACTTGATCCGCTTTCGTTCCAATATTACCTTATCGAGGTTAACCCGAGAGTATCGCGTTCATCAGCGCTTGCATCAAAGGCTTCGGGTTATCCGATTGCAAGGGTTTCGGCAAAAATCGCAGTAGGAATGCATCTTGACGAAATCCAAATCGCAAACACTCCTGCTTCGTTTGAGCCGACTCTCGACTATGTCGTATCAAAGATTGCCCGCTTCCCGTTTGATAAATTCGCAGATGCCAACAATACTCTCAACACTCAAATGAAAGCAACAGGAGAGGTTATGGCTATCGGCAGAACTGTTGAGGAGTCGCTCCTTAAAGCTGTTCGCTCACTTGAAATCGGCGTTTGTCACCTATATGATAAAAAATTTGACTCATATACTCAGGAAGAATTGCTTGAATACATTAAGAACGGCACCGATGACAGATTGTTTGCAATTGCACAGCTCATCAGGCTCGGTGCAGACCTCAACCTGATTTATAATGCAACTAAAATTGATATGTTCTTCCTTGAAAAATTTAAGAATATTGTCGATTTTGAATCAACAATCGTTGCAAATACGGGCGATTTAACCGTCCTCAAGGATGCAAAAAAAATGGGCGTTTCTGACAAATTCATCGGTATGTGCTGGCGAATGACCGAGGCGGATATATTCAAATTAAGAAAGAAAAACAATATTTTCCCGGTTTATAAAATGATTGATACGTGCGCGTCTGAGTTCGATTCATATGTTCCTTATTTCTATTCAACTTATGAAGAGGAAAACGAGTCGATAGTCAGCGATAAGAAAAAGATTATCGTTCTCGGCTCGGGTCCTATCAGAATCGGTCAGGGTGTTGAGTTTGACTATTCAACTGTTCATGCTATTTGGTCAATCAGAGCTGCAGGATATGAGGCAATTATTATAAACAACAACCCCGAAACAGTTTCAACTGACTATACAACCTCCGACAAGCTTTATTTTGAGCCGCTCACTGTTGAGGATGTAATGAATATTGTTTGTCTTGAAAATCCGCTCGGCATAGTTGTGTCGCTCGGCGGTCAAACCGCAATAAACCTTGCGCCTCCGCTTGATGCTCTCGGCGTTCCGATTATCGGTACTGATGTGAAGGCTATCGATAGAGCAGAAAACAGAGATTCGTTTGAAAAGGTAATGAACGATCTCGGTATTCCGCAACCAAAAGGACTTGCCGTAACAGATATTGAAGAGGGAGTTAAGGTTGCCGAAAGCATCGGCTATCCGGTTCTTGTTCGTCCGTCGTTCGTTCTCGGCGGCAGAGCGATGCAAATTGTCGCAAACGAGGAGTCTCTTCGCCACTATCTGCAAACGGCCGTTGAAATCAACACAGAGCAACCCGTTCTTGTTGATAAATACATTATGGGACGCGAGCTTGAGGTCGATGCTATATGCGACGGCAAGGATGTCTTCGTTCCCGGTATTATGGAGCATGTTGAGAGAACAGGCGTCCATTCGGGCGACAGTATTTCAATTTATCCTACATTCTCGGTTTCACAGGCTGTTAAGGACAAAATACTTGATTATACGGTTAAACTCGGCAAAGCAATCGGTATTATCGGACTTTATAACATTCAGTTTATCGCTGATGAAAAGGACGATGTTTATGTAATTGAGGTCAACCCTCGTTCGTCAAGAACAGTTCCGTTCCTTTCAAAGGCTACCTCTGTTCCTATGGCTCACATTGCTACACAGGTTATTTTAGGTCACTCTTTAAAAGAGCAGGGATACACCGAGGTTTATCCGAAAGAGAAAAAACGCTGGTATGTTAAGGCGCCGGCATTCTCATTCAGCAAGCTTAAAGGTATGGACACATACCTTTCACCCGAAATGAAATCAACAGGTGAGGCAATCGGATACGATAAGAGCCTTACAAGAGCACTTTACAAGGCAATTCAGGCGTCGGGTATGCATGTTTCAAACTACGGCACAGTTCTTGTAACAATCGCTGATCAGGATAAGCCGACGGCATTGCCGCTTATCAAACGCTTTTATGATCTCGGATTTAATATCGAGGCAACCGAGGGCACGGCAAAATACCTTAAGGAACACGGCATAAGAACCCGCGTGAGACAAAAATTAACAGCTGATGACAGCGATGAGATTTTGAAAGCTCTCCGTCAGGGTCATATCGCATATGTTATCAATACAATTGATATTAACGCAGGCGACTCACATTCTGACGGCAGCGAAATTCGCCGCGCGGCTGTTGATAATAATGTCACGATGTTTACATCGCTCGATACTGTTAAAGTTCTGCTTGATGTTCTCGAGGAAATCACCTTGGGCGTTTCAACAATTGATGCAGAGTAATAAAAGCTGATTTAAGGATTATTCTATGTATAAACAAAATAAATATAAAATCTTATATAATGAGCCGCTCACCAAGGATGTTTACAAAATGGTGCTTGAGGGCGATACGGAATATATAACCGCTCCGGGTCAGTTTATAAATATTGCGCTTGACGGCAAATACCTGCGCCGCCCGATTTCGGTTTGCGATTATGATGAAGATTGCATTACGATTATATACAAGGTTGTAGGTGAGGGCACAGAGCAAATGTCAGCGCTCAAAATCGGCACGGTGCTTGATGTTCTTACAGGACTCGGTAACGGCTACGATATTTCAAAATCGACAAAGCCGCTTTTGATAGGCGGCGGTGTCGGTGTTCCGCCGATGTATAACCTTGCAAAAACGCTTATTGCAAACGGACAGGTCCCTACTGTGATTTTAGGCTTTAATACTGCCGATGAGGTGTTTTATGAACAGGAATTCAAGGCTCTCGGCTGTGATGTCTTTGTTACAACAGCAGACGGCTCATACGGTATCAAGGGTTTTGTAACCGATGCGCTTGCTGGTATTGATTTTGACTATTTTTACACTTGTGGTCCGTTGCCTATGTTCAAAGCAATTTATAACGCTGTCGATAAGGACGGTCAGTTCAGCTTTGAAGAAAGAATGGGTTGCGGCTTTGGCGCATGTATGGGTTGCAGTTGTAAAACAAAATACGGCAACAAGCGAATTTGTAAGGATGGACCCGTGCTTGAAAAGGAGGAGATTATATGGTAGATTTATCGGTTAATCTTGCCGGTATGCAAATGGATAATCCTATCGTTCCGGCATCGGGCACATTCGGTTTCGGCAACGAGTTCAAAGATTTTTACGATATTAATATTCTCGGCTCATTTTCATTCAAGGGCACAACAAAGGACGCGCGTTTCGGCAATCCGACACCGCGTATAGCGGAGTGTAAGAACGGAATGATAAACGCAGTCGGTTTGCAAAATCCGGGCGTTCATCATGTTATTGAACACGAGTTGCCGGAGTTGAAAAAATATTTTCATAAAAAGGTTATTGCCAATGTGTCGGGGTTCAGTGTTGGGGATTATGCATATACATGCAGTCTGCTTGATAAAGAGGAACAGGTCGGTATTTTAGAGGTTAATGTTTCCTGCCCGAATGTTCACGGCGGAGGCATGAGCTTCGGCACAGACCCACAATGCGCTGCTGAGGTTACAAGAGCCGTTAAGTCAGTCACGACGAAGCCGGTGTTTATTAAATTAAGCCCGAATGTAACCGATATTGTTTCAATCGCAAAAGCGTGCGAGGAGGCAGGCGCTGATGGTATTTGTCTCATTAACACATTGCTCGGCATGCGTATAGATATTAAGCGAAGACAGCCCGTTATTGCAAACAAAATGGGCGGATTCAGCGGCGACGCGGTTTTTCCCGTTGCTGTCAGAATGGTTTATCAGGTTGCAAAGGCTTGCAATATTCCTGTTATGGGTTGCGGCGGCGTTTCAAGTGCCAAGGATGTCATCGAAATGATGATGGCAGGTGCAACAGCCGTTCAGGTTGGAGCGGCAAATCTTGTTAATCCGTATGTCTGCAAAGAAATTATAGAAACATTGCCGATTGAATGTGAAAAACTCGGCATTGATAAATTAAGTGATATTATAGGAGTAGTTGACTGATGGGAAAGGATGTAATCATCGCTTGCGATTTTGCAAGCGCAAAGCAAACATTTGATTTTCTTGACAAATTTACCGAGGAAAAGCCTTTTGTAAAAATCGGTATGGAGCTTTTTTATGCCGAGGGTCCCTCAATTGTCCGCGAAATCAAAAAAAGAGGACACAAGATTTTTCTTGATTTAAAACTTCACGATATTCCGAACACTGTTAAAAAATCAATGGCTGTTCTTTCAAATCTTGATGTTGATATGACAAATCTTCACGCCGCTGGCACAATTGACATGATGAAAGCGGCTCTCGAGGGTTTGACAAGACCCGACGGCACAAGACCGCTTCTTATCGCCGTTACACAACTCACTTCAACAAGCGAAGAGAGAATGCAAAACGAGTTGTTAATCAATGCGTCAATCAACGATACTATCGTTAAATATGCCAAAAATGCGGCAGAGGCAGGGCTTGACGGCGTTGTTTGCTCACCGCTTGAGGCAGGAATGGTTAAAGATAATTGCGGCATGAGTTTTATCACGGTTACACCGGGTGTCAGATTTGCCGACGGTGAGGTAGGCGACCAAGTTCGTGTTACCACTCCGGAAAAGGCAAAAGAAATCGGCTCGGACTATATCGTAGTCGGCAGACCTATTACTCAGGCAGACGACCCGGTTGCCGCTTATCGCAGATGTTGTAAGGAATTTATCGGTTGATTATTTTTAGGAGGATATTATGAATATTACAAAGGAATTAATCGCAAAAGACCTGTTGTCAATTCAGGCAGTATTTTTAAAGCCGGATGATCCGTTTACATGGGCTTCGGGTATCAAATCCCCGATTTATTGCGACAACAGACTCACTCTTTCAGCTCCGTCGGTCAGAAAAAATGTTGAGGACGGACTTGCTGAAATTGTTAAGGAATATTATCCCGATGCCGAAATGCTTATGGGCACCTCAACCGCAGGTATCGCTCACGCCGCTATCACCGCAACAATTCTTGATATGCCTATGGGTTATGTTCGCTCTGGTCATAAGGACCACGGCAGACAAAACCAAATCGAGGGCAAACTTGAAAAAGGCACAAAGGTTGTTGTTATCGAAGATTTGATTTCAACAGGCGGCTCTGTTATCGAGGTTGTCGATGTCCTTCGCGAGGCAGGCGCAGAGGTTTTGGGTATCGCTTCAATTTTCACATACGGCTTGCAAAAGGGAATTGACAGACTTGCTGCCGCAAATGTAAAAAATGTATCTCTCTCAAATGCGGATGTGCTTGTAAAAGTTGCCGCTGACGAAGGATATATCAAGGAAAACGATATTAAGAAACTTAATGCGTTTTTTGCCGATACGTCAGACCCTTCATGGATGACATTATAATTTATTGCAAAAGAGGTTAATGAAAATGCGTCATTTGCTTGATACAACAGATTTGTCGCTTGATGAAATCGACGATATTATTTCACTTGCGACGGATATTATCTCAAATCCTAAAAAATATGCTCATGTTTGCGACGGTAAAAAGCTCGCAACGCTTTTCTTTGAGCCAAGCACCCGTACACGCCTTTCGTTTGAGGCGGCAATGTATGAGCTCGGCGGAAATGTTATTGGCTTTTCCGAGGCGTCGTCAACTTCTGCGTCAAAGGGCGAAACAGTTGAGGACACAGTAAGAATAGTTTCAAATTATGCCGATATTATTGCAATGCGCCATCCGCTTGAGGGTGCTCCGCGTGTTGCGGTAACAAAAACACTTGTGCCGATTATAAACGCAGGCGACGGAGGTCACGCTCACCCGACACAAACGCTTGCCGATTTACTTACTTTTTTCAGAGAAAAGGGCAGACTTGATAATCTCACAATCGGTCTTTGCGGCGACTTGAAATTCGGCAGAACAGTTCATTCTCTCATTAAAGCAATGTGCAGATATAAAAATATCAAATTTGTTCTCATTGCGCCTAATGAACTTCAGGTTCCCGACTATATTATCAAGGATGTACTCGAGCCGAGCGGCACAAAATATGTCCAGGTTGAAAGTATGGATGCCGTTATGCCGGACCTTGATGTTTTGTATATGACGAGAATACAACGCGAAAGATTTTTCTCTGCCGAGGAATATTTAAAATACGAAAACGCTTTTATTCTCGACCTTGACAAACTTCAAAACGCCAAAAGCGATTTGACGATTATGCACCCATTGCCGCGTGTAAACGAAATCGCAACCGATGTTGACGATGACCCGCGTGCAAAGTATTTTGAGCAGGCGCTCAACGGAAAATATGTGCGTATGGCGCTTATTATGACATTGTTGAAATGGGGTGGACAGCTTGAATATTGATTCTATCGAAAACGGATATGTTATCGACCATATCCCGGCAGGCAGAGCAATGCGCGTTTATGAAATTCTCAACCTTTCAAAACTTGATTGCCAGGTTGCTATTATCACAAACGCAAAGTCAAAGAATAATAAATCAAAGGATATTATCAAAATCAACGATTTGATAGACCTTGATTTGGATGTGATTTCATATATCGCTCCCGATGCCACCGTTAATGTTATCAGGGACAGCGTGCGTGTGGAGAAAAAGACGCTCACTCCGCCGAAACAGCTTGTAAATGTCATCAAGTGTCCTAACCCACACTGCATTTGCAATAATGAAAATATCGACCATATTTTCAAACTTACGGATGCAAATCCGACTTATCGCTGTATTTATTGCGAAACAAAATCAAATTAATATTCAGTTTATATTTAAAGTCCGAAAACATCAGTTTTCGGACTTTTTTTGCGTTTCTTTCTATTATCTTTTTTCATTAATAAACATTATCTAAATTGTGTTGACAAAATACTGTTAATGTGTTAATTATAAGTTAGATAAGTGCACATTTTTTTACAATATTAAGCGCGTGTTAAATATATATCACTTGAAAAAACGAGGTGAAATTATGAAAAACAAAAATCGTAAAAAGTCAGTAATTATTGCAATAGTTGTAGTTGTATTATGTTTAGTCGGCTATAAATTAGCGGACAAGGTGTCATATCCTTTGGTGAGAGCAAAAGCTGTGCTTTATTTAGCCGATAAATACGATGCAAAAATTTCAGATTTTGAAATGACGGATTATAATCATTCAAATTTCTTTTGGAGCGACAAATTAATATTTATTCCTGTTTTAAAAATGACAGATTTTTCTTTTGAATTTAAATATAAAGACAGAAGTTTTATTGTTACTCGTTACAACGGACATTTCTATGACGATTTTCAGCTTCCTGATGTGGAACATTGGTGCACACAATGGCTTATCCAAAATGTTGATAATAGGATAGTTGGCGTTACTCTTTCTTCTTTAGATTTATATTGGTATCAATCATACAACAATAAAGGCGCAAAATACATAATTACACAAGACGATACGGTGGAGTTTCTTAATTGCTATTCATTCAACAGATACGGTAAGAAAAATTGTGCGTTCGGATTTTATGATTCAAATATCAGTGAAAATGACAATCAGGCAACAAAGAATGTAGGAAACGAAATTGTAAGCAAATTACATTCAAAATTAAATATTAACGATGAAGCCTATTGCACCTATGAAAATTCCGAACATAAATTCTCAATTTCAAAAGCGAAAAATCAGGTTTGGAAGCAACAATATTTTGCAGATACTGCACTTATTAAATAATAAAGGAGAGAATATTGTGGAACTATCAAAGAAAACGAAAACAAAAATCATTGTCGCAGTACTTGCTGTTTGCTTGGCAGTATTCGGTGCATATAAATTTGTTGATACATATTCGCACTCATACGCAGAGAAAAAGGCAATCAACTATTTGTGTCAAAAATATGATGAGGACGCCTCTGCTTTTGAAGTGCTTGATTATCAGCAAGCGCGCTATGTTCGCAGAGATAACGGTCATTTTTTCGGATACAAGAGGGAATGGGTTGATTTTTCGTTTAAAGTTAAGTATAAAGGCAAGATAATGTTTGTGAAAAAGTATAACAGAGTGTATTTTGATGATTACCAAATTACTGACATACAAAAGTGGGGAACCGATTGGTTAAAAGAAAATGTTGATGAAAATATTGTGGGATTTGATTTGGACAGCTATGATATTTTGCAGTATCAGCAAAATAAAAACAAGGGCAATTATTATATAATGATGCAAACGGATATTGAAGAATTTTTAGATTCGTTTACATATAACGACAATTCAACCTATACTTTTTATTTCTGTGCTCCGAAAATTGACCCTGAAAACATAACTACCTATGCATTCAATATTGTTAATAAGTTGAATACAAAACTAACACTTAATGAAATTTCAACTCAGTACGAAGATGACGGTAAACTTGAGTTAAAAGTACAAGACAGTAAATATATTGATTGGCGCCACATTTGGGAACATATTGATTAGACGATTATGAATAATTCGATTTTTTAAAAGGGGAAAAATCATGAAAATAAAAAAATTTATAGCATTAATATTATCAATACTAATTGCAACATTAAATATTAACGATGAAGCCTATTGTACCTATGAAAATTCCGAACATAAATTCTCAATTTCAAAAGCGAAAAATCAGGTTTGGAAGCAACAATATTTTGCAGATACTGCACTTATTAAATAATAAAGGAGAGGATATTATGAAATTATCGAAAAAAACAAAAACAAAAATTATTGTCGCTGTACTCGCTGTTTGTTTGGCAGTATTCGGTGCATACAAATTTGTTGATACATATTCGCACTCATACGCAGAGAAAAAGGCAATCAATTATTTGTGCCAAAAATATGACGAGAATGCCTGTGCTTTTGAGGTGCTTGATTACCAACAATCAGGCTACGCTCGCAGAGATACCGGTCAAATAATAGGTGAAAGAGTATGGATAAATTTTTCTTTCGAAGTTAAATACAAAGAAAAAAGCTTTTTTGTTAAAAAGTATAAAGGAAAGTATTATGACGATTATCAGCTTGAGGACATTGAAAAATGGGGTACGGATTGGTTAAAAAACAATGTTGATAAGCGCTTCACAGGTTTTGATTTCAGTAGTGATGATATTATTCAGTATCAAAAAGCACAAAGAAAAAGAAATAAATATATAATTAAGCAATCCGATGCAGAAGAAATAATTAGTTTTATTGCAAATAATGACAAAGAAAAAAATGATCGTTTGAGTAATTTTTATTATCAAGGGGATTCTTCTGATAATGAAATAACAGCAAATGAATTAAGTTCAAAGTTAATTAAGAAATTTAAATTTAACGAAACGCCGCTTTTCACTGATTGTGATACGGTTGAAGTTTTTATTTATAAGCAATCAAAGTATAATAATTTTGATGTTTATGAGTGGACTCGTCGGATGATGGGAAGTGTATGGAGAAACTGATTATGAAAACAAAAAAATTTTTATCAATAATTTTATCGTTTGCAATAATATCAACAACTGTAGTTGTTATACCATTTAAAAGCAAAGCAAGCCCAAAATCGTCGTTTGTTGCGTCATATTCGGGTACATATGTATAATCAAAACGGGGTGAAATTATGAAAAACAAAAATCGTAAAAAGTCAATAATTATTGCAATAGTTGTAGTTGTGCTGTGTTTAGTCGGCTATAAAATAGCGGATAAGGTGTCATATCCTTTGGTGAGAGCAAAAGCTGTGCTTTATTTAGCCGATAAATACGATGCGAAAATTTCCGATTTTGAAATGACGGATCATATACATTCAAGATTTATTCTTGATGACAGAGATCTTTATGATTTAAAGTTTAAACCAATATGGAAAGATTTTGCATTTGAGTTTAAATACAAAGACAGGAAGTTTGTTGTCAACCGATACAAAGGCAAATTTTATGACGATTATCAGCTTGAAGATATTGAAAAATGGTGCTCCGATTGGTTGAAAAACAATGTTGATGACAGAATGTTTGCCGTTGCCATAGATAGCAGGGACATTATTTTGTATCAAAGAGCAAGCAAAAAAGGAAATAAATATATTCTTAATCAAGATGATGCCGTCGATTTCCTTAATACTCATGCATACGAAGACCTTGGTGAACCGATGTTTTATTTCTTTTATAAGTGTGACAGAAATGCATCATTTTATGACGATATGTATCTTTCAAATCTAATTGCGGCAAAAATAGATTCAAAACTCGATTTGAATTATGATGTCTATTTAGCAACGAATGATGTTGTCGGCAGTTCAACTACGAAAACGAGAATTGTTTGGTGCAGAGAATATTCTCAAAATAATTTGGATTAGCAGATAATATATAAAAAATAATTGTGTTATAAGGAGAAATTTATGAAATTAAAAAGAATAATATCTATGTTGATGTCAATTACAATTTTATCAACGATGTTTGCGTTTCCAACAATCAACTCAAATGCACAACCGTCTAGCAATTTTGCCGCTTTCAGCGGAACTTACGATTATGAATCACCTATCGAATTTAAAATATACAATGTTAATAACAACAATACCTTTTTGGGTAATATTAAGTTAAACGATACATTGGCTACAATAAACAAGCAAGTTACCGGCGAAATATATTTTTATGATGATTATTATACCTGCAAATTCACTTGCTCATATCGTTGGCTTTTCACAACATATGAAGCGGCATTTCTTTTTAAAATTGACCCTTACGACGGTACATTAACCGGTGAGGGCGGAGGCGGAATGTTGCTTTTTAGTGACAACATTTCAATGAAAGGAACAATCAACAAATTTTATGACAAAAGTCTGTCATATTCTGAATATGATATGAAAATGTGCATGGCTCTGTCAAAAACTGCTTATTCAGGTGATCATCCTCCGGAGTTGAATACAAATTTCATGAGTACTCTTACAAAATATGTTATTAAAACTAAAAATGATGAAATAGAGATACATAATTATGATGCTGATTCAGACCCTGATAATGCGGCATTTGCAATTATGAACAGAAAAAATTTAGATGGGTCGATTGATGAAATTGTTGTTATCAGGGGAACTTATCTTGACGAATGGTCCGGTAATGTTGAATTGACCGGTAAGTCGTATGACCCTGACATAAAAACGCATGATAATTATAATAAAGCGAAAGACAGCATCCGTTCGCTGATTTATGCATACTATAATAAATTTTGCAAAAATTATGATAAAGTCAATTTGATAATAACCGGTCACAGCAGAGGGGCGGCTGTAGCAAATCTCTATGCAAAGGCTGAAATAGATTCAATGAACAGTGAAACTAAAAACGATGATACACCTGTATTCAGTAATGTTACGGCTTATACTTTTGCATGTCCTAATGTTTCAATTGTTACCGAAGAAAACACCGAATCAAAAATGGCAAGCTATAAAAGCATCTATAATTTTTGGTTTGAAAGTGACATCGTTCCTTTGGTGCCCTTAAGCAATCCCCAAGAGGGATGGGGCTATTGGAAATATGGCAGATGTTATGTTATGAATATAGCAGGTTTTGATGAGTTTTCTGATTTAGACGATAAAAAAACAATTAATAATGATATAAATACCGAATTGGCATCTGCATTCGCACAATGGGAAAGTGTTAACGATTACTACAACAAACAATTAGAAACTTATGTATATGATGAAAACACAAATACATTAGTTGTCGAACATACAACTTTATACGAAATGCTCTCATCTGCTGTACTAATTCGTTCGGCGTATGCTTGGAGAAGAGCATTCTCTTTTGGCACAATCGATCTAATAAAAAAATACAATCAATTTAATCCATTATTGTTAATGGCTGTAAAGAACCTTTATACTATATCTACATCACATCATTATAATACTTACAATGCAGTAATTAACGGTTCAAAAACGGTAAGCGATGTTGGCAGTGCGCTGTTTTTTGAGTGTTCATTTACTGATATACTTAACTCAAATTATCCGTCAAAAAATATGGATGGTATTATAATACAAAGCAACGATGCCGAATTTGAATACAATACCGCCGAGGCGGAAAAGCTGAAAGCGTTTGCACAAAGTGAGGGCAACAATGATATTTTGCAGTGGGATTTGGAAAATCCGTCGTCGTGGACAGGCGTTGAGTGGAACGAAAACGGCAATGTATCAAAAATTGATTTTACATACAAATGGCTGAAGGGAAGCCTTGATTGTTCGGATTTTGCCAATCTTACCGAATTGACACTTTACGCAAATTCTCTTGAAAACATCAACCTTTCCGGTGCGTCGGCGTTAACCGAGCTGAATTGCAGTTACAACAATTTGGGCGAGAACGGATTGAATCTGTCCGATTGCAATGCGTTGACAAAACTTTATTGCGACGGATGCAGTCTAAACACGCTTGATGTTTCAAATCTTACGGAATTGAGCGCGCTCTCGTGTGCTTTTAATAATTTGATTGCACTTAATATTGAAAATAACACAAAATTAAACCACATCAATTGTATTTATAATTATCTTGATGTTCATGACGGAAGTGCTTTAAATACACAGCTTAAAAAATACAGGTCGGAAAACAAGGCATATGTAAACTATTTTGAACAATCCGTTCCCGATGACGCAGTGTTTGACGAGGATGAGTGGTATATGCTGTCTGAAATCGCAAGAGTTTATAAAATACACGATGCTCTTGATTGGTACGACGAGAACGGAAATATATCACTTGAAAAAATGCAAAATAATGTCATTTTTGAATATGACGGCTCAAAATACAGAGCGGCAGTGATTGACTTGGGCAATTGTTACGGCGGTTGGGATATGGATTTTTCAAAGTTCACAAAATTGAAAGCGCTTTATTGTGACGATTCAACTGTATGCGGACTCGATTTGAGCGGCTGTAACGAGCTGACAACATTAGTTTGTACCGACGCAAAAATATATAATATTGAATTTCCGACATCGGCAACGACTGCCGATTCAAAGCTTACAGTGCTTGAATGTGAAAACAATTTTATAAGGTTTGATAAGTTCCCCGACGGATTGATTGAAAATATCAAAAGCAAGCAGAATTATTCGCTGAAATACAGAAAACAGTTTTTTTCCATTTCTGCTGAAAGAATATATCCCGATGATTATAACGCGCTTGTTGACTTTGCAAATCAGCAGGTTGATTATAAAGCATTGGATTGGATCAGCGTTTTTCCGGATAACTGGTACAATATCAATTGGATATATGACGAAAAGACGGATAAATACAGGATACTTGACTGTGATTTCAGCGGCTTGGATGTCCGCGGAAACATTGATTTTTCAAAATGCGATATGCTCGAAAATCTTTCTCTTCGCGGCACCGATATATCGACTGCTAAAGTGCCTGCCGGCGTAATTGATGAAAACACCTTCAAAAACTGCTCTAATCTCTCTGCGGTTATTGTCAGCGATGGCACAGAAATTGCGGACAACACATTCTTGGGCTGTCCGTCATTACAGGCTGTGTATATACCGAGTACGGTTGAAAAAATAGGCGCGAATGCCTTTGACGATTCAAAGAACATAGCGTTTGCGGGTGAAAGCAGTTCTTATGCCGAAAGTTACGCAAAGGCTCAATCAAAACCGTTCAAGCCGGGCTTTTTTATCTGCGGCAATGTTGTGGAAAAGAGCGATTCAAAGGATTGGATACCGATTGAAAACGCTGAAATTATCAGCGGTGAAACAACCGTTGCAACAACGGATAAAAACGGATTCTTTGTAATATTCTCCCTTGAAAACGGTGACTGTTCGCTCTCCGTAAAGGCGAATGACAGCAAAACGGCGACAATAGAGGCAACGATTGAAAATTCGCCGACTGTTTTGGACTTAATATCTGTATAAAAACAAAGGCATATTACCGATTTGGGTAATATGCCTTTATAGTTTGCTCTATTTTATTCTGTCGATAACGGCTTGTGCATCGCTGTAAATTCTTTCGATGTCCGTGTCGATGAACTCTCCGTTTTCGTAGAGAATTTTGCCGTTTATCATCGTCATTTTAACATTTTCCTTTGAGCCGCTGTAAACAATGTTTTTTGTGATATTGTTTATCGGTTGCATATTCGGTCTGTGCATATCAATAACTATCAAATCGGCTGTCTTGCCCTCGTCGATTACATCGCATTCGTCAAGTCCCATACAATGAGCCGAGCCGATTGTCGCCGCTTTCAAAATTGCGTTTGCATCGGTCGATGCGGCGTCGCAGTCATTGATTTTTTGCGTTGCGGCAATCAAATACATTTCGCGGAACATATCAAGTGCATTGTTGCTTGCCGGTCCGTCTGTTCCTACAGCAAGATTAATGCCCAAGTCCATCATCTTTGAAACAGGCGCAATGCCCGATGCGAGTTTGCAGTTTGAGCCTGCATTGATTACTGCCCAAACTCCTCGCTTTTTATAAATTTCGAGGTCATTGTCATCAACCCAAACGCTGTGATATGCGCCGCCTCCGTAGTTGAACAGCCCAAGCTCGTCAAAGAGCGCGGTTGGCGATTTTCCGTATCTTTCGATACAGCCCTCAACCTCGGATTTCGTTTCGCTCGAGTGCATAAATACAGGCGCAGAGTATTTTTCGGCGAGTTGTGATATGCCTTGCATAATTTCTTTTGATGTTGTATATTCGGCGTGAAAGCCTAATTTGTACGACACAAGCTCGTCGTAATTGTTATATTTGTTGTAATATTCCTCGAGCTTTTCAACAGATTCCTTGAAATTATTAACCGCACCGCACATAACCGTCCTGAATCCGAAATCGACGGACGCTTTTGCCATATTTTCCGGAAAATAATACATATCAAAGCATGCTGTGATTCCGCTTGTCAGGTATTCCAAAAACGCATGTTTTGACAATTTGTAAATATCGTTGCCGTTGAGCTTTGCTTCCAACGGAAAGATTTTGTCATTCAGCCATGATGAAAGCGGCAAATCATCGGCAAACGAGCGTCCGAATGTCATTGCCGAGTGAGTGTGTGCATTTTTAAATGACGGCATCAGCAAATTGCCGTTTAAATCGTAAATTCTGTCGGCTTTAATGTCGCTTTCACCGATTTTGACTATTTTGCCGCCGTCAACATATACATCTGTCGATTCAATTTCAAAATCCTTGTTTAAAACAAGTCCGTTTGTGAATTTAATCATTGTTTCTTATCCTTTCGAGCCCTTCTTTAAACGGCGCTTTTATTATTCCTCTGTCCGTGATAATTGCCGTTATAAGTTCGTGGTCGGTCACATCAAATGCAGGGTTGTAGCATTTCGTTTCGGGTAGAGCCATCGGCTTTTCATACCACATTGTTTTGATTTCGTCGCTGTCGCGCTCCTCAATCACAATGTCGTCGCCTGTCGGGCAATTGTAATCAATTGTGGAGTAGGGACCGAGAACATAAAATGGGATATTATAGTATTTTGCAAGCACGGCAACGCCCGATGTGCCGATTTTGTTAGCAATATCGCCGTTTGCCGCTATTCTGTCAGTTCCGACAAGTACAGCGTCGATTTTGCCCTGTTTCATCACAAGGCTTGCCATATTGTCACAAATCAATGTGACATCAACGCCTGCTTTTTCAAGTTCGTACGATGTCAGCCTCGCCCCCTGCAAAAGCGGACGGGTTTCGTCTGTGTATGCATGAAAGGTGTATCCTTTTTCCTTTCCGAGCAAAAGGGGACCGAGTCCCGTGCCATACTCGCTTGTCGCAAGTGCCCCTGCGTTGCAGTGAGTCAAAATGCCGTCACCGTCATGAAGCAGTGACAATCCGTATTCGCTGATTTTGCGGCACATTTCTTTGTCTTCGTTGTGTATTGCTATAGCTTCGTTGATTAAATTTTTGCCGCTGTTGTAAGCGTTTAACATTCTTTCGGTCGCCCACGAAAGATTAACCGCAGTCGGGCGTGCTGTGTCAAGATATTTTTTCAGCGTTGCCTTATCCCCGTCAAGCAATGCCATTGCATAGCCTGCAAAAATTCCGATTGCCGGTGCTCCTCTTACGCGTAGTTTTTTTATACATTCAAAATAATCCTCTTTTGTTTTTGGAGTTATGTATTTTTCTTCATTCGGCAACAGTGTTTGGTCAAGCAAATAAAGCGTGCCGTTTTCATATTTTATGTTTTCCATATATTAAAATCCTCGTTAAATGGTGATTTGCTATATTGCTTTTACGGTTTCTTTAATCAATTTTTCAAACTGCGGTGCAACCTTTTGTGCCGCCTCGTTGACTTCCTCGCCCGAAAGCGGTTTGTCAAGTATTCCGCACGCAAGGTTTGTAATCAAACTTATTCCGCAAACCTTAAAGCCGCAGTGATTGGCAGCGATTGCCTCGGTAACTGTGCTCATTCCGACAGCATCTGCACCGAGCAGGGAAAGCATTTTTATTTCTGCCGGCGATTCAAATTGAGGACCTTTAAGCTGTGCGTACACGCCGCTGTGCAAAGTTATATTGTTGTTCTTTGCAACGGTTTTGATTGTTTTTTGCAAGTCTTTATCATATGCGTTACTCATATCGGGAAATCTTGTTCCAAGCTCGTCAATGTTTTTGCCGATTAACGGACTGTCTACAAAGCACGAAATGTGGTCCTTAATCATCATAAAATCGCCGACACTCAAATTTCTGTTGATTCCGCCGCAGGCGTTTGTAAGAATCAGTTTTTTTGCACCAAGCAGTCGCATTAAACGAATGGGCATAACAACCTGACTCGGTGAATATCCCTCATATAAATGGAGCCTGCCTTGCATAAGCATAACATTTTTGCCGCCGATTTTACCGAAAACAAATTGCCCCTTGTGAGACGGTGCGGTGGAAACGGGCATATCTGTTATTTCGC
>ENA-UESI01000394-UESI01000394.1-human-gut-metagenome-genome-assembly--contig:-NODE-394-length-37737-cov-3.793096_pt1 | contig 37737 bp, 32 predicted proteins | sample MGYA00243005_ERZ508006 | MGnify/ENA primary metagenome ERZ508006 (study PRJEB26167, sample SAMN06115436) | human gut metagenome | host: Homo sapiens | place: China:Shandong | collected 2015-06-10... | reverse complement strand
CATGTGGCCGTGGTGGGCGGCGGCAACACCGCCATGGACGCCGCCCGGGCCGCTCTGCGGGCCGGGGCCAAATCCTCGACCCTGGTCTACCGGCGCACCCGGAAGTATATGCCCGCCGATGTGGAGGAACTGGAGTTGGCCTTGGCGGATGGCGTTGCGTTCCTGGAGCTGGCGGCTCCCGTAGAGCAGCGGGACGGTATCCTGGCGTGTGAGAAAATGAAGCTGGGCGAGCCGGACGAACGGGGCCGCCGGAAGCCCGTTCCCACAGGGGAGCGTCTGGAGATTCCCTGCGATACTGTGATATCCGCCATAGGTGAACAGGTGGAGAGCGAGCTCTTCACCGCCAATGGCATCGAGGTGGATGCCATTGGACTCCCCGCCTTCCAAACCAATCTGGAGGGTGTCTATGCCGGCGGCGACGCAAGGCGCGGCCCCGCCACAGTAGTGGAGGGCATTGCAGACGCCCAGGCCTTTGCCGACGCCGTCATCGGCGCGGTTCATCCCTATTCAATTCCTGTCGGCGCCCGGGCCTCCCGGGAAGAGGCCCTTGCGAAGAAGGGCGTGCTCTGCGAGAGCGCCCGGTGCGAGGGGGACCGGTGCCTAAGCTGCCAGGTGGTGTGCCAGATCTGCGCCGACGTATGCCCCAACCGGGCCAATGTGGTGGTGGAGCTGCCTGATGGACGCCATCAGATTCTCCATGTGGATCGGATGTGCAACGAGTGCGGCAACTGCGCCGTGTTCTGTCCCTACGACTCCGCCCCCTACCGGGATAAATGGACGCTGTTCCTGACCCGGGCGGGGTTTGAGGAAAGCCCCTGCAACCAGGGCTTCCTGCCTTTAGGAGAAAACCGGGTTCTCATACGGTTGGACGGCCGGGTGTTTGAAGCTGACCTGGATGGCTCCAACGGCCTGCCCGCAGAGATCGAGGTCTTTCTCTGGACAGTACTTAATAAGTATCGCTATCTCTTGGGCTGAGAAAATCATCAAATAACGGGGACCGAAAACGGTCCCCGTTATTTTCCGTTTTCTTTTGATCTGGTCAGGCGGCGGTTCATATACCGGGGATTGATCACCAGAATATAGACTGCGCCCAGCGTCACCATAAGCGCCGTTCCAACCAAACCCAGGCCCATGTCCACCATGACCAGTCCCACCACTGCCTGGAGTATGCAGTAGGTCAACTCAATCCAGGCGTTTTTCCGGCGCTGTCTGGGCTCCCGTTCCTGACGGATATTCCAGGCCATCCAGAGGGAGGTCGCCAGCAGCGCCGCCGTATGAAACCAGAAGAGGCCCCGGTAATCCTCCCGCCCCATTCCCAGCCACCACAGAGACTGGGCACAGCCGGAGATAGCTCCTGCCTGCAAAAGGATCGGCAACAATACCAGGTTCGTCCGCAGGATGGGATTTTCATCGGTTTTCTTCCGCAGCCGGGGCAGCAGCAGCCCCAGAATACCCACAGCTGCTGCCAGGAAGCACAGGGCAAACAGCCACTCCAAATGATAAAATTTCAAAAAACCCACCAAGCCGGTGTAGGCATGAACCCACTCGACTCCGGCTGGTGCCTCTGTGACCACCGCCGGAAACACGGAGCTGAGAATGCCAAGCAGCAGCACGCCCAGCAGAGAGATGCCAATGAGAATACTCCAGAGAATGGTCCGCAGCAATCCAGGCTTTTTTGCCGGGGCAGCAGCTTGGCTCTTCGCCTCCCAATCCTGCCCATCATCCAGTATCCAATCCACGGACACACCAAAAAGCTTCGCACAGGGCAGGAGCTTGCCTGCGTCCGGCAGGGCCGTCCCCTGCTCCCAGCGGCTCACCGCCTGTCGGGAAACCCCCAGACTCTCGGCCAAGGCCTCCTGACTCCACCCCTCTCGCTTCCGCAAGCGGATCAGCTTTTCTGAAAAGGTCATGAATGTCCTCCTTTCTTGTCTTTCATCTTACCAAATGCCGCCGGGAATGTCCACCACGGCAGACTGACACCTCCGCAACCAAACGCAACATTATCATCCAAAGAAAAACTTTTTCTTTTTTTGCAGCAATTTCACCCTCTGCCAAGTATTCCATTCGAGAAGGATGTGATCACATGCCCGACACCACCGATGCCGTGGAGTGTTATGGCACCGCCGTCTATCGACTGGCCTATGCCATGACCCGTTCCCGCCACAACGCCGACGACATTTTCCAGGAGGTCTTTCTTCGCTATCACCGTGCCGCCCCAGCCTTTGCCAGTGAAGAGCACCGGCGGGCATGGCTACTGCGGGTGACAGCCAACTGCGCCAAAAGCCTGCTGGCCTCCCCTTGGCGCAGGCGCATGATCCCGCTGGAGGATGTCTACGCCTATTCGGACCCTACAGAGTCCGCAGTAGACATGGCCCTGGCACGGCTGCCCGGAAAGTACCGGTCAGTCATTCACCTATTTTACTATGAGGGTTACAGGACGGAGGAGATTGCCCGCATCCTGGGCCGCAGTCCCTCCACCGTCCGAGCCCAGCTGACCCGTGCCCGTGAGCGGCTGCGGGAGCTTTTGAAGGAGGAGTTATGAATTTTTCTGAAACCTACCGCCGGATGAACGAGCCCATCGGTCCCTCGCCTGAGCTGATCCGCAGGCCCCCGCCTAAACGCCGTCTCCCTCTGCGCCGTCTGGCGGCGGCAGCAGCAGCCGCCGCGCTGGTGCTGGCCACTCCAGCCCTAGCAGTTCGGTCAGAGCTGGGTTATCAGGTGCTCTACCGGATCGCTCCCTCTGTAGCCCAATTTTTCCAGCCGGTGCAGCGCTCCTGCACAGACCAGGGCGTTACAATGGAGGTGGTGGGCGTCCGGGTGGAGGGCGACACTGCTCAGGCCTATATCACCCTCTCTGGCGGCGATGTGGACGGGACCACCGATCTCTTTGACAGCTGGAGTTTCCATCTGCCCTTTGACCAGACCGGCCGCTGTGAGCGGGTGGGATGGGACGAGGAGACTCGAACCGTCACCTTCCTCTGCACCACCCAGACCATGGACGGCTCTCCCATCCCCCAGGGCGGGAAGATGACCTTCTCCGTCCGCCAGCTGCTCACCGGGAAGGAGACTTTGAAAGATGTGGCCGTTGACCTGGATTTGGCATCCTTTTCCGAAGAGGCGGAGACCGCCCCCTCCTGGAACCTCCCCGAGGAAAAGACGCCGGACGCCTTTTACCGTCGCGGCGGCGCATACAGGGACGAGCAGGGCGAGGCCCTCAACCGCTCCGCTCCCATTCTGCGTCCCGGTCCAGCTCTGGCGGAGCCCGCACCCGGAATCACCATCACCGCCGCCGGATATGTGGAGGGGCTCTTCCATCTTCAGGTTTGCTGGGGTGATCTATCACAGCTGGACAATCACGGCCGGCTGTGGCTGGAGGATGCGGCGGGGAATCAGCCGCGCCAGCTTTGCAGCATCGGCTTCCTCTCCGATCCGGACTTGGCGGAGCGGAAAGACTACACGGAGGATCTCTTCGATATCCCTCCAGAGGAGCTGGGTCAGTATACCCTCCATGGCGACTTCTACACGGCCTCCTCCCGGACGGACGGCCTCTGGCGGGTCACGTTCCCCTTGGAGACCACATGATCTTTCCGCGTACAACAACCAGCCGGGACAGGAAATCCTGTCCCGGCTGGTTGTCATTTGTCTATCCCATCAAGCCATTCCAAATATTCCTCCAGGCACATCCCCAGCTCCCGCATCTCTCGGGCGGCATCCTGGCCCACATATCGGTAATGCCATGGCTCATAAATGATACCTGTAAGATCGCTCTTTTCACCGGGGTAGCGCAGGATAAAGCCGTACTCCCAGCTGTTTGCCATCAGCCACTGCTGCACTGCCGTGGATTCCTGGGCGGTGTCCAGCACCTGGTAGGAGGCGTCTACAATATCCAGGGCCAGCCCCGTCTGGTGCTCGCTGGTCCCAGGAACCGCTACCACGGTTCCCGCCTGCGCCGTGGCCTCCTCTCGGGAAAGTCCCTCGTTCATCAATCGTCTGATCTTGTTCTCATAGAGCCTTTGCTGGGTTTCCAACGTTCGGTAAGAAGAGCAGATGACAGGCTCCAGACCGGCTGCCCGGCAGTCGTCCATCATTCGCTGCAGGTCCGGGTAGGCCCTGGTGTCCACTGCATGGCCGTTTCTCAGCTCTGTCAACTCCACGGTATACCCCTCCGGCAGCTGGTTCCAGGGATTCACCAGCAGAAGCTGCCAGTCATCCGCAGAAACCTCACTCTTCGCCACCGTTGGAGAAGTCTCCAGTGGCTCCACAGGCCGGAGATCGGACATCTGTCGGCTGTCCCGGCGCTGCTCTGACTCTGCCGGAAGTATCTCCGCTTCTGTGAATCCATGCCACGGCTGTGTTGTACTCACAGCATCTGTGAGCGCCAGCACCGCAGAAAATGTCATTACCACTACCAGCGGTACTCTGTACCAAATTCTCTTTCTTCGGCGGACTCGCTGCTTTTTTCTCTCAGATGTGTTTTGTATGTAAGTGTCTTTCGTAGATTTCATACGTCTCCTTCTGATTCCCTTGGCTCTCGACCCAGCCATCCTTCGTAATCCTTCTAATATAAAGACGCGTGGAGGGAGGAAAAAGTTTCATGGTATGATCGGCTTTTCGGCTGTAGAGCGCTACAGCTTTTTTGATGGCCTTTATCATGCAGATTTCTATGGTCCTTTTGCTATGCGTTTCATGGTAAAAGGACCGTTTCCTCGCCCCTGCGGAACAACTGGAGAAACGATGGGCAAAAATTTTATATACGCCTTACCGTTGTTCGTGGTGCGCTGAATTGCGCATGAAGTTTTATCCCTATTCATTTTAAATGTTAATCTACAAACGTTAATTTTTCATCAATATATCAAAATATATTAAATTTTTTTAGTATTTTTGCACAGCCAAAGATAAATAGTTTTACATATCCTACAAATCTCATGTGAAGTTTTAGACGATGATTGACAAAGGCATCCAATCGTGATAACTAATAAGTAAGCAAATAATTTGCTAACAAACTATTTGACAGATTTTTGACAGAGCTCCATCCTGTACCCCGGTGCAGGCATCAATGGAACAGTGAGAAAGGGTGTTTTTTATGGATTTTACTTTGACGCATGAGCAGCAAATGATCCAGCAGATGGCGCGGGAGTTTGCCCAGCAGGAGCTCCTTCCAGGCGTCTTGGAGCGGGATGAAAAAAGCGAGTTCCCCCTGGAGCAGTTCCGTAAGTTCGGTCAGACCGGCATGTTTGGCATCCCCTATGGCAAGGAAATCGGCGGTATGGCCGGCGCATATTCCTGCTATATTCTGGCTGTGGAGGAAGTCTCCAAGGTAGACGCGTCCTTCGGCATCGCTTTCTCTGTAATGACCTCTTTGTACGGCGGCAGCATCGCCAACTCTTCCGCTCCCGATTATATCAAGAAGAAGTATCTGGAGGATGTCACCTTTGGTCGGAAAATTGGCTCCTTTGGCCTGACCGAGCACTCCGCTGGCTCTGACGCTGCCGGCCAGAAAACTGTGGCGGTTAAGCAGGGAGACGGCTGGGTTCTCAACGGCGCCAAGTGCTTCAACACCAACGGTCCTCTGGCGGACTACACGGTGGTCTACTGTTTGACGGACCCTGCCTTGGGTACTAAGGGCATGGCCGCCTTTGTGGTGGAAAAAGGCACTCCCGGCTTCTCTGTGGGGAAGGTGGAAAACAAGATGGGCATCCGCTCCGCTCAGGTCTCCGAGATGATCCTAGAGGATGTGTATGTGCCTGAGGAGAACATGATCGCCAAGCCTGGCGAGGGCTTCAAGTTGGCGCTCAAGACATTGGATGGCGGGCGCATCGGCGTTGCGGCTCAGGGCTTGGGCATCGCCAAGGGTGCCTTTGAGATTGCCCGCAAGTACCTGATGGATCGGGAGCAGTTTGGCAAGCCCCTTTACAAGCAGCAGTATCTGGCCTATAAGATGGCAGAGCTGCAGACAGACATCAAGTGCGCGGAACTGCTGCTCTATCACGCTGCCATGTGTAAGGAGACCGGTCAGCCCTATGGCGTACCCGCGGCCATGGCCAAGATGACCTGCACCAACACCGCTATGAAGGTCACAACAGAGGCTGTCCAGATGCTGGGCGGCAACGGCTATATGAAGGAATATCATGTAGAGCGCATGATGCGTGACGCCAAGATCACCCAAATTTACGAGGGTACCAACGAAATTCAAAAGCTGGTGATTTCTGGCCAGCTCTTCCGTTGACCGACGCCTTTTTCATAAAAACACCTCTGCAAAGCTGCATATTTTTCGGTAACATCCTGACATTCAAGGCAGGGAGAGTATTTCATACTCTCCCTGCCTTATATTGATACTCTCCGCTCACTTGCAGCATCAAGCCCGCATTCCATGCCGCAATAAAAAGCCGTGGCATATCAGCAGTCAAAGTCTGGCCGGAGTCAGCAAAGGGTGTGTAAAGTCCCGCAAGAATCGAAAGATTTGCTTTGATTCTTTTCTAAGCCCCTTTTATGAAGCTTTTGGGGACCTGTAAATGGATTTAGGAACTCTTTTCTCTCTGTCTGGCCTGCTATTGAAAAATGCCAACCGATCTCCGTCTTTTATTTTGGCTCATCGCAGCCACATATGGTTGATTCGCTATTTTTATATCAGCTTTTTAATATTCTGATCTTGGAGAAATGTGAAAAGAAAGAGCCTTTATATAGACCGCCCCTATGGTCTTCCTCCGATTTCACCATCAACCGCCAAATAATATTCTCCACAGGAGTCGAGTGATATGACGTGGTTTTCCATATATTCTGTGGGTATTTTAGCATCTGTTTTGCGGAAGTCGCCATCGCCCTTTCACTGCAGATTACTCTCACATTGGAAAAGAACTTTCAAAAGGAATTTCTGAAGCAGATACTGATTAAGAATATAGCCACATTCGCTGGTAAGACGTGTGATCTCACTAATTGTCCCGATATGAGGAAAAAGTTCTGCCCGTATTTGGAGCCGAGGGCATGGTAATTTCCGTTTCCTTCTTACAATCAACATAGCGGAAACTGACGGTGGGGATAAGCCAGGTTCTGACCCTGTCATTCCAGAAGCTCGCCTGTCTTTGACTTCTGAGGTTCGCTCCAGTTGAATAGCCCATCCCCTTTCCCCTCCCATGTCCTTCATCTGCCGGAGTGCCAAAGCGTGCCAGGAGCTTTGAGGATCATCTGCGGGTACTGGATTATGGATGTTCCCGAAAACTCAATCTGTCGTCGCAATAGAAATTTTCCTCACACAGCGCCGGCCAGGAGTGGAGCTCCAAGCTGCACGCCTGCAGTATACCCAACAGGCCATCCCAAATCCCATTACCTACCGCTGGACCACTTCTCCCAGGAAAGATGGCATGTCCGTATCGCAGTTTGACAGGCCTTCTTCGCTATTTTCGACCTGAAGATATGCAGCAGTCGCCCTATAAAACTGCAGACGGCGGCCAATATCATCCATCAAAATGGAGTAAGGGCTGACCTAGTAAGTAAAACTTCGTCATATTGATCACGACGGATGTGCCCAAACTCATACAATGCCTGCAGACTTCCCCCGGAATCTACAGATTTGCATGGGCTACTTATCTTCAATTTTTTTGTGTCCTTGAAAGAGCATTGTTTGCCCCTTAAAATTTATTTCAGATTAGGATCGCATGAAAATTTCAAGCGTCATATTCAAGAGGAATTAAAGTTGCAAAAAGCCCCTTGAAATTCCAGGACCAGCGGCTATAATAAGGCCACTTTCAAATCCGGCCACTGTCTGGGAGGCTTATCTTATGAAGTCGGAATGCGACAAACCGCGAATACCTCGCCTATGTCTTTTGTTTGCCATGATGGTTGTTCTGCTCTCCGCTCCTACAGCCCTGGCTGCGGAGGAGCCGGAAGCCCCGCGGATTCTTCGGGTAGGGTTTGAGGGGATGACCGTTCCCTGCAACTGGACCCAGAGTGATGACTCCAATGGCGCGATTCCTATCACAGGGACGGATCAATACCTGTGCGGCTTTGAAGTTGCATATATGAAGCAGGTCTGTGCTCTCGCCGGCTATGAGATCGAGGCCTATAAATTTGATTGGGACGGCCTGATGATGGCGGTTCCCTCCGGCAAGGTGGACTGTGCCATTTCCATGATCGTCCCAACAGACGACCGGCGCCAAACGATGGCCTTCACCGCCCCCTATTATTATGCGGACACCGTGGCTGTGGTCCGCAGAGACGGTCCCTTTGCTCAGGCAGATTCTGTGGAAGACCTTCGCGGCGCACGGGCAACCTCCATGCTCAATACCCTCTGGTACAGCGTCCAAATCGACCGTATTCCAGATGTGAATAAGCGGCCTGCTATGGAGAGTGTCCCCACTCTGGTGGTGGCATTACAGTCGGATAAGGTGGATGTCATCCTTTTGGACCGCCCCACTGCAGAGGGCGTGATCGCCGCTAATGCAGATCTCGTCATCGCTCCCATGGAGGGCACAGGAAATTTTAACGCCTCCAGGGACGAAACTGCGGTTGCCATCGGCGTGGGGCTCTCGGATCTAGAGCTTCTGACAGATCTCAACCGCGCCATTTCCCAGATCCCTCAGGCGGAATTGGAGCAGATGATTGACGACGCCTGTGCCTATCAACCCTTGGAGCAATCCGGGGATGTGTCTACCCTGAGCTTTTTCGAGATGGTACGGCTTCTCATTGGGCGCTACGGCCCGGTCTTCCTGGAGGGTGCCGGTGTCGCTGCTTTTCTAGCAGTGTTCGGCACCTTGCTCGGCACCGTGATCGGCTGTACGACCGGGGCATTCTCCTCAATTCCGGTGTCTTCGGAGTCTCCGGCCTGGAAGCGGTGGCTCCTGAGGGCTGTGCGCGGTATTGTTGCCTTGTATGTGTGGCTGTTCCGGGGCACCCCCATGATGGTCCAGGCCATGGTCATTTACTACGGTGCCGCCCAGCTTTTGGGCTGGGACATGGACCCGCTGTGGGCCGGTCTCTTTATTGTCTCTATCAACACCGGCGCCTACATGTCTGAAACCATGCGGGGCGGCATCCAGTCTGTGGATGCCGGTCAAGATGAAGGAGCCGAGGCCATCGGGATGGGCCGCGGGCAGACCATGTTTCTGGTGATCTTGCCGCAGGCCTTCCGAAGCATTATCCCTCAGGTCGGCAACTACCTCATCAGTAATATTAAGGATACCTCCATGCTAAGTGTCATCACCGTAGGTGAACTGTTTTACCGCGGCCGGGAGGCTGCCGGTCAGTATTTCCGCTTCTTTGAGGTATTCCTGATCGTATCTTGCATTTACCTGTTTATGACCACCGTTGCAACACTGCTGCTGCGACTGGTAGAGAAAAAACTATCTGGCCCTAAGAATTACGATATGTGTGACAACCGCTGACGAAAGGAGTTTTATCATGACTGCCTGCTGTAATCTCGCTATGCCAATTCCGCGACAAAAGGCCGCTGAGGTGGCCGCAGAAACAACATCCGCCGCAATTTCCGTCCAACATCTTCAGATGAGCTTTGGAACCCATCAGGTTCTGCGGGACGTGGATTTCACTGTGCGCCAGGGGGATGTTATCAGCATCATCGGCCCCTCCGGCTCAGGCAAGTCCACCTTGCTTCGATGCATCAACCATCTGGAGCGTCCCACTGGCGGCGCCATTTACTATCAGGGACAGCCCGTGGGCGGCGAGCGGTTTGATCTTCCCCGCTATCGGGCCAAGGTGGGAATGGTATTCCAATCTTTTAATCTCTTCAACAATATGTCTGTTTTGAGAAACTGCATGGTGGGCCCCATGTATGTTCTTCATACGCCCCGCGAAAAAGCCCGGGCAGACGCCATGGCCTATCTGGAAAAGGTGGGAATGACGCCTTATGTCAACGCCCTGCCCTCCCAGCTCTCCGGCGGTCAAAAGCAGCGGGTGGCCATTGCCCGGGCACTGGCCATGCACCCGGAAATTCTCTTGTTTGACGAGCCCACCTCCGCCCTGGACCCTCAGATGGTGGGCGAAGTGCTCTCCACAATGCGGGCGCTGGCCCAGGAGGGGATGACCATGGTGGTTGTGACCCACGAGATGCAGTTTGCTCAGGAGATTTCCAGCCGGGTAGTCTTTATGGCTGACGGCTACATTGTGGAGGAGGGGCCTCCCCAGCAAATTTTCCAGGACCCCCAGCAGGAAAAGACACGTCTGTTCCTCAGCCGGTATCTGGCGGGTCAAAGAGGCGAGAGCGCATGATTCGCTGGCGCACCCTGGCGCTGGATTTACTCTGTGATATGGTGGGCGGCATTCTCTATGCCGTCGGCATCTATACCTTTGCCAAAATGGCAAACTTCGCGCCGGGAGGGCTTTCGGGCCTGGCGCTGCTGATGAACTATCTCTGGGACCTTCCCATCGGACTGACCACCATGGCCATGAACATTCCCCTGGTGGTGCTGAGCTACCGCTTCGTGGGAAAGAAATTTCTGATCAAAACCATGCGGAGTATGGCGGTGTGCACGATTTTTCTGGATTTGGTGTTTCCTCACTTTCCAGCCTATGACGGCAGTCCCTTCCTGGCTGCCCTCTATTCCGGCGTGTTTTTGGGCGCCGGCTTGGCCTTCCTCTATATGCGGGGCTCTTCTTCCGGGGGAACGGACCTTCTCACTATGTCCATCAAGGTTCTGCGGCCCCATCTGTCCATAGGGGGTGTAACTCTTGCTATTGATGTTGCCATCATTCTGTTAGGCTGGCCGGTATTCGGCAGCATTGACTCGGTGCTCTATGGCTTAGCGGCCACCGCCGTTACCTCCGTGGTAATTGACAAAATTCTGTACGGCGTTGGCGCGGGGAAGTTGGTCCTCATCATTACTTCCAAGGGGCAGTCGGTCGCAGACCACATTGCAGAGGTTTGCAAGCGCGGCTCCACAATGTGCAATGCTGTGGGCACTTTCACCGGGCAGCCCAGGGAACTTCTGTTGTGCGCCTGTTCCCAGGCAGAGGCCTATAAAATCCGTTCCGCCGCCTATGAGCTGGACCCGGACTCCTTTGTCATGATCTCGGAGACCAGCGAGGTTTTTGGAGAGGGGTTTGCAGACCCCAAGGGCACCACGGCTTTTTTGAACGGAACCTAGAAGCAGGCGGGCAATTGTCCGCCTGCTTTATCTTTGGAGCCGCTCTCCCCTTCGGGGCCTCTTCCCGATAGAAAACCGCCTGCCCCATCCGAGGCAGGCGGTTGTTCAGTTTAATTCCAAGACATCCCGTAGGTGAAGTAGCCCTCCACGGTGGGAGAGACCTCCACGTTCAGGTTTTTATTATAGGCAATGTTGGAAACGGGATGGTAGAGATGCACCCGCGGCGCGTCTTCCACCTCGATCTCCATCATTTGGGTGATGATCTCCACCCGGCGCTCCGGATCGTTCATCTGGACTGCCTGTTCGTCATTCAGCGCATCATATTCCGGATTGGAATAGAACGTGCTGTTGGTGTAGGGAATCGTGGAGCTGTCCAGCGTGGAGGTCTGCATAGAGGCATCCATCGTCAGGGCCACATCGCCCACGATATAGGCCTCCAGATTGCCGTTATACATATCGTTGAGCATGGCGCTGCGCTCCAAGGTGTCCACCACGGTATTGACGCCAATGGCTTTCCACTGATCCTGCAGAATGGTGCCGGCCTTCTTGGTGGCTCCCTCGCGGACAGCCAGATGGACGGTCAGCTCACCGGGGCCATAGCCGGCCTCTTCCAGCAGTTTGACGGCAGCCTCGGGATCATAGGGAATGGTGGGCTGGTCCGCCTCGGCGGGAGCGCCGGTGGTGCCATCAGGCATCACATTAGCGGCAACAACGCCAGCGCCGTCCACGGCACCCAGGATCACGGCGTCCTTGTCAACCGCCATGGCCAAAGCCTTTCTCACCAGCTTGTTGTCCAGAGGAGCCTTTGCACAGTTAAAGCCCACATAATAGGTTGTGGTGCTGGTGGTCTCCGCATAGGCAAGGTCTGGATTTTCCTGCACCAACTGAGCATCCAGCGCGCCAATGTTCATCACCAGGTCTACACTGCCAGTCTCCAGAGCCACGATTGCCGTGGTGGTCTCTGCCAAAATCCGATACTCCAGGCGCTTGATAGCGGGGGCACCCTGCCAGTAGTCCTCGTTGGCCTCCAACACCAGCTTGGCGCCCTTCTGCCACTCCACCAGCTTATAGGGGCCGGTGCCGCAGATATTGCCGGCATACTCAGTCTCGCCAACCTCCTCCACAACGTGCTTGGGGACAATGCAGTTATTGCCCTGGGTCAGCAGAGGCAGCACCGCCACATCGGGATAGAGCAGGTCCAGACGAACCGTATAGTCATCTACCACAACAGCCTCTTTAAAGCTCTCGGTGTAGGCCTCGGACTGGGCAGTGGCAGTTGCCCGGTTCAGGCTGAAGGCCACGTCCTCGGCGGTGAGCTCAGTGCCGTCCTGGAACTTCACGCCCTGACGGATGTACAAGGTGATGGAGGTACCATCCTCGGACAGCTCGTAATCCTCAGCCAAGGCAGGCTCGATCTCGCCGGAGGGGAGCCGGCGGAACAGGGGATCATGGGTGTTCAGCACCACCAGGGAGCTGTTGGTGTCACTGAGGTAATGGGGGTCCAGCTGCGTGGGCTCGGTAGCCAGGGCGATCACCAGATCGTCGCGGGTCTCGCCGGTCTCGGACGGCGCAGCGTCGTCCGTGCTGTCCTGCTGCCCGCCGCAGCCGGCCAGCAGGCTCAGCACCATCAAAACCGACAGTGCCAGGGATAAAACTCTTTTCATAATGTTCCCTCCTACAATGTTGATAGTCTTTATTTCCCAGCAAACGCAGGAAATCACAAATATGGGGCCGCAGAACCGTGCGGCGGGAAAATGCGCTTATTGATACAGCGTGCAGGCCACAAAATGTCCGGGTGTCCGTTCCACCAGGTCCACCTGGCTGCGGCATGCCTCTGTCGCATGGGGGCAGCGGTCTGCAAACCGGCAGCCAGGCTTGGGGTCAATGGGACTTGTGACCTCGCCGCGAATTGCCTCCCGCTTTTGTCCGCGGTAGCGCAGGTCCGGTACCGGCACCGCGGCCAACAGCGCTTTCGTATAGGGATGCATAGGATTTTGGAACAGCTCCTTGGAGGGTGCCCGCTCTACACACTGCCCCAGATACATCACCGCGATCTCATTGGAGATGTGCTTCACCACGCTCAGATTATGCGTAATAAAGAGATACGTCAGGCCGATCTCCTCCTGCAGGTCCATCAGGAGGTTCAAAATCTGGGCCTGGATGGACACGTCCAGCGCGGACACCGGCTCGTCGCAGACGATAAACTTGGGATTCACCGACAGTGCCCGGGCGATGCCGATCCGCTGCCGCCGGCCGCCATCCAACTCATGGGGATAGGCATTCTCCAGGCGGGAGGCCAGGCCAACGGTGTCCATCAGCTCACTCACCCGCTTTTGTAGAGCCGTTTTATCCTGATACATGCCGTTCACCCGCATGGGCTCGGCAATGATCTCGCTGACTGTCATCCGAGGATTCAGGCTGGAATAGGGGTCCTGGAAAATGATTTGCAGTTCCTTGCGCATCTGACGCATCTGCGCCTTATTATAAGTGAGAATGTTCTCTCCGTTATAGCGCACCTCACCGCTGGTTGCATCCAGCAAACGCAGGATCAACCGGCCCAGGGTGGATTTCCCGCAGCCGGACTCACCCACAATTCCCAGTGTCTCACCGGCCTGAACGGACAGATTTACATCGTCCACCGCGTGCAGCATGCCGGAGTTCGTCTTGAAATATTTTTTCAGATGAACAGTTTCAATCAGTGGTGTACTCATACGCCGGCCTCCTCTTCCTTTGCAAACAGGTGGCACTGAATCAAATGGCCATCCTTCTCAATCACCGGCGGACGCGTGGTCTTGCACTGCTCCTGGCAGTGAGGGCAGCGGGGATGGAATTTGCAGCCCTCCGGCAGGTCCGTGGGGTCCGGCATTAACCCGGCGATCGGCTTGAGCCGGTCTGTGTCCACCGTCAGGTCCGGAATGGAGCCGAAAAGTCCCACGGTATAGGGGTGGTGGGGCCGGTCTCCAAAAATATCCTCCACACTGCCATATTCAATAATCTCCCCCGCATACATGATGGCCACCTTATCACAGGTCTGGGCCACGACTCCCAAATCATGGGTAATCAGCAGCATACTGGTCTCCAGCTTTTCTTTCAGCTCACCAATCATGGCCAGCACCTGGGCCTGGATGGTCACATCCAGCGCCGTAGTGGGTTCATCTGCAATCAGCAGTCCCGGATTGCATGCAAGCGCCATGGCAATCACAACGCGCTGCTTCATGCCCCCGGAAAACTGATGGGGATAATCCTTTTTCCGCACAGCGGGAATGCTAACAAGCTCCAGCATCTCCTCCACACGCCGATCCAGTTCCTCTTTGCTTTTTCCCTCGTCGTTGTGCAGCTCCAGGGCCTCCAGAATCTGGTCCCCCACGGTCAAAACAGGGTTCAGGCTGGTCATGGGGTCCTGGAAAATCATAGCAATTGATTCACCGCGGATTTTGCGCATCTGTGCTGGGGTCTTGGCCAGCAGGTCCTCACCCCGGTAGGTGATGGAGCCACTGGTAATCTTGCCGATCCGGTCCGGCAGCAGACGCAGAATGCTCAGCGCCGTTGTAGTCTTGCCGGCACCGGTCTCTCCCACCAGACCCAGGGTCTCCTGCTTGCCGATGGAGAAGGAAATGCCGTTGACCGCGTGCACCGTCTCTTCGTCGCTCTCATAGACCACACGCAGGTCCCGGACTTCCAAAAGTTGTTCGCTCATGGCTGTTCCTCCTCTCAGTCTTTCAGCTTGGGATCCAACGCATCACGCAGGCCGTCACCCAGCAGGTTCAGGGAGAGGGACGTAAGAATGATGGCGATGCCCGGGAACAAGGTAATGTACGGGGAGTAACGCATAAACTCCCGCCCCTCGGAGAGCATGCTGCCCCACTCCGGGGTGGGCGGCGTCACGCCCATGCCGATAAAGCTCAATCCGGCGGCCGTCAGGATCATCCGCCCAACGCCCATGGTGGCCTGAATGATGATAGGCCCCAGCGCGTTCGGCAACACATGCCGCACGATGATGATAAAATCCGATGCGCCGCAGGCGCGGGCCGCCTCGATATACTCCTGGTCAATGACCGAGAGAATGGAAGATCGCACAATGCGGGTAAAGGGCGGAATGCGTGCCACCGTCACAGCAATCAGGAGGTTCGCCATGCTGGGTCCCAGAGACGCCACGATGGCCAAGGCCAACAGCTCTGTTGGAATCGCCAGGAACATATCCATAATCCGCATGATCACAGCATCCACCTTGCCGCCATAGTAACCGCACACCGCGCCTAAAAAGCCGCTGATGAGTACGCTGCCAACGGTGGCCGCCACGCCGATAGCCAATGAGATGCGGGCGCCATAGACCACACGCGCAAAGGTGTCCCGCCCATAGGCATCCGTTCCGAACCAGTGCTCTGCACTGGGTGGCTGTAAGCGCTGGGCCATATTTTGTGCAATGACCTGTGTATCATAATCACAGATCACCCCCGCAAAAATAGCTACCAGCAGGATCACCGCCAAAATGGCAAGTCCGATCATGGCTGCGGTGTTCTTGCGCATCCGACGCCAGATTTCAGCCATCTGGCTTTTTTTCCGGCGGGAGGAAACTTTTTCTTTTGTCATGACAAGATCCCCCCCTTTACTTGGTATAACGTGCCCGAATCCGCGGGTCCAAGAATGCATACAGCAGATCCACCAACAGCATAATCAGGCAGAACAGCGCCGCCATCAGCAGCACGCACGCCATCACCTGGGGGATATCCTTGGAGCGAATCGCCGTAATCGTCAGGCTTCCCACCCCAGGCATGGAGAACACAGACTCTGTGATCACCGAGCCGCCCAGCAGTGAGCCAAAGTACATGCCTGCCACCGTAATGATGGGAAGGGTCGCGTTACGCAGTGCGTGACGCCAAATCACAATCCGCTCGCTGGCGCCCTTTGCCCGAGCGGTGCGGATGTAGTCCTGCCGGATGATTTCCAGCATGGTGCTGCGGGTCAGCCGCAGCAGCTCCGCCGCGCCTGGAAGCGCCAGCGTGACAATCGGCAGGATAAAAGCGCTGGCGGTATCCGCGCCGTCAGAGGGCAGCAGCCGCAGCTTAAGCGCAAAGAGCAGAATGGACAACAGTCCCAGCCAGAACGCGGGAATGGCCGAGAGAAACATGGCCACTACGGAGTTCAGCACGTCCAGGAAAGAGTACTGCTTGACCGCGGATAAAATCCCCAGCGGAACACCAAGAAGCACTGCCAGAAGCATGGCCCCCGCCGCCAAATAGATGGTGGTGGGAATCCGGGCAAAAATTTCTTCAAAGACAGGTTCCCGGGTGCGCCAGGACTCACCGAAGTCCCCATGCAGGGCATCCCAGATGTAGTCTGCAAAACGGACAATAAACGGATCGTTCATGCCCAGCTCCTCATTGAGCTGTTCCCGCGCCTCTGCGGGTGCGGATTCTCCCAGAATGAGCGACGCGGGGTCGCCCGGAATAAAATTCATGATGGAAAAGATGATGAAGGCCACCCCCAGCATCACGGGGATCAGCAGCACCAATCTCTTGATCACATATTTTGCCATAGTTTTTCCCCCTTTTTACACCTGCGTCACTCCAGGCCCTGAAGCGGACTTCGGTTTTGTGCCGCAAGGTCTGCCTGCCGGACGCCACTCTCCGGCGCCGCCTGAGCAGCCTCCCACTCTTCCAGATACCGCAGCAGCGTCGCAGAACAATGGCAGTCCAGCAGCGCTGCGCCGGCATCCCCTGCCGTCAGGGAAAATGCCTGGTAGGGTGCCAGCCACAGCAGGTCTCCGGACTTTACACTCCGCTTTTCCCCGCCCGTTTCCACCTCAGCACTGCCATCACACACCATAAAGAGGGATGGACCCGGAGCGGTGCCTGGACAAGAGAGGGTCTTACCGGCATCCATGCCGTATTCCCAGGCCTCTGCCTTACCGCCAATCTGCCAGCGTCCAACCCGCAGTCGGCAGGTAACGCCGTGCAGCGGAAAGATCTCCTGTCCGCTGCCCTTTGCGGAGACCTCAGGGAGTGCTGTCTTTTCTACACGCTCTGCCACCGGTTCCACCAGCAGCCGAATTCCCTCTGCTTGATATAGTTCATTCAAAAGCGCTGCGCGCTGCTCTCCGGCAGGGTATGCTTCATGGATGCGTACCCCTTCGCGGCAGATACGGGCCATATCCACTCCATGTGCAATAACCCGCACTACACTGTCCTTCAGGAAATGGAAGCCACAGGGCATAAAGGGCTCTATCTCGACCAAATCGCCCGGCTCCAGTGTACAGCATTTTCCGTACAGCGTCACCTCAGCGCACCCAGAGAGCAAAAGTACTGTCTCATATCCATGCTGCCGGGTGTGGTAGGGAATCTGCGCATCCTGCGCAAACTCCACATCTGCTGCCTCACAGATTAAGTCTCTTCCAAATGGACGGGTATATACCGCCATTTTCCAATGCTCACCAGCTAAACGCTCCAGCGCTGCGCCGCGCAGGACGATTTCCTCCCACTTTACCATTACTGATTTACCTCCTGCCCGCTGAATTTGATCCCTGTCAGCCAGCAATCATACTCCCGCAGCACCTGCTCGATCCACGGCCAGTTGCCCATCTGCTCCGGCCGCCGGGTAAACTCCGCGTGCAGCGCCTCTAAAGCGTTGAGCAGCTCAGACTGAACGTTATAAGCGAAAATCCGCGTATTCTCCTCCGTAATCGTGAGGCTGTGGGGGGTATAGGCCGGAATGTGCAGGAAATCTCGCTCCTGGGCGGTGTAGACGTCCATGCCGTCAAACAGGTCCGCCTGTACCGCGCCCTCCATCACCGCGTACAGCGGGGAGGAGTCAAAGGGCCTCGCAAACTCCAAGGTCGTGCCCTTGGGAAAGCGGAACTCCCAGATTTCCCGCACACCATCTGTTTCCCAGCGGCCCACCTTCAGCCCCAGCTCCATGCCGGAAAAGCAGAAGCTGCGCAGCGCGCAGCCGTGGGGCCGCACCTGTGAAATCTCATGCTTGTCCACCACCCTGGCAAGAGGCATCTCCCGGTAATTGGTCCCCAGGCGCTTGCGGCGGCTGGCCTGGAATTCCGGGTCCGCCAGAATCTCCGGCCGAAGCTCCCGTAGAATATCCCGCTGGTTGCAGGAGCTGTACATGTCAATCTCCTGAAACACCTCCCGCCAGATGGTGTTCTCCACCAAGTGGTGGAAGCCATGGTGCACACCCGGACGGATATGCATCAGGTCGCCCTTCTCCATCACGCACTGCTTGTGGTTTAGGGTGCTCTCCACAGCGCCGCCGTCAATCAAAAAGGTCTCATAGCCCCGGCTGTGGTCGTGGTAGGCAACCCGGGCATCCTTGATGTAGAAGACATCTCCCGCCTCATTGATCTGTCTGGGGCCCTCCGGCATCAGGAATACGTAGCCCATACTGTCTGGGTCCGGCATCCGGTACAGCGGATCATCTGCTTTTAAAAGAACCGGCGGATGCACCCGCAGCAGTTCCCCGTCAGGTTGCTTGTTACACATATGTATTCAATCCTCCATTTTCAGCCCTAAACAGGTAAAGGCGCTGTAAGGATTATACCTAACAGCGCCTTTTCTTCAGCAGTAAAACCTGCATTTCGACTTTTTTCTGCTGTATTCATCCAGCGCGAAAGAATTATGTTTAAGTATAGACAATTCCTTTCTAAATGTCTATGATATAATTATCTATAATATTAATAACCCATTAGTTATAAAAGGAGGCAACACACTGTCATGGAACTGCTGCAGCTGCGATATTTTTGCACCGTCGCCCACTATCAAAGTGTTACCAGAGCCGCCGCCGAGCTGATGATCTCACAGCCCGCCCTGAGCAAAACGATCCGTAATCTGGAGCGGGAAGTGGGCGTCCCCCTCTTTGAGCGCAGAGGAAAATACATTCAGCTCAACCGTATGGGAGAGCTTTTTTACAGCCAGGTTCGCCACGCTCTGAACACCTTAGACGACGGCGTTTCCAAGCTCTCCGATATGTCGGACGCCCCCTCCGGCGAAGTCCATCTCCTCGTTCAGGGGGCCTCTAATTTCCTCTCGGACCTCTATCTGGCCTTTCACGCCCAGTACCCCTACGTGCACCTGCGCCTGAGCAATCACACCCAATCTGATCAGCTGCAACTCTCTGACTATGATCTCACCATCTATACTACGGAGAGCTATATCCCCAGTCGGAATTCCGTACCTCTCCTGCGGGAGCGCATGGTTCTGGCCGTGCCCGCGGAGCATCCCCTGGCCGGCAGGTCCTGTGTCCATCTGGCCGAGGCTGCCCCCTATCCCTTCGTCATCACCAATATCTACACCTATCTCAACGAGCTCTGCCGCGTCGCGGGCTTCACCCCCAACATCCGCACTCAATGCGACAATACTTTCACCTTCAGTCATCTCATGCGGCAAAATATCGGTATCTCCATCGTCCCGGAGATCACCATCGGCTCCGGCGTGGTGGACGGGCTCTCCCTGGTTCCCTTCCGAGAGCCCTTCTCCGAGCGTACAGTAGCCCTCTCCTGGAACACCCACCGCTACCTCTCCAATGCGGCAAGGCTCTTCCGGGAGATGGCACTGCAATATTTCTCCGACGCCCAGAAGGACCCCCGTGCCCTGCCATTGCAAAATCTGGATTCTGATGGTAAAATCAGAAAAAATGCCAGAAAGGAACAGTTGTTATGGTCAGATTTTTAAATGTCGGTATCCTGCAGATGCCTGTCAGCCCCTCCCTGGAGGAAAACCAGGCTTACATCGCCGCCCGTCTGGAAGAGCTGATGAACGGCTACCACAAGCCGGAGCTGGTGGTTGGCGTGGAGTGGATCGGCATGTACGCAGCCGGCCCGATCCCCGGCCCCGCCACAGACTTTTTCGCAGACCTAGCCCGCCGGTATGGTATTTACTTGATTCCCGGCACCATGAGCGAAACATCTCCCGAGCTTCCGGAGGGGCAGTTCTACAATGCCGCTCCCATCTTCGGCCCCGACGGACAGCTGATTGATGTTTACCGTAAGATGGCTCCTTACCGTCCGGCAGAGCCTGCCGTCCCCGGCCGCAGATATGTGGTATTCGATATTCCCGAGAAGCAGACCAAGGTAGGCGTTCAGATCTGCTATGACCTGAATTTCCCGGAGATTTCCCGCAATGAAACCTTGATGGGGGCCGAGGTGCTGGTAAAGCTTACCATGGACCCTACGGAGCTCTACCAAATTAACAAGCCCCTCCACTTTGCCCGGGCCACGGAGAATCAGGCGTATCTGGTGTCCACCAACGGTGTGGGGCAGTTTGAGAGCTTCCATCTGTATGGAAACTCCCTAGTGATTGATCCGGAGGGACACCTGCTGTGGGAGGCCGGAGAGCAGCCTGCCGTTGCCACCGTCACTCTGGACTTGGACCGGGTATCTCAGGTGCGGCGGCATGGCAGCCTCATGATGGACCACTATCTCCAGCACCTGAGGGACTATGATTTTCCCCAGCCCTTCGCCGGCAGTGTCTCCGAAGCGCCGTTGTTCCGGCAGCTGCCGCCTACCCCCGGCAATCTGGAGGAGTACGAGGCAGATATGCGTCAGCTGGGAATCGGCGTTCCCGTCCAGGAGCCCCGCCGCAGCTGACTCCGCTCTGCCAGACCAGTTATCTCTCAAGGAAAAGAGGCGGGAGTGCCAAAGCACTCCCGCCTCTTTTCAGCTCCCGGCAGATCCCCCCATCCCCGCCCACGTCAGCCATCGCAAAGCTGTTGTCCACCGTGGTGATTCACAGCTCCAGGGGTCTGCGGCCTTTGCTCATCCCTGCATTGCTTTTTTTGCCGGCAGGCATTATAATAAAGAATACGTAAAGATTTTCACCTGTGGCCGCAGCTAGGCAATCGTGGCGGCCTGTCCTGCTTGATGCAGCAAAACGGCGGCTTTCGGCACGGGTTCTAAGGCGCGCCAAATTCAGCACTCGAAAGGAAGTGGCATATGCCAGAGCCCGTTGCATCCTGGTATCAGACATTTACGCGCGCGTTTCGAAACGCATTCCCCATCATTCTCTTTTTTCTCACAGCATTTTGTACCGTCTACCTGTTCTTTGGCCTTTCGTATGTCATTCTTGTATCTATTATCACCGTCTTTTTCCAGGGGCGATACCAGCAGAACAACTCCCTCTGGCGGTACTTGCGGCTTCTGTTCCTGGGCACCCTCCTGCTTCTGTTGGCTTATCTCAGCTCCCGGAGTTTGATGCTGTGCATCCTTTTGAACATTCTGGTTCCCTTTGTCCTGGTGTTCACCCAGAGTTCCCAGTTCAATCCCAAAGGATATTTCTCCTATGCGATGCTCTTTGTGTTTCTCACCTTGATGCCGCCCACAACTCCGACTGAGCTGCTGACAGAGCTGGTCGTCTTTTGGTTTTGCGTATGCCTGCTTACCGTTTCTCTCTGGGGCTATCGCTATTTTTTCGGAGTTCCCTCCACCCCGCTGACGCTGGATGGGACACTTTCCGAGCTGGCGGAACTCATCCCTCTCTTGATCTATCCAGAGCGGCAAAGAGAGCTGGAGCAGCGGTTTCAGCAGCTGCTTCACGACTTTCATCAGCTCTCCTATCATCAAAACTTTTTCTCCATCCAGAGCCGGGAGACCCAGGTTCATGATATGGTGGCCACGCTGGTACAGCGTTTTTCCTATCTCATTTCCGACTACGAATGGCGCGGCGAGTTAGATCAGTCTCGAATCAGCGCCTTGGAGGAGCTCTCGGCTTTTTTACGAGAAACAGTCCCCCTGCTGGACACTCCCGCTCAGGCACGACAGCTGGAAGCTGCCCAGCAGCTTTTAAACCGCATGTCAATCCCTGAGGGACGCATCCGAATTTTCTGTCGCAGTCTGCTGCACATGTTGATCCTGCTGCTGCGAACGCGGGGAGCGCTATCTCAGCTACCCAGGGCCGTCCATCGGATCAGTTGGGGAGAGCTGCTTCAGCAAACCCGGCTCCGTCTCTCTCTGGAATCCTTTGAGATGCGCTTTGCCATGCGCCTTTCCATTGTCATGGCGCTCAGCTGTACCATCAGCTACGTGCTTCCCATCACCCACTCCTACTGGATTCCTTTGAACGCATTTCTGCTTCTCCAGCCCAGCTGCGAGGACAGCAGCTATCGCATGAAAACCCGTCCCATCGGCACTCTAATCGGCTGCTGCATTGAGTTTTTGGTCTATCCGTTCCTGCCCTCCGTAGGGGTCCAGCTCCTCTTCGCGCTGGTAATGATCTCCCTGATGTACTGTTCCACACCGGGAACCTGGTATCAGCCGATTTTCTCCACCTGCTATGCGCTGACGCTGACCTCCATGACGCTGAATGAAGCCACTGCCATCACCCTGCGAATCGTATATCTGGGGGCCGCTGTCATTCTGGTATTTCTGGTAAACCGCTTTTTCTTCCCCATCCGAAAGGAAGCGCTCTTTACCCACAACATCAAGGCTCTATTCTCCCTGCACAATCGCTATTGGGATATCATCCGGAAGGGCCTTTCCCAGGACACGGAGCTGTCTGTATCCTGTGAGATTCTAACGCATTTTCATATGCTTTATGAGGAATGTGTGGCCTATCTCAAGCGTGCTTCTGCGTTTCCCCTCCGAAACGATTTGCAAACGGTTCTGCTGACGCTGTGGCACATGTTCTCGGAGCTGGAGCAGATGCACTACATGGTCCGGGCAAAACGGGTGGACCCAGAGGAAAAGCCTGCGATCCTGGATCTGATCTCTGCGATTCAAAAGGACCTATATCCCATTATTCGCTATCAGGACTTCACACCGCTGAAAGAGCAGATTCACTGCCGAGACAAGGACCTGGCCTACTTGCTGCATGAGTACCTGGGACACGCCGAGTCTCTTCTCCAGTACAAGGCCTGTATTCCATTTTAACAGCCCCGCTCTTTCCTAACCGGCAAGTGTTTCCCGCAAGGCGGGTGTACATCATGTCCCCGTTGGTATTGTGGCGACTGTGGGCCGACAGCGCCTCTATCAGCAAAGGCGCATTCCATTCGCAAATATGAAGCACACATCGGTGCGGACCAAATACCCGCGCTGATGTGTGCTTTTTACTTTGGATTTTGCGCTCGCCCCCGCAAAGCGGATTCTGAATCGTCGCCGGAAGTTTCTTGTAATCTGGTGGTTTTCGCCGTCTTTCTCTACTCAAGTCCTTCAGCGTGTGCAGAACCGCTCTGTCCCAGCGGGCGGTAGACTGTCGCATACATAGTGAGAATGCAGGACATCCCTCCGATCAGCTGCGAGGCGGCCTCAGCCACGAATACCCCTGTGGTTCCCATCCAGATCGGCAGGAGCACCGTGAGTGGGGCATTGATGATTGCCTTGCGCAGCAAAGAGAAGAAAATCGCCTGCCTGGAGCGCCCTAAGCTCACAAAGACTCCCTGCCCTGCCATCTGGAGAGACATGGGGATGAACAGGCAGAAATAGATGCGCAGGGCCGGAACTCCGGCTGCGATCACCTCCGGCTCCTGATTGAAGATTCGGATGAGCGCCCCTGGAAACAGCATGGCGACCACCCAGAAGGCTGCGGCATAGCCCACTGTCACGGCCACGCTGAATCGGATAGACGTTCGGACCCGCTCATATGCCCCGGCGCCATAGTTGTACCCGGTCACAGGCTGCGCCCCATTGGTCAGACCCTGCACGGGCATGAAAAATACCTCCCGCAGGGAGTTGATAATGGTCATAATGCCCACATACAAATCCCCGCCATAGAATTGGAGCGTCGCGTTGCACACCACCTGAACCAGGCTGTTGGTCAGGTTCATGAAAAAGCCGGACAGTCCCAGTGTCACAATCGCTTTTACCCTGACCGCACGCAGTGCCATATTCTTCAGCCGCAGCCGCAGCACCGCCCGTTGGCTGGTGAGAAATCCCAGCACCCATGCCGCAGAGCAGCCCTGGGCGATCACCGTGGCCAAAGCCGCCCCTTGCACACCCATTCCTGCCGCAAAGATCAAGATGGGGTCCAGTATGATATTGATGATTGCACCTAACCCCACTGTCATCATCCCGATTTTTCCAAATCCTTGGGATGTGATAAAGGGATTCATCCCAAGACCGATCATGACAAGCACCGTTCCCAGCAAATAAATGGTCATATATGCCTCGGCATAGGGATAGGTCGCGTCACTGGCGCCAAACAGGTAGAGCAGAGGGCGTTTAAGCAGCAGAAATGCTCCCGTAATCACGGCGCCAAACAGCAACAGCAGCGTGAACGCATTTCCCATCACCCGCTCCGCCTCCTCCACCTCCCCTTTTCCGCGGTGAATGGAGCACAGCGGCGCGCCTCCGGTGCCGCACAGATTGGCAAAGCCCATCACAATGGATACAATCGGCATGGTCAAGCCCAGTCCTGTCAGAGCTAAATGGCCTGGAAGCTGCCCCAAATAGATGCGGTCCACCACACTATAGAGCACATTGATCAGCTGCGCCGCCGTCATGGGAAGGGCCAGCGAGAGAATATTGCGGGGAATGCTTCCCCGGGAAAAGTCGTGCTCCTCCTGAATCACCGTTCAGCCTCCTCCATGTGTTCCGGCCCTATTGCCGCAGTCCCCCGTTCTGTCGCTGCAAACAACAGGAATGTATCCATAACCGGTCATGCCTGCCTTCTAAAATAAGCCACCGAAGCTGCGGGTGCGACACAGGTTCTCAGGTCTCATTCGCGGTCTCAGGGGCAAAAGCTGCGATCAGCGGTCAGCCACTGCCTTGCGCATCCACTTTCCGCTCTTCACCCGGAGCAGAGATACCGTCGCTCCAATGAGCCACCCGGCGGGAATGGACCACCAGATCGCGTTGGCCCCCAATGGCGTGAGATAGACCAGGGCGTAGGCGATGGCCACGCGGGAAAAAAGGTTTGCCATGGAGCTGATGGTAAAGGCCCCCATATCCCCCGCGCCGCGCAGCATGCCATTGGGGACGAACAGCAGCCCCATCAAGATATAGAAGACGGAAACTGTATGCATATACGAAAGTCCATATCCCAGCGCGCCGGAGGTATCTCCCGGGTCCAGGAACAAAGACAGCAGTTGGTTGCCAAAGAGAAACAGAATTATGGTAATGAGCAACGAAAACGCTACCACCATCAAGATACAGGCCTTTAGTCCCTCCCGAACCCGCTCATATTTTCCGGCGCCGATATTTTGTGCGGTAAAGCTGGACATAGCATTGGAAATATTCATATTGGGCAGCATGGCCAATGTGTCAATCTTGGTGGCTGCCGTGTACCCGGCCACCAGCACCTTGCCAAAGGTATTGACGAGGCCCTGCATCATCATCATGGAAAGAGACACCAGGGACTGCTGCAGCATGGAGGGCAGCCCAATCTGGGCGATGCGCTTCACCGCCGTCATATGGAACAGGGGAATTTTTGTCCCTTCCTTTTCAGGCTCACAGGGCATGTTCTTCATTCTTCGGAACATCACCAGCAGGGACGCCACCGCGCACATCCCTTGGGCGATCAGCGTCGCCCAGGCCACCCCCGCGACCCCCATGTTGAACTGGATCACAAAAAGCAAGTCCAGCACAATATTGGTCAGGCTGGAAATCATCAGGAAAATCAAAGGCGTCCTGCTGTCCCCCTGGGCGTTGTAGATGCCGTTGAGCGTATTATACAAAAAGAGAAAGACCGCTCCGCCAAAATAAATCTGCAAATAGGTCCGCGAGTCCGTCATAATATCCGGGTCTGTTCCCAGAAGCCGCAGCAGAGGGCCGGCCAGGATGGTTCCCAGTGCCATAATCACTAGGCCAAGAACTCCCAGGGAGAGGATTGCTGTTGAAATGGTGGACTTCATCTCATGAATTCGTCCAGCGCCAAAAAGCTGGGAGACCACCACATTGCATCCCATGGACAATCCAGAGGCGACGGCCACCGACAAAAATACAATCGGAAAGGATGACCCCACCGCCGCCACCGCATCCTCACCCACGAATTTTCCAACAACCGCAGTGTCCACCATGTTATAGAGCTGCTGAAACAGGTTGCCTGCCACCATGGGCAGGGCAAAGAAAAACAGTAGTTTTAAAGGCTTGCCTTCTGTCAGATTTTTAACCATGGTCTCTCTCTTCTCCTCGTCTAAACTGCATCACATTGTCCGTAATTCGGGTCAAAAATGCCTCATATAGTGCCCGTTCCTCCTGAGAGAACCCCCGGTAGCTGATGTCATTCCATTCTCTCATCACCTGCTGGACCACTGCGAGCATCTCTCTGCCCTGCGATGTCAGAGAAACCCGCTTTTCACGCCGGCACTGGTCGCTGACCTGCCGCTGCACCAGTCCCTGCTCCTCCAGCCGGGCAAGACTTCTTGCCACCGCGCCCTTATCTACTGCAATTTTACAGGCAAGTTCCTCCTGCTTTAGGTGTCCCTCGCGCCCCAACTGCCGGATGATCAAACCGTCCAGCGGCTGCAGGCCCAGTGTGCCCAGCCGATCCCGGAAGTACTGCCGCTCCACCCGGCGAAACATCTCGATTCGATTTGGCATACGCGTCTCCTATTGTTGTTTTTTCAACTGTTGTATTTTACAATGTTTTCTTAACAAAATCTATACGCAAAATATACAAACCAGCAACCACGCATGTTTTGAACAAAGTGCCTGTTCACCAGCGCCAAGTCTTAGGCATTGCTTGTCGTTCGTACAGAGCCTAGCCTGATTTTGCAGTCTTCCTGAAGACAGAAAGACGCCTCCCACAGAAGTGGGAGGCGTCTTTTGCTGCGTTGAGACGGCGTTGTTTGATGTCTGGCTCTTACAGCGGCGCCGCGCCTTTTATGAGGCTGATTTTGGGCGCCTCCTTATGGAGCTGTACCGGGGGCTCCTCAGGCGTCTGCCTTGTAAACAACTTTACCATCCACTAGTGTGTACGCTACGCGCACATCTTGAATAGACTCCGGGGGATAGTCCAACAGATTCTCTGTCAGCACCACGATATCTGCCAGTTTGCCCGGTTCCAGGCTGCCCTTGACAGTCTCCTCAAAGCTGGCATACGCGCCGTTATAGGTGAACATGCGGACAATCTCCTTGACGCCGACCTTCTGCATCTCGCCCACACTGTCCCCAGTCTTTTGATCCTTCCGGTTGAGCGCGCCAAAGAGGCTGTTCATAGGATTGGGATGCGTCACCGGAGAATCAGAACCGATTGCTGTGATGATCCCGGCGTCCAGGTAGCTTTTGAGTGCGAAGAGATAGTCCACACGCTCTCCATAGTAGCGGTTATAATCCGTGCCATTAATCGTGATAAAGGATGGGTTGGAAATCGGGATAATACCCAGCTTTGCAATTCTTCCGATCAACTCCGGATTGGTGAGTCCACAGTGTTCAATTCTGTGCCGGTGGTCCTCTCTTGGATATTGCCGCAGCGCCTTTTCAATGGCATTGACCATAATCGTCACAGCCTTGTCACCCACGGCGTGTGCCGTCACTTGGAAGCCGGCCTTGTGCGCTGCCAGCACGATTTCGTCTGCCTCCTCCTGTTCCCAGACCTGAATGCCGTGGTTGGCAGGATCATGGCTATACCCCTCAATCACGGCGCAGGACGGACCGCTGGAGCTGCCGTCCAGCATGATCTTGGTCGGTCCCACCTTGAAGTGCTGACTGCCGCAGCCGGTATGGATGCCGGCCCTGATAAATGTGCGGATGTACTCCTTGCCGGACTCTTTGCCGAACATATCAAAGAGCATGGGATAAAGCCTGACATGAACCGCGCCGCTCTCACAGGCATCCTGCATGGCACTGGTGGAGGCGGCTCCATATGCGCCGGCATCATGGGCGGTGGTGATTCCCAGGGAGAGCATGATGCGGTCTGCGTTTACAAATCCGTCCAGCAATTCATCGGAGGAAAATTCCACCTTGGTGCTGGTGTCCATGTGAGCGGTCTCTTTCAAAAGCCCGTGCAATTGGCCGTTCTCGTTGACAACCACCTCTCCCGGCGCATACTGATCGGCACTATGTACGCCGGCTATCTCCAGAGCCAGAGAGTTGTAAACCGCCATATGTGCACAGCAGCGGGTGCATTGGACTGGATTCTCCGGTGCCGCCTCGTCAAGATCCTCCTTGGTGGGGTGGCGCTTTTCCAAGAGTTTGTTGTGATCATAGCCTTGGAGTTTGATCCACTCGCCCTTCTTCTTTTTCTTCGCCTCTGCGCGGATCAGATCCTTAATCTCTTCAATGGATTTTGCCTTGGGATAATTGATGTCAATAATACCGTGGTCCAGAAGTCCGTACATACCGAAATGAATGTGGGCATCTACAAAACCGGGCATCACGGTCTTTCCGCCTGCCTGAATCACGTTGGTCTCGTCACCGATATACGCCTCAATCTCCGAATTGGAACCAACCGCCAAAATCTTTCCATCCCGAATGGCTACCGCCTCGGTGACATCATCCTGCTGGTTCACCGTCAGCACGCTTCCGTTTAGGATGACGGTATCTGCATACATTACACTCATCATAGCATCCTTTCTTTCCGATATTCATCCTTCAGACATCGACTCTGCTGTATTCCAATTTCCCATCTACCATAGTGAAATCCACCTGTACTTCCTTCAGGGCATCCTCCGGGCATTGGAGAAGATTGCATGAGAGCACAGTGAGGTCGGCAAGCTTCCCAACCTCAATGCTGCCCTTTCGGTCCGCCTCCATACTGGCCAGGGCTCCGTTGTAGGTATACATCCGGATAGCATCCAGCAGTCCGACCCGCTGTTCCCTGCCGGCTGTCTCACCGGAGCACTTATCCCTGCGGCATACGGCTCCGTACAAGCCGATCATGGGGTTGGCGCTGATCACCGGGGCATCTGACCCCAAGGCGGTTGGAATCCCCTTTTCCAGATAGCTTTTCAGCGGAAACATGTGTCGGACCCGGTCGCCATAATAGCGGATGTACGCACTGGCGTTTTCATAGAAAAAGCCAGGATTGGAGATGGGAGTGATTTTAAGCTGCCTAAGCTGCTCTATCAGCCGCTCATCTGTCAGCGCACAGTGCTCAATCCGGTGAAAGCTGTCCGCCGGGTTCGGCCCCAGCGCCTTTTCCAAGGCCGCCAAAAACATCTCCACGCTCAAGTCCCCAACAGCGTGGGCCGTCACCTGATAACCCGCTTCGTGGTTGATCCGTACAAAATCGTCCATCTCACGCTGGGACAGGTTCAAAATCCCCTTCAGCTCCGGATCATGGCTGTAGGGCGCTCTGGTGGCGGAGGATGGGCCGCTGGTGGAGCCGTCCAACAACTGCTTCATCGCGCCGATTCGGAACCAGCGGTTTCCAAAGCCCGTTCGGATTCCGCTGCCGCGGATGTGTGCCTGCCAGTCGTTTGTAGCCTCCTTTCCAAACGTGGAGTACAGCAGCTGATATACCCTCACCCCCAGGTCTCCCGTCCGACTGGCCTGTTCCATCATGTCCAGCGTCTTTGCGCCGTACCCGCCCGCATCATGCACGCTGGTAATTCCCATGGATAGCAGCTCCCGGCTGGTTTTTCGCAGCCCCTCCGCCAGTCCCTCCCGGGTAAAGGCGACCTGACTCCACAGGGCATTGTGGGCGGACTCCTTCAAAAGTCCGGTGGCCCTTCCCTGTTCCCGCATGACCTCATCTGGCTGGAATTTCTCCAAATCAATCAGGGCCAGCGCCTTTGAGTTGTATACACCCATATGCCCGCAGCACCGGACGACCTGCACCGGGTGATCCGGTGCGGCCTCGTCCAGGTCCGCTGCCGTGGGGTGCCTTTGATCCAGGAGCTTGCTCTGTTCATATCCCCAGCACTTGATCCAGGTCTCCTTGGGAACCTGCCTTGCCCGCTCTGCAATGGCTTCCTTAAGCGCGTCTATGGTGGGGAGCTGATCACTGTTGACATCCAGATATTCTCCAGCCAGCAGCGCCAGAAGTGTCAGATGCATATGCGCGTCGATGAATCCCGGCATCAGCGTCCGGCCCCGCAGGTCAATCACCTTCGTCTCGGCGCCAATTGCCGCCTGTACCTCTTCCGAAGTACCCACCATGCAGATTTGATTGCCTGAGACAGCCACCGCCTCTGCAATCTCGTCTTTTTCATTGACAGTTATCACGTGGCCGTGAAGAAATACGGTATCCGCCGCTCTCATGCTTCCCCCTTTCTCAATCGCCGTGGCTCTCATTCAGGCAGTCTCATAGGCTTGATCCAGGAAATCTTTTTCAAAGAATTTGTCCAGAGTCTCCCGTTTCGCCGGCTTGGTCAGGAGACTCACAAGGATGCTGACAGGCAGATTGAAAATGAGCCCCCAGATGCCGGCATGAATCCCCAGCGGGTGTACCCAGACAAAGGTAAAGAGGATCGTAACCGTAAGCCCCACGGCGAGGCCTGTGCACACACCGGTTTTGGTACTCCGGGGCCAGGCAAATACCCCCAGAATCATGGGGAAAATCTGTCCCAGGAACCCATAGCCCACGTTCAGAATATTCACCAGGTTCGAGGGATTCATAATGGACAGCGGCAGAATAATCACGAACATGAAGGGGATCAGCATCAGCCGCTGGACACGTCCCTTGTTCTCATCCTTTACCAAGCCATATGGAACAAACACATCGTTGGTCCAGGAAAAGGCCAAGCACTGGAACAGCGGAGCGCAGGAGGATTGTGCCGCAGCCAGCGTACCGGCCCCCATCAGTCCCACCAGGGGCCAGGGCATGGACTCCAGAGCCAGCGTCAGCCCGACCTTATCCATAGCCCCGGTGTAGTTCTTCATGGCAAATATACACACGAACCCCACTACCATCATAGGAATCATGACCAGCTGATACAGCGGAACCAAGGTGGTGGCCTTGCGTGCATCCTCTTCTGTCTTGCCTCCTGTAGCGGCCATCCAGAAGTTCGGCCACACGGAAACCGTGGTAATCAGAATAGAGGTGCTCCAAAACGCGGTTGTCCAAGTACCGGTGGGGCCAGGCAGGGTCAAGTGCGCCGGAGAGACCTCCGCAATTTTCTCAAAGGTAGTAAACCACGTCCAGTCACCCGTAAATTTGTAGCACAGGTAGAAAGCGGCGATAATTGCGATCACAAACATCAAAAGTCCCTGCATGATGGAAACCCAGCCCACTGAGGCAAGTCCGCTGGAATAGACATAGCTGAAAACCGCAATCAAAATCAGAATTTCCGCCAGCCACATGGGGATGTGCCCGCCGCTCATCACATTGATGATATAGCCGCAGCCGACCACCTGAACCACAGCATAGCACACCATCGTCAAAGAGCCAGCAAAGGTGGCAAACGCCCGGACAAAGCGGCTTTCATAGCGGACGCCGAAAGCCTCGGACTGCGTCAAAATATTGCTTTTTCTAGAAAGGCGGATAATGCGGGGATTGATGAGATAGCCAACCATCTGCATCAGCGCCAGGTATACGCTGACGTAAAGAATGCTCACGCCGTTCGACCAGGCCGTGCCGGGGGCACCCATAAAGGTATAGGCACTGATTTGAGAGCCACCCAGCATGAAGAACAGCATCAGCGGCCCCATGGTCGCGCCGGCGACCCCCCAGTTTTTATGCTGGGTCATGTCCATCTTTCTTCCCGGCAAGATTCCAATCACAATCGTGAAAATCGTGTAAATAACGGTAATAATAAAAGGCAGAATCCAGTTTTCCATCACTTTACCCCCCAATGAAGCGCAAGTCGCAGCACAATCACCACCGCAAGCACGATCCCAATGGACCACAGCATGATCAGCGGCATTCCCAGAACAAGGACTGGCTGGTTCACCAGGCTGATAATCGGCACGATGCTGCAGAGAATCACAATGAGAAACAGCACCGCGCAGAGTTTTCCTTTCCCGGTTGTGGGATGCACAAAGACGAAGGGCTTTAGCTTCTGCTCTTTCTTGACAGGTTCATTGCTCATGACATAGCCTCCTTTTCCAAATCACACAGAGCGGCGTCCCGCAGCTGGATTGAAACAGCCATTGAAACCGTGCGCACATTCAATCTGTATCAATCATTAAGTAACTTATACCATAATTTTATTGATAATGACTGCGAAAAATTCATATAGTGCCTGCCGACAAAGTGCATTCACTCAAAAAGCATAGATGCACTCCTATGCTGCCAGGCCGCTGCCTTTGATTCCAGGTTCCCCTTTCGTTCTCCGCCGACGTTGATATGAAAGGTCTGGATGTCCCTTCTGTATTTTTATTTGGCGTTTTCTGCACAAGCACATCAGAGAAGTACATTCTTCGATGTAAATATGTCCATTTTACGTTAAAACCGCAAAATTAAGAACCAAGGCGAATGCGGACTGTCCAGCTCAAGTATGGTCAATTGGAAAAGCAAAGAGACGTCCTGAACCATTGGATTCAGAACGTCTCTTTAAGGAATGGCACTATCAGTTGCATACTCAGCTGAATAAGCCCATCTCAAAACAGACCCGTCAAATTTGAAACTTAATGTTATGCTGACTTTCTGTCTCAGTACAATCAGTTTACCCGTTCCCGAGCTCCCTCCTGCCCCCTGAGTATCCCTCGGCATCCCGCCAGAACATCCTGCCAGGTGGCCTCGAAATCCCCGGTATACCAGGGATCGGCCACCTCCTGTCCCAGGTCTCCCGCATATTCCAGCAGCAAGTGAATCTTCCCATCCGGGTCCCCACCACAGATCTGTCGGAGATTTCGGATATTTGCCTGATCCATGCCGATCAGCAGATCGTAATCGGCATAGTCCCTTTTCCTCACCTGCTGGGCAGTTTTTCCAGCGCAGCTAATTCCGTGTTCCGCCAGCTTCCGCCGTGCCGGCGGGTATACCGGGTTTCCAACCTCCTCCGCACTGGTAGCTGCAGAGGCAATTTGGAACTGGTCCTCTATCCCTGCCTTTTTCACCAGCTCCTTCATGACGAACTCTGCCATTGGGCTCCGACAGATATTGCCGTGGCACACGAATAGTATTTTTATCATATCTCTTATATCCCTTCATAAGCCTTCAAACCTTGATATTACGGGCTTTCCGGCGCTTTTTTCGATTTTTGTGTTTTGCCCTAAACTCACACAATTCTTTGTAAATCTACGCAAATTCACGGGCAAATGGTGTAGTAAGTGGTGTAGTAACTTGGTGCATTTTCAACCTGATTTTCTCTGCTTTTCCGGCGTGACAGTTCCCTTGAAATCTATAATTTTCGCCATCTGCTCCGCTGCCCGGTCATAGCTGGCGTGAGTGTAGACATTCAGCGTCACTCCCACATCAGAGTGTCCCATCACATACTGCAAGGTCTTTATATCCATACCGGCATTTGCCATATTGGTACAGAAAGTATGGCGGAACACATGGGGCGTGATATGCGGCAGCGGCTTGTCCGGGTGCAGCTTCTTATACTTTTTCATCGCCCAGCGCATTTCATTTTCGATATGTAACGCTACCTTGGGCTTGTCGTCCTTATCCAGCAGCAGAAAGCCGCTGTACCCGTCTACAATGATTTCCGTCTTTATCTTCCTGCGGCGTTTAAGGATATTGTTCAGACTTTGATAGACTTCCTCTGTCATGGGAATAAAGCGGCAGCCGCACTCCGTCTTGGTTTTCTCGACGTAATACTTTCCGCCCCGTTCCCGGACAAGCTGGTGGTCTACCCGGATTCGCCGGTTTTCAAAATCCAAATCACTTTTTGTAAGACCGCAAAACTCACTGACACGCATACCCGTTCCCAGCAGCACGACAAATTCATCATAATACTTGGTATAGGTTTTGTCCTCCCGGATAAAGCCCATCCAAATCTCCTGCTGTTCCTCCGTCATGGCAATCCGCTTCTGTGAGTCATTGGGAACCACATCCACTAATTTGAAGTCAAAAGGATTTCGGCGGATAATATCCTCGTTGTATGCCATCTGAAAAGCGGGTTTCACAACGCCCCTGACGCTGGTAATGGTGCTGTACCCTTTCCCGTCACTGTGGAGCTTCATAATCCACTTTTGCGCGTCTGATACTCTAATATCCCTTATCTGCCGGTAGCCAAAATCTTCTTTTTTAATCAGGTTCAGAACAAAATTGTAACCAACTTTGGTATTGTATCGCACACCCTGTTTCAGGCTGATATAGCGTTCCACAAGGGCAATCACGGTTGCCTTTCCAGCGGCATAGTCAATCCCTTCGTCAAGTTGCTTCTGGATTTCTTTTTCCTTTTCCCGCAATTCCTTCAAATCAGATGAATAGATGGTCTGCCGTTTACCTTGGATGTCTGTATAGCGGTACTGATAAATCAGGTCTTTTCTCTGGCTCTCTCCTGTCCGCAGGATTCTTCCTTTATGGTCTTTGCGTTTCTCGGACATTGTCAAACTCCTTTCCGTGATGGAAAGAGCCTTGATATGACATAACTATTGTATCATATCAAGTGCTGCTTTCACATCACAAATTTCAAATGGAATACTCCCGCTCTATGAATTTATCAAATAGACGGCGTTTTATCAGGCGCTTGCTCCCCACCCACAAAACAAATTGGCAATTTTGCTCACTGGTAAGGTCGCGCAGCTTGTTGATACCAATTCCTGAATACGCCGCAGCTTCTTCTAAGGTCAAATTACTTTTTTCCCAAATCGGGACTTCCTTCATAGGCAATACTCCTTTCAGTCGGTAATCAATTTTTTCATGCTCTCCATTTTCCGCTGCGCGGTTTCCTGCCGGAAGTTATCGCCGGTGAAGCGCACCGGGACGCACATGGAAAGCAGCCGGTCATAAATCCGGGAATGGGCGGTGTCCTCCGGGTTGTGCAGGTCGCCCAGCGTGAGGTTGGTCGTGACGATCAGCGGCTTGCCGCTGCGGTAACGGCTGTCTATCACATTGAAAACCTGTTCCAGCCCGTACTCGGTGCCGCGCTCCATGCCGAAGTCGTCAAGGATAAGCAGCGGATAACGGCAAAGGCGGGAAATGTATTCGTTCCTGCCCTCGAAGCTGGCGGCAAGGTCGTTAAGGATAAGGGCAAAGTTTGTCATGTGGACGGGGATTTCTTTCTCCATGAGGGCGTTTGCGATACAGCCCGCAAGGTAGCTTTTCCCGGTTCCCACGCCGCCCCAGAACAGGCAGCCGATATTGTCGGCTCGCATATCCTCCCAATGCTCCACATACCGGCGGGCAATCCCGGCCTGCGGGTTCCTGCCGTTGTCGTTCTCAAAAGTCCAGCCCCGCATGGTGGGGTCGGTAAAGCCCCGGCGTTTCAGTTCTTCCACGGTGTCAAGGTGCCTGCGCCGCTTCTCGGCGGCCTCCCGTTCCTTGCGGGCGGCTCTCTGGCAGTCGCACTCTGTCGGGTGGCGGTCACGCCCGAAGATAGCGGCCTTATCCGGCGCAAAATAGGCTTCTTTCGGCTTATGGCACTTGCCGCAGTACAGTAAACCGTCCTCGCCGGTGTAGTCCGACCGCTCCGGGGTGGTGGCGGTCATATTCTCCAAAACAGCGTTGATTTCGTTCTTCATAAACTCTCGCCCTCCTTGCATGAGTAGTCTGGTATGCCCTTTTTCGGGGCTCCCTTTTTGTCGTTCCCCGCCCATATCCGCAGGGCGGCGGCATAATTCTGGTAGCTTTTCCCGCTGGCGGCAAGGTAGCGGCTCATTTCCTCAATGAACCGTTCCAGCCTGTCGGGGTACTCTGTCTGCAACTCGTCGTATTCGGTCTGGGACAGAAAAATATTCTGGTATCGGCCATAGGCTGCGGGCGGCTTCCCACTCGCTCCCATTGTTTGGTTCTCTGTAAGGTTGTTTATAGTAGTTTGGTTAGGGGACGGTTTTCCGACCATCATAAGGTCGGTTTTCTGACCATCAGTAGGTCGGTTTTCCGGCTCTGTAAGGGTCGGTTTTCCGGCTATCAGTTGGTCGGAAAACTGTACCTGTGGCACACGCGGCACTTTCACATACAGCCGGTTCGGTGCGGAGAAGCCGCCTCGTTCCCGTTCCAAAAGCCCCGCCATGTCCAGTTCATTCAGTGCCCCCTTTATGGTGGTGCTGCCTTTATCCAGTATTTCGGCTATCTCCGTGATTGGATAGATAATATAAATCCTGCCCTTGTCGTCCTGCCACTTGTTTTTCTGTGAAAGGGTGGAGCGGTCTAACAGCAGCGAATACAGCAGCTTGGCGGTCTGGGAAATCTCCATTTTCAGCAGGAAACGGGGATAAGGCAGAAAGAGAGGCAGCGGCGTGTCTGCCATGATATAATCAGCGATAGTATCACCTCCCTGTGTTCGGGTTGATTTTGGCGGTTTGTCACGCGTTAGAGCGGCGTTTCCGGGGGAAAAGGATAAATGTATCACGCACCCTTTGACACCCACGAAAAAAGCCTTGATTTATGCGGGTTTGAAAGGCTCTAAAGCGTGACATTTATGCCTTTGTTTCCGCTTTCGCTCGACGGCTTTGATTTCCTTCATGCGTCCGGCGCAGTCCGGGCAGTATTTTCCCCTGTTGGATTTGGGAACAAAGGCCGCGCCGCAGACGGCGCACCGTTTCCGGCTCCCCCGGTACAAGAGGGCGGCGGCCAGTTCCCCGTCAAGGGGCAGGACAGCCACACGGAACCAGCGGCACATGAGGGAAAGGGAAATGCTCTGGACGCACACGCAAGGCTCCCCGTCGTCCAACAGCAGGCAGTTCCCCCCGTCGTAGTTACAGCACTCATGCACCAGCCGCTGCGCCCGCCGGTGCTGGCGGTAGTCCATACGGGGCAGGTTATCGCTCATGGCTCTGCTCCTTTCTGCGGCGGGGTTCCTCCCGGCGCAAAATCTGGTCGATATTCCGCTTGACGGTCTGCAACTCCTTGAACTGCTGTTTCTGTTCGTGGTAGGTGTTATACAGGCCGGATTTCTTGGAAACAAGCTGCTCGATCTCGTCCTGCAACGCTTTCCGGGCGGGCAGCTTGGTAATGCCATGCTCCCGGAAATACCGGGCGGCTGCGTCGGCTATGATAAAGTCGCTCTCATGCGCCTGCCGGTATGCGGCGTGGGCTTTCTCGGATTTCTGCGCTTTCAGCCCGTCGCGGGCGGGCTTGGTCTTGGCGTAAGCAAGTACCTGTTGCTGCAACTCCTTTTTCCCTTGTAGCTTCGTTTCCAGTGCTTTCAGTTCGCCGCTGGTCTGGCGCATTTCCTGATAGGCGGTATCAACGGCAGCTTCTAACTGTTCCGGGGAAGTAAAGCCGTATTCCTGATACACATTCAGCGTCGCGGCCATTTGTTTGAGGTTGTACATGGTCGCCCAGCGTTCATAGCCCCGGCCTTTGCCCTCGGCTTTCTTCTGCTCAATGTCCACAAGCCGCTGCACATTCGGGGCGGTTCGGGCGGCTCTGTCTGCCCGCAGTTGGTCTTGGATAGAGGCCGGGGTGCCGGGTATGGTCGTGGCCTTTTCTGTGGCTCTGGCGGCGTTCTGCTCCAAAACGGAAAGGACAGCGGCGCGTTCAAAATCGTCGCCCAGCTTGCGGGCGGTAATGGGCTTCGTCCTGTCCGGCGTGAGGTAACTAAGCCGCCCCCGGCTCTCCTTGACGGCCACGCCCTCCCGCAGCAGCAGAGAGGAAAAGTCCTCGAATGAGGTCGCCGCAGACAGCGCGGAGCGTATGGTCTGCCGCAGCTTCTCCTTGTTCGTTTCAAACTTGGTCTGCCGTGGCGTGATACCGCCTGCAATCATGGGGGCGTTCTGCTTGTCCAGCGCGGCCTGTCCCTTTTTCTGCGCCCAATACTCCCGGTCGGTGACGCG
>ENA-UESI01000391-UESI01000391.1-human-gut-metagenome-genome-assembly--contig:-NODE-391-length-37801-cov-5.487462_pt1 | contig 37801 bp, 51 predicted proteins | sample MGYA00243005_ERZ508006 | MGnify/ENA primary metagenome ERZ508006 (study PRJEB26167, sample SAMN06115436) | human gut metagenome | host: Homo sapiens | place: China:Shandong | collected 2015-06-10... | reverse complement strand
ATATGCTGGATTTATATAAATTAGGGTTCAATACAAATACGAATGTTTCTATTCGCGGTGGTAATGAAAAAACATCAATTTCTACAACAATTACCGTATTCAAACTAAAACAAAACTGACTCCGCTGGAAAAGCGAAATCAGTTCGTTGCTTAAAATTTAATTTTCTACCATCGTAGTCTGTTTTTATACTGTCTGCACAATCTGGGGCGGTTCAGAATTTAAAATAGGTGTTATAATAGATATGTGAGAATACCATGTGGAATATTGCTAAACAGTCTGAAAATATTGAGATATAGCACAAGAACAGGAGCAAAACTAAAAAAATACAGTAATAAGGTTGGAACGTATATATTTGAAAGAAGGAGCTGAATGTTTGATGAAAGACGTGGCAGAGCTTGTTCTGCCAGTGGAACAAGGAAAAGCAGAACGCCTAAATTAGATAAAAAGATCGAGAAAGATTTAATTGCAGAAAACCAACGATTTTGAATGAGGATAGAATACTTAAAAACTGAGAGCCTTAGTTTTTGTGGAAGAGCGAGAGAGCGGCAAAAAGGAAAAAATAATATCCGTACTAAAGCAAAAGTATCCGTTAAAAGAATAGCTTAAACTATCCGGTTTTGCTCGTAACACACTATTACTATTTAAAACAACCGAATACAGATAAATACGAGTGTGAAAAGCAAGAAGTTTACAACGTGAATAAGGGTAGATACGGATACCATAGAATTACAATAGCTATGCGTAACAAAGGTTATGTAATTAACCACAAAAGCCAATAAATAGTCTTGATTTAAAAGATAAACAGCGTAAAAACGGTAAATACCGTTCGTACCAATTGACTATTGGCAAGGTCGCAGATAATTTGCTCAAAAAATTTTTCGTGTAGAAAAGCCGTTTGAGAAGATAACCACCGATGTTATACAGTTAATGAAAAAGTATATCTTTCTCCAGTTTTAGACTTATTCAATAATGAAGTTGTATCGTATTCCATTTTAATAAGTCCTATTTTGAACAGATTAGAGAAATGCTTAGTGATTTGTTTGAGATGCTTCCTTCTGATGTGACACCGAGATTTCATTAGATCAAGGCTGGCAATACCAACGATTACTTACTGAACATAATATTACTAAAAGTATGTCCTGTAAGGGTAAACTGTATGGATAATGGAGTTATGGAAAACTTTTTCGGTAGACTAAAAGTTGAAATGTTTTATGGCAAAAAATTTGAAAGTGTTAATAATTCATCAACGAACGTATTTTCTTAAAAATAAAAGGAATGGGTATGGTACAATACTGAACTCATTCGCTAACAATTTAATATTTAATTTTGTCTAAACTTTGGGGGCACTTTAATATTAAAAATACATCCATTATATATTTTGTAATTTACTTATATGATTTTAACAAGAGATTGAAATTTCCTCTTGCTTTTTGTGGATGGAAATTTTAGGTTGTAGGTAGAAGTATTTCTAGCTAAAAATAGATGTTGGACATTAATAATTGCTAGAGTGATACCATGAAAAATTTTAATATTCTTTTTATAAGTCGAATAATTATAGTGTTTTTCTATAATAAAAACCATTCGACATAAATATCAAAATTTATGATAATAAAGAGTGTATTATTTAAATGTGTTAAAATAATACAATAAGCGATTGGAGGTGTTATATTTATGAGTTGCCGAATATATGATGGATATACAATTAATGATTCTATTCATATTGGTGGTACAGAATTTGTTATTGGGCATAATCCTAAATCTGTATTACCTTATGTTGTATGGGAATGTTTAAATGAAAACAATTATTATTGGGGAAAATATGTTAAAGATCGTACAATTGCAGAACATGAACTTTTAAATCGTGCTATAAATGCTTGTAATAGACAAGAGCGTTTTTAATATAGCATAATATTGATGATAAAAAGTACAATACAAACTTTTATTTAATAGTTTTGTGATTATTTCTGTGCACTCGCCAGAGCGCATGACTGTTAATCATGATGTCACTGGTTCGAGCCCAGTTGGGGGAGCCACGAAGAAAGTCAGTAATTAAGCCAAAAACGGCTTGTTTACTGGCTTTTTGCTATTTTTCTGTGATTTCTCAGAATGCTGAGGAATGTGCAAGATGTTGTGGGTTGCTACGATGTTGCTACGAATTTCAGGGTATTTCAGGGTATTTCAAGACATTGACACTCCATAAAAAAATAGTCCCCCGATTGATTTCGGGGGTTTTGTTGTTTTATGCGAGCTTTTTAACGGCGTCATAGAGCGTATCAAGCTCTTGTATAATGTAATGGTTGATGTCAGTTTTGTATTCAGCGTGTCCCATAAGTGCGATGATGTCCTCTTCTCTTGCCCCTGCCGCTGACATCCTTGTCGAAAAGGTCCTACGACACGAGTGCGGAGTAAATTTATCACCCAACCCGAGGGCTTGCATAGCCGGACGAAAAGCATATTTTAAAAAGTAATCCTTGTTCATCGGTTTGCCGAAGTCGTCACCAAGTCGGCAGAAGATAGTTTCGCCGTGATGATTTATGCAGTTGGTAACCATTTTTTGTATTTTTGGATGTATAGGAATCAGTCTATTTTTGCCTGCCTCTGACTTTATGCCAGCAATAAAATAAGGTATGCCATGTTCGCTGACATGATATTGCTCGGTCGTGAGTGTCAAAAACTCCGATACACGGAAATTTAAATAGCACATAATGTAAGCGTAGTCTGCATACGGTACTCGTCCTATGTTTTGCCGAATGAGTTCCAATTGTACCTCGGTGAATCTTGTAGCATTGACTTCTTCGGCTTCAGGAAGCTCTATAAACTCGGCATAATTTTTGGCTACTATGTCTTGCTCCATAGCGTATTTATAGATTTTAGTTAAAAACACTTTAATTTTATGTAATGCCGAAAATTTTAGACCGTCACACATTTTGGGCGTGTCAGTCGTTTTGTATGTACCTTTTCCGTTTGGCAGAAGATATTTTAGCTTGCCTCCGGCACCTTCCTCGTGATGTGGATTTTCGTAGTAATCTACGATCGCTTGAAAGTCAAATGTTTTTAAGTCTCTAAACTTACGGTTGTATAACGATCGTAGCTTAACCCAAGCGGCATTGTAAGAGCTCTTGGCATCGTCGCTCAATTTTTGGTACGCCTTAGTTTTTAGCCAACGCTCGTGCAGTTGTGCAAATGTTATGTTAATGTTGCTTGTGGGGGCTGATTCGTAGTCCGTTAGAGCCTTGACCGCCTCTGTGCGTGTTGCGAATCCTCCAACATACACGCGCTTGCCTGTTATTGTTGAGGCAACATACCATGGCTTTGTTTTGCTGTCTTTACGGTAATAAATAGAGCCTGTGCCGTTTGCTCTCTTTGGCTGTCGCTTGGGTTTATCGGTTTGATTTTTACCGCAATACGGACAGAATACAAAATCGTCCTGTAGTTCTCGGTTACACCGTCGGTTTATACATTTTTTCATCATTTTGCTCCTTAAAAAAGGGTGCAAAAATCCCCTGCAAAATATTGTAATTTTCGCAGGGGTGTGGTACAATATATTTGCTAAGAAAAATGCACCATTGCACCCGTTGTAATGGTCTCCGCTCTATCCTGTTGGCGCAGGGTAGGGCGGATTTTTTTATTTTATTTTACTTTCTTGCTGACAAGGTTCATTTTAACGTCATTATCATAGGTATCTGTATCGAAATATATTAAATCAGCTCCTACGGTTGATGGATTGAAGTTTTTACAATCTTTCACACTTACTTCAATCATGCCCTCGCTGTGTGCTGAAATCGGAGCGCTACAGACTAACTTGTTGTAGCTTCTTCCGTCTAAGATGACGGTGTCGGCTTGTACGGTTATAGATTTATCCATTTTATTTTTTATATAAAAATGAACATCAACTTCTTCATCCGAATAAGGAGCCTGCTCCGTATCGCTGTAATAAACGGCTATGTCGCTATCTGAATAAAGCTCGGTTAAAATATCTTTAAACTCTGTAGGTTTTTCGGTAGGCGGTTCTGTTTCGGGTTCAGTAGCTTTTTCTGCTGAATCTTCTTCAGGTGAACGAACATCTTTTGAAGAATATGTTATTATAGAATTAACAATGATGTCTTCATAAAAATCAAATTCTTCAGATTGCTCATCGCCTTCGGTTGTGAAAAGCATACAACACAAATAATTCTTCGTCACCCACACATACATTGTGCCGTAATACTTATCTCCGGATAATTCCAAATTTGCTATTACACGATAAGCGAGAAAGTCATCTATATGAGTTGTAGTTCTGCTTATTTCTTCAAAGTCATCAAACGAATTTGCAAAGCCATCAAGAAAGCTGTCTACATAGCCTGAGGTAAATTGAGATGGTGAAATATTCGATTGAGATGAACTTATATACAGCCTGTTTCCGTCAGGGTCGTAAAAATAATGGTAACCGTCATGAGCTTTATGCGTCCACTCTTTAGGAATATCAATAGAAAAAGGAGTTATATCATACCACTCAAACAAATCGGTTTCTGAGGTATCGTTAGAGGTTTGATTGGTAGAAGTTGTTACCGGTTCTTGAATATCAGGTTGGTTGCTACATTGCGAAATGGCAGTTACCGCAGTGGCGGTCAATATCAAAGCTATCAGCAAAGCAATGTAAAAATGTGGAGTGCGATATATAGGCTTTTTTTCAGTCGTTTTTTCAGCTTCTCCCGTAGGGCTGAATTTGTTTTTTTGATATGTATGGCATATCGGGCAAAATACTGAATTATTCGGTATGATGTTACCGCAACTTTCACACTTGCAGGGTTCTGTGTTTTTAGATTCGTCGTCTTTAAACAGAGCAACCTGTTCAATCTTCGCTCCGCATTCGTTACAGAACTTTGCACCGACAGGAACCTCAGCCCCGCATTTTTGGCATTTCATTTATAAATCCTCCTCTTTTTGATATATATATTGACAAAATATATATCATATACTAAAATAATATTAGAGAGGTTCAGACTTCTCACTATTCCTATTTTTCCTACCATAGCGGCAACTATGGTAGGTTTTTCTTTTTATTGATAAAATTTGTGAACTGCTCTTTCACTTGCCGTTCAAGTTGGTGAAGATAAAAAGCATTTCTGCGTTCAAGCTCTGCTATTCGTTCAGCCCTATAGGTTGCCGCCTCGAGGCTAATGTCGCATAAATCCGATATAGCAGCGGCAGTTAATGCTTGCAGTTCGTGAAGAACACAAGCAGGTGCGAGTAAATCCCGAGCAAACACATTTGCAGAGTGCTCTGCTTCGTCAGTTTTTAAAAATCCGTTGCCGTCTGATTTAAATAAATGCCCTAAGAAGATGTGACCGAGTTCATGCGCAATCGTGAATCTGCACCGCTGAGGAGATTGCTCATCTGCATAGATGATGTACAGCTTACCATTTTGCATAAGAGTTGTACCGCTCTCATTTTGGTGTAGCAGATTGACCGCCGAATTATTTAATAAAACAATGTCAGTTTGCTTAGCTATTCGGCTTACCTTAACAGGTAGGCTATCTATATTATAATCAATCAAACATTGCCAAGAGGCATTGCGTGCGTTTTTGTATTGTCCATAATTCAAGTTTTACCACCCCACAGGTATTGTAACCTATGGGGCGTTTTTTATTTATGTATTACAAATCCGTATCATCCGGCTCAAATTTACTGAGGTCAGGAAGATTAACTATTTCTATAGGCTGATTATTGCCGTCGCTTCGTGCGGCTTTAACCGTTGGTATTAGATTATCGTTAATTTTTAAAATAGTATCAATTGTGTACTGATGTTCAGGGTGATTTCGATAAGCATAAACCAAATCTTTTTCATGATTGGTTAAAATCATAGTATTGCTTTTGTTTGGCATTTCTCTGAACTCTGCAAGAATATCATCTACTTTATATATATCACAAAGTGCGATTAAAATTTCTGCATCAGGTTGACCGTGATTGTTTTCCCACGCATTTACGGTTTTTCCACTTTTATTTATTAATTTTCCGACTTCATCGGCAGTTAATCCGCTTTTTTTCCTTAACTCTTTTAATTTTTGTGCTATAAATTCTCTTGACACTTTGTTTCTCCTTTTATAGATGTTTTATCTACGCTTTTATTATAATTCGCTAATTGCAGATTGTCAAGAAAAAAATCTGAAAAATGTAGAAATATTTTTTTAAAATCTCTTGACAATCTGCAAAAGTTAGATTATTATTAAAATGAAATCTACAAAATGTAGCATTTAACAGTCGAAAGGAGGTAAAAAGTATGACTGTGAACGAAAAACTTAAAAAGATTGTCGAAGAAAAGGGAATTAAACAATCATATTTGTGTGAGCATACTGGAATGACCGCTGATGCAGTTTCAAGAATATTAAATTCCAACCGTAAGGTTACAGCAGAAGAGTTTTTGGGAATATGTCAGGTGCTTGATGTTGATCCAAGGCAGTTTTTTAAGCAGTCTGCTTAACTTATTACCTCAGAAAGGAATGGTAAAAATGGCACTAACCATATATGCGGTAGTTGCTACCGTAGTAGCAGTAGTGGCAATCATAAAAGCTGTAAAATGGAAAATTGCTACAAGAGCAATGGTGGTTTATTGTACGAAAAATTTTAGGATCCCCACAGACAAAGAACTTGCCGACTGCTCCAAAGAAGCCGCCGGCAAGACAATAAGATTTAAGTAATTCCAAATTGAGCTTTTATAAGCTGAGTAACAACATTCGCTGATATTTGTGTTATTGCAGAAAGCGAGTGACTTCCCACGGTTCCGGCAATCTTCTTAACTTTATTCCATATATCGTCATTACGGATATTCGCTAAGAACTTGTGACCTTCGGGAGTTAAATCACCTACTTCTAAATAGTCGCCACCGTCAGCACCGATCATTGAAGTAATTAAACCTGCAAGTTTGCATTGTTTAATGTGGTAGATAATTTCGTCATGAGAGTATGGTTGAAGCCTTTCAAAATCGTTGCTGAATTTACTGTATCGAAAGGATTCGTTGAAGTCACACACTTCTTCTACACTCAAAAGAATATCACGAACACAGTCGTTATTTAAACGCATAAGCATCACCTCCTTACAATTTGATTTTAGCATTTTAAGGAGAAAAACACAACAAGAAGGTGAAGAAACTGAATAAGTTAGCATTTATAGCATTTATTCTCAACGCAATTAGCTTACTTCTGCTGATTATAGCAATGCTTATTAAAGCAGGAGTTATCCGTTAAATTCAGCAACAAACCAACATTTATTTTTAGGAGGAGTTTATATGTCAGACAGATTGATTGTACCAATCGTAAAGCCATTGACACCTAAAGAAGGCAATACAATCAGAGCGGTTGTTGATAATGACACGCTCAAGGAGCTTAACGAGATTTCGGACAAGACAGGAATTTACATCTCACAGCTTGCGAGAATGTGCATTGAGTTTGCCCTACCGAGAATTGAAATTCAGGAAGGCGTCAAGGTTGAAAAAGTAAAGTAAGGAGGTGAAGAAAATGATTGACAAAATCCTTATCAATCCTAAGACAGGCGAGCCATACAAGAATGTGCCCCCCAAGATTGCCGCGCGGTATCTCGACATTACTCCGGAATTTATTTACAGAGGCTTGCGTGAGCAGAGACTGCCGATAGGCACGGCTTGCCTGTTTAAAGGAGGTAAATGGTCATATAACATTCCGCTTGAAAGGCTCATAGACTACGCCACAAAATGTAATATTATTATTGCGAAAGGAGTGTAACAAATGTGGCATTTAAAAAACTACCCGACACGCAGAAAACTGCTCAAAGATGTGGAAAACCTCAGAGCAGAGAACAGACATCTCAGCATTGAGCTGAGAAACGCAAGAACAGACCTTGCACTCGAAAAAACAGCGTCAAGCGGTTATCGTCACGAAAACCGAGAGCTAAAACGCAAGCTCAAAGCACTTGAAACGCCTGAATCCGAAGCATTCAATTTTGAATGTGTGGGGGTCAGTAAATGAAAAAGGGGACAACAGTCGAAAGCGGATATGATGTTGAGGGACGCTGGTGTCTGAAACTCAAAAAAGCTAAAGGCAAGTTTACGCTTGATGAAATAATTGAAGCGGCGAAAGAATGGGAAGAAGATTACTATGCCGTGATTATTAAAGCAATGGGCGATGAGACAGCACAGTATTACGATGATGACCTTGAGGGGGATTACGTGACGCTATATCGTGCTACAGATTTTATCAGCAAGGAGGTGTAACCGATGAAAAGATTAACTTTAAATCAAGACAGCGAAATCAAGGTTAAGGACATCTACGGCAAAATGCACGACTGCAAAGATGTACCAAACGAGTTCTACGGCTGTATTCGCAAACTTTACGATTACGAAAATACAGGGTTCAATCCCGAAGAGATTGAAATAATTGTAGAAGCTCTTGAAGATATGCGTGACAAACTGCGTGAAGCCGACAGACCAAATGTATACAAGGTGAGCGACTGCCATAAAACCCTTAACACTATTCTTGAAGTAAGGGAAAAAAGAAAAATCCGCTGAAGCTTTGCGAAGCCTCAACGGACAAAGAAAAATACCTTAATTAAATGATAGACAATTTTAAGCGAATTGTCAAGGAGGACTTTAATATGTCAGTAAAAATATCAGCTTTTGAAATCGAAAATGTAAAAAGAGTAAAGGCAGTTGCTTACGAGCCGACCGAAAACGGACTTACCGTGTTGGGCGGTAAAAACGGACAGGGCAAGACATCTGTTCTTGACGCAATCGCTTGGGCACTCGGCGGAAACCGTTTTGCTCCGAGTGCTCCGTATCGTGAGGGTTCAACGATTCCGCCACATCTCAAAATCAAACTCTCAAACGGCATAGTTGTGGAGCGTAGCGGTAAGAACAGCAGTCTTAAAGTAATTGACACCGCAGGCAACAAAAGCGGACAGGCTTTGCTTGACGCATTTGTCAGCAACTTTGCTCTTGACCTGCCAAAGTTTATGAATGCAACCGGCAAGGAAAAGGCTGACACGCTCCTGCAGATTATCGGTGTAGGCAACAGAGTTTACGAGCTTGAAACGCAGGAAACACAGGTGTATAACGAGCGCCGTGCTATCGGTCAGATTGCAGACCAAAAGAAAAAGTTTGCCGCCGAAATGCCCGAGTATGAGGGTGTGCCGAATGAACCTGTGTCAGCCTCGGAACTTATCAACAAACAGCAGGAAATCCTTGCACGCAACGGCGAAAACAACCGTCTGAGAGCAGAAAAAGATAACCTTGAAAGCCGTGCCAACAATTTACAGAGCGAAATCAACAGGCTTAACGAGGATTTGAGAAAATACAATTCCGAACTTACAAAAGTGCTTGCACAGCTTGAACAGAGCAGAAAGACCGTTGCCGAACTGCACGATGAAAGCACGGCAGAGCTTGAAAAAAATATTACCGAGATTGACGAAATTAACCGCAAAGTCAGAGCAAACCTCGATAAGGAGAAAGCTGATGAGGACGCAAAGGAATATTACGGCAAGTATGCCGATATGACGGCACAGCTTGAAGAAATTCGCAAAACTAAATATGACTTACTCAATAACGCGAACTTGCCCCTTGACGGCTTATCTGTTGAAAAGGGCGAACTTACATACAACGGTTTTAAGTGGGACAACATGAGCGGTTCGGAACAGCTTCGTGTCGCTACGGCAATTGTTCGTAAACTCAATCCCGAATGCGGATTTGTCCTGCTTGACAAGCTCGAACAGATGGATCCCGACACACTCAAAGACTTTGCAAAATGGCTTGAATCAGAGAGATTGCAGGCTATCGCAACAAGAGTTTCAAACGGCGATGAATGTTCAATAATCATTGAGGACGGTTATATTAAGTCCGAAACAACCGTACCTGTTACAACACCGACTTGGACAGAAGGAGAGTTTTAATTATGGCTACAAGAACAACAGCAAAAACAAATACAAATGAATGTGTAATCAAATGCAATCCGCACAGAGAGCTTGCCTGCGGTTATACCAAGGTCAAGATTATGCCTGAAAACTATTCGAGAATTGTTTTGATTGCAGGTATGACAGGCAAGTCAATTCAGGATTTGACAAACGAACTGCTCAACTACGCAATCGACTATGTTGTCATTGATGTTGACGGTAATAAAATCAATTTTTCAGATGTACAGGGGGTGAGATAATGAACATCACAAGAGGTAAAATCAAGTCGGCTCAAAAGGTTGTAATTTACGGTCCCGAGGGTATCGGCAAATCAACATTTGCTTCGCAGTTTCCGAATCCTCTGTTTATCGACACGGAGGGCAGCACAAAAAACCTTGATGTTGCGAGAATGGATAAGCCGACATCGTGGACTATGCTCAAAAATCAGCTTGAATATATCAAAAGCAATCCGACTGTATGCAAGACGGTTGTTATTGATACAATTGACTGGGCGGAACAGCTTTGCATTGATGATATATGTGCTCAGTACGGAAAGAAAGGTATTGAAGATTTCGGCTACGGCAACGGATATGTTTACGAAAAAGAGGAGTTCGGCAGATTTTTGAACAGCCTTGAAGATTTGATTGACAGAGGTATCAATATTGTGCTCACCGCACACGCACAGCTCCGCAAGTTTTCACAGCCTGACGAAATCGGTGAATATGACCGCTGGGAGCTTAAACTCGGCAAAAAGACTGCTTCGCAGATTTCGCCGCTTGTCAAGGAATGGGCTGATATGGTGCTTTTCGCAAACTATAAAACAGTAGCGGTAGCAACCGACAAAGACGGCAAAAAGTACAAGGCACAGGGCGGAGGGAGAGTGATGTACACGCTTCATCACCCTTGTTGGGACGCAAAGAATCGTCACGGACTGCCCGAAGAAATGGATTTTAGCTACGCAGGCATTGCCCATATTTTTAGTGATGTTGCACCTGTAAATAACGCTCCTGCTATGCAGAATCCGATACCTCAGCCTCCTAAGGCAGAGCCTGTGACACAGCCTGTACCACAAACTACGCAGATTGAAAAAGCTCCCGAGCCTGTACCACCTTCACCTATGCCACAGAATGACAAGTCTGTCAATATTCCCGAGGGCATACCAAAAGCACTTGCCGACCTTATGAGGGCTAACGGAGTTGACGAAAGCGAAATCAGACAGGCGGTGTTTACACAGGGACACTACCCTTACGATACACCGATTACAAACTATGACCCACGATTTATTAACGGTTGCCTTGTGGGAGCGTGGAATAAGGTGTTTGAAGTGATACAGAGCAACCGTGACTTACCGTTTTAATAAGAAAGGAAGATGTATAAATGGATAGAGAATTTGGTTGGAACGACGAAATAACCGAAGAGGGCGGAAATTATGAACCGCTCCCCGAGGGTGATTATGATTTTACAGTAGCAAAGGTTGAGCGTGCTCGCTCACAGGGTAAAGGCAAACTGCCGCCGTGCAATATGGCAAAGGTGACTTTTGATGTGTGGGGAGCAGATGACAAGCGAGAAATTACAGTTAATTTCGTACTGCACTCCTCGCTTGAATGGAAGCTGTCACAGCTCTTTTTGTCCGTGTCAATGAAAAAGCACGGCGAACCGCTCCGTATGGACTGGACAGGCATTATCGGCAAGAAAGGTAAATGTCAGGTTATCATACGCAAATATGTCAAGAATGACGGTACAGAGGGCGTAACAAATGACATCAAGTATTTTTATGCCTACGATGAGCAGGTGACAACGGTATCTCCTGCCGTAGCACAGCCTGCACCTCAGCAGTATGTACAGCCTACATATCCGCCACAGTATAACACACAGCCTGCAACGCCAAATACTGCGATGCCGAATAACTGGACACCGGGTAGCTTTTAATGCAGTTACGACCGTATCAGAATGAAGCGAAGAATGCCGTTTTCTCCGAGTGGGAAAGCGGCAATTTAAAAACATTACTTGTCTTGCCTACAGGCTGTGGCAAGACGATAGTTTTTGCAAAAATCACCGAAGAATGTGTCCGTCGAGGTGACAGGGTGCTGATACTTGCCCACCGTGGAGAATTGCTCGACCAAGCGGTGGACAAAATCCAAAAAGCAACAGGACTTAATTCGTCGGTTGAAAAAGCCGAGCAAAGTTGCATAGGTTCGTGGAACAGGGTTGTTGTAGGCTCTGTACAGACGCTTATGCGTGAGAAAAGACTGTCAAACTTTGACAGCGATTACTTTGATACAATCATTATTGATGAAGCACATCACTCAATCAGCGACAGCTATCAGCATGTGCTTGAGCATTTTGACAATGCGAAAGTGTTGGGTGTTACCGCAACACCCGACCGAGGAGATATGAAAAATTTAGGAGCAGTATTTGATTCGCTTGCGTATGAATACACACTCCCTAAGGCTATCAAAGAGGGGTATCTGTCACCGATTAAAGCTGTGACAATACCGCTTACACTTGACCTTTCGGGAGTTGCCACACAGGCAGGAGATTTTAAAGCAAGCGACATTGACACGGCACTTGATCCGTATCTTTATCAGATTGCCGAAGAAATGAAAAAATACTGTAAGGACCGTAAAACTGTTGTGTTTTTACCACTTGTAAAAACATCGCAGAAATTTAAAGACATTTTGAACGAAAAAGGCTTTAAAGCGGCAGAGGTAAACGGTAACAGTGATGACAGAACAGAAATATTGCAGGACTTTGAAAACGATAAATACAATGTCTTGTGTAACTCAATGCTTTTAACCGAGGGTTGGGACTGCCCAAGTGTTGACTGCGTAGTCGTGTTAAGACCTACAAAGGTGCGTGGACTTTACTGCCAAATGGTCGGCAGAGGTACAAGACTTGCTCCAAACAAGACGGAGCTTTTGCTACTCGACTTTTTATGGCATACAGAACGGCACGAACTTTGCAGACCTGCACATCTCATTTGTGACAATGAAGAAGTCGCACAAAAAATGACCGAAAACTTATCGGAACAGGCAGGATGTCCGATTGATATTGAAGAAGCAGAGGAAAAAGCAAGCGAAGATGTTGTGGCTCAGCGTGAAGAAGCGCTTGCAAATCAGCTTGCGGAAATGCGAACACGCAAACGCAAACTTGTAGATCCGTTGCAGTACGAAATGTCAATTCAGGCGCAGGACCTTGCAGGATATGTTCCGGCATTCGGCTGGGAGTGTTCTCCGCCTACAGACAAACAGAAAGCAAAACTTGAAAAGCTCGGAATATTCCCCGATGAAATTCAGAGTGCCGGCAAAGCAAAACTTATTCTTGACAGGCTCGAAAAGCGAAGAATTGAGGGCTTAACCACACCTAAACAAATCCGTATGCTTGAAAGCAGAGGTTTTCAGCACGTGGGCAAATGGCAGTTTGACGAAGCGTCAGCCTTGATTTCAAGGATTGCCGCAAACGGTTGGAGAACTCCGAAAAACATTAACCCGAAAACATATGTACCGCAAAGCGAGGTGAATACGGTTGGACTTACTTAATGCACTTGAATACATCAGTCCGTCAGAGCTTGACTACCAAGACTGGGTAAATGTCGGAATGGCACTCAAACAAGAGGGATACAGCGTAAAGGACTGGGACGATTGGAGCAGAGCAGACAGCCGATATCACAACGGTGAGTGTGAAAAGAAATGGCAGAGCTTTAACGGCTCTGCCTCACCTGTCACAGCAGGCACGATAGTCCAAATGGCAAAAGACAGGGGGATGACTTTTCGTGAATCGAAAGAACTCGGCTGGAATGATGAAATTGCTTTTGAACAGGGCGATATCGGAGTAACAGCCTGTGAGGGTGTAAAGTTTCACGAGCCTGCAAACTGGAATCCTGTGAATGAAATTGTAACCTACCTTGAAACCCTCTTTGACAGCTCCGAAAATGTCGGCTATGTAACCGAAACTTGGGAGAAAAACGATAACGGCAAGGTTAAATATCTGCCTACAAAGGGCAGTTGTGACCGTACGGCAGGTGAGCTTATTGCCGCCCTCAACAATTGTGACGGTGATATATCAAATGTATTCGGTGATTACAAACCCGAGGCAGGTGCGTGGATAAGGTTTAATCCGTTGGACGGTAAGGGTGTTAAAAACGAGAATGTAACCGATTATCGTTACGCTCTGGTGGAATCTGACTGTATGGCTCTTGAAGAACAAAATGCAATCATCAGAGAGCTTGAGCTGCCTGTTGCGGTGCTTGTTTATTCGGGCGGAAAATCAGTCCATGCTATTGTTAAGATTGATGCCGCAAACTATGACGAGTATCGTAAAAGGGTTGATTATCTCTACAATGTATGCCATAAAAACGGCTTTGAAATCGACAAGCAGAACCGCAATCCGTCAAGGCTGAGCCGTATGCCCGGTGTTATCCGCAACGGCAAAAAGCAGTTTATCATTGACACAAACATCGGTAAATCAGACTTTGCCGAGTGGAAAGACTGGGTGGAAAGTATCAACGATGACTTACCTGATCTTGACAACCTTGCAGATTTTTTTGAAAATCCTCCTGAACTTGCTCCGCCTCTGATTGAGGGAGTATTGCGACAGGGACATAAAATGCTCCTCGGCGGCCCCTCAAAAGCAGGTAAGTCATTTGGTCTTATCGAATTGTGTATTGCAATTGCCGAGGGAACAGAATGGTTCGGCTTTAAGTGTGCGCAGGGCAATGTCTTGTATGTGAATCTTGAGCTTGATCGTGCGTCCTGTTTTCACAGATTCAAGGATGTATATGAAGCATTGGGACTTGAACCAAAAAACTTAAACAGAATTGATATTTGGAACTTGCGTGGTAAGTCCGTGCCTATGGATAAGTTAGCACCTATGCTCATTCGCAGAGCACTGAAAGGCAACTTTATAGCCGTAGTAATTGACCCGATATACAAGGTTATTACAGGCGATGAGAACAGTGCAGACCAAATGGCACATTTCTGCAACCAGTTTGACAAGGTATGTACAGAAATCGGATGTGCGGTAATCTACTGTCACCACCATTCAAAAGGTGCTCAGGGCGGTAAAAAGTCAATGGACAGAGTTTCGGGCTCGGGTGTTTTCGCTCGTGACCCCGATGCACTCCTTGACCTTACAAGGCTTGAAATCAGCGATGATTTGATGAAACAGCAAAAGGATGAAAGAACCTGTAAAATCTGCAAAGAATGGATAGGTCGCTTCAACAAAATCAGTGAAGTGTGTTCGCAGGACGATTTGGTAATGTCAAATAATATGATTGACATCGCACGCAAAACGCTTCCTGAACAGTCTTTTAAGCTGATGATGTCAGATGTTGCCCGTGCCGAAAAAACCGTAAAAGGGATGTCAGCGTGGAGAATAGAGGGTACTCTGCGAGAGTTTCCGGCATTTGATGCACTTAACCTTTGGTTTGATTATCCGATTCACAAATCGGACGCAACAGGTGTGTTGAAGGACTGTAATTTTGAGGGCGATTTTAACATCAAAGGCTCACCCTACAAAAAGAATTTCAGCAAGAAAAAAAGTGAATCGGAACGCAAAAAAGAACGCTCAGAATCTATTATGACAGCGTTTACTGCAGAAGAAAATAACGGTCAGGCAGATATAAATGACATTGCTACATATCTTGGAGTTACCGAAAAAACAGTCCGAAATCGACTAAAAGAACACGGCGGATTTTGGATTGACGGCGGTAAAACAGGATTGAGGGAAAAGGAAAAAGTCGAATAAATTTTCCTTTTTTGTCAAATTTGGAAAGAAAATTTTATCGAGAATTTCCCTTTCCGTGAAGGAAAATAGGGAAAATTTCCCGAGAAATTCTCTTTCCGAAAATGACGGAAAATGACTTTTTTCTCGAGATTTTCCGAGGGAAAGAAAAAACCTATATATATATTCTATATATATAGGAGTATTTCCGTTCCCTAAGGTCACAGGGGTGAAGTAGTTGTGCGAAGCTTACGCACAACAACTCCTTCCCCTGACCTGTGACTAAAAGCAAAATTTTAAAGTTAAGAAAGGAATGGCAAAAAATGGCAAAATGCAAATCGACTTCAAAAGATAAAAGATTGAAAATCGCTAAGGGAATGCCACCTTTGAGGCGAAAACTTCCAAATAAAAGTTACAGTTACAAAAACGATCAGGTAATGGACTGGATTTCTAAACGACCGGCGTTGATTGACTATGTGTTGGATAAGTTAGTAGCTAACGGATACATAGTTTACGACCCGAAATTAAAGTTGTGGTATGGAGTTGATTATTTTGAAGAAAATGAAGACTGAATTTTTTATGCCGATGATACCGCCGACCGTAACGGCACAGGAACATAAAGTTATGGTAAAAAACGGCAAACCTGTTTTTTACAATCCGCCCGAGGTGAAACAGGCAAGAGAAAAGCTCATGTCACATTTAGCAAAGTTTAAACCGTCAGACCCGTACAAGTCGGGTGTCAGACTGATAACAAAGTGGTGCTTTCCTCGTGGTAAACATCAGGACGGCGAATATCGTATAACAAAACCTGACACGGACAATCTGCAAAAAATGCTAAAAGACTGTATGACCGCTCTCGGATTTTGGTCTGATGACGCACTTGTTGCAAGTGAGATATGTGAAAAGTTTTGGGCAGAGGTTTCGGGTATTTACATCAAGGTGGAAGAACTGTGAATATCTCGGAAGTTAAACGCAACCTTGAAAGAACCGTGCTGTACAATGGAGCAGAATACATTCTGAAAGGCTGTATCATCAGACGGAATACAACGGGTCGGTTTTACTATCAGGCAGAGCTTATGGACACCAAAGCCAAAAGCTCGTGGATTGTAACTGCACTTGATAAGATTGACGAAAGGAGAGCAAACGATGAAAGCGAGAATACCGCCTAAAATCCCGAAACAGCTCAAACAGGAAGCTGAACGGATTGCCAAAAACGCATACGAGCAGATCCGAGAAAAAGAAAACAAGGACATCACACGCAGAGTATTTAAAACAATGCTGTATGCTTTGCATAAGGATTTCGGATTTGGTCGTGACAGATGTGCAAAGGCACTAAAGTCTATGACCGAAATAATTGAACACTCCGACACTGACGAAGTGTTTTGGGAGCATATTGACAGGGTTGTCATCGACAAGTTGAAACTTGAATTTGACCGCAGAGATTACACAGACAACGGAAAAGTTGTTAATTTTGAAGGAGACGAAGAAAGGGTCACGGGAAATGAATGAAACAGCCCTTGGTAAATATTATGATTTTTATGCCATCGATGAATATTATTGTGAAGATGACGAAGTTTTACCAAGACCTCCCAAAGTTATCGGCAAACCTTGCGAAGCAAAAATTTACAAAAAGCATATATATTTTCATTGTCGAAGTATGTTGAGATAAGGAGTGATATAGAATGAAATATTATTACAAATTGATTAACAATGAAACAAATGAAATAGAGAGCTATGTAGAAAGTTCTGGATGTATAAGACCTGAAAACATTTGTCATATACTTGGACTTAGCGGATATCACGCTGTAAGCTGTACAAAACAAGAATATGAGGAAAAGCCGACAGCGGAAAATACAGAATCAACAGCGGAGGCTATCTTATCAAAACTCAAGGATATTAACACTCATCTCGCAAATATGAAAGGATATGAAGAACGAGATGAAAATGTCGGTGAAATTGTTACATTACAAGACTTTGATAATCAGATAACAGAAGATGTTCAAGAAGTTAAACACGGAAAGTGGGTATCGACTGTAAATGCTTTAGGGTACACTGAATGTCATTGCTCAGAATGCAATAATTATTTATTCTTAGATTCTAAGGATAGCCAGTTATATCCATACTGCCCCTATTGTGGTGCAAAAATGGATAAGGAGTGAAAGCAATGACAAGAAATGAACTTGAAAGGTATTTAGGCAAATGTGTGACAATTACTCTTTTGGATAACACTGTAATTGAGGGCACTTTACATAAGACGGGTGAAAAAGCCTTTGAAAACAACCCTAATTTATCAATACCAGTTAATTTTTATTTTTGCACTGATGTAAATAATAAAGTGGTTAAAAATACTGCATTCAGAGTATCGCACATCCAGAAAATCAGTTGCTATGAAAAGTTAAGAATGACAAACTTTGAAAAAATCAAACAGATGTCAATTGACGAAATGGCTCGGAGTTGTATGAGTTTTTTTGGTTGCCCGTATGGAACTCCATATTTCGGTTGCCCTATGGAAAAGCGATTCAATGGCAGTTGTATTGACTGCACAAAACATTGGCTTGAAAGTGAGGTAGAAGAAAATGAAAGATATTAAAAACATTACCGTTAATTACGATAACAATGAAAGCAAGACGATCATAAAGGGACTTGTTATTGATTTTGGTAAACTTGATAACGATGAGGGCGATGTTTGCTTTAATATGTGTAACATCAAAGGTAAGGATTTGCGTTTGATTGTAACCGCTGTTGTTGCGTTGGCGCAGGAACTTGGTATGATTGATGAGGAGCGTGAAGTAGATTGACAGCTAAACCGATAACAATTACTTGCCAAAAATGCGGAGTCGAAGTTATTACACTTTGCCTTAAAACAAAATACTGTCCGATTTGCCGGAAAGAAATCCTCAGCGAAAAAGCAAAAGAGAGAGAAAGAAAAAAAGCGTCATCTAAAAAATCCAAAATACCATTCAGACCATTGACCGATATTTCTGAGTTCCTATTTTGCAAATATGATTTCCTCGGTGAATCTGTTAAACAGATTGCGAAAGATTATGAGCGCAATCCTTCTCAAGTCCGGCAAGTAATTCAAACAGCAAAGGCGAACGGAAATTATCAGAAGCACATCGACAAGTACAAGGCTATGATAGGACGATAAATTTATGAGAACTTTTGACTTAACTTTTGCTCGACGACTTGAGCAAGCAATGACCGAACGGAATATTTATCCTTCTGATCTTGCACGCAAGTCCGGAGTGAGCCGGTCAAACATTTACAATTACATAGCAGGGACAAGTCAACCGTCGGCGTACAATGTTAAGCGCATAGCTCTGGCATTATCAACATCGGCGGATTGGCTGCTTGGATTGGTAGACTGAAAAACAGTCCCTTACTCAGGACGCAAAATAGTTTAAAATAGAGTTATGATGCAAAAGGACTATTGCATTGTAGCTCTATTTATTATTTTACGAAGCAAAATTATGATTAAACGAAAAGTAACAACGGACTGGATTGTTCGTCAAATCCGTGAGGGCAAGGCATATAGATTCTATTTAACAGCCGATTGGAAAAAAGTCAGAGACGCCAAAAAAGTGAAAGAACATTACGAATGCGAACGCTGTCGTGCTGTGGGTAAGTACAGCCCTTGCGAGGCGGTACATCACAAGCTGTATCTCAAAGCAAGGCCTGACCTTGCTCTTGATATCAACAATCTTGAGTGCCTTTGCAAGGACTGTCACTACAGAGAGCATCACAAATACGAGCCGAAAAAATTAAAAGATGAGTTTTCAGAGAGGTGGTAGTCAAAAAAGACATACCCCCGGGTAAAAAATCGAAAAATTCTGAGGCTTACGGATAACGGTGTAAAGGCACGACAGTTTAGCTTCGCGCACGCACACGAGGAATTTTTGAGAGAGGAGAAGCAAATGGCACAGATTAAAATTGCAGAAATCAAAGACAGCTTAATTGAGCAACTGACCTTGAAAGGTGCAAACATTGAAGTCTATAGAGATTTAATTGACAGCTATATTTTTTGTACGAAACTTGAGCGTAAAATGCAGGCGGACATCCGCAAAAATGGCTTGACATACAAAGCTATCAGCGCCACAGGCAAAGAGTATATCAAGGACAACCCTTCTGTCAAAAATGCCGTTCTGTACAACAAACAGCGCTTAGCAATTCTCTCACAAATGGGGTTGTCAATTGACAAGATTGAAAGCGAATCTGATGACGAACTGTAAAGTCATAGATGAGTACATAGCCCTTGTTAAAAGCGGTAAATATCGTGTCTGCCGCGAACAAATTCAGCTGATAAAGTTTGTTGAAAATGTCTTTGAAAGCGAAGAAATTTATGTTGACGAAGAACAACTTGAAAAGTATTTGGCGTTGCAGAAATATTTTTCTTATGAACTTTTCGCATGGGAAAAATTTTGTTTTGCATTGCATAATTGTACATATTCAGCTCCCTGCGTCTTACGCTTTCCTGACCTTGTACTTATTGTTGGAAGAGGTTCAGGTAAGAACGGCTATTTAGCTTTTGAGGATTTTGCACTTATAACGCCGGTAAACGGAGTAAAAAACTACGACATTGACATTTGTGCGACTTCGGAAGAACAAGCAAAAACAAGCTTTAACGACATTTACGAAATTTTGGAAAACAATTCAACCAAAATGCAGCGGCATTTTAAGTGGAATAAAACCGAAATTGTAAATATAAAAACAAATTCAACAATCAGATACAGAACATCGAACAGCAAAACGAAAGACGGCGGTAGACCGGGTAAGGTTGATTTCGATGAAAAGCACGCTTACGAAAACTACAACTTGATTGACGTTTTTACAACAGGCTTAGGAAAAAAGCCGATGCCAAGAACGACGACCACGACGACTATGGGAAATGTTCGAGACGGTCCGCTTGACCAAGAATTTGCACGAGGGCTTGAAGTCTTGAATGGTGATGCGCCTGACAATGGCACGCTTTATTTTATTTGCCGTTTGAACGATGACAAAGAGGTTCACGACGAGAAAAATTGGTATAAGGCAAATCCAAGCTTGCAATATTTCCCAAACTTACTCCGAGAACTTCGGAAGGAATATGAAAATTGGAAAATTGATCCGAATAATAACTCTTCATTCATGACGAAGAGAATGAACCGTCCACAGGGAACAGAAGCGAATCCTGTAACCTCATGGGACAATATCAAAGCGACAAACAGACCTCTCCCCGACCTTGAAGGCAAGCCGTGCATATTTGGCATTGACTATACGAAAACGACCGACTTTTTGGGAATAGGTTTAATGTTTTTAATTGACGGTGAAATTGTATGGAAACCATTTTCTTGGTATTGTTCACAATCAGCGGATCTTGGACGAATTAAATTTCCGTATGCTCAGCAACCCGACTTGAAAAGAGTGGACGGAGCGGAAATTCCGCCTGAAATTGTCGCTGACTGGTTGAGAGCGCAGAAAGACCATTACAACATTATCGGCGGAGCTTTGGATAACTATCGTTACACGCTTTTAAAAGAGCCGTTAATGCAGTTGGGTTTTGAATGCGACCGCAAAGGACGAAATAATCTAAAACTTGTAAGGCCGTCAGATAAAATGCTTGTAGCTCCTCTGATTGCTTCGGATTTCGCTAATCATCGTATTGTTTGGGGTGATTCGCCTCTTATGCGTTGGTACACAAACAACACTTCTGCCGTTGAGGATAAAAACGGCAATATCATATATGGCAAAATCGAACCGAAATCACGAAAAACAGACGGATTTATGGCGTTTGTTTCCGCATATACACAGCTTGATTTGCTGAAACAAAATCAGCCGATGACGGTTGATGAACTCAAAAATTGCTTTAACGCAATTGTATTTTAAAGGCAGGTGAAAAAATGAAAGTAATAAACTGGGTGAAAAATCTTTTTAGAAAAGATGCCGTTGCAGCGGAATTTAATGAGGACGGCTCGACAGTCGATGAACAGAGATTCCACCTGACGGAACTCGCCTTATTTACCGCAATTGATTTTATTGCTCGAAGTTTGGCAAAGTGCGAATTTGTGACAGTAAACAATAACCGAGAAAGTCGCAAAGCTGAATATTATCTCTGGAACTATTCGCCGAATAAACATCAAACAAAAATCGAATTTTTTACGCAGGCTGTTGCAAAGTTGATTTTTGACAATGAATTGTTAATTATCGAAACTGCCGACAACCAGCTATTAATTGCAGACAGTTTTTCAAGAACAGAACACGCATTGATTGATGATTCTTTCAGCGGTATTACTTGCCGAAATTTTACATATCAGCGAACTTTTTTTGAAAGTGAAGTAATTTATCTTCAATATAATAATTTCGCTCTGAGGGGATTGTTAGCCGACATGTGCAACACTTATGAGCAGTTAATGTTATCGGCTCAGGAAAGGTACAACAAGGCTGTCGGACAAAAAGGCATTTTGGAACTTGAAAATTATAGATTTGGCGACGAAAATTTTACCGAAACTTATAACAAAGTTTTAGCTAAACAGTTTAAAGCTTTTTACTCGAACAAAAATGCCGTTATGCCGATTTTTAAGGGGATGAAATACTCCGAGCCGTCAACAGACGCGGGAAAAACCACAAACAGCGAAATAAACGATATTCAAAAATTGAGAACTGAGGCTTACACGGTGGTCGGAAACGCTTTGCACATTCCGCCGGCAATTTTGAGTGGGGAAGCTTCGCAACTATCTGATGCGCTGGATTGTGCTATCGGAAATGCGATTGATCCAATCGCAAATATGTTTGAACAGGAAATCACCAAGAAGAGATTCGGCGCTACCGAATTTAGCAACGGTAATTATCTACTGATTGACACAACGACAGTCAGACATATTGACGCAATCAGTCAGGCAAATAATCTTGATAAGTCAATTGCCAGCGGTGTGCTGACACCTGCGCAGGCTCAAAAATATTGCAATATGCTCCCTTGCTCTGAGGCTTGGGCACATACATATTACATTACTAAAAATTACCAAACAATAGCAAATGCTTTGAAGGGTGGTGAATAAATAAATGAAAAGTAGAAATTACAACATCAAACAGATTGCAGAAAATCAGAATGTTTTGCAAATTTATCTTTACGGCGAAATTGAGCCGGGCTATCTGGATTGCTGGGGATATTATTACGGCTCAACCACGAGCGCCGAATATATTCGCAAAGCGATTGAAAAAGCAGGCGAAATTGAAAGCATTGAAATCTACATCAATTCCGTGGGCGGATTTGTTGATGAAGGTGTAACTATTTACAACCTGCTCAAACGGCAGAGTGTGCCGGTCACTGCATACATTGACGGTATGGCTTGCTCAATCGCCTCTGTTGTCGCAATGGCGGCTGACAAGATTGTAATGCCGTCAAACACAACAATGATGATTCATCATGCAGTCGGCGGTTGTTACGGCAATGCGAAGGAGCACAGAGATTTTGCAACCCAGCTTGACAAAATTAGTGAAGCAAGTACAAACTCTTACCTTGTGCATGCAGGCGATAAGCTCACGAGAGAAACCCTCGAGCCGCTTCTTGATGCTGAAACATTTTTGACGGCAGAGGAAGCCTTCAATATCGGCTTGTGTGACGAAATCCTTGATCCGGTTGACTTAACCGAATCAAAAGAGATTGTTGAAGATGCACAGCAAAAGAAGAATCCAAAAGCAAAACAGGCAGCGGCAGAGCTTGCAAAAATGCTTGGTACAAAGCCTGAACCGCAGACACCGCCCAAACCACAGGCTGAACCGAAAGAAAAGGACAGCTTTGAATTTTTTGAAGAACTTTTTAAAACCAAAAATTATTTGTAAAGGAAGATGAAAAAATGAAAAATCTTGATTTACTTGCAAACGCAAAAGCACAGTTTGCACAGAATTTTAAAGACGCTTTTGAATCAAAAGACGAAACAAAGATGACAAATGCTCTCAATGAGTATGCGGAAAGCATTCAGCAGTCCATTATTTCCGTTGCTCAGGAAATCGGCGAAACCGCAGATAATGCAATCCTCTCAAACAGAGGTTTCAGACAGCTCACGACAGCTGAACAGAAATTCTACGAAAACTTTGTAAAATCGGCAAAGTCAAACGATGTTAAGCAGGCTCTTACAGGTCTTGATGTTACAATTCCCCAGACGATTCTTGATTCCGTGCTTGAGAATATTACAAACAATCATCCTCTGCTTGATGCAATCGGCATTGAAAACACATACGGCTCTGTTAAGGCAATCTTTGCCACGGACACAAAACAGCTTGCCGCCTGGGGCGCACTGAACTCCAAAATCACGCAGGAGCTTGCCGGCACAATCCAGGAAAAGGATTTCTCGGCAACAAAGGTAAGTGCGTTTGTACCTGTCCCAAAAGATATACTTGACCTCGGCGCTGTATATATCGACGCATATGTCCGCAGAATCCTTGCAGACGCTCTTGCATATGCCCTTGAGGACGGTTTTATCAATGGTGACGGCAACGGAAAGCCTATCGGTATGCTTAAAGACCCCGAGGGCGCTGTAAAGGTAGGTGCGTACACTGAAAAAACAGCAACAAAGCTCACAAGCCTTGACATTAAGTCATATATGGATGTTGTTGCCAAGCTTGCAAAAGGTAAGGGTGGTAAGACAAATAACATCACATCGGTTGACCTCATCGTTAATCCTGTGGACTATCTCACAAAGATTATTCCTGCGACTACGGTGCTTGCAACCGACGGCTCGTACAAAAACAACCTCTTCCCCTTCCCGACGAATGTTTATCCGTCAGAAATGGTTACAGAAGGGACTGCTGTTATCGGTCAGCTTTCAAGATATAAAGCCTGCCTTTCAACAGGCAAGGAAGGAAAGCTCGAATATTCCGACCAGTACCAGTTCCTTGAAGACAACAGAGTTTATCTTATTAAAGCGTATGCGACAGGCTTTTCGCTTCATACGAATGATTTTATTAAGCTTGACATTTCAGCGCTCAATCCTGCTGAAATTAAGGTAACTCTCAATCAGGCAACAACAGTTTAATTTATCACGGAGGTGTTGAACAATGGGAATCATAAATGATGTAGTTAATATGCTCGATTTTGACCGTGAGCACATCGAAACAGATGAAGGCACAAAGTCAAAAATTGAACTGATTATAGCCAATGGAAAACAGCACCTCTGTGAGTACAACCCCCTGCTTACTGATGAGGATTTTGAACGACCAACAAGAGCAAGAAGTTTGCTGTTTGATTACTGCCGTTATGCTTACTCGAACGCTGTTGAAATGTTCGACCATAATTTTGAAAGCGAAATTTTGAAATTAAGGCAGGAATACGAGGTGCGAATGTATGATACTGAAGAATAACATTGATTTTTTGACATTTAATGACGGACTTGCAAAAATCTACGAAACGGACGAAAACGACGATATTATTGCCGATAGCTTGAAAAAGTATCGTTTTGGCAATGAAAAAATCGGAGTAACTCGTTTTTATGGTGCGAAACAAAATGACATTGAATTGTCAAAAGTCATACATATCCACAAGGACGAAAACTTGCGAACGGATATGGCGGTCATCATTGACGGCACAAGGTTCAAGATTGAACAAATTCAGCACGATAAAAGCAAAAATCCCTCTTGTTCAATTTTAAGTTTATCGCAAAGAGGTTTATTTGAGGGTGACGAAGATGTTTTTTAAGGATTTCGACGAATTTGTTGAACTTATCAAAGGCTGTGGCTTTAAATATGTAGAGGCAGATTACAACAAATCAACCCCTGCTCCCTACCTCGTTTACTTTAAAGATGAGGAAACAGGCATTTACGCGGACGGAAAATTGCTTTGGAAAACTGCAAAAATCATCATAGAACTCTACACAGCGAAAGATGACCATACAAGTGAAACAAAGTTTGAAAAATGGATGTCTGAAAACGGTTTAGGTTGGAAAAAACCGAACCGAGCGTGGAACACAACGAATAAACTTTGTATAAGTTATTACACTTTGGGCGTGATTTTCGATGAGTAATTACAAAAAAGTTGGTATCGACCGTCTCGGAGATGCCCTGTCGAAAGAACTGTCAACCTATTCAGCTGACATCCAAATGGGCGTGCGTTTGTTGGTTGATGAAAAAGCCGAAGAACTTAAAAACGAAATCAAAAAGAATGCACCTGTAGGCAGAAGAAAAAAATATCGCAAATCGTTTAGAGTTAAAATCACAAACGAAACATTTAGGTTTTATGAAAAAACGGTTTATGCCGCTAAACCTGAGTACCGGCTTACACACCTCCTCGAAAAAACTCGTAAAAAGAGGGGCCAAAAAGGCGGAACGGTACAACCGAAGGTGCATATTGCTCCGGCTACAGAGAAAATTCACGGCGAATTTGAAGCCGGAATAAAAAAGCTCATTAAATCATCGGAAGCTATGGGCGGCGGTGATTTGAGCGGTATAAAAAGAATTTAAAAACATAAGGAGTGCTTATTAATGAACAAAACTATTAGAAAAGTTGGTTATGCCGTACTTACAGAAAGTACCACAGGCGAAATCACATATGGTAAGCCCGTGTGGTTTAAGTCTGATAGAGCAGGCGGCAGAAGTATCGGTGCAGAGCCTATTGGCGATTCAAACACGATCTATGCTGACGGTTTGCCTATCATCGTAGCAAGTGCGAACGGCGGCTACACAATCAGTCTTGAGCTTATTTCAGCAGTTGACGACATCGAAAAAGATTGGTTCGGCAATGATGAAGCAACTGAAGGCGGTATCATCGAAAAGGGCGGCATTAAGGTAATGCCAAGATTTGCCCTCCTCGCTGCCAAGGAAACATACAAAGGTGATAAGCTCTACGAGATTGACACATATTTTGACTGCGTAGCTGCAAGGGCAAGCCGGAACGACAAGACATCAGAAGGCAATTTCGATCCACAGTTCCCGACCTTTACAGTCACAGCAAAACCACGCCCTGACAATGACTTTGTGCGCTACACATCATATGCGGACACTCTGCCCGAAAGTGTTGTAGTTCCGACCGTTAAGGCAAATTCCGCAACGGAATAATTTCAAAGGTAGGTTAAAACATGAAAGACACAGTTGTTATTAACAATACAAACGTTGAGGTTGAGGTTACAGCATATACAATGCTCATCTACGAGGACACATTCAAAGGTCACAGCTTTCTGCGTGATGCCGACCGTATTCTCGTTAAGAACCTCAATGATGTTAAATTTGGTTCTGCCGTAAAGCTTTTGTGGGCAGCGGCAAAGACGGCAGACGATACAATTCCCAACTTTAAGACTTGGGCGAAAGAAATCAGCATTAAGGACGCTATTTCGGCGACAGACACAATCATCAATCTCATTGTTGACAGCCTTAAAAGCGACAGCCCAAAAGTGACAGCGACAGCGACAGCAACTTAAACGGATTTAAAACTTTCCTGACGGCAAAGGAAGTCTTATCCTATGCCGTCAGGTGCGGTCTGACTGTCGCTGATCTACAGAAATTTACAATAGGTTTTGTCTTAGATTATGTCGAAACCTATTTCGCATTACGAAACAATAAGAACATCCACGAAAATGAAGAAAAATATCTGAAAATGAAATCTGTGTTGCCTTTCGTTACAGAAAGATTTGAAAACAAGGAAATCTCGGAAGAGCAGTACAGCGAGTTTATGAACAGATACAAGAAGTTGGAGGATAGATATGGCATCTACAATTAAGGGTATTACCGTCAAAATTGCCGGTGACACAATGGACTTACAGAAGTCCTTAAAAGCTGTACAGTCCTCATCGGCGAGCTTGCAGAGAGAACTGACTGCGATTAATAAGCAGTTAAAATTTGACCCTGAAAACACCGTTCTGCTCGCTCAAAAACAAGAAGTATTGAAAGAGCAGATTGATAAGAGTCAGTCTGCTCTTAGTCAATTGCTTGATGTACAGGATCAGGTTGAAGAACAGGCAAAAAACGGCGAAATCTCAACCGAACAGTACAGAGCTTATCAGCGTGAAGTTGAAAAAGCGAAAAGCAAACTTGAAACTTTCACTAAACAGCTTGCAGAAACCGAAGAAAAGGCAAACGAGATAAACCTTGAATCAGCACGGACTGAAATGTTAAAAACTGAAACAAGCGTTGATAAAGCAGGCGATAGTTTTAAGGGGCTTGAAACGAAGTCCAACAACACCGATTTGTCAAAAATCAAAAAGGAAATGGACGGTGTTAAATCATCAGCCGATGAACTTAGATCCGCTGTTGGTGATACCTTAAAAGAAGCTACTGCTACAGCAACGGCAATTGGCGGAGCTGTTACAGGCGCAATTGTAAGCGCAAACGGCGAACAAAAGGCGCTAAACTCTTTGCAGGCACAAGCAGGCTTGACCGCCGAGGAGATGGCAAAGTACAAAAATGTCCTTGAAGATGTTTACACAGGAAATTTCGGCGAATCTCAGGAAGAAGTTGCAAATGTCCTTGCTTTAATTAAGCAGACAACGAACGAAACCAATCCAAGTAAGCTTAAAGATATGACCGAAAATCTCTTTACATTGAGAGATACATACGATTATGATTTTGTCGAAACATTGAGAGCGGTCAACATGCTTATGGAGCAGTTTGGCGTAACGGGCGATGAAGCGTTTAACCTTATTGCTCAGGGCAGTCAAAAAGGCCTTAACAAAAACGGCGATTTGCTCGATACAATCAATGAATACTCCGTACATTATAAGCAACTCGGCTATGATGCAAATGAATTTTTTAATTCGCTTGAAAATGGCTCTAAAGCAGGTACTTTCAGTATCGACAAGCTTGGCGATGCCATGAAAGAGTTTGGAATCCGTTCTAAAGATACAAACTCGAGTACGCAGGAGGGATTTACTCTTCTTGGCTACGGCGCAAAAGCCTCAGCTGAGGACATTCAAAAAGCCAAAGATGAAGTCGCAAAGCTCGAAAAAAATCTTTACTATGCAAAAGAGGAGCAAAAAGGCTTTAACAATTCGACAAGCGAATTAACAAAGCAAAAGAATGCCGATAAAATTGAACAATATTCAAAGGCGCTAAAAACTGCTAAAGAAAATCTTGCAAATCTCGAATCAGCAGGCAAAGGCACAAAAGGTAGTATTGAGGATTTGCAGGCAAGATTTGCAAAAGGCGGAGATAGCGCAAAATCCGCAACATCAGAAGTCTTAAAGGCTCTTTTTGAGATGGACGATAAGGTGAAACAGAATCAGGCAGGCGTTGACCTCTTCGGTACGATGTGGGAGGATTTGGGAATTGACGGCGTAAAAGCCTTAATGAAAGTTAATGGCTCTGCCGACAAGACCAAAAATACCATGAAAAAGATTAAAGACATCAAATATGATGATGTCGAAGCCGATTGGGCGAGCCTCGGCAGGACTGTGCAAACTGATGTCATTAATCCTATCGGCAAATCATTATTCCCCGAGGTGAAAAAACTTTGTAAATTTGCGAGCAAGCATACAGATGATATTATTCCAACGCTAAAACAGATTGGTGTTTTAACTACTGCTATTTGGTCGGGTAAAAAGGCCACTAAAATAGTTACAGAAATCAAAAATCTGTGGGGAGCTTACAAGTCTTTGAGAGCGGCAACAGATGCCGCTAAAATCTCACAAGAGGGACTTAACACTGCTCAAAAAGCAAATTTGTGGGGATTAGTTGCAGGTTTAGTTGTTGGTGCTATAGGCGAAATTTGGGCATTTTCAGAGGCTAACGACAGTGCAAAACAATCCCAAGAAGAACTTAACGAAGCTCAGGAAAAAGCAAAAGAAGAAATCAAAGAGCTGAAAGATGCCAATGATGAATATGTTCAGAGCAAAAAAGATGCAGCGGCTGAGGTTGAAAGCGAATTTCAATATTATGACAATTTGTGGGGCGAATTGCAAGGCATTGTAGACCAAAACGGTAAAGTCAAAAAAGGCTATGAAGACAGGGCAAAATTTATCACAAATGAGCTGAGCCGAGTTACAAACGATGAAATCACTTGGAACGGTAATGTTATTCAGTCCTATAAAGACCTTAAAGGCTCTATGGATAAAGCGCTTGAATCAAAAAAAGCGCTTGCAATGTTGTCGGCACTTGAAGAGCCCTATCAAACTGCTGTATCAGGCTTAAAAAGCGCAAAAAATGATGCTACAAATGGTTATGTAGCAAAAAAAAGCGCACAAAAAGATGTAGATTTAGCTAAGGCGAAAGTTACACAAATGAGTGTCACTGGGCTTTCACCAAGTCAAATGGCTTTGAAGTATGCAGGCTGGGGATTTGAAAACGGCAAAATATCTCAGCAGTATTACCAAGAAATACTCAAAGATTTTCAAAACGGCGAAAATATGTATAAACATTTTGAAGATTTATCAAAATCCGTCGGAAGAGCTTACAGCGAGGCACAAAATGAAGCCAAAAACAATTTAAAGGCTAAACAAATAGAGTTTGACAAAGCAGATGGCAAGTATAAGGAATATCAGAAAAAAGTAGTTGATTATAACACCACAATCCAAAATTATGAAAATCTCACAGCGGCAAACGCTAAAGGCAATACAAAAGAAATTAAAGCCGCAATGTCAGATTTATCTAACAACATTGTTACATACACAACAGGCACTAAAGATGCTCTCGAACAGCAGGTCAATGATTTTAAGACAAATGCTGAGAACTTAAGGACGGCATATAAAGACGGTGTTGAAGGTGTCACAAAAGACCAAGTTGAAGAAGCCGAAGAATTGCAAGAAAGAGCTGAGCTTGAGCTTACTAAGTACAACGATATGTACGGTACTGTTGCAGCAATAGCTACGGGCAAAGCTGACGAAATTAACGAACAGCAAAAGAAAATAAAAGACGGTTTTATTGATGCTGAAACAGGTTCAAAAGCAAGCCTTGAGAATCAGCTCACAAACCTTACCGCAAACTACGAACTTTTAAAAACTGCAATGGATGAAAATCAGCCGGGCGTCACTCAAAAAATGGTTGATAATGCGAAAGAGCTTGTAGATAAGGCAACCGTTGAGCTTAACAAACTCGAACCCAACGGAGAAAAAGCCGGTAAGAACGGCACTGAGAGCACCAGCAAAGGTATAGGAGATAAAGATGCCAACAAAAAAGTTGATGATTCGTGCAAGTCGCTTGTCAATAGAATCTTTGATAATTTTTCGGGAGTTTATGACAAATTCTACGAAGAAGGCAAAAACTTAGTTCAAGGCTATATGGACGGTGCCGGAAGCCTCTCTGATAAATTATTCAAGTCAGTGGAAGGACTTGCAGGATTAAGTCTTAGCACTCTTAAGAAGACTCAAGATTCACATTCACCGAGCCGAAAAACCCGAAAGTTAGGCAGATATTTCGGTGAAGGTTACCGCTTTGGTATCGAGGATGAAATTGCCGAAACGCAAAAAACAGTAAGGTCTTTAACTTCGAGAGCCCTGTCAGCGGTTGAGGGGGATCCGATTGGAGCAATTAACGGCAAATTTGCAAGCATTCGCGCACAAAGCCAAAATGCGACGGTAAACGGTCAAATGTCAAAAACTGTCACAAATTCACCTACGATTGAAATTAAGTTTGCTGGGGATGTGGTAATTAATAATGACATGGATATTGATGATTTTAACCGCCGTGTTTCAGCGGCAATTGTTGAAACCCTTGACGGCGAAGCATCAAAGTTGGGAGGCTAAAAATGAGACACAGTTTTGTTTACAATGGCATTGATTTGCGAACATTAGGCTTTTTTATAGCTACACCTCCCAAATATCAAATCGCAAAGCGTAATTTTGATTTTACTTCTGTCTACGGCAAAAACGGCGGAGTAATTTCCGACAATGGTGTTTTCGATAATGTTGAAATGCAGTTCGAGGTCAGCAGTTATCCGTACATTGTACCGAACGAAAGCAATGCAGAACTTGTAAGAGCGTTTACTGAGTGGCTTACCGTTTGGGACGGCGATTATAAAATCTTTAGGGATTCATATAACCCCGGTTATTTTACAAAAGCGATTTGTACTGGAATTGAGCCAATAGAAGAGGTTGCCCCCCTTTGCTTGTCAACAACAATAAATTTCAGCCGAGGGCCGTATTGGTACAGTGATTTAGGTCAGGAGATTATCCGACCCAAATTGACCTCAACACAAACGGCGGAAATCAAAATTTACAACCCCGAAAATTACACAGCCGAGCCTTTTATTAGAATCATCAACAAAGGCGCAAAAGTTAATCCGTTGACGCTGACGGTTAATGACGGTCAAACTTTAACAGTTAAAACATCATCGGATAAGGATTATATTGAACTTGATTCCGAACAGCAGTCCGCTTCTTTTGATAACGGCACGAGATTGGCGAACAATTGCATAAGTTGTACAGAGTTTCCAAAGCTTTTGCCCGGTTGGAATAAAATAAAACTCTCAGGAAAAAACGCAAATGCGTTTACCGATATTGAAATTAAGCCTAATTGGAGGAGATTGTAATGTACCCTATCTTGTACAACATTGCTGACTTTTACAAAAATTCAACACCATTGTTTGAATCTAACGGTTTCGGTTTTTTGACTGAATGCACCGAGTTCTTGGTGACAATGGAACAAAATGGCACATACAGCTTTAGTGCGAAAATAAAAAGCACAGATAAGCTCGCGTCAAAAATAAAAATAGCCTCATATATTAAAGCAAAAGTAAATAATGTATCCGAGCCACAGTATTTTTATGTCACAAAAATAGAGGTCGATAAAAACGGTGATTTGACCGTATCGGGCGAACATGTGTCAAGAATGTTCTTTCAGAACGGAACAATTCCTCGTGCAATGGACGGATCGATGTATGGCACGCCGAAAGAACTCATTGACCACTTTATGCGAGACTACAGCACAGTAGGAGAACCTCTGCATATGTGGTTTACGGAAGCCCCATATAAGTGGTTTAGTTTTAGCTCATCAATCACAGCCAAAAAAAGAATCTCCTTAGGCTATTCACAGGCAGTAAAGTTTGAGGACATTTTCAAAGACGATGACGAAGGGTTGATAAATCAGTTTGGCGGTGTTTTGTATTTTAACAATTTTGATATTCACTTTGAAAAAATCAGTACAGCAGGTGCGAAAAGCGGCTATCGTATAGCTTTCGGCGCTAATGTGTCAGATTATAAGCAGACTGCCGAAATCGGCAACTACTATACAAATGTTATGCCCTATGCACGATGCAACACTACGGACAATAAAGAAGTTGTCGTGTCAAGCCCTGAACCATATGAAACAGGACTAAAACGGAGCATAAAAAACACATATTTGTATGATTGCACAAGCAAAATCAAAAAATTCACTTTAAATAAGAGCACAGGCGAAAACTACGAAGAAGTCAGAGATGCCTTGCGAAATGCGGTTGCTGACTACAATTATTCGACTGAACAAACAGCGGAATCGCTGAGCATAAAAGTAACTTTTGAAAACGAGCTTACAAAAATGAATGCAATCAAACTTTATGATGAAGTGACGGTTGTAATGCCGGACGGCACGAATTTGAACCGAAGAATTTCAAAAACGGTTTACGATAGCATATCTCAGAAATACAAGGAAATTACAATCGGCGACTTAAGTATGTCAATGTCTGATTTGCTGAAAATCCAAAGGAGGTTTAGAAGATAATGGCAATTAGTATGAAACATAAATCAATTACAATTGATGTAAATGACCGCAACGCACCAAATGTTGTTGCAATTGCAAATATAAATGACAAAGCGGTTCGCTATCTTGATGTAACATTAACGGCAAGCGGTGAAAAATTGACCTTTGCAGATTGCACAGTAACTGCAACCTTTGCAACTGACGGATATTTAATCTCAGATTCAGTCGCTTGCACACTGAACAGCACGGCAGATGTTATTACTGTTCCGCTCGAAAATTTCAAGTCTATGTCGGGCTTTTTAGCAATCGAAATTAAGATTGCAAACGGCGAAACGCAGGTGCTGAATACACCGCTTGCTTTAAAAGTTAAAGTGACTCCAAGTCTTCTTGACAAGAGCATGATCAATAAAGACAGCGCTGGCACGACCGCTGAAATCTGTAGAGAGGTTGCCACGGCGCGGGGTGATTATGATAACCTCAACGCAAGGCTTAACGGGATTGATTCTGCCGTAACCAACAAAGCTGAGAAGAGCACTGTCAGTCAGTTGTCGGCACGAATGCAGACGGCGGAAACATCTCTTGCAGGCAAGGCTAATGCAACAGATGTAGCCAATGCTCTTAAAGGGAAAGAGGATGATTCGAACAAAGTGAGTTCCAAAACGGACATCACAGACAGCAGAGTTAATTATCCAAGCATTGAATATCTTGACGCTTATTATTATAAAGCAAATGAACTTTACTCATCGGAAGAAATTGACGAGTTCCTCGGCGACAAAACTGCAAATGATAGTTTCAATGAGTTAAAAAATAATTTATTGCAAAATGGGTTCTTTGTTTTTGACTCGTACCCATACGAGTGGATGCATGCAATTAAAGACATCCGTGTTACAGACGGCAGCACTATTGCTATAGGCTATGTCAAGCGAACATCCACAAAAAACGCTATCGTTCTTTATTTAGTTGAAAACGGTGCATTATCGACTGCGAAACTATATGCCACTGTTAATTCTGACATAACGGGGTATGCCACCTACGCCAATTCAGCTAAAACTATTACGATGACAGTAAATTGGGATGAAATTCCATACGATACAGTTGTACAGTTCAACAATAATTATGTTCTTTGCTCTGCGTGGTGCTACGGAAATACAAGACTCGAATATCTGTTAAATAAAGCAGCCGACAACAAGACCCTTAACGAAAGATTGGTCCGTATGGATATGAGCATCGGCTCAAAATACGATTCGTCAAATATCGAACTCGGCACAGCTACTCTTACCCCGTACTCTACTCAGATTGATAAAATAAAATCTGCAACTTGCCTTTATGAAAAAATTGGCGATATCGTTATTGTAAATGTCACCGTCATTATGAACGCAACATCTTTAGGGAGAGCTTGCTTTCCCTTCACTCTCGCCGTAAAGCTGTTTCCACCACTCGGTGATATAGTGCAGTTTCGGATTAAAGTTAGCTAACAATTCCACGGCATATCCTTTCCGGTAAAGAGCTGTCCGGGCCACGGCATATTCCAGGGCGATACTTTTTTCGTCATCGATGCAAGCCTTACGCATTTCTATAGCTCCCTGAACCAATTCTTTGATGTCGAACCCAGCGATAGCGATAGGCAATAATCCCACCGGTGTCAGAACGGAGAAACGTCCTCCTACATTATCCGGGATAACGAAAGTTTTATATCCTTCCTGATCGGCTAATGTACGTAAAGCTCCCTTCGAAGCATCCGTAATCGCCACAATTCGCTTTCCAGCTTCTTCTTTACCTACTTTAGCTTCCAGCAATTCTTTCAATAAACGAAAAGCGATGGCCGGTTCGGTTGTCGTTCCTGATTTCGAAATCACGCAGATACCGAACTCTTTATTCTGAAGGTAGTGAATCAATTCATGGTAATAATCTTCACCGATATTATGACCTGCAAAAATCACTTTCATACCGGTATTTTCATAGTTGTGGAAACTATCTGCCAAAGCCTCGATGACAGCCCGTGCCCCCAGATAAGAGCCTCCGACACCGATAACGACCATTACCTGAGTACGTGCTCTAAGTTCGGCTGCCGTTTTCTCGATATCTGCCAACTGTTCAGAGGTGATTTCTACAGGCAGGTTCAACCATCCTAAAAAATCACTCCCTTTACCGGTTCCCTCTTTCAGGCTTTTCAATGCCTGCCGGGCCTCAGGATACAGGGCAATCATTTCTTCTTTAGTGACGAAATTACAGATTTTACTGTAATCAAACTTAATACTGTCCATAATTCATTATATTACTGTGTAGTTTAATTTCCGAATCACAAATTTACAAAAAAGGTGACCCCAGATAAGTCATCCTGATATTTTATTTCCCCATCTCTTTTAGCAGATCCCTGATCTTCGATGCCTTTTCATACTCTTCATTCCGGACAGCCTCGTCCAGCATCCGGGTCAATTCCTGAACGGAATAGGGTTGTTGCACGACCTCTTCTTTTTCGGGGGATTCGGTCTGTCCTGTTTCCTGACCGACCGCAATACCGGCCTTTTCCACAATTTCAGGCGTAGAATAAATAGGACAATCATAACGCAAAGCCAAAGCAATGGCATCCGATGTCCGGGAATCTATTTTGATTTGTTGAGTATCTTTCTCAAATAGCAATTCCGAATAAAAAATTCCGGAATCCAGACGATAGATAAAAGCTTCTTTTAAAGTGACTTGCAACGCATCCGCCAACTTCTTGATCAGGTCGTGAGTCAACGGCCGCTGAGTCTGCATCTTTTCAAGCTGAATAGCTATCGACTGTGCTTCAGGCATCCCGATAACGATCGGAATCCGATGCATATCCTGCTCATCGGCTAAAATCAGAGCGTATGCACCGGCCTGCGACATACTATACGACAGACCTAAAACTTTCAGTCTTATCCTATCCATCTTTATCTGTTTTAAAATCTATTGGATTAACGTCGGTTAATCGTTTTAGTTGCGTTTTACTTCTTATTTTTCCGGGGCATATGGCTTAGCTCCCTCAAGCATACATGAGCTAATCCGCCCAAACTGGTTTCCCGGTATTTGGCCTGCATATCCCTCCCGGTTTCCATCATCGTCTTCACCACATCGTCGAAAGAAACCATGTGCCGACCGTCGGAAAACAGGGCGTACAAAGCAGCTTCCCGAGCCTTTTGAGCTACAAAAGCATTCCGTTCGATACAGGGGATCTGTACGTATCCCATCACAGGATCGCAAGTCAGTCCCAAATTATGCTCGAATCCCATTTCGGCAGCATATTCGATCTGCCGGGGAGTACCTCCCCAAATCTGGGTAGCTGCTCCGGCAGCCATTGCACAGGCAGTCCCCAACTCGCCCTGGCATCCCACTTCGGCTCCTGAAATCGAACCGTTACTTTTCACAATATTACCGATCAACCCGGCAGTTGCCAATCCCCGGATAATCCGGTAATCCGGCAGCTCCTGATCGTATTTCATGAAATACATCAAAGCCGGCAAAACGCCGGAAGCCCCACAAGTAGGAGCAGTCACCACCCGGCCACCACCGGCATTTTCTTCCGAGACAGCTAAAGCTGCCGCGAAAAGCATACCCATCGGCCGGGAAGACCCGGACGATTGCAGAGCTTTAATATTATAGGAACTTGCTTTCCGGGCCAATTTCAAGGCTCCGGGCAGTACCCCCTCCGTCACCAGGCCTTTCTCTACCGTCTCCTGCATCTGTTTCCACACCTCTTCCAGATAAGTGAATATCTCACTTCCCTCGTATTTTTCTACATAATCTACAAAAGTACATCCTTCGTCCAGACACCATTTCATCACCTCGGCCATACTTGTCATTAGGTAATCAAGCAGAACCTTTACCATCGAAAGTCCTCATGCATTCCACACTTATCCAAATATTTTTGTCTTGCCTTTTCCCGTTCTTCCTCGGTTGGTGCTGTTTTGAATGTTGTATATAACTGACGTTTTACCATACTGTCTAATTTTTCCATCAATGCTTTTTCTATCTCCGGCAGATATTCCTCGTTCCCGGCAAGGTGATACTGGAACAATGCCAGTAATAAATCTTTTGGTATCTGTACCTGTGATTTTCTTTCCATGTTTCTCCTTTCCGTGACGGTCGTGACGATGGTGACGATATTTTCACTACCGACACACTATATAAAATACCGTCACAACCGTCACATATCGTCACGCTTGTTTTCCAACAAAGGTCAATCTGATTTTTCTTCCATCGTGTCCTCGTTCTGTTTTATACTGGATTCCATATTCCAAAATCAGACGTTCCAAGCTGACATTTAATTTTCGTGATAATGCGTTCGGCTGCATTTCCACCTGCAATACTTCCACAAGCTCTGTTGCTGTTCCTACCCACTCTGGCGTAGTTTCTGTTGCAAGCTCTTTGATTTTTTCCAACACTGGATCTTCTGGTTCTTTCCAAAGTTCTGTCTCTGTCTTGGTAAGTTCCCAGACACATCTCTCCCGATTAAAGTTCAGCCATAGTTTCTGATCCTGTTGGTCACGCCCTGCCACTTCCAGAATTGCCTTATTATACACGCTAGACGCTTTTTACCAGCCCATGATTCCTTGTTTTTACAGAGGCAGGTTACAACCAACGCCGCATAGAAAGCGA